>Ga0208566_1001453_pt1 | contig 13705 bp, 15 predicted proteins | sample PL_2010_150m_FD_184159 | JGI IMG/M metagenome (GOLD analysis project Ga0208566, IMG submission 184159) | Freshwater microbial communities from Powell Lake, British Columbia, Canada to study Microbial Dark Matter (Phase II) - PL_2010_150m... | ecosystem: Environmental > Aquatic > Freshwater >...
CGCTCGGCGGCCTTGATCAGTAATCCGTGCGTATCATCCAAAACGACGAAGCCCTCTATATTTGTTTTCTGATTCATTGCCAACCCCTATGTTTCGGGCAGATTGCCCTACGAGCTCCAGCCTACGACGCTTGTGCCTGCCTTTGGATGACGGCGAAGTGAACAGCGGGTAAAGAGTGGGAGGTTATGGCACTGGACTCTGTGCGCAAAGATAAAAGTGGCCCCACGCGACTAACCGTGAGGCCACTTAGTGTGCGTGTCACTGGCGAGATTCGAACTCGCGACCTGCAACATCGTCATTGAGCCGCTCTATCCGCTGAGCTACAGCGACACGCAGAGATGAACTTAAATGAATTATTTTTTAACAAGCCATGAGATCGATTTGACTGTGGATAATAAAAAGGTGCTATTCTTTGAGAACATCGTCGTTGTGCCCTCGTGTATCACGAGTTACAGAACAGAAGCCCTGCAGATTCAACTCTGTGGGGCTTTTGTATGTCTCAAGCGTTTTGAAGGTTTGCTTTGTCAGTGGTCAGGTATACATTCAAAATAGTGGGACGCTTGCCCAGCAAGTAGATTAGAAAGCAACATGGAGGTTTCAACATAAGAGAAGGGATACAGCAATATGGAAAACACTCGAACATTTGACTTCGATGGGGGTGGCTACTACACCGTGACCATCGATGATACGGAAGTAAAACTTGATGGCTATACATTGGGAAGTCCGGCTGGGGGCACGGGCACGGAGTGTTCCCACACAATTGATACAACCAAGAGAGCAGAGTTCTTTGCTGATATGGGCGTTACGGGTGGTGAGGGGCTCTTTTTGCTCTTAGATACCTATCGTGTGGGTGACTGGGTAAATCTGCACTCAGTGATAACGAAATACCAAACTGATTCATTTGTTTGGGTTGAAACCGACTGGAGTGATTCAATCAATGTCACGGTCGCTCTCACCGGCGAGGCCAAGGTTGGATCTATTCTTACAGCTGTGGCAACTGCGATAAGCAGCGAAGGTACTTTTCCCATTGGCTATAAGTGGTACATCAATGATGAACTCGAGGGTACCTACAAGGTTATTGAGTTAGCAGACGATGAGGTTTACACAATTGTAGAGGGTGATCGTGGCAAATTCATACGAGTCGGTGCCAGTGCTAGCGATGCGTTGGGTTTTAACTCGAGCTCTAATCTCAGTAAATCCGTTGGCCCGGTTGAGTAAGAACGTTGTAAGGGTGATACCGCCTGCCTCTGGAGGTTGCCTTGTGCCTTCTCTTAATCTGCCGGAGTGTCGTTGTAGTGGATGTGGATTTGATGGCTATCGCGATCAGATCAGTGGCTTCTTTGGCGACGAATATCTTTTCGGGTAACATTTAAGCACTTCGTCAGAGTGCGATCGTGATATATTTTAAGTGTTGAGTCACAACGCTTGATCTATCCAAGAGTTACAGAACAAAAGCCCCGCAGATTCTTCTCTGTGGGGCTTTTGTATTCGGCCAAACTGTTTAAGTGCGGAGTGCCTGACGGGAATCGAACCCGTACCTAGCAGTCGGCGAAACTTCTGATGCTGCCATTACAACACAGGCACCCGCATGCGAATACTGGATGAGTGCTACGACGAATATTGATGCCGGCGGAATAGCTGTGGAAAACAACAATGGCCCTGATTTCTCAGGACCATCGATGTCAGGCACTCCAAGGCAGAGTGTTTTTGTAGTACCGAGTAACCATCTCGAACACTTCACCATTTTCTTGCAAAGCAAGACATGAGAATTAAAGCACAAAAGTTAGTTACGCAAAGTAGTTATTAACATGATTGTGCGGCATCTGTATCGGCCAGCTGCATGGAGGTAATGCACATGTTGCCAGATACCCTTGACGTTAAGGCTTTTGTGAGGCTATCCTTGCTATACACACCCGGCCACTAGTGGGCCGGGTTTTTCTCTGTCCCGATCGTGCCGGCCCGTTAGTGCTTAACGATGAATCGCTTTAGAGGCTTAGGCGCCCACCAGTTAAGATCTCCAAATAAGCGCATGAGTGCGGGGACAAGTAATGCACGCACGATTGTTGCATCGAGCAGAACGGCGAAGGCAACACTTAGACCAAGCAGTTTAATGCTGGTGACCCCACTAGTTATAAAGGCTGCAAAGACAACTGCAAGTAGAAGTGCGGCAGAGGTAATAATTCGCGCAGAGCGTTGCATTCCTATGGCGACGGACTCTTGATTATTTCCACTCTTTTCATACTCTTCGCGGATTCGAGAGAGTAGGAAGACTTCGTAGTCCATAGATAAAGCGAAGACAACGACAGCGGTCAAAATCACCATGCTTGTATCGAGTGAACCGACGTTGGTGAAATCGCCAACGAGCCAACCCATATGTCCGCCGATGAAGATCCATGAGGTAAAGCCAATGGTTGCCGATAGTGACAGGACATTGAGTAGGACGGCTTTGATGGGCAAAATAATTGAGCCGGTAAAAAGGAAGAGAAGGAATAGAACGCTTAGTGCAATCCAGCCAAGTGCCCACGGTAGGGCGTGTTGGATGCCGGCCTGCGTATCGGTATAGGCAGCTGCTGCCCCACCGATTAATGTGCCGGCCGGTGCTGGAATTGCGCGCATAGCCGTGATCAAATCTTGGGCTTCATTTGTGCGCGAACTGTATGGCGTCGTTGCTTGGAACATTGCTACATCAGATTTGGTTTGCGGATCGGTGACGTTTGCAATTCCTTTTATTTGTGAAATTGCGCTGACGTAGTTTGGTAGTTGGCTCTGCGCCTTTGCGGCATTTGGCACCACGATATAAATTGGATTTTCTGCCTGCCCTGAAAAACGGTTCAGGCTTACTTCATTTGCAATCGCGACCTTATTGCTTGCAGGAAGCATTCTGCTATCTGATTGCGAGAAGACAATGTCTTTCAGCGGTACTGCAAGGGTTCCAAGAATCAGGAGCGAGACAATGACGACTCCAACGGGTCTGCGCATTACTAAGCGGGCGGTTTGAGCCCAGCGCCCTTCGGACTTTGGTGTAATCGCGTTTTTTCTAACGACAAATGAATCGATCCGCTTTCCAAGCAGTGCCAAAATGGCAGGAAGCGGGACAAGTGCGCCAAAGACTGCCATGGCAACTACTCCAATACCGGCGTAACCAAATGACTTCAGGAACATCAGCGGGAAGAACATCATGGCGGCAAGAGTGACAAAGACTGTGACGCCGGAGAAGAAGACGGTGCGACCTGCAGTGGAAATAGTTTTAACGATTGAATCTTCAACGCTGTTGCCGGCATGTAACTCTTCGCGGAATCTATTGACGATCAAGAGCGAATAATCGATTCCTAAACCAAGGCCTAAGCCCGTGGTCAGGTTTAAGGCAAAGATGCTTACGCCAGTGAAAAGACTGATGAGGTAAAGGATTAAGAACGTTCCCAGAATTGAGCTCACACCAACAACTAACGGCATAGCCGATGAAATAAGCCCACCAAAAATAAATAGTAAGAGAATAAATGTGAGTGGAATTGAGATGCCTTCGGCGATGGCGAGGTCTTTACTGATCTTGCTGTTAATTGCTACGTAGGTCGTTGAACTTCCACCAATGTAGAGCGCGAGTGATTTGTATGTGCCATCGAACTCGCTCTGTACCTCTTTTGCTAAATCAGCCGAGGTCGTTGGGTCGGCGTCCGTCGTGTAGATAAAGAGTGAGCCGGCATGGTGATCGATGCTTTCAAGGGAAGGTGCGCCGCCCGTGCTCCAGTAAGAGAGCACCTTGGTCACTGTTGGCTTTGCCGCTAATGCTTTTTCCAGTGATTGCACATCTGCCACAACGGTTGGATCCATCAGGTCGCGCGTGCCTGCACCTACGGTAATCGCAATTGCGGGATCTTTAATATGGAAAGTGTCGCTCACATATGCCTGGGCGCGAGCTGAGGCACTGTTTGGATTTTCATATCCGCCGCTACTGAGGCGAGGAAATACGAGTGAGCCGACTGAGCCGGCGATGACTAGGACCAGAATGAATCCGGCGAGTACGGCCTTGCGACGACCGACAACGAAATGGCCTAATTTTTCGAACATGATCTCTCCCTTTAATCTGAATGGTGTTCAGATTATGGCGGGTTGATTTGAACACTGTCAAGTTTGGGGGCATACTTAGGGCGTGTCGACGAAAGCATCTGCCACTGCCCCACGCGGGAGCTATCACCATGGTGATTTAAGGGCGGCTCTAGTTGCCGAAGCAATTAAGTTAGTTCGCAGCGAAGGTCCCAATCACCTCTCACTTAGAGAGGTCGCCGCGAAATGTGCGGTGAGTCCAAGTGCGGCCTATCACTACTTCCCCGATAAAGATTCACTTGTATCTGCAATCGGCGAAATCTGCTTTCAAGAGCTTGCAAGAATTCAAGAGGAAGCGATTAACAAGGTTGTCGGAAATAGTGCCAAGGCCGCCAAAGCCCGTTTGCGGGAATCCGGCCGATCATATTTTCAATGGGCCAAGAAGGATCCAAACTTATTTAGCTTAATGTTTGGCGGATTTTGCAGTATCGGTAAAACTGATGAGGCGAGTAGTGATTCAGCTTTTTTAATGTTGGTCCGTGTGCTCGATGATCTGCTGACGCATGGTGTGATCACTAAGGCGGCAAGGCAGAACGCAGAGTTAGCGGCTTGGCCTGCGGTGCATGGTGCTACGACTTTGATAATTGAAGGACACATTCCCGAAGAGGCATTTGAATCAGTACTCGACACGATTGAAGCGGCACTCGGTATTAAGTAACAGTTGCAAAAATAAAAGTAGCCCCACAGATTCATCTGTGGGGCTTTTGTATTGACTTGCTGGGCTTACTCGTAGTGCCCGCGAAGGGCGATGATCTCTAGGGTGTTGCCACTGATTCTGTAAATAATGCGGTGCTCTGAATCTATTCGCCGTGACCAGTAGCTCTCGAGACTGTATTTAAGAGGCTTAGGTTTGCCGATACCGGCAAATGGGTCGGCCATGATTGCATCGATTAACTTGGCGATCCGATTAATGGTGGCAGGGTTATTTCGCTTCCAAAAATTAAGATCTGCCTGCGCTGGATCTGTTAGGAAGTAAGAGGAGAGTTTTTTAGGGGCCGGCATTAACGAACGGTTTGCTTTTTGGCAGCGGGTTTGGGAGTCGATGCCTTCTTCTTGGCCCGTACGATCGGCCTAGCCTTTGCTGCTGTCTTCTTGGCTCGTGTGGTTTTCGGTAAGCCTGCTCCTGCGATTTCGAGGAGCTGATCGAGAGTATTTCCCTTGGTGTGCGCTCGTTTAACGCCTTTGTTTTGCTCAAGTGCGGCAATAGATTTTTCTAAGTGAGAGCGGTTAGATGCAGTGCGAAGAAGGAAGGCGGTTTCAAGAATAGATTCCCATTCGCTCTCAGATACCAGCACCGCATTGCCGTTATTGGATGTAATGGTGATTGGCGCTTGGTCTTGATTGACCTGCTGGATCAACGGAAAGAGCTGGGCGCGGGCATTTGATGCAGAGATGATCATATGGTCTCCTTTTCAAGAGGAGGATAGCACCTTGTACGAGTCATTGTACAAGTCAGATATTCGCGTGTGTGCGTTTGGCGCTCTTTTTAGTTGCGCTGCCTTGTATTGCTAAAGCTTTATGCGGACAAGAGCTCTGAGAGAAGCGTTTCTACGCGCAGCTTAATCTCATCGCGAATCACTCGCACTGCTTCAATACTTTGATCGGCTGGGTCGGCCAATACCCAATCCTCGTAACGCTTTCCTGGGTAGATAGGGCATGCATCTCCGCAGCCCATCGTGATGACGGCATCGGATCCGCGAACAACTTCATCGGTGAGTGGCTTTGGAAACTCTTGGCTGATATCAATTCCAACTTCTGCCATCGCTTCGATAACTTCTTGGGAGATACTCTCCTTTGGCGCAGAACCGGCCGAGCGAACTACGACGCGATCGCCACCGAGCTGTGACGTAAAGCCTGCAGCCATCTGGGAGCGCCCTGCGTTATGGACGCAAACAAAGAGAATATCTACAGAACCGGTAGCCTGGAGGTTATCTGACTTCAATAATGCACTCAGTCGGTCCTTAGCAAAACGCTCCGTGAGAGAGGGTAGATAGATTTTGACATCACTTTTGGCATCTAGGAGTTCGTAGGATTCAAAAACATATTTCTCGATGGTCTCTAGATTTAACTGATCTTTGAAATTTCGGTGCAGACGCTCGGCGGCTTTGATCAGTAATCCGTGCGTATCATCCAAAACGACGAAGCCCTCTATATTTGTTTTCTGATTCATTGCCAACCCCTATGTTTCGGGCAGATTGCCCTACGGACTAAAGGGTACGGCGCTGGTGCCTGCCTTTGGATGACGGCGAAGTGAACAGCGGGTAAAGAGTGGGAGGTTATGGGAGTGCAAGAAGTACCTGAGTTATGGAGCAAAAGCCCCGCAGATTAACTCTGTGGGGCTTTTGTATGTTCACCTAGTTTTGAAAATCAGCTATGTCAATGGATCCCTCGTGGATTAGTTGTTCTTCTAACTAAGCCTTGAGCAACTCCATCGCTTGCGCAATAATCTCTGAGATATATGCAGTTCCCAGCGAAATATGGCCATGGCCTGGGACAAAGTTTAGAGTTGCCGTTGGGATGTGTTTAGCGAGCCATTCGCCGTGGGCTTTGGGGACCATGAAATCATCATCGCCTTGCCACACTAGAACAGGCTTATTGATGGCACCTAGATCAAAACCAAATTTCTGCACGAATGCCAAATCATCATCTGCCCATCCATCAAAGCCTTCGACTACGGCATATCTCATATTTGCGGCCATGATTTCTGCAAACTCAGAGGTGAGCGCCGCCTTATCTACATCGCCGATTAACCCGCCAAAGGCTGCGATAACTTCGGCTCCAGTAATATTTTTATAGGCGGGTGCATTCTTTGACATCCATAACTGAATCGCTGCTTCACCTTTAAGAGCTTCTCCGAACTCTTCCTCATTTTCAGCTCCCATACCGGCCAGGAAATCTAAATCAGCATGTCCCCATTCGGCAACACCTGCCAATGTGATTGCACCCTTATTTCGTGGATCGCGTGTCATGTTGATCGAATGCGGGCCGCCTCCGGACCAACCAATTGACACAAACTCCTTAATATGAAAATGATCGAGCAGCACTTGTTGGTCAGCTAAATCATCGGCGACTGTGCGACCTCGATGACGATCTGATTTACCGTAACCGGCGCGGTTTGTCGCAATTGCTAAACACTCAGTTACTTGAGGCAGCCATTGTGACCAAAGTTTATCGGAGCTAGGTGTGCCATGAAGAAAGAGGATTGCTTGATCTGATTTAACACCGTTGTCTTCATATTCGAAGTTGCGGCCATCAGGCAGTTTTATGTGCGACATGGAGTGACTCTACCAAGGTGGGCTGCGCCTTTGGCGATTAAGTGGAAGTTGGTAAAGCCAGAGCTGGGGTTAGTGGCTTAGTTGTTCTTCACAAACTCAGAGGCGTGAGGAAAGCCATTAGCTTCCAGCTTTTCAGCGATATCTGCCTTTACAGCGGCAACGACTTTATGTGTTCCATTGCAATTCTTCTCTGGATCTGTGGTGTATCCGCATTTGCAAGCGCCCATGACAACTCTCTTTTCTAGGTAAGTGGGTGCAATGTTATAGGAGGTCAAATACGAAGGCGAGTTGAAAGGCTGAGGTGATTAGCCCCAGCCCCTCACCATTAGTTTTTTACTTACTCTTTAGCACTTAAATTATCTGCACCAAATTCGGAGCCCGGCAAGGTAAAGGCAAGGTGAATTCGAAGGCAGCACAGATTTCAAAGTTTGGCCTCGCTGCGCACAAATCTTGAGATAAATCCCGCTACTGCAAGTAAGGCAATTGGTAGCAGCATTCCAAATGTGAGTGATGTTGCATCTGAAATTGTGCCGATAAGTGCGGGCACAACTGCGAACCCTAATAATGCAATAAATAAGGCCCTTGATAGTGCTACACCCATTTCTATGCCCGGTACATTGCCAAGGTAGGTAAGGAAGGCTGGAAATAGAGGTCCTACGCCACAACCTGCACAGAAATAACCCACCAGAATCACTACATAAGAAATAGGTTTACTCGAGCTATTTAAGTTCACGGAAAGTAACATGCAAGAAAGCCATAAGAATGATCCGAAATATCCACATACACGAATGACTTTTTGCGGACCGTATCGGTGAATGTATTTATCACCTAGCAATCTACTTAGAATCATTCCAGCTTCGAAGGCCATATATGCCCCCACATATAGTTGCCCTGTTATTGAGAGCACATCTCTAAGAAATATTGCTGACCAATCAGTTGCACCAAATTCGGCGCTGTTAGAAGCCAACATACCCAACCCAGCGACAATGACTGCAAAACCTAACGGCCCTATCCATGGCAGTGGTGCTTTCTCAATATTTTCATTGTCAGGCTTTTTCGATTCCAGAGCACGTCCAGATATGAAAAGCACAATAAATGAGAGAACAGCCACTCCAGCTAAGTGCAAGGAGTAATCAACTCGACCAATTAGGAAAGAACCGAAAAATGCAGCGCTCAGGGTGCCAATTGACCAAAAAGCATGGAAACCAGATAAGTATTTTCGATCAGATTGTGCCTCAATCTCTTGCGTAATGATTGTCAAAGGATTGTCCAGGAAAAAATAGCCAATTACAAAGAAAACTAGCCCAATAAAAACTCCAAATGTGTTGGGTGAAAGTGCAATAAAGAAATATCCCACTGGAAAAACAACTGTTCCCAGGTTAAAAACTTTCTTGGTGCCCAATTCTCGTATCATCTTGCCAATAATTCGAGTGCTCACTAAAGCACCACAGGCCGATCCGATTAGTACTTTCCCTAGGGTTTGATCGCTCATATCTAAAGCTGTCTTGAGCTCTGGAATACGTGTTGACCACGCACCCAATAGGACCCCCATAAAGAAGAAATTGAGTCGAATTCTGGGGATCACATTTTTAAGATTGATAGTCATTCCTCATGACTTCTCCTTTGTTAGAAGAAAGGAAGAAAGCTATGTTCGACCTTCTTCTTTTTTCATTGTTAATTTTGATCGAATAGCAAGACTAACCCCTTGAAATCACTTTGCAAGGGCTGATTGGGAAGAGCGCTTTAATCCAGATCCCCATGGGGCGCCTCAACGGTACTGGCACGCACCGTGTTAATCCAGTTGTGGTAGAGAACGTATAGTTTCGTTAACCTACACGCATGAAAAAAACTATTCCCTTGGCCATGATCGCCGCCCTTCTTAGCTTTATATTTATGGCCGGTAATCAGAGCTGGGCTGCAACGGCTGCAGCAAAGTCGAGCCTCTGCCCGACGAGTGCCTTTCCTGATTTGAGTAAGTCGGCCGGAGCCGGGGCTGGATATAACAAGCCATCGATTAGCGTTAGCTGTAGCAAGAGCGAGCTACAGGTAAGTTCTAATGGAATGATTAGCTTTGCATTTGAGCGAAAGACACCGAATGCGCTCAGTGAACAGAGATATAACTGGTCGGTTCCACTTAATCCAGTCAAAGCCGCATCTGCGACAAGTATTAGAAACGTCTTAGGAACACTTGGATTTACTGTGAGTGGTCTGCCTATTTATGGCCCGACCGAGGGACAACAACCTGCAGCACAGGCATTTGGTGATCCTGTCTATAACAAGATTCTTGATACCTGCGGAGGTCACACTGGCCCAGGACGTGAATACCATCATCATGCAATTACTCTGGAATCGGCCTGTAACTTATCCAAACAGAGCATTTTGGGATATGCCTTAGATGGCTTTCCCATTTATACGAGCCTGGGATGTGTTGATAAGAAATGCAGAAAGAGTGCGGTTATGAAATCAGGGTATGTAAAGAGCGGTGATCCCACCACTAATACATGGGATGCCTATACATATACTCCCTCCAAATCAACAACTGTTTTAGATTCATGCAATGGGCGAACACAGCCAGATGGAACGTATGGCTATCACGTCACAACTGATTTTCCATACATCATCGGATGTTTCAGTGGTACTGCAACCCTTGCAAAGGGGCGCGCGGGAGAGCCAATGCCACCGATGGGTGGACCAGGTAAGCCACCGATGGGTGGACCAGGTAAGCCTTAGTACCTCGAGTTAATCACGTGGCGATCACCAAATGCCTGTGATGCTGGATATGTTTTACCAGGGAATTACATTCATCTCTTCCCAGAACACGCCAGTTAACTTCTCTTGATCTGTTATTCCTGCAGTATTAAATTCGCGCGTAGCTAGCCAGATCGCTGTGCGCGCACCCTCTGCAGCAGATAGCGGTGCATCGGGGCCACCCATATCGGTGCGTGAATGATTAGGACAGATCGCATCAACTAAAAATCCACGGCCTCCCTGGCCAGTCTCGTGGGCTAAGTTTCGAACGAGTGCGTTAACCCCGGCCTTACTAATTCGATATGGAGCTAGTCCCCCAGCATTTCCTGGCCCAGACATACGGCCCAAACATGCAGAGAAGATAATTACTCGGCCATTGCGCGCCTCTGCCATGGGCGCGCCCAGTGTATTGAGTGCACAAAATACTGAATCTAAGTTAATCGCCATCACGCGGCGCCACTCTGTGTTATCAGTCTTTAAGGTCTTAGACATCTTTGCACTCATAACGCCATGGGCCAGAATGAGTATCTCTGGTGTGCCAAAGGTTGCGAGGATTTCATCGAAGCCTCTCTTGGCCGCATCGATATCTTCAAGATCAATGGATCGAAACTCAGCCTTTAACTGCGCAGCAGCTGATGCCAAGCGATCACTATCTTTTGCAACTAAGAGAACCGTATGACCAAGTGCGCGCAGCGCCTTAGCGCTCTCAAAGCCAAGTCCGCGGGATCCTCCGGTAATAACAACACGTGCCATGTGTGGCCTCTCCCCTACTTTCGACGTAGTTCGCGCAGAGATTTTTTAAGCTCTTTGCGCCGTTGTTTGGCGATGGGATCTTTCTTGGTGGGAAATGTCCATCGCAGAAAGAGCATAAAGATTGCTAATGCAAAGAAGCCGCTGAAACCTTGCAGAAAGAGAGGGTTATTGATTCCACCGAGCATGGGGGAAATTTAGCGCACCCTGTGCAATCTTTCTCGGTGAGAGTTAATTTGGGCTAATCGTTAAGTCAATCACTTCACCATCATGTAAGAGTTGAGTGGGTAGGCCTTTGAGCACATGGACTGCGGCATCTCCGACTACTACCCAGTGATCGGTGCCTGCGCGCTTAACGATGGCCGTCATCTCATCGACTCCGATAAGGATTGCATCACTTGGCACATGTAGTAAAACCTTTGCTGCACTCTCTGGGATCCATCTAAAGAACTTATTAAAATGTGGGATCACGCGGATATTGGGCAAGAGATTTAAACCTTGAGTAGGTGGGTTTTTCGTAAGGCGAAAGTTAGGGATCTGCGAACTCAAGACCATTGCACCTGCACTACAGCCTGCAAGAGATGCCCCGCTCGCCCAGTTACTAAGGATTGCAGTCCACACCGGTGTATCGATCAGCGTTGCTGCAAGATGATGCGGATCTCCCCCTGACATATACATCAAGGCGCTGTTGTTGATGGCATCAACGTGTACTTGATTGAATGCATCATCGCGTCTGTAGATGGGTAGGTGAATCGAATTCACGCCGATGCGTTGTGCCTGGGCTGCACCTAATTGTTTCCAGTAATCGAGCCTATCGGCGCTCTCTTTGCCGGCCGCCGTTGGTATCTGAATATAGGTGGGAGCTTTGCCAAGTGCGATTGCATCATCGAGGAGTGTTTTTTCAAAGGCGGCCATTGCGGGCAGGTATTCGCCAGAGCCAACGAGTGCAAGCGAGCCCTTCATTGGGTAAGTGTAGGTTCAAAATCGCTCTTAGCTGGGCGCTTTCAAGAGGGTGCAGATACTCTTTCGCTATGACAAAAACTATTACGGCGCAAAGCCTTCGAAAGACAAATGTATTAGCTGGAATCCTGCACCTTGGGCAGATGATCGCCGTACTGGCTCTGAGCAATGATTTTGCCTTACCGATTACTGCAACGTATATGTCAGGTCCACCGGGATCTAGCTTTGCAGCCCCTGTGGTTTTATTCTCTACACCCGTTGGTTTAACGGTTGCGATCTTCTTAGGGCTATCGGCGCTGGCGCACTTTATCGTTGCAAGCCCGCAGTTCTTTGGCCGCTATAGCGCAGGAATCGCAGCCCAGAGAAACTACTTCCGCTGGGTCGAGTATTCGATTAGCTCCTCTGTGATGATTGTTCTGATTGCACAGGTCACCGGTGTCGCCGATATTTCAGCGATTATCTCTATCTTCGGTGTTAATGCATCGATGATTTTATTTGGCTGGCTGCAGGAAAAGTATGAAACTCCAGGAAACGGCGGATGGCTGCCATTTATCTTCGGGTGTATCGCAGGTCTTGTTCCATGGCTAGTACTTTTGTTTTACGTATTCTCTATCGGTGGCGTGAGTGATACATCTGCCCCGGCCTTTGTCTACGGAATCGTCTTTACAATCTTTGTATTCTTTAACTCATTTGCTCTTGTGCAGTGGTTACAGTACAAGAGGGTTGGAAAGTGGAGTGATTACATCCGTGGAGAGCGCACCTACATCACATTATCGCTCATTGCTAAATCAGCACTGGCTTGGCAGATATTTGCTAATACCCTGATTCCTACTTAAGAAATAGTTTTTAGGGGCGCACGACGATGCGCACAATATCCTCTGGCGTTGCACCATCAGGCAGTTCGGCGTTGACATTTGTTGGTACTCCATTTATTTGAGCCGCTGCTAGAAATGCAAACTGGGCCGCTATATCGGTCATCCAGTACATAGCGCCAGGGCCTGCGCGATCGATGATGCGCTGGGCCTGGGCAAGGCGGGCATCGGAGAACTTCTCGGCATCATTTTTCTCATCGTTGATTAGATCAAGGAGAAAGCCTTTAATCTCAAGGCCTATCCCCGTTGTATCGTTGGAGTTTTCAATGAGCTCTTTGAGTTCGGCATCTAGGCCGCGGGGTTTTTTGCGCCGTTTGGTGCGGTTAAGGAATAGGAATATCAGGAGGGCTAAGAGGAGAGTCTCGAACATGTAATCAAACTACTCTCAGTAACTGACAAAGCCAGCGGGTGAGAATGTGCCGGCGCATGTGGATGAGTTAATTAATGTGTCAGTAGCTAATTATTTAATTGAGCCCTAATGCAAAAGGGGGATGTATGAAGATCAGGGATTTAATCGGCTATGGTGGCAATAGGTTACTTTTAGGAACCTTTACTGATAGGCTGTGGCAACTCAAAGGGGCTCTGGCTATGGCAACAAATGTAAAGCTCTCAGATGATCTAGTGAAGGCGGCTGGGCGAATAGCCGCGATTGAACACAGGTCGATCCCAAAGCAGATTGAGTTCTACTTCAAAATCGCTGCAATTGCTGAGGCTAATCCTGAGCTCTCCTTTCTCCTCATAAAAGAGATTTTAAAGAGTGATGCTGAGAGCACATCTGGCCACTATCAGTTCGGGTAATGGAGCTTCTACTTACACCAGCCTTTGCTCGCCAAATAAAGAAGCTCCGTAAAAACCAGAAAGCCTCTTTGGATAGAGCTCTGTACCAACTGGTGAACAATCCCCTTCTCGGTGATGCCAAAACTGCAGAGCTTGAGGGAATATATGTGTTGAAATTTAAGATCAACGCTCAAGAGTGGCTTCTTGCCTACCGTTTAATAT
>Ga0208566_1001454_pt1 | contig 13703 bp, 11 predicted proteins | sample PL_2010_150m_FD_184159 | JGI IMG/M metagenome (GOLD analysis project Ga0208566, IMG submission 184159) | Freshwater microbial communities from Powell Lake, British Columbia, Canada to study Microbial Dark Matter (Phase II) - PL_2010_150m... | ecosystem: Environmental > Aquatic > Freshwater >...
CGCTGTTTTTGAGATCCGGACATTTGGGAATATTGGCGCCATAGTAATCATCATGATTTGCATCCAAAACCGGGTAAGGGTGCCAAATTCGTGGCCGGCTTTGGGGATCATCATTTGGGCTAAACATAATATCCGCAGGATCATCCACGACATGCTTGCCGGCTTGATGCGGAGAACAAGTCGGCACGTTCTCCTGAGAATGAATCAGCTCATGGCCAATGATAAAATCGCCAAAGGCCGGTTTGAGATAATCGGCCGTCAATTTTTCGAAGCCGCAACTTGCTCCTTCTTCAGTGTTGGCATCCAGATAAACTACGGAAAATTTCGATTGGAGGCCTGATTGTCCGCACGCGCCCTTGGGGCCAGAACCTTCGTAAAAAGTAGCGTATGTTTTATTCGGATTCTTGAAACCGAGAAGATAGAGATGCACCGCTATTTCAGCAAACTGCGGCTGATCAAAAAGAGAACTGTCGGAAAAATACTTTTTCATGAATTGCAGGTCGGCCGCGGCTGATATTTCTTTGGCCGTTTGCGGCAGTCTCACAAAAGTGATATCCAGTTTCCCTTGATAGGTGTCCAGACGAAAATATTTTCCCTTGGTTTGGTTGCACAGCCAATTTTGGAATGCGGAAACAGAGCCGGCCAGCCGGCCATCAGTGTCCAACTGTTTATCTTCACCATCTTTGGGAACGACATAAAGAATATGGAATTGCTTTCCTTTGGAATCATCCGGGAGATCTTTGGTTGACCTTTTTTCCGGCCCGGCGATGGAGTCAAAGCATTTTGGGAGAGATGTGTCCACCGTTTCTGTTTTTGCTAGATTGTCATTTTTATCTTGCTTTTTTTTCTGGTCGGTAGCAAGCAAGAACAATGCAGATAAACTGAAAACAAAAACCAGCCCATAAATCAAGCAGGATCTTTTTCTTGTTTTTTGCTTTTTGGTAAACTGCGGCACCCAGTCGGGATTAATTAAGCCCAGGATAAAAAAAATAAAAGCGGAAAAAAGAGCCAAGGCCAGGATGTCAAAAATAATAAATGGAAGATAATGCATTGATTTGATTTTTGTTTTTATGCACTGATTATGACATAAATGCATCGGGTGTGCAAGAAAAAAAGTTTTATGTCTGCAAAGTCCAACAAAAAACAAGGCTTATCAAGGCCTCATTTTTAGCTGCTCCCGGGACAGGATTCGAACCTGTAACCAATTGATTACACTTATCCTAATGTTTCCAAAAGGGGTGGACTATATCATCGCCTTGTCCCGCTAAGCGGGATTTAGGTGTTTTGGTATCTAGTCTCTACGGCGCTCCCCGATGTTATATCGGAGTTCCCACGGTGTTCGCATACCCCTCATTTCTGAGCGATTTAGCCTTCACCGTTATCCCAAAATTTTTCAACCTAAGTTTCCTTAGGAAGCTGCGTGACGCCTCCGTGAATTTCTCTGTGGCAATTTGCGCAAACAAGAATACATTTATCAGCCTCTTTCTTGACTCTTTTCCATGATCTCGTAAGACCATCAGCCGATAGGCCAAATTTTTTCTTCGTGTCACCGGAGTGATGCAAGTCAAATGCACCAGCGTATTTCTTGTAGCCACAAATAATACATTTGCCACCTTTATACTCAACAACCATTTCTTTTATCTTCCGTCTTCTCTTGGAAACGGCTGCTTTCATGTATTCTGCACGGTCGGCGTATTTTCTTTTTTCTGGCATACATAAATAAGTATACCATGACTTTGTTTACAGTCAACTGCTCTACCATTGAGCTACCCGGGAATGTGAATAATTTTCGAAGAACAAAGCATTTGCTATTATATAAAGCTTTTTTTGTTTTGGCAACTTTCTTTAATATTATTAGGATTAGCCTGGAACACGATTATTAAGAATTCTCTGCCTTATTCGGTTCCTCACCATGAGCAACGATTCTGTTTCTTCCACCCTCTTTGGCCTTATACATCGCATCGTCAGATTCTTTCTGGAGTTTTTCGACAATTTCTTTTGATTCCATTTCTCCATTAATATCCGGGCTTTCCGTTGAACTGCATCCGATACTCACCGTCGTTTTCAGTTCAAAAACCTCTCCTTTTTTGTTTTTGTATGGAAAAATATGATTTGCCACGGTTTTCCTGATTGCGTCCGCCACTATCTTCGCGCCATGCAAATTTGTTTTTGGCAAAAAAACGATAAATTCTTCTCCTCCAAATCTATAAGCGACATCAGATTCTCTTTTAAGCGTATTTTTTAGTATGCCGGCAACGCCTCTGAGAATTTCGTCCCCCGCATCGTGGCCGCAGGTATCGTTTAATAATTTTAAAAGATCCAGATCTATAAACAGCATGGAACACTCTTTCTTTTCACTTTCTTCCGAACGTTGTGCCCCTTCTTTTCCTTTTTTATAAACCATCGCCACATTCATTGGCACATCCTCATCGTAAGCCCTCCTATTCCGAAGCCCTGTCAGGGGATCCAGTAAAGACTCCTCGCGGGCTTCCATGGTCTCAAGGGCTTGGGTTGATTGAGCATCGGCCAGTTGGCTTACTAGGGGACCTCCAACCGTCCGATCAGAATCTTTAACTTTTTCTCCAAGGATATCCCTGATCTTTTCCCTGCTTTTGCCTTCCGCAAATGCCAGATCGTGAACTGAATCTTCACCGGGAAGATCGTTTTCTCTCAATTTATCCACCCGCGCCCTCATTTTTTCCATGTCCTCGATCCCTTTCATTTCTTTTGATGTTAAATGTAATAAATTGCGACCTTTGAGCTAATAGCTTCCCGCCAGATCCAGCGCTTTTCTATAGTTTATTTTTCCGCCGCTCAGAACTTTTCCGGCGAGACTCGGCTGGGTGTCAACTGAGTTTTTTATTATTGTGATCACTTGAGTTGCGGAAAGATTTGGATATTTTGAAATAATAAGTCCCGCTTCGGCGCTCGCGAAAGCGGTGGAAATGGAGCTTCCTTCAGCGGAAGTATATTTGTTTTTCTTGTTGCTTAAACCCGTGATCGGATCGCTGTCCGTTCCGCCGGGGGCGGCCACGTCGACAGAAAGATTCCCGTAGTCGGAATAATCAACCAGATTTCCGTTTTTGTCTGAAGCGCCGACGCAGAGGATATTCGCGAGTTCAAAATCGCAGGGATACATTTTTTTGGCCGGATCGCCGGAGTCGTGATCGTATCCCAGGTTGGTATTGGGGTCCCCGTTTCCCGCAGCCGTCACAAAAATTCCCGGGAAAGAGGCGATAGCGTCTTTCAGCGCCAGATCCAATCCTTCTTCTCCGTAGGCTCCCCAGCTGGCGTTCACGACGGGAACGTTTTTGGTTTTAGCGTAGTTGATGGCCGTGATGGCTTCGGAAGTCGTAAAGTCGAATTTGAGCGCCATCACGCGCAGGTGATTGAAAAAACTGGAACCGGCTATGCCTTTTTTATTATTGGTTTTGGCGGCGATGATTCCGGCCAAAAAACTTCCGTGACCGTCGGAATCAGCCGGCTTTTTCTTGGAGCTATCAATATTTCTGCCTTGAGCGCTGCCTTTGGTCAAATTGTCTTTGAGATCCGGATGATCGAGACTGGCGCCCGTGTCGATGACGGCGACGACCACATTTATTTGACTCTGGCTTTCGGTGTCCCAAGCGGAAAAAGCGCTCACCCCGCCAGGGGTTGCCGTTGTGTCAAAAAACGGCCATTGATTAGGGCGATAAACGTCATTGGAAAGCCTGTCTTGAGTTTTGTATTTGAAATTCGGCTGGAGGGAAAGAACGGCCGGATTTTTTTGAAGGGACTTAATGATTTTTTGGGTTGATTTTCCGTCGAGACTTCGAAGAAGATAAAAGTTTTTCCCGTTTCCGTTTTCGATAGGCGAAGCGGAAAGATTTTTTCCTTCAATGATTTGGCTGATGCCGGCATCCGGCTGGATTTCGGCGATAACTTCGCCTTCGACGTAGTTGTTGGCGGCAGTCTTTTTTTCCGGCGAGGCAGAAGCGATGCCACTTCTATTCGCGGAGCCGAAAAAAAACAGTCCGATCAAAAGAAGAGAGGCGAGAAATGTTCTTGAAGAATGTTTTTTTGCCATAGGTTTGTCTTTATGGACTAATATTACTCCATTTGGGCGCTGAGACGCAATAAGGAGCGCAAGGTTGATTTTACGGCCGGGAAAGAGTATATTTAAATCAGCAGTAATACAATACGTATGCGTATCGGAATTGACGCGAGAGCCATCTTGAATCCCGAAAAATCGGCCCCCAGCGGGGTGGCCAGTTATGTTTGGCATCTCATTAAGAATATTCTTGACATTGACCAGGAGAATCAATATGTTTTGTTTTTTGACTTCAAGGTCCGCGACAAAGACGTCAAGAAATTTTCCCGGCCGAATGTCAAGATAAAATTTTTCCCTTTTTCGGATTATAAAAAATATATGCCGGGAGCCTATAGCGAGATTTTGGGCTTGGCCACTTATTCGCGCGAAAATCTTGATCTTCTCCACATTACATCGCCGCTTTACCGCGTGCCAGCGACCTATCGGGGAAAGGTCGTAACCACTTTTTATGACTTTGCGCCTTACCGCGCGGGGGAATTGTTTCCAAAACTTTCAACCGTAAAACTGAAGACCCTTTATAGCTTTGCTGCCAGAAAATCGGATCATATCATTGCTGTTTCCAAATCGACAAAAAAAGACGAGATGGCTTTTCTGGGATCAAGAGAAGACAAAATCAGCGTGATCTATAACGGCATCGACAATCGATTTTTCGAGCCGTGCGCCATAGATCGGGAAACGGTCAAGAGTGATTATAAAATTAGCGATAAATATATTCTTTTTTTGGGAACGCTTGAGCCGAGAAAAAATTTGGTACGGGTTGTTGAAGCTTTTGCCAAGTTCAAGAATAATTTTGAAGGAAAATTCAACTATCAATTGGTCGTGGCCGGCAAACGGGGCTGGCTGGCCGATGAATATTTTCAACTGGCCAAGGATTTGGAGCTGGGTGACGATGTGATTTTTACCGGCTATGTCGGCGGCGATGAGCTGCAGCCGCTTTATACGCACGCGGAATTTTTTGTCATGCCTTCGCTTTACGAAGGCTTTGGCCAGACGATTGTCGAAGCGATGGCTTGCGGCGCGCCTTGTCTTGTTTCCAAGGTGGCTTCCATTCCGGAAGTGGCGGGCGAAGCGGCCTATTATGTCGATCCGAACGATACGGAAGGAATCGGGAGAGCGATGGCGGATCTGGCCGGAAACAGAGAATTACGGGAAAGCCTCGGCGCGAAAGGCAAGGAACAGGCCAAAAAATTCAGCTGGGAAAAATGCGCGCGGGAAACATTAGAAGTATATAAAAATGTTTAAGCCTGTCGATCCCAAACAAAGCCTTCCCAAGATGGAGGAAGAGATTTTGAAGTTCTGGGAAGAGAATAAGATATTTGAGAAGTCGGTGGAGAAAAATTCCGCCGATAAATCTTTTGTATTCTACGAAGGTCCGCCGACTGCCAACGGAATACCCGGACTTCATCATGTTTTGGCGCGGGCATTCAAGGATATCATTCCCCGCTATAAGACCATGAAAGGATATCGGGTGGAACGAAAAGCCGGCTGGGACACGCACGGACTTCCAGTAGAAATCCAGGTGGAAAAAGAACTCGGGATTCACAATAAATCTCAAATTGAAAATATCGTTCCCGGCAACGTGCGCGCGAGCATTATCGAATTCAACAAGAAATGCAAAGAGTCGGTCTGGAAATACAAAGACCTTTGGGAAAAAATGACGAAGCGGATGGCCTATTGGGTGGATCTCAAAAATCCCTATATAACTTACGAGAATAAATATATCGAATCAGTCTGGTGGCAATTCGCGCAGATTTTCAAAACGAAAGGGAAGGACGGAAAAAGTTTGGTATATCAGGGAAATAAAGTAATCCCATATTGTTATCGCTGTGGCACCGGACTTTCTTCCCACGAAGTCGCGCAGGGTTATCAGAAAGTGAAAGACAATTCGGCATTTGTTAAGTTTAAATTAAAACCAGACCAGGATTTTGGCAACGGAAGATATAGGACTAAAGATAGCGCGTATATTTTAGTGTGGACTACGACACCTTGGACCCTGCCAGGCAATGTTGCTGTAGCTGTCGGAAAAAATATTAAGTATACATCACTTCGCGTAAGGGATATTCCGGAACTTCTTATAGTTGCAAGCGATTTGGTACCAAAAATATTCGATGATCAACCCATAGAAATAGTTCATGATGATATGACGGGTAATGATCTTGTTGGTCTTGAATACGAGCCGCTTTATAAAATATCTAAAGACGAAAATTCATACAAAGTAATTTTTGGTGATTTTGTTTCAACGGAAGAAGGAACTGGCATCGTGCATATAGCGCCGGCTTTCGGGGAAGACGACGCGCGAGCGGGGGCGGAAAATAATTTACCGACACTTATCACGGTTGACGAAGAAGGAAAAATTTCTGCTGATGTTCCGGGAAAAGGAATTCCGGTCAAAAAAAAGAACGATAAAAATCAATATGAGGCGGACGCGTTGATCGTTGGAGATTTAAAAAAACGGGGCTTGCTCTTCAAGGAAGAAGTTTACGAGCACGACTATCCGCATTGCTGGCGGTGCGATATGCCGCTCATCTATTATGCCAAGCCCTCCTGGTTTATCCGAATGAGCGGATTTTCGAAAGAATTGATCGCCAACGGCGAGAAAATAAATTGGATCCCGGCCCATATCAAAAAAGGAAGATTCGGCGAGTGGATTGAAAATGTCAAAGATTGGGCGATTTCGCGTGAAAGATATTGGGGAACGCCGATTCCGATTTGGGTTTGTGAAAAATGCGGAGAGCAGAAAGTAATAGAATCGATAGTTGAACTGGAAGAATTATCTGGCCAAAAAATGGAAGATTTACACAAGCCGTTCATCGATGAAATAGAATTTGATTGCGAATGCGGCGGAAAGACGCGAAGAACGCCCGAAGTGATTGATGTCTGGTTTGATTCGGGAGCGATGCCGCTGGCGCAATTTCATTATCCGAGTGGCGCGACGAAAGACGAAAAAGAAAAAATTGAAAGCGGGAAATATTTTCCGGCGGATTATATTTCCGAAGCGATTGACCAGACTCGAGGATGGTTTTATACGCTTCATGCTATTGCGACAATACTTAATTTAGAAAAAAAAGTACCGGCAGGTAATGCTTATAAAAACGTGATTTGTCTCGGGCATATTCTCGACAAAGACGGAAAAAAAATGTCGAAATCCCGCGGCAATGTGCTTGAGCCAATGGCAGTGATGGATGAATACGGAGCGGACGCGCTGCGCTGGATGCTTTTTTCCATCAACCAGCCGGGCCTTCCGAAAAGATTTGATATCAAAGGTATGCGGGATGTGATAAATCGGGTTTTTCGCATGCTCTGGAATTCATACTATTTTTTTGTGATGTACGCGAATATCGATGAATTCAAGCCAACCACCAACCAACAACCGCCAACCACCAACTTGCTGGACAAGTGGATTGTTTCGGAATTTAGTACTCTCATAAAAGAAGTAGGCGGCAAGCTGGAAAAATACGATATATATGGGCCGACAAAGCTGATTGAGAATTTTATCGACAATCTTTCCAACTGGTATATCCGCCGCAGCCGGAAGAGATTCTGGAAAAGCGAAAACGACAGCGACAAGAAAGAAGCTTATAAAACTTTGCATTATGTTCTTGTCGAACTTTCAAAACTGATGGCGCCATTCACGCCGTTTGTGGCAGAAGAGATTTATCGGAATCTGACCTCACCCCAGCCCTCTCCTTATAAAGGAGAGGGAGATCGCGATGCTTCCTTCTCCTTGACAAGGAGAAGGAGTGAGGATGAGGTTGTATCTGTCCACTTGGCGGATTTTCCGGTGGCGGATGAAAAATTGATCAATAAGGAGCTCAACGAACAAATGCAGATCACTCGTCGGTTTGTGAAACTGGGTCTCGCGGCGCGGGCGAAAGCGGGCATCAGGGTTCGCCAGCCGCTAAAAGAATTGCGCGTCAATCAGCCGGTGGACGACGAGTTGGCGAACTTGATAAAGGATGAAATAAATGTCAAAGAGATTAATTTTTTTGGATCGGTTGAACAGGAACCGGGCATCTATACCGAGGAAGAGGGCAACTGGATGATTGGCCTCGATACGGCGATTACAGAGGACTTGAGGCTGGAAGGCGAGGCCCGCGAGCTCATCAGACGCATTCAGGAACTGCGGAAACGTGCCGGCTTTGAAGTTGACAATCGCATCAGTCTTTGCTATCAAGGGGGCAAGAATATTTTTGAAAAATTTGGAGACTTGATCGCCAAGGAAGTATTGGCGACTGGCGTGCTCGAGTGCGAAGATCCTGAAGCGGACATCTCGGAAATGATCGATCTCGAAACCGCGCCGATCAAAGTTTGGCTAAGAAAGATTTAAAATAATCTAGAGCGTAAAGCTCTTTCAAAAAGGAGTTCGAAGATGGGGAAGATGCACACATATATTTTAGTTGTCTCGATTATCGCTATTGCCGCGATAATTATCGCATCCTTTATTATCCCTAGCGAGGCTGACTTACTCGCCAAAGGCATCAGTCCTACGGTGAGATACAGCAGGCTGGCTTGGGTCGTTTTGGGTTCGGCGGCACTTCTGCTGCCGGTAGGTATTTTTAATGATTAATCCGGCGTTGCTGGTGGGAGGGAATCATGATCGATAATCTATTCGTTGAACATACGTGGCTGTTAGTAGTTTTTATGGTCTGCATAATTGTGGTAGGTGCTCTGGATTATTCAACTATAGCCAGAGCCAGGCGGAAAAGGTTGAAATCTTAGGGAATCAAAATGCGAAAAAACGCTCCGATTCCCCATTGCCAAAGTCGCAGGTCCGGAAGCGGATTCTGCGACTTTTTATTTCAAGACATATTTGGTGCTATAATAAAATCATGCAAAAATACACGGCGATAATTTTATCCCATTATGATGTCGGGGAATTCGACCGCATTTATATAATGTATACTTTGGAATCCGGATTAGTGAAGGCCATTGGGAGGGGGGTGAGAAAACCGGCGGCCAAACTGGCCGGACACCTGGAACCGGGGACTTTGTCCGAAGTGTATGTTGCCAAGGCGCGAGGACGCGGCCAGATCGCGAGCGCGATCACAATCGAAAATTTCAAGGGGATAAAAGCGAGTCTTGAAAAATTGCAGGCGGTTATCGGCGTCCTCGATTTTTTCGCGAGAATTTTCAGCGAAGGCGAAAAAGATAAAAAAACATTTGATTTGCTGAGCGGATTTTTAAAAGTGTTGGACAAAAAAACAAAAGAAACAACGGAAGAAAAAGACAGATTGATAATCCTCGCTTTTTGGTGGAAGCTGTTTGACCGGCTGGGACAGCGGCCGGAAGCGGCCAGATGCGTGAATTGCGGATTGAGCCTCGAAAGCGAACAAAAAAACTTTTTTTCCGTTGAAAAAGGGGGAGTGATCTGTCCGCGATGCGCTTTGGAGAGAAAGGGGCTTTTTGATATTTCCGACAATCAGATCAAGCTTCTGCGGCTTTTTTTGGTAAATCCGCTGGTAAAAATATTGAAAATAAAAGTGGGCGGAGAGGAAATAAGAGGACTTGAGAGGCTGAAAGAGAATTTCTTGAGATTCTATTTCGCTTAAACCAAGAGAAATCCGGTTTGCGGCCTTTTCCAAATTATTGTAAAATAAGATCAATGTCCCTTCGAGATATTGAAAAAAATCTCTATCATCGCGAAGTTGATCCGGGGAAAAGGCGGTCTTTGGATTTTGGCGCGATCGATCCGCATGAAACCGGAGAAAATCCATTTTCTCCGGTGTCTTTTGAAACGAAAAAAAATGAATCAAACGCGGTGTGGATCAAAGAAGATGAAGAGAAGAAAAGGGAAAGAAGAAAAAAAATAAAAAAAATTGCTCTTGTGTCGGCGGCGAGCCTGGTGATAATCGCCGGCTTGGTATGGGCGGCCATCGCGATCAGAAAAACTTCCTTTTCGGAAGATCAGGTCAAGGTTTCCATTTCCGGCTCGCAAAAAGTTCAAAGCGGAGACCTGGTTTCTTTCGACATTAATTATCAAAATCTCAATCGGGCGTCTCTTCAGCAAGCGGTGATGCATATAAATTTCCCCGAAAATTTTAAACCGGAGGGAGGTTTGGGTTTTGAGTCGGATGGCCCCAACGCGAGAAAATACAACATTGGCTCAATAAACGGCCATAGTGAAGGAAAAGTCACTCTCCAGGGCAAGTTTTTCGGCCCCAAGGATCTTTTGGTCTATATGGACGTTTCTCTGGGATACAGCTCTTCCAATTTCAGCTCGATGTTCCGCTCGGAAAGCAAGACTGGCATTTTCATTTCCTCGAGCCCCCTTTCTTTGGAAATAAACGGACCGCAAAGCGTTGTTGCGGGAAACGCGGTTTCGTATACGATAAAGTTCCGAAACAGCGGCCAGGAAGCCATGCAGGATCTGAAAATAAAAGTTGATTATCCCGGCGGGTTCGCTTATGTTTCATCGGAGCCGATCCCGTCACAAGACAATAATATCTGGTATGTCGGCGCGTTAGGAGCGGGACAAAGCGGAGAAATAAAGTTCAGTGGAACGCTGGACGGCCAAAATGACGAGATAAAGAATTTCAAAGCGGCGATCGGGGAATTCGGGAGCGACGGCAGCTTCATCGCCTATAACGAATCGGAAGGCAGTGTTAAGATCATTGCAACTCCCATCAAAGTCGAACAAACCGTTAACGACAAAAAAAATAGCATCAATATAAACGCGGGAGATGTTCTAATTTTCAAAATAAAGTTTCTGAACACCAGCACGATTGGCTTGAGAGACGTTATTATATCCGAAGAAATCAAGAGCCCGATTCTCGATTACGCTAAAATAAGCATGTCCCAATCCAAAGGGAGCCTTGATTCCTCAAGCGGCGTTATCACCTGGAAAGCCACGGACATTCCGGGGCTCAAGATACTGAACCCGGGTGAAGGGGGAGAGATCGACTTTTCCATCCCGGTAAAGGGCGTCATCCCGGTCAAGGATTCGGGAAATAAAAATTTTGTTTTCGACGCGGTGGCCAAAATAGACAGCCCGGATATTTCCACGCCGGAAGGATCAAACAAGACAGTTTCCGCGAGCGCGGTCAATGTCAAGCTGAATTCCAAACTGGGTTTGTCAGCCCAAGGATATTATAACGACTCGGAAATCAAAAATTCCGGGCCGATTCCTCTCGAAACCGGGAAAGAAACGACTTTCACGATCCATCTCAAGCTGATGAACGTATCGAACGACTTGACCAACGCGAATGTGACGGCCGCTTTTCCCGCGGGCGTGAAGTGGAAAAATGTCTTTTCTCCAACGGATGCCAATGTCAGTTTCAATGATCGATCCGATGAATTAGTTTGGAACCTTGGGACTTTGCCGGCCGGCATCGGAGTGCTGACCGATCCGCGTGAACTCATTTTTCAGATCGGCGTGACTCCGAGCCAAAACCAGGTCGGAAACTTTGTCCAGTTGCTGGGAAAAACCGTTTTTTCGGCCGAAGATGTTTTCACGAAAGAAAAATTGTCGTCAACCTTGGCGGGAAAAGATTCAAACTTAAGTGAAGATATGAGCGTGGGCGATCAGGGAGAGGTGGCGAAGTAAATTAGTTGCTCATGAAGCATAGACTAGAACTTGTCGCTCCCGGCGGGAGTCTTCCAAAAATTGAATATGCCTATCATTACGGAGCGGATGCGGTTTATGTCGGGCATCCGGATTTTTCGTTGCGGTCAAGGCTGAATGATTTCAGCGAAGCGAACTTGAAAAAAGCGGTAGATGCGGCGCGAAAGCTTGATAAAAAAATATACTTCACGCTCAATATTTACGCGCACGAAAGACATCTTCCGAAAATAAAAAAGCACCTTGCGTTTATAAAAAAAATCAAACCTGACGCGGTGATTGTCAGCGATCCCGGAATATTGAGTCTGGTCAAAAAGCATGCGCCGAAAATAAAAATCCATCTTTCCACCCAAGCTAATACGACAAATTCCGAAGCGGTGAAATTTTGGCAGTCACAGGGCGTTTCAAGGATTGTTCTGGCGCGTGAAGTGACGCTCGCTGAAATAAAAGAAATCAGAAAAGCATGTCCCAAGATCGAGCTTGAATATTTTGTCCACGGGGCGATGTGCATGAGTCTCTCCGGCCGATGTCTTCTTTCAAAATGGATGCGGGACCGGAGCGCCAATCTTGGAGATTGTGTCCAGCCGTGCCGATGGCCGTATCGCATTACACGAGAAAATAAAGAAGAAGTTATTTTGTCTGAAGATCAGAGCGGGGTATATCTATTTAATTCCAAAGATCTTTGTTTGATCGAGCATCTGGATAAATTAGCCAAGGCTGGGTTAAACGCGTTTAAGATTGAGGGGAGGACAAAGAGCGTTTATTATGTCGCCTGCGTGACGCGGGCATATCGAAAAGTAATGGACGCGATCAAAAGGCGGAAAACCGGTGAAATACGCGAAGATATAAAGAAATCAAAAAAAGAACTGAAAAAAATAGTTAATCGAGGCTTCACTACCGGATTTTTATTCGGAAAAGATAAATGGGAGAATAATTTTGGTTGTTCTCATCGGGAAAATAATTATCAGTTCGTGGGAGAAATTATCAGGGAAAATAACAATGGCTGGCATAAAATAAAAGTGCATAATGCGATTAAGGCTGGTGAAAAAGTTGAAGTAATTACCCCAGAAAACATTTCTCTTTTGCAAGCGGGAGTGATAAAAAACGAAAAAGGCGAGTCAGTCGGATCCGCTCATGGAGGAAGCAAAAACATTTTTTTTATCCAATTATCAGGGGAATTTCCCCGCCAGTCGCTGCTTCGAAAAAAGTTAGCCTGAAATCGGCTTGTCCATAATTTGGCAATATGGTAAAATACAACTGGCTGGAGCAATTTATCCAGATCATATTAATTTTTCAAAAACAAAAATGGCCAGGAGGACAAAAAAAATAAAAAAATCTCTTTCGCGCATCGCATTGGTTAAGCCGGCGGAGGAATGGAAAATATTTTCCGGTACTAGTTTTAAGTTGACAAAATCGAAAAGAACTAGCGGAGAAAAAAATTTCAGGTTTAATTTATCGCTGATTATCCTGATGGCTGTCTTGGAATCGGCTCTCTTTATGCTTCTATTGACGCTCATCAGCGCCCAAACAGCGCAGGGTGGAAATCAATCTTTTTCTTCCGTGCCGGCGGCGAGCAGCGCGAAAAAATTAATCAAGCCCGTTAGTCAGAAGCTGACTGACTCGAATCTTGATTTCGACCTGGTTATTCCCGCGCAACTGGGCGAATGGCTCTATAAGACGGGAAACGTGAAAAGCCCGGTTGATGATACAATATCTGACCAGTATCTCCAGATATTTCTTCCGATCACAGACAAGACAAACTCGCGCAATTTCGAAGATATGACGGCGGCCTTTCTCACGATAAAAAAATTCACAACCGATGAATGGAAAAAACTGGAAAAGGGATGCCAGAAAGACAATTCTCTTTTCTGCGACACGGCCGGAACGAAAATAGCTGAAAAAAACGGATCGGTTTACGCGTATAATAAAATTAGCAACTGTCCGTCGGGAATGGAAAGCAAGTGCAGCCTGGTTGATAAGATAGTCGGCAGCTTTCAGTTGAAGTAGCGCCGGCACATTTTGAAAGGCTAATTAAGAAATATAATTGCGTATGGC
>Ga0208566_1001456_pt1 | contig 13699 bp, 13 predicted proteins | sample PL_2010_150m_FD_184159 | JGI IMG/M metagenome (GOLD analysis project Ga0208566, IMG submission 184159) | Freshwater microbial communities from Powell Lake, British Columbia, Canada to study Microbial Dark Matter (Phase II) - PL_2010_150m... | ecosystem: Environmental > Aquatic > Freshwater >...
CCGCCCGCCGCGAGCAGCGCGGCCTCGTAGCTCCCCTCCGAGATCGAGCAGTCCCGCACGAGGAATTTCCGGTCTCCCCGTGCGACCGCCTCCCGGAACGCTTCGAGATAGACCGGGTCGTGCACCGCGTGGAGCGACGGCAACGCGGGGACATACGGCTCCAGGAAGATGAGGCTTTCCCGCATCCCCCCCTCGCGGATCGCGGCCAGGAGCGCCTCCAGGCGCCGCGGGCTCTCCACGTGGCCCTGCCGGGTCCCGTGATCGAGGAACTTCTCCGACCAGACGAACCCCGTGCGCCGCGGGGTGTCGGTGTAGATCACCTTGCAGCCGTCCCACGGGGAGGAACAGAGGAGAAACGCCTTCCCGAGCGGGAACCGGAACTCCTCGGTGTGCGAGTCGTCCCGGGCGACGGCGTAGTACCCCTCCGCGTTCCGGTAGACCGGGATCGCGAGATCGCGGCGGAAGGCGGCGATCCTGCTCGCGTGGTTCAGCCGGCGGATCTCCTGCTCCTCCACCGGCAGGCCCAGGCGCACGACGAGCGCGCGGAGGCTCTCCCGCATCCCGGCGAACTGCTTCCGGTCCTCGCAGTCGAACCCTTCCTTCGCCCAGTAATACTTTCCCACCGAAAGGGAGGCCTTCAGCCGGAACCGGTGGAAACCCAGGTCGTGGAAGAGCCGTTCGTAGCGGCGGAAGAGCGACGAGGCGTAGCCGGTGCTCTGCGCGGAAAGCGAGATCCCCTCGATGTAGACGATCCGTCGGCCGGGGCGGCGGGGGAACGGCAGGAAACGGAACACCGGCTCGCTCTCCCGGTAGAAGCAGAGGGTGAGGTGGCCGATCGCCTCCTCCCCGCGCGCGATGTGGCAGTCGTAAAGAATCCTGTCCTTGCCGAACAGGAGGAGCCTGTCGCGGTGGGCGAGCCCGAGGACCTCGGGGGACAGCGCGTCGAGGAGTTCCGGCGGAGAGACGCGGTTCGCGAAGAGGTCGCGCCACAGGTCGAGCATGCGGACGCGCGACGGGGGGCGGCGGACGAGAAACGGCGCGCCTTTCCCGGTCTTCTTGATGACCGTGGGGTTGAGTTCGGCGCCGAAGAGCCGATCCTCGGCGATCAGCCGGTCGAACCCCTCGAGGATGTCGCGCTCCGGCAGGGGATCGACGCGCCTTCTCGCCGCCTGCGTCCGGTATTCCATCGTGGGTTCATTATATGATGGTCTGCATGTCCCGGCATCTCGCCATCGCGCTCGCCCTGCTGCTGGCGGTCGCCCTCCCCGGGCGGGCGGAGGACAACGGCGCGGTCGTCCCCCCGGAACCGGCCCGGGCGATCCGCGTCGCGGCGGTGGGCGACGTCATGATGGGGACCACGTTCCCCGAACCCATTCTGCCGCCGGAGGACGGGGCGACGCTGTTCCTCTCCGTGGCGCCGCTGCTCGCGGGGAACGACGTCGTCCTCGGCAACCTCGAGGGGGCGCTCACCGATTTGGAGAAATCGCCGAAGTGCCGGAAGCCGCGCCGCGACGGGCGCCCCTGCTTCGCCTTCCGCACCCCCCCGCGATACGCCGCACGCCTCACGGAGGCGGGATTCAACGCGATGAACGTGGCGAACAACCACTCCCTCGACTTCGGGATGGAAGGGCTGGACAACACCCTCGCAGCGCTCGACAACGCGGGGATCCAGCCGGTCGGCGGGGAGCGGGTCGCGGTGTTCCACGTCCGCGGCAGGAGCGTGGCGGTGGCGGGCTTCTCCTACTCCCTGCGGACGCGGTATGTCCACCCGCTGCGGGACGTCGAGGAGGCGCGGGCGATCGTGGCGGAGCTCAAGGGGAAATACGACCTGGTCGTCGTCTCGTTCCACGGCGGCGCCGAAGGGGCGCCGGCGATGCGCGTCGCGGACGTCGACGAGGAGTTCCTGGGGGAGGACCGGGGGAACGTCGTCCGGTTCGCGCGGGCCGTCGTGGACGCGGGCGCCGCCCTCGTGCTGGGTCACGGGCCCCACGTCCCGCGCGCGATCGAGGTGTACCGCGGAAAGTTGATCGCGTACAGCCTGGGGAACTTCGCCGTCTACAGCATGTTCAACATCAAGGGCCCGAGCGGGCTCGGGTACGCGCTCCAGGCGGAGCTCGACCCGGAGACGGGGAACATCCTCCGGTTCCGTACGCCGTCGCTCGTCTTGCGCCACCCGGGGATCCCGGAGCCGGACGCGTCCGGGAAGACGGAGGCGCTTCTGCGCAAACTGTCGGAGGAGTTCCTCGCGAAGGAGCCCGACGCCGCCGAGCGCCGGGAAACATTGTCGCGCGTGTGGGAGTGACGGCGGCTCCGCCGGGCGTCAGTTCTCGATGCGGTCCTCTTCCGTGAGCAGGCGCCTGGCCCCGAGGTAATGCTTCCTGTAGAACGGCTCGTCGAGGCTGTCGATCGTCACCTTCCGGTCGTGCCCCGATGCGTGGATGAACCGGTTGTCCCCGAGGTAGATCCCCACGTGGGAGGCGTATTTCGCGCGGGTGCGGAAGAAGACCAGGTCGCCCGCCGAGAGTTCCTCCTTCGAGACCTTTGTCCCCTCACGGAACTGCGCCCGTGCGGAATGCGGCAGGTCGAGGTTGAGGAACGCGAACGCCTTCTGCACGAAGCCGGAGCAGTCCAATCCCCAGAGGGTGGTGCCGCCGTAACGGTACGGAACCTCGAGCATCCGCCGGGCGACGCGCAGGAGGCGGTCCTTGACCGAATCGTCCGCCTTCGGAGCCTCCGTGGCATCCGGCGGCGCCGCGGCCGGAGAAGCCACTACGGCTGGAAGCGGGGTGTCCGCCGCCTTCGGAGCCCGGGCCAGTTCGGAAAGCTCGGCTTCCGTGGGAGGCGTGTACCCTTTCCGGATCCCGTGCCTGGCGCTTGCAAGCGAACCGCAGGGGATCGCCGCGAGCACGGCAAGCGCGACGATGGCTGTCAGCAACCGTTTCATGTCAGGGATGGAGCCCCGTTCGTCTTTCGGGAATTTTCGGAAGTATACCACGGCGCACCGTTCGGGCAAACATAAATTTCTCCTTATTTATGCTATAGTTGAAGCCGCATTCCTCCGGATCGGCATTTCCGGACGAAAGGATGAACCATGAGCGGGAAGACGCGCGGGGGAAAGGGAAACGGGGAGAGGGAAACGGTACCGGTGACGGTGACGCTGCCGGCGGTGCTGTCGGATCAGCTGAAGGAGTTCTGTCGAACCTACCGCGTGACGCGGGACATCGTGGTGGAGCGCGCCCTCATCGAATACTTCCGCGAGGGCGACATGAGCCATTGACCACTTCGCCGCCGCGACTCCCCTTCGGCGGAGTCGCCGGAGGAGGGGGGGCGAAGTGAGGTAAAGCGCAGCCGTGCGGGTTCACCGCACGGCGAGCCACGAACGGAGCCCCGCCCTCCGAGGCGACGCAGCCGAAGACCGTATTTGTGAAGGGTTACCGGTCGAGGGATTCGGAGATGAGCCCCGTGGTCTTTTCCCGGCGCTCGGCGTCGCGGTCGGCGACGATGGCGGCCATCCGCTCCCGCCACGGATCCATCCGGAACCCGGCGCGGTCGCGCACGCAGGCGTCGATCAGCTCGCGGTAGAAACGGACCATCCGTCCCACCAGCGGCACCGAGTATTCCCGCCCCTGGATCTTGATCGTGTCGACCCCGTGGTCGATCAGGTAAGGGATGTCGTCGGCGAGGAAGTAGGCCCGGTTCGGCAGCTCCACGCCGGACGCCTCGATCTCCCCGGCCGCGCCCACCTGGTCCCAGTCGGTGAGGCAGATCCGGTAGCAGAGGCCCCCGCGGTTCGGGCTGCCGGGGAAATGGTCCTTTCCCGCCGCGTCCACCTTGTGCCCGTGCTTCGTGTAGCTGCTCATCGTGCACCGGCCGAGGAGCGTGTAGCAGGTGGTGGCGTGGACGAGGACCTCGAGCCCGACCCCCGCCTCGGCCTTGATCCTGCGCATCGTCGTCTTCCCCATGCGGCACTCGGCGACCACCTGGGAGGCGCCCGCCTCCTTGTAAAAGAGGGCGTCCTGGATGTTGATGATGGTGCACCCCACGCTCGCGTGGAGGATCGTGTCCGGATGGCGGTTTTTCAGGGCCATCATCAGCCCGGGGTCGGTGAGGATGAAGTCGCGCACGCCGGCGGCGTAGAGCGCATCGGTCCGCGCCAGGAAGAGCGGGACCTCGGAGGATGCGGGAAGGGTGTTGAACGCCACCCGCAGGATCTTGCCGACGGAACGGGCGTACCGCTGCGCCTCGACGATCGCGGCGTCGTCCATCTCGAACTCCGCCCGTCGCCGGCTCCACCCCGTGGCGCCCACATAGACGGCGTCCGCCCCGTTGTCGAAGGCGGCCCGCACCATCTCCATGGAACCGCCGGATGCCAACAGCTCGGCCATCGACGTCACTCCTCCGTACGCGGATCCCGTTTGCAGGGAATACGCAATCGTGAATTATACCTCAGGGTTGGCGTCTTGTAAAACCGTTCCGACGTACTTCCGGCCGGCCGTCCCGAAGCAGTACCCGTTGCACAGGCCCCGGGGGGCGTGGCGCCTCGCGGCGTCGACCCACCGATCCTCCAGCGCGAACGGACCGCCGGCGAACGCCCGCCCCAGCGCCTCCCGGTAGACGGCGCCGATCTCCGACCGGTACGCCGCGGTTTCGTAGAGCCCCTCGACCCGGAAGACGCGGAAGCCGTCTGCGACCAACCGGGGAAGGTGCTCCAGCAGGCACATGTCCCGGCCCGAGAGGACCCCCTTCCCGACCGTTTTCAGGACCCACTGGCGGGACGTGAGCCAGTGGACCTCCCCGCAGGCGGAAGGGCACTTCGGGTCGGTCTCCTCGGGCTCCGTGAGCAGGAAGCAGCGGTCGGTGACCCCGAGGGGGATCTTCCCGTGGACGAGAACCTCGACCTCGACCCCCGCGTCGCGGGCGAGGATCACCATCTCCTCGAGGGTCACCTCGGCGTTGGGACGCACCCGGACCGCCCCAGCGTCGCGCATGACCCCGGCCGCGAGGTGGGTATAGACGTTCGCGTAGGCGCCCATGTGGGCGGGAACCGGCCCCCCTTTTTCCCGAAGGATCCGGAGGACCCCCATGTTGTGGATCTCCAGGGCGTCCGCCCCCGCGGCGGCGGCGGCGTCGACCAGCCGGATGACGTGGGGCAGGTCCACCTCGCGCGGAACGGAAGGCGTGGCGACGTACGCACGCTTCCCGGCCGCGTGCAGGCGGGAGACGACGCCGGGGAGAAGGTCGAGCGCCTCGGCGTAGTTCCCCTCGACGCGCCGGCAGTAGGGGTTTCCGAGGCACACGGCGTCGTAGGGGGAGAGGTCGGTCCCCTCGAGCTCCCCGGGGGAGGCGACGCTGACGACAAGTTCGAATCCTATTTCCGTCCGCCTCGTTTCAGGTCGATCAGGACCAGCTTGATGACCGTCTTGAGCGTCTCGAAGACCCCGACCCCGGTGGAGGCCGCCGCCTCGAACTCGGGGACGTTGCGCCGGTTGAGTAGGGCGTGGAGCTCCGCCAGCGAAGCGATGTTCGGCAGGTCGCGCTTGTTGTACTGGATCACCATGGGGAGCCTGTCGGGGTCGTACCCCTGCTCCCGGAGGTTCATCCGGAGGTTCTCCATCGACTCCTCGTTCGCGTCCGTGCGGGTGAGCTGCGAGTCGGCGCAGAAGACGACGCCGTCGACGCCGCGCAGGATGAGCCTCCGGCTGGCGTCGTAGAAAACCTGGCCGGGAACGGTGTACAGGTGGAAGCGCGTCTTGAAGCCGCGGACCTCGCCCAGCGACAGGGGGAGGAAGTCGAAAAAGAGGGTCCGCTCCGTCTCGGTGGCGAGGGAGATCATCTTCCCGCGCGCCTCGGGGTTCATCCGCTTGTAGATGAATTGCAGGTTGGTCGTCTTCCCGCACAGGCCGGGCCCGTAATAGACGATCTTGCAGTTGATCTCGCGGGATGAGTAGTTGATGAACGACACTAGGGCCCGACCCTCACTTGAACAGACTCTCTATGTCGGCCTCGGTCAACTCCTCGACCCCCCCGGTCTCCGCGTCGCTGGCGGCGAGCGCCATCGTCATCACGTCGTTGAAGCGGGCCGAGGCCTGGCGGACGCGCAGCCGGACAAGGCCGACCGAGGAGCGCCGGTCGAAGACGACCACGAGGATGAGGCGCTCCGCCACGACGGAGAGGTGCATGTTGTCCCGCTCCCCTTCGTGGAAGAGGATCGAGAACTCCTTTTCGCCGATGAGGTTGGCGAGCCCCCCGGTGGCGGCGATGTTCCCCGCGGCGAGGGAGGCCAGGGACGTCGTGTCGAACCCGACGGCGTCCCCGGCGGAAGCGAGGAGGGTCCCGTCCTTGTCGACCAGGAAGACGACCTTCGCGGAGGCGTCCGCCAGCAATTTCCGGAGGACCGAAAGAAGCGCCTCGTACTCCGGTTCCCGGAGGACAAAATTCCCGTGGCTCATGTGCGGAAAGATATCATATGCTCCCCGTTATTCCTACAGCGGGAGTACGCAACGGGAGGGTCCGGCGGAGCCGCCGCAGGAGGGGGGGCGCAGTGAGGTAAAGCGCAGCCGTGCGGGTTCACCGCACGGCGAGCCACGAACGGAGCCCCGCCCTCCGAGGCGGCGCAGCCGTCCCGCCCGTTGCCTTACCGCATGAACCGGGTGAGGAAGAGGGAGAGGTCGGGCCAGAAACTGATGACGAGGAGCGCGGCGGTCTGGGCGGCGACCATCGGGAAAACGGCCCGGGAGATCTCCTTCATCGAGATGCGGGCGATCCCGCAGGCGACGAACAGGTTGACCCCCACCGGCGGCGTGATCTGCCCGATCGCCAGGTTGACCGTCATCACGATCCCGAAGTGGACCAGGTCGATCCCGAGCGCCTTCACCACGGGCAGGAGGATCGGCAGGAGGACGTAGAAGATCGAGATGGCGTCCATCAGGGAACCCGCCACCAGCAGGACCGCGTTGATCAGCAGCAGCCCGACCACTTTCCCGGAGGCCAGGCGGAGCAGCCCGGAAGCGGCGGCGGCGGCGACGCCCGAGGTGTTGAGGACCCAGGCGAAGAGCGAGGCGGTGCACACGAGCAGCATCACCACCCCCGTCGTGACCCCGGTGTCGACGAGGATCTCCGGCAGATCGGAGAGCTTCAGGTCCCGGTGGATGAAGAATCCGACGATCACGCCGTAGACGACCGCGACGGTGGCCGCCTCCGTGGCGGTGAAGATCCCGCCGTAGATGCCGCCGAGGATGATGATGGGGGCGAGCAGGCCCCACGCGGCGTCCTTGAACGCCGCGCCGATCTCCCGGAGGGACCCGCGCTTTTCCGGCCGGATGCCCGGGTCCTTCGCGAAGAGCAGGTACGAGACGACGAACAGGGAGAGTCCGACCAGGACCCCGGGCAGGATCCCGGCGATGAACAGCTTCGAGATGGAGGCGTTGGCCACCACGCCGTAGATCACGAGCGCGATCGACGGCGGGATGATGATCCCGATGCCGCCGCCCGCGGCCATCAGGGCCGCGGCGGAGCGCCGGTCGTACCCCGCCGCCACCATCCCCGGGATGAGGATCGCCCCCAGCGCCGCCGTGTCCGCCGGACCGGAGCCGGAGATGCCGGCGAAGAAGATGGAGACGATCACCGCGACCATCGCCAGCCCGGCGGGAAACTCCCCGACCACCACCCGGGCGAGCCGGACCAGCCGTTCCGAGATCGCCGTCTTGGCGAGTAGGTTCCCCGCGAGGATGAAGAACGGGACGGCGAGGAGAGTCCACGAGTCGGTCGCGCTCAGGAGCTGCTGGGGGATGAGCTCCAGCGGCGCGAGGTCGAAGACGGCGATCGTGAGGACGCTCGAGATCCCGAGCGCCGCGGCGATCGGGAAGGAGAGGAACAGGAGGGCCCCGAAGGAGCCGAACAGGAGGAACGGGAGGCGCGGATCCATCAGCCGCTCCGCCGGTGGCGCGCCCACGCCTCGACGCCGCGGACGACGAACAGGACCGAGCCGACCGGGACGGCGAGGCCGACGAACCAGCTCGGGTAGCCGAGGGACGTCATCAGCCGGTTTTCCATCTGCATGGAAACGATCTTCGCCCCGTAGACGGCGGTCCCGAGGAAGAAGGCCCCGCACCCGAGGAGGATCAGCGCGTCGATCGCGGCGCGGCCTCCGGCGGGGACCAGGTCGTACAGCAGCGAGAGCCCCAGGTGGGCCTTCCGCTTGACCGCCGCCGACGCCCCGAGGAAGGTGACCCAGACGAACATGTTGGGCACCAGCTGGTCGATGTAGGAGAGGGGGAAGTCGAAGACGTAGCGGGTGACCACCGTGACGAAGGTGATCGTCACCATAAGCGAGAGGAGGAGGCAGAGCGCCCCCTCCTCGAGGTTGTCCCAGACCTTTCGGATCAAGACCGGGTGCGGCCGGACGCTACTTCTTCTTCTTCGGCGCCGCCTTCTTGCCGCCGCCCTTCGCGCCGGCCGCGGCTTTCTCGGCCTTCGCCACCTCGGCGAGCATCAGCTTCATGTTGTCCGCCCCGACGGTCCCCTCGACCATCGCGTAGACCGGCTGCACCCGCTCCTTGAAGACGGCGATCTGGGCGGGGGTCAGCGTGTTCACCTGCATCCCCTTCTTCTTCAGGACCTCGGGGAGGGCCTTCTCCTCCTCCGCGGAGACGGCGCGCTCGTACGCGACCGCGTCCTTCGCCGCCGCGCGGATCGCCTTCTGGTCGGCCGGGGAGAGGGAGTCGAAGAGCTTCTTGTTGACGCACAGGATGAGCGGGTCGAAAGAGTAGTGCCACATGGTCAGGTACTTCTGGACCTCGTACAGCTTGCTCGAATCGATGATCGCGGTCGGGTTCTCCTGGCCGTCGATCACCCCCTGCTGCAGGGAGGTGAAGACCTCGCCGAAGTTCATGGTGACGGCGTTCGCCCCGAGGAGCTTGAACGTCTCGAGGTACAGCTTGGTGCCGGCGACCCGGAACTTGATCCCCTTCATGTCGTCGGGCGAGGTGACCGGGCGCTTCGAGTTCGTGAGCTCCCGGTACCCGTTGACGCCGATCCCGAGGCCCGTGATCCCCTTCTCCTCGAGCCACTTCATGGCGAGGTCGCCCATCGGGCCGTCGGCCACCGCGTTGGCCACGTCCATCGACGCGTAGAGCCACGGCAGGTTGAAGACGTCGAACCGCTTGTCGAGGAAGAGGGCGAGGATGATCGGCGAGTCCCACGTCATGTCGATGACGCCGGACTGCAGCATCTCGAGCTCGGCCTTCTGGTTGCCGTTGGCCAGCTGGCTCTGCGGGAAGACCTTTACCTCGATCCGCCCTTCCGTGTTCTTGGCCACCAGCTCGGCGAACTTGTTCGCCCCCTTGTCCCACGGCGAATCCTTCGCGGTGATGTGGGACAGTCGGATCGTCTTCGGGGCGGCGAGCGCCGCCCCCGCGAGAAACAGCATCGCCACCGCCACGGCCGTGACCTGCAGAACCTTTTTCCCTCGCATCGCTCCCCCCTCGCGCGTGTGGATTCGGTGGCCCGATCCTGCGATTACAGCAGCGGGTTCTTGTGCATCTCCTTGAGGCGGACCCATCGCCGGTCGACCTCGGCCTGGAACCGGTCGAGCTCGGGTTTGCAGTCCGGCTTCAGCATGTGCTTCGTCTTCCCCATGTGCTTCAGCCACTCGGTGACGGGGACCTTCTTCCCCTTCTCCTCCGGGTCGTAGCTGAGCGTCGTGATCCCGTGCTCGACCTCGTAGAGCGGGAAGAAGCAGCTGTCCACCGACGCCTGGATGATCGGAACGGACATCCGCTCCTCCGTCTTCCACGCCAGCGGGCACATGGAGATCATCTTCACGAAGACCAGTCCCTCGTCCGCGTACTTCTGGGCCTTGGCCGCCTTGCGGATCATGTCGCGCGGGTTGCTCTCGGCCACCGTGCAGACGTACGGGACGTGGCACGCCGCGAAGATCTGGGCCGTGTCCTTGTGGTGCGTCGCCTTGCCGTGCTGGTGCGGCCCGTAGTTGGACGTCGAGGTGGACTGCCCAAGGGGGACGGTGAAGGAGAGCTGCGAACCCGTGTTCTGGTACCCCTGGTTGTCGTATTCGCAGATGATCATCCGGTGGTTCCGCATCGCGGCGCCGATGGACGGCCCCATGCCGATGTCGTGCCCGCCGTCGCCGGTGACCATGACGAAGGTGATCTTCTCGTCCTTCGGGATCTCTCCGCGGAGCTTCCGCTCCGCGAACATCTCCACCACGCCGGAGAGGGTCGCCGCCCCGTTCTGGAACAGGTTGTGGATGTAGGTGATCTTGTGCGCGGTGTACGGGTAGCCGGTGGTGACCACCATCCCGCAGCCGGTGTGGAAGAGGATCACCACGTGCCCCTCGATCCCCTTCATGAAGGTGTTCATGTTCACGAAGATGCCGCAGCCGGGGCAGGCGCCGTGGCCCGGGCCGATCCGCTTGGGCCGCTCCGTGAGGTTCCGCAGGACGTTCCCCTTGACCTCCATCTTCCCTTCCGGGGTCGTCTCTACCCGGATCAGGCCCGAAGCATCGGCCTCGGTGATGGGGTCGAACGCCTTCGCGGGAGTAAACGACGGGTCCCCGGGGTTGGCGCCGAAGTAGGCGTACGGGACCGGAACCGTCCCGGTCTTCGCGATGTCCTGCGCCTCTCGCAGCATCGCCGCCGCGTCCTCGACGAAGAACTCCTTCCCCCCCGTGCCGTACACGCGGGCGGCGACCTGGGTCGCGTTCCCCTTCACCCCCTGCAGCGCCGCCTTCACCTCGATCGCCATCGCGCCGCCCCACCCGCCGAAGTTGTCCTGGCGGTCGGCGACCACGAGCCCCTTCACGTTTTTCAGGAGCGCGCGCACCTCCTCGATCGGGAACGGCCGGATGACGTTAAGCCGGATCAGGCCGACCTTCCGCCCCTCCTTCCGCAGCGCGTCGACCGCCTCCTTGGCGGTCTCGGCGGCGGAGTTGAGGATGAAGAGCGCCGCATCGGCGTCCTCCATCCGATACCCTTCGACCAGGTCGTAGCGGCGGCCGGAAAGCGCCTCGTATTCGGCGAAGACCTTCCGGATCACGTCGTAGGAGCGGACGATCGCGTCGGCCTGCTGCTTCTTGTTGTTGATCTGGTCCGGGTCGTTCATGTACGGCCCGATGGTGACCGGCGTCTTCATGTCGACCGACGACACCGTGGGGACGAACGGCCCGAGGAAGTCGCGGACCACCTGGTCGTCGGCGAAGATCTCCACGCGGCGCTTCTGGTGGGAGGTGAAGAAGCCGTCGAACGCCACCATCACCGGGAGGCGGACGGACATCTCCTCGCCGATCTTGGGGGCCATCACGTTCATGTCGTAGACCGCCTGGGCGTCCGCGGCCATCAGGATGATCCAGCCGGTGTTCATCGCCAGCATGATGTCGCTGTGGTCGCCCCGGATGTCGAGGGGGCCGGACACCGCGCGGGTGACGATGTTGAACACCATCGGGAACCGCTCCCCGGACTGGACCGGGAGCTGCTCGAAGGCGAACAGCAGGCCGTTCGCCGAGGTCGCGTTGAACACGCGCCCTCCCGCCGTGCTCGCGCCGAAGGAGATCCCGGCGGCGCCGTGCTCGCCGTCGCCCGGGATCATCCGGATCGTGTGCTCGCCTTCCGCCTTCATCGCGTCGAGCGTCTCCGCGATCTCCGTGGAGGGCGTGATGGGGTAGTACCCCATGACGTGGTAGTTGATCTGCTTGGCCGCCGTCGCCGCGATCTCGTTGCCGCTCTGGACGACCATCGTCTGGGCGGGGCGTCCGCTCTGCTTCTTCGCCGTCTGCGCCATTCGCCTTCTCCTTATGGTTTCGGAAAAACCGTTATTTCAGGAACTTGTGCTTGACGGTGATCTTGTCCATGTCCTGCTCCGCTTCCTTGGCGGGAACCAGGGCGTCGAACTTGCAAATGTAGGTGCACCGCAGGCACCCCTTACAGTACTGGTAGTCGATCCCGAGCAGGACCATCCCGTCCTTGCCGGTCTTCGGGTCCTTCCCCTTCTCCCACACGAAGCAGTAGTCGGGGCAGGTGATGTCGCACTCGCCGCACCGGACGCACTTGTCGAGGATGAAGAGGGGGATCGTTCCCGTGCGGCTGGTGGAGAGGTCCTTGAAGCGCATGTTCCCGACCGAGTAGATCGTCCCGCCGATCGGCGCCGTCTCGTAGCCGAGTTTCGGCTCCTCGCGCGTGAACGGCGTCGCCGGGTACTTGCCGTCGACCGGGAACTCCTCGAACGTCACCTCGTCGAACCCGCGCTTCAACGCGCCCATGTTCGACTTCATCAGGGAGGCGTACTTCTTCCCGAACTGGGCCAGGACCGTCTCCTCGACCGCTTTCCATTCGTAGAAACCTGCGGCCTTCATGATGGCGCCCATCATCACCATGTTCACGCGGGAGCCGGTCGCCATGGCGACCTCCATCGCGTCGACCACGCCGACTTTCCCGCCTTCGAGCTTCAGGAAGTCCCGCGCCTCGGACGGCGTCCTTCGGGTGTTCAGGATCACCACCGTCTTGCCGGGAACCGCGCCCGCGGTCACGGGGACCGATTTCGCCAGCGCCTCGTGGAAGATCGCGAGGACGTGCGGTTCCTCGACCGGGCTGTTGATCCGGACCTTCTGGTCGCCCTCGCAGATCCGCACGAACCCCTTGACCGGCGTCCCCTTCTTCTCCGAACCGTACGAGGCGAACCCGGCGCCGTTCATCCCCATGCCGATGATCGCCGCCTCGGTGAGGATCTTCCCGGCCACGTTCGCGCCCAACCCGCCGATGCTCTCCATCCGGATCTCGAAGAACCCGAGATCGTTCTTCACCGGCAGTTTCACCGCCTTGCCGCTCTGGGTCATCTTCCCTGCCCCTCTCGTTTGAATATTCCCGTGCGTATCCGTCGATTCACAATTCGCGCCGCCCCTTCATCGCCCGCCCGACGCTGATCTCGTCGGCGTATTCGAGGTCCGCTCCCATGGGGAGCCCGTAGGCGATCCGGCTCACGCGGAGGTTCCTGGCTTTGAGGACCTCGGCGAGGTAGGACGCCGTGGACTCTCCCTCCGCCGTGAGGTTTGTCGCCAGGATCACCTCGGAAACGCCGCCGCGGACCGTCCGCTCCAGGAGCTCCCGCACCCGGAGGTCGTCCGGCATGACGCCGTCGATCGGCGAGATCGCCCCGCCGAGGACGTGGTACCTCCCCTTGAACTCCCCGCTTCTTTCGATCGGGACGATATCGGCGGGACCTTCCACGACGCAGATCAGGTCATCCCGGCGCGCAGGGTCCGCGCAGAAAGCACACGGGTCCTCGTCCGCAATGTTAAAACATTTCGAACATTTTGTCACGGATTCGGGGATCCCCGCGATGGCCGCCCCCAGCTCGCGGACGAACTCCGGCGGCATCGAAAGGAGGAACATCGACAGGCGCGTGGCCGTCTTCTCCCCGATCCCGGGGAGGCGGGAGAGGAGGAGGACGAGGCGGCGCAGCGGCTTCGGGTAGACGGAGGTCACAGGATCCCCGGCGGAAGGATCCCGCCCGTGACCTTCCCCATCTCGGCGGCGGCCACCTCCCGGGAGCGCACGAGGGCGTCGTTCACCGCCGCGCGGACCAGGTCCTGCAGCATTCCCACGTCGTCGGGAGCGACCACTTCCTTCTCGATGCGGACGGAGAGGAGCTCCTGTCGGCCGTTCATGACGACCACCACCATCCCTCCGCC
>Ga0208566_1001457_pt1 | contig 13694 bp, 10 predicted proteins | sample PL_2010_150m_FD_184159 | JGI IMG/M metagenome (GOLD analysis project Ga0208566, IMG submission 184159) | Freshwater microbial communities from Powell Lake, British Columbia, Canada to study Microbial Dark Matter (Phase II) - PL_2010_150m... | ecosystem: Environmental > Aquatic > Freshwater >...
AATGAAAATCTCCCCTAACCCCTCTTTGCCAAAGAGGGGAATAATAAAGTCCCCCTTTAGCAAAGGGGGATTGAGGGGGATTTGAGGCGCGTTTTCGAGTAAAAAAACCGCAACGGCGTCAATGGCCGGCCGTTGCGGTCAACAATTAGAGCAATTCGATGTTTCGCCGCATGATGCTGAGGCGTTTTATTAGTCGAGGACGATCATCACCCGGCACTTCTTCAGAAAGCTCTGATTATCCCCGCTGGCACGGATCCTTTCGGCATCGGCATTCGCGATCACGATGTCCGACCGCCCCGCCCCCTCGGTCTTGAGCCCCTTCACACTGACCGGGCTGTTCGTCACCCGTGCGTTGCTCTGGGCCGCCGTCAGATCACGCGCATAGCCGCTCATTCCCTGCTGAACGGCGTATTCCCGCTCGACGTTCATGGATCCGTAGACCTCCTGGCCCTTCTCATCGATGATCCGGGGGGACATGGCCGGCCGCGCCTGGATCCCGCGGGCGTCCACGACAAGGCCCGTAAAGACCTCGCCTCCGGAAGCCGGAGATGCTGCGGGCGCCTGGGGCGCTGCAGGGGCAGGCGCTTGGGGCGCCGCCTGTTTCCTCTCCAACATCCGGGGGACGATCACCGCGGCAAAATTCCCCGCCATCGGCATCCGCACGGTCACCTCGACAGTGCCGTCGGAGAGGTATTCCTGTTTCATCGTCTTCGCACCCTTGACCATGCCCTGGACCTGGGTGTTGATGACGTCACTCTCTACGGTGAAATCCCTGATCGTTGTGGTCGAATCCACCCGTACGCCGTTGACCACCTCGAGCAGGTTTCGGTATGCGTCGACCTGGGCCGCACGGAGGGCCATGGGGCGTGCCTGGGGCGTTCCGATATTGCGCTGCGGAGGGGCGCCGATTCCGACCGCCTCAATATAGCCGTCCGTCCAGTTGACCGCCCCCTTGTTCCCGATCTGCTCAACCCATTCCGAAGCACTGACCTTATCCTGGCCGACCGCCACCCCCGCGAGACACAGGATCATGGCCACAGTGATCGCCGCAGCCGCCCAAAGCCTTGATTTCATAGATACCTCCTTTTGAAGTTCATTTCCTTCCCCGAAAAGCCTTCTCCTCCGGGACCGGGAGCCAGGGTTTGATGTTGATGCTCTTGTCCGGATCCCCCCAGATCAGACCGGTATCCGGCGGATCAGCGCCCCACCAGTTGTTCCGGGCATCGATGTAGATGGAGGAAAACCCCTGGACCGAGACCGCATTCTTAAGAAAATTGTTGTAGTGAATCGATGGATTGGACATCCCCACGCCTTTGATGCCCCCCTCACCCATATTGTCCTCGAACGTAGAGTATGAGATCTGCGGCGCCGCATCGTTCCGGCAGTAAACGCCACTCTGGGCGTTCTTGGCAATATGACAGGAGGAGATCTCCGGTGTTCCGTAATAGATATCGAAAGCGGTCGTTGCATACTCGACGATGCAATAACTGAAGAGGCTGTTTGCTTTGGTCTGTTTTGTAAAGCGGACCGCGCTTGTATAGGAACCGGGCGCCGGCGACGCCCCGGAAGGCGTGAAGAGGATGGGCAGGTCCGCCGTTCCTCGGGCCACAACACCGCCGTCCTCGACGATGATCGACGTATTCCGATCATACTGGACGACGACGCCGGGCTCGATATGGAGGATGGCGCCTCCGTCCACGGTCACATCGCCCGTCACCCGGTAAGGGCTGCGGGAGAGGATCAGAAAGCCGTCCGTCTTGAGGGCACCGGATAGTTTCGCCTCCAGGATCGGCAGTTCCACCGGTTTCCCCTCCGGATAAGGGGCGCCGAGAATCGACCGGACATCCACCCTGCCCCGGATCCGTGCGAATACTTCGAGCCCCTTCGCCGTCCCCCACCAGTTGTTCAGGGCCGATACCGCCTCGCCCGTCATCTCCCCCGCGAGGTCGAAGGGGCCATTGTCGGTGATGTTGTTCTCCGTCACGGAGGCCTGCGCCCCCAGAACGGCGATCCCGCCGCCCCGGTTTTGCGCGATCGCATTGCGGAGGATGGCCGGAGCGGCGGAACGGACGACGATCCCCTCCGCCGCGTTGTCCCGGATCCGGTTGTCGGAGAGGGTCGGCTTCGCCCCGTCGGAGATGATGACCGCCGCCTGCCCGTTCTTGTGGATCGTGTTTCCCGTCACGATCGGCGCGGAAAAGGCCCCCTGGATCGAAAGCGCGGTATCGTTATCGGTCATTTCGCAGGCCTCGATCCGGGGGGAAGAGGCCTCGCAGGAGATTCCGGCTTTTGCCTTCCGGATGCGGATGAACTTGACGAGATTCTCCTTTTCCTTGACGTTCGCGAAGCGGATCCCCGCCCAGCGTTCCACCCCTTCCGCCGCGGAAAAGAGGATCAGATGTTCACCGTCCCCCTGCGCCTGAAGCCTGCCTTCGACCACGAGGGCGCCCCCGCGCGAGAGGATCTCCGTACCCGGTTCGATCGTCAGGACCGCCTTGTCCCGAACAACCACCTCATTTTCAATCACATAGGGACTCGCCCCCGCATACCAGGTCGTATCGGCCTCGATCGCCCCCGCAACCGGCGTCGGCCCCGGCGCGACCGGCATGCCGGAGACGGTCTCCGATCCTTCGCTTTCATTCCCCGCACGATCCACGGCGATGAGTTGATAATAGTATTTCACGCCGTTTTCCGGAACCGGATCCCGGTACTCGTTGAATTCTGTTTTGACAACCTCCTGGTAGCCGGAAATGGGCATCACGCTCCGGTAGAGGCGGTAACCAGCCAGATCCGCAGCCGCCGACTTCTCCCAGGTGAGCAGAACCAGCTTGTCCCGGCCAACGGTTCGGAGCCCTTTCGGCTTCTCCGGCGGCGTTGTGTCAAGCGTGACCGTTCCCAGCGCATCGACCCACTCGGCCGTGTTTCCGGTGTCGTCCGTGAGACGACCGGTAATCAGGGCGCCCGCGACATTGTCCCCCGGAACGACCCGGTAGACTCCGAGGTAAGCCCCGGGCGCGTCGTCCTGTTCCTGCATGTCGATCCGCTTCTTGAAATCGCCGATTGCGAACGCGGCCCGCATCTTTGGCGTCCCCTGCATGACGACGCGGATCTCATCCCCTGCCTTTCTCGGAAGGTTCTTCGTATCCTGGACGAGAAGGGTAATCGTCGGCGGTCGGAGCACGGCGGCCAGCGGCGGCGTCGGGATCGTCTTGACCATCTCCCGGAAGAGGTCGTCGCAGGCGCGGAGAAGTTGGATGTCCCGCATGTTCATCGCGGTGGCAAGCACAACCGCGATGATGCCGATCGGCGTCGTTGAGAAGCCTCCCTCATGGATTCGGACGACGTGCTGACCGCTCCAGAGGAACTGGCCCGTCTTCGTCTCGTACATCTTCACCTCGGCCCCGACCGAAACCTGCGAATAGATCACCGCAAAGAGTTTGTCAAAATTGGAGATCTCCCCGTAGACGACGGCATCCACCCCGAGGATTTCTCCCAGTTTCTGGGGGGAGGTTTTCTTGATCTGCTCGGGATCCGTCAGATCCGCCTTTTTCAGCAGGTCGTCGATCTTCGTGATCTCCATGTCCTTGAAGGGAAGAGAGCTGAAGTGGTTGTAGAAACCCCGGCGTACGGTTTCGAACCCCTGTTTGCTCTTGGACTGATCGAAGAAGGGGAGAACCGCCACCGTCAGCGGCCGCTTTTTCTGCATATAGGGATCGACCTTGTAGGTCCCCTCGAACAGGGAGATGATTTCGGGGGCGATGATGGTCTCCTTTGTGGCAACCACGCAGCCGCCGATCAGGATCGTCAGCAACAGGGCAAGCGCCGTCGCCGTCTCTTTCCTCCAGAACGATTTCATGGCAAACCTCCCGAAGAGTCGTCCATCGCCCGCACCGGGGCGGACAGTTCCCATACCCATTCTCATTTCAGAGTCCTGACACGACGTTTCGATCACATCCAGCCGTTAAAGCCGATCCCGTAACGCACCCGGCCATCCCCGCCAAGCCACCGGATCTGCCCTTTCCCGAAGGGCGGGGAAAACCGCTTTTCCAACACCCGGATCCAGGTTGGACGCTAACGTCCCACGTTCGGCGGCATCGACATATCGGCGCCGGCGCTCTCGACCAGAAACTCGCCCTGATTTTTCGGCGTGCGCAGGATGAACTTGTAGGGGATCGCTATCGGTTCCCGGCCGGTGGCCATTGTCCGGTAGGTCAGCACCCAGACGGCGCCCGTCACCTTATCGACCAGATAGGCCTTGTCGTCACTTCCGGCAACCACCTCGAATTTCCCCGTCTCCGCGATTTTCCCCGTCTCCGCGGCCGTGGCCGTTGCCGCCAATTTGGGGACACCTTGCAGCAAGGTGTCCCCAAAAAAAACAAGCAGGATCAGCCCGACGATCGACCGATACGATCTGCGCTTTCTGTTACCATTTTCTTTCATCATTTCCCCCTGATTGCAAACCGACACACCGCCGGTAGCGTGGTTCGATCTGGGGACACCTTGCGGCAAGGTGTCCCCTATGGACCCCCGACCAACTTTATGGACCCGTTATCGTGATTTCGGCAGCGGTATCGCTTTCCAGACCGTCACGATCCGTCACCGTGATCATGTAGATCTTAACCTTCCCCTTGGGCGGCGCGGCCTCGCTAAATCCCCCCTCCCGGACCGTGGCGATCTTGTCCATCCCGAAGAGCTTCTTTTCATAAATCGTATAGTGGGCGACATCCGGCTCGGCTGCCGCCTTCCAGGTCAGGGCCGCCTTCCCCTCCGCGATCCCGCCGGTTGCCCCTTGCGGCATCGCTGGTCTCGCCTTGGTCCGGACCGCTATGGTTTCAGAAAAATCACCGATAAGACCATCTTTGTCCTCCGCCTGGAGTCGATAACGATACAAGGCGTTGTCCTTCAAACCCTGGTCGAGATAGGCGGTCTCCCTGGGTTTCGCGATGCGCTCAAAATCCCCACTCTCCCCCGACCGGAAGAGAAGATACTGCGCGATATCCTTTTCCGGATTTGCCGACCAGCGCAACGGAACGGCCTTCGCCTTCGCGCTTTCCCCCTGGAACCCGGCGACTTTCTCCGGTCTCGGCTTGGTTCGGGCGGTTACAGCCGGCGCTGCCTCGCTCTCGACCTCGACCCGGTTGTAGCTCGTCAAACGGTAGCGGTAGGCCGTGCCGTCTTCCAGCTTGTCATACCCGCGTGCGTTGTCGGCATAACGGTCCGTCTGCCGCCCCGGAAGCGTTTTCAACAGAAGCAATTGCTCCTCTTTTTCCTTGGCCCCGTAGAGTTTGTATCCTTCCACCTCCCCCGCGGTCGAGGCCTTCCAACTCAGATCCACCCTCTTCACCAGACCACCCGACACCTTGAATTCCTCCGGCATGGGCGGTTTTCCCCGGGTGACGGCGGAGGCCACCGGCGATGGCGACGTCTCGTTTTCAGCCTCTTCGACAGCCGTGACCCGGTAGCGGTAACGGGTCAGATCCGCCAGACCTTCCCGGTCGGCATATTCGATTTTCCGGTCGATCGCCGAAGGGGCCTCTAACCGCTTAATCCGGACAAAATTTTCCCTATCCGCGGCACTCCGATAGACGTGATACCCTCGGATGAAGGGTGAATCAACAGGCCTCCAGGAGAGGCGGATCTCCCGGATCAGATCCCCCTCGGCTGCAACCGCACCGACCGCCGGTACGGTCGACCCCTTGACGGACCTGGAAAACTCGCTCTCCAGCTCCTTTTCGTTGAAGGCGGTGACACGGTAGTAATATTCCTCGCCGTCCCCGAGAGCTTTGTCCAGGTGTGATACCTTCAGCAGCCGGTCAAGGGCGGCCGTGGCGTCCCCAAGATTGGTCGTCTGGAGGTTGGCCACTTCACGGTAAGAACCCTGTTCCGATTTGGCGCGGTAGAGCCTGTATCCTTTGAGGCGAAAGGGGTCCCCGCTGCCCGGGCCGGGTGACCAGAGAAGAGAAATGCTCCTCACATGGCCCTCGGTTTTAAGGATCACGGGAGGGTTCGGCGTCACGGCGGTCTTTCCCTCGACCACCCGTGAAAATTCACTCTGGATCCCTTTGTCGTTGTAGGCCCGGATCTTGAAGTAATAGGGGGTATCCTTCTCGACGGTCTCATCCACATATTCGGTCTTCGCAACCTGGGCAAGCCTTGAGAAGGGTCCGGCCTCCGAGTTTGCGCGAAAGACCTCATAACCCGCAACCGCCGCGCCGGAAGGCGCTTCCCAGAGCAGGTGGACGCTCCGGTTCCCCGAGCGTTTTGTAACCTCGACGGGTCCGCCGAAGGCCCCTCCTTCTGCGTTCTTTTCCTTGATGATCTGCCCCGTGATGGCGTTTCGAACCTGCTGGCTCAACTTCCTCATCTCGCCGGCCAGTCCGGCCTCGCCGACCGCAGCGACCCGGGCGCTCAGGATCACCTTCTTCTGCTCGATCTGAACCGCCTTGCACAGAACCAAGATCAGCGACCCCTTCTTCTCGACGCTTCCGACGACGACCACATTGAGACCGAGGCGGGTGCCGATGTTGACCACATTGTCGATCTGATCGTTCTGCTGGAGGTCGTTCATGCTGAGAAAGGCCTCCAACTCCTTCCGGTCGAGCATCGTCAGGGAGGGGTCCTCTCCCAGCAGATTGATGAGCAGGTTCGTCACGGTCGCTCCGAAACCCGAGGCATCCAGATTGACCGTCCCGAAATTGAAGACGGAGATCCGGACTTGCGACGGTGCGGTGAAGGCGACCGAAGGACAGATCAACAGCAGAAAAACGATGACTGCGAGAAACCTCTTTCCCATGGGCTTTCTCCCGGGCATCCCGCTTGCGGCAGCGGGATGCGAACCATCAGGTTTTACAGATCCTGAATTAGTTTATCAATTGATTCAAGGGATTGCTGCGAAATCGGCGTCGAAATTCCCTTCAATTTTTCATCATAGATCGCGTCAATGTATTTCTCCACGGCCTGTTCGATGTTTCTGCGCTTCTGCTGCTGCTGGGCCTCGTTGAAGTAGGCGACCTCCAGGCTCTGATAATTTTTAAGGACGCTCTTCCCCATCTCCGACACCTTGGCGTTCGTCAGCTCATCGAGGACCTCGTCGTCGGTGGGGAGTTCCAGCGGGTCGTGGGCGATATTGGCAACCGGCACGGCGTCCGAGTACTTGTCCTCCTTGACCAGTTTTCCGGAAACGGTGTTCGTGACAACGTTCTCTCCGGTCGAGGTATCGACCAGTTTGTAGGATATCTCCAGCATCGCGTTGATCTTGGCCGATCCCTGTTTGTATGAGATAAACTGGTAGTTTCGTTTCTTGACCGTCCTCGGCGGGGCCAATTTGAGGTCTTCCGTTTTCGGTTGCGGATGCATGATGAGCCAGTCGGAAAACTCCGGATTGCGGACATCCTCTTCATCGACCAGGACCTTGACCTGGCTTACGCTCGGGATGTCCGTCGTCTTGGCGGTGTAGTGGAGGACGTCCCCCATGATGAAGGTGTCGATCCCCCTCATCTTACCCACGTTCTGCGCCGCCTTGATGTCCACAAGGCCTGTCTGGCCGAGCTGCATTTCCCGGAGGATCGACTGGAGGTTTTCCCGTTCAATGATCCGCAGATCCCCGCTGGCATTCTTGTGGAGGTAGGTGATGAGCTTGTTCGCCGCAATCTTCCCCGCATCCTTGTTGTTGCTGGGGCTGGAAAAATCGAAAACGGCGATCGATTTCTTGATTCGCTTGTTGATGTGATCCCGCGTTTCCAGAAGTTTCTGGAACAGCTCCGGATAGTTCGGTGAAATCGTCTCCACTTTTTGGTACCACAGCAGTGCGTTGCCGTATTGTTCTTTTTCTTTTTCGCTGTACTTCTGCGCCCGCTCCATCAGCTTCGCACAGAAATTCTTCATGAATTCCTTAAATATGGGATCATTCTGCAGGGATGGGCTGTAGGTCTTGACGAGATCGATTTTTCTCATCGCCTCATACAGTCGGCCCTGATTGGCCTGTTTTACGGCATCATCGAAGAAGCCCTGTGCAACCTTGACCCTGAGGGTGTCCAGTCTGGAGAGCAGCTCCCGGTTGTCCGGCTGGTAGTCGGCGGCCTTTTCCGCAAGCAGGATCGCCCGCTCCCATTTCTGCGCCTTTTCCGCCTTGATCGACTCGTCGATGGCATAATCGGCATTGTCCCGGGATTTGGCCTGCTCATACTGCCGGGCGACGTCCAGATACTTGGGATTGATCTCCATCGCGGTCTTGAAGACCTGGGCCGCCATCTTCCAGTCTTCCTGTTTTCCGAGCTCAATACCCTGCTGATAGAGGACCTTCGCCCCTTCCTGTTCCGCGCGGGAGAGCTTGCTTCCTGCATCTTCATACCCGGTATAGATCTGATTGACCTGCCGCAGCTTCGTCACGGCTGCAAGCCAATCCTCCTTCAAGATGTCGGCTTCCGCCTTATCGTAGAGGGCCTTGACCTCCGCCCGCAGGGCTGCAATCTTGCCCCGGAGCTGATCATTAAAGCCTTTGATCTCCGAATTCGCGGGGTCGAGGTTCGAGGCGAGGTCTCCCCCTTTGACAATAGCCTCCAGCGCGCGCAGATTCCTCGCGGGTGCGGCGCTTTGGGCCTGTTTTGCCTTTTCGAGGTGGATTTTTGCCGCCTGCTGACGCGCCTGCAGGAGGGAACTCTTGAATTCCGTATTCGCCGGCTCTTCTTTGACAGCGTTTTCAAAGTAACCGATCGCCTCATCCCACCGGTTCTGGCCCACCAGATCCTGACCCATCTTGTAGTTTTCACTCACGGCGCAGCCGCAAATCAGGATGAGAACCGCAATACCAACCAGGAAAATCCGAAAATTACGCTTATTCATCACGTCCTCCAATCTTCCCCGAAAGGGTTTTATCATCAATCCGTGCCCATCTCTTTAAGCCGATACGGCGTCAATCTCTCTCGCCTCCGGGCAGCTCAAGGCTGAACCCCCGCATCCACCCGGTTGGCGGTAATTCCCAGGATCTTCACTTTTTTCTGATTCAAGGTCATGGCCATCAGATCGTCCGCCAAGCTCCGACTGTTTCCGCGCATCTCCACGTCCAGTTCCGCCTCTCCCAGGCGGTAGGACCGTTGCTGCACCTCCTTGAATCCCTTCACTTCCGTGGAGAGGAGGTCCTTGAACTGCTGGAGCGTTTCATAGGAATCAAGTCCCGAAACGACCAGTTTGACCGTCACCGTATTGGTCAGTTCCGAGGACCACTTCTCCAGAACTTCTTCCATCATCTGGCGGGCGAGCTTTTCCGCAGCCTCTTCCGTGATCTTCTTCAGGTCGCCCTTCATCCCGGGGGCGGATCCGCCCTTGCTGTCCGTCGTAATGACCTCACCGGTATCGCCATTAATCACCTTCACGGAAACCGTCACCTTGTTGCTGTGCATTTCAATGCCGCCGACATTGAAGGAGGTGGTTGCGGCGTCAACTGCGCCGATCATGACGATCTCGGCGCCGTATTGTCCGGCCAGCCGGCTCACCCCTTTCGGATCCAGCGGCAGATTTCCACCCCCTTGCCTCCGGAGGAGTTCCGCATCGATCAGTTTGAACCCTTTTCCCATGAAATATCGGGCCATGGCCGCCTCGGCCACGGCGTCCTTCTGGGCCCGCTCCGTAAAGAGGAGCATCAGGCGCGGCTTCGCCTTGCGGGTGATGATCAGGCTGACCGCCTCCAGGCGATCCTTCAGGCGATCCCGGCCCACCTCGGCCTCGACAACCACCTCGATTTGGTCACCCTGCCGTTTATCGGAGATGATCTTGTAGTTGCTGATGAATCCCTTGGATTCGGAGAGGATCCGGTCCAGCTTGAGCTGGAAATTTTCCACCTCCGAGGTGCTGGAGACCATAACCCCCACCACTTTTTCCACGGCGCTGCGCAACGCGCCATCCAGGGCCTTGTCCCGGGCGATGTCCACCCGGTTGTTGATGATGACCGCCATCCCTTCCGCCCGGATCTTCGTCTGGGCGGAAACCATCGGAACCGAGCACAGCAAAGCCGTGAAAACCGCGAAAATGACCATTTTTTTCATTTGCTTAACCCATTTGTCTGTATCGTCAAAATACGGCAACGTCCCCTTTCAACATCATCCTGAAAACGGAACGACCGGTGCCCGAGATGATCCAAACCCGCCGTCCGAATAACCTGTCGTGCAAAGAATCAGGGTGAAATATACGGGATTCACTTCGGGGTGTCAAGACCAATTCAAATTGATTTTATTCGCGTAAATAGGCCCCTTCCCTCGCCCGCTTCTACTTGCTGCAACCCGACTGGCCCAGGTAATCCTGCAACGCGATCTGCCAGAATCTCATGGTCTTTCCGGTTTCTTCCGAGAACTTCCGGGAGCTGAGAACGCTCCAGGCGGGTCGGGCCGCGGACCGCGCCAAACTTTGAGAGCGGATCGGTCTCACGGTTACATCGGTTTTCCCGGCATAGAGCAATATTTTGCACGCAAATTCATACCAACTGCAGCACCCGCTGTTGGTCAGATGATAGATGCCCTCCTGCTCCCCTTCGATCAGGAGCCGGACGGCGGCAGCAAGATCCCGGGAATAGGTGGGGGCGCCGATCTGATCGTCTACGACATCAAGGGTCTTGACCGCGGAGGCCTTCTCCAGGATGGTTTTCACAAAATTCTTGCCGTTTTGGCCATAGAGCCAGGCCGTCCGGATCAGAAGCCAGCGATCGGAACAAGCCTGAAGAAAACGCTCTCCTTCCAGTTTGGATGCCCCGTACACATTCAGCGGCGCCGGCGGGTCCGCTTCCACATACGGGGTCTCCTTCCGGCCGTCGAAAATATAATCGGTGCTGAAATGGACGATCCGTATCCCCCTCCCCCGGCAGGCAAGAGCCATGTTTTTCACACCGCCGGCATTCACGGCAAAACAGCGCTCCCGATCCGCCTCACAACCGTCCACATTGGTATAGGCGGCTGCATTGATGACAACCTCCGGCGAACATTCCGCGATCACACGCGCACAGTCATCCCCCAACGTGATGTCAAAGTCGCCGATATCGATTCCCGTCACGTCATGAGCCGCCGCCAAGCATAGCATCAGATCACTTCCCAGCATCCCCTTGTGTCCCAAAACAAGTATCTTCATCCGTATTTTACGTCCTTCAAAAACAGTCCATGGGGCGGCGCCGTAAGACCCGCCCTTCTGCGATCCGCTGCCAGCAAAATTTCGGCCACCTCTTCCCGGGAGCATTTTCCCCGGCCGACATCGACCAGCGTGCCGACGATCGTTCTGACCATATACCTCAAGAAGCCATCGGCTTCCACGAAAATATTGATCATATCCGCGGAATCCTTCTCGACCACGATGTCGAGAATCGTCCGGATGTGGTCCTGGCTGTCCGTGTGCGTCGAACAGAACGAGGAAAAATCGTGCATCCCAAGGAAAATATCCAGCACCCCGCTGATCTTCGCAAGCGACAGGGACTCCCAGACGAACCAGGCGTAATGCCGTTCCAGGGCCGGCCGGACCGGACGGTTGCAGATCCGGTACAGGTAAACCTTGCTTTTCACGGAATAGCGGGCATGGAAGGAGGGATCGACCTCCCTGACCTCACGGACAACGATGTCCGCCGGAAGAAGGCTGTTGATCCCCATCAGAAGGTTTCTCTCGCTGAGAAGCGAAGCGGTATGAAAATGGGCAACCTGGTGGAGGGCGTGCACCCCGGCATCCGTCCGTCCCGAACCGATGACCCGGATCGCCTCGCCGGTCATCCGGCCGATGGACTCCTCAAGGAGCTGCTGGATGGAAAGCCCGTTTTCCTGGCGCTGCCAGCCGCAATAGGCGGTCCCATCATATTCGATGACCAGTCGGATATTTTTCATGCCATCGCTTCACGAACCGGTTGTGACGGAAGGGGGAGGGAGGCATGCCTCATCCCCGCAACGATCCAGGGCTGCCACTGCCGGAAGGACCTTGCCCTCCAGGAGCGCCAGGGAGGCGCCGCCGCCCGTCGAGATGTAGGAAATCTTGTCGCTCTCCCCCGTCTGATGGATCGCCAAATCCGTATCCCCGCCGCCGACGATGGTCAGCGCACAGGAGTTCGCCATGACATGGGCCAGAGCCGCAGTACCGCGACTGAAGGCTTCGATCTCGTACACCCCCATCGGACCGTTCCAGACAATGGTTTTGGCGTTTCCCAGCGCCTCGGTGAAAAGGGTGACCGTCGCCGGGCCGATGTCGAGGCCCATCCATTGGGGATTCATCTCCTGAATGGGCATAATCTTGGTCTCGGCGCCGGCATTCCTGCTTTCGGCAATCACACAATCGATGGGCAGATAGAACTTGACCCCCAACTCCTTGGCCGTCTTCATGACCTCCGTCGCTTGGTCGAGCAGGTCATCCTCGACCATGGATTTCCCGACGTCGTGTCCGAGCGCCTTGAGAAAGGTAAAGGCCATTCCGCCGCCGATGATCATCTTGTCGACCTTCCGGATCAGATGGGCAACCGCTTCCAGTTTTCCGGAGACCTTTGACCCTCCGACGATCGCAACGAACGGCCGCGCCGGCTTGTCCAGGGCCTCCTTGAAATAACCAAGCTCCCGCTTGATGAGGAAGCCGGCGGCGCACACCGGAACAAAGCGGGTGATCCCGACGTTTGAGGCGTGGACGCGATGGGCGTTGCCGAAGGCATCATCGACATAAACATCCGCAATCCGGGCCAGTTCGGCGGCGAAGGCTTCGTCGTTCTTCTCCTCCTCCCGGTGAAAACGGAGATTCTCGAGGAGGAGGATGCCTCCGGGTTTCAGCTCATCGACCATCTTCCGGACCTCATCGCCGATGCAGTCCGGGGCCAACGGCACCTCTTTCCCCAAAAGCCGGGAGAGGCGTTTCGCCACCGGGGCAAGGCTCATCTCCGACACCGCCTTGCCCTTTGGCCGGCCGAGATGGGACATGATGATCACGCGGGCCTTTTCATCGAGGGCATGGTTGATCGATGGGAGGACCTCCCTGATCCGCGTATCGTCCGTGATGTTCAGGGAGCTGTCGAGGGGAACGTTGAAATCGAATCGGAACAACACCTTTTTCTCATGAATGTCAATCTCATCGATGAATTTCATGGCTCCTCCTGTAGAGTTAATAGAAATCCCCCTCTTCAACCAGCACAACGGCGAAGGCCGCCGCACCCTCTCCGGCGCCCAGAAGACCCATCCCTTCGTTCGTCTTGGCCTTCACACTCACCTGCGCGGCAGAAACGCGCAGGATGCGGGCGATGTTTTCCGCCATCGCCGGAAGATGGGGGGCCAGTTTCGGCTTTTCCAGAACAATCGTCGAATCCACGTTGCAGACCTGGAACCCCTTCGCAACGGCAAGCTCCCGAACCCGTTCCAGCAGAATCAGGCTGGAGATCCCCCGATAGGCGGGGTCCGTGTCCGGAAACTGCCGGCCGATGTCTCCCTCGCCGATGGCGCCGAGCACGGCGTCGCAGACGGCATGGATCAGGACGTCGGCATCCGAATGGCCCAAAAGCCCCTTTTCGTGCGGGATCTCCTTCCCGCCCAGAACAAGCCTTCTTCCCACCGCGAGGCGGTGGCTGTCATAGCCAAAACCGATTCTCATTCCATCCTTTCGCATACCCGAATCAATACTTCTTGCTCCTTAAACTGTTTTTCCCTGCGTGAACGGGGACACCTTGCGGCAAGGTGTCCCCATGCGGCGGAGGATCATTT
>Ga0208566_1001458_pt1 | contig 13694 bp, 22 predicted proteins | sample PL_2010_150m_FD_184159 | JGI IMG/M metagenome (GOLD analysis project Ga0208566, IMG submission 184159) | Freshwater microbial communities from Powell Lake, British Columbia, Canada to study Microbial Dark Matter (Phase II) - PL_2010_150m... | ecosystem: Environmental > Aquatic > Freshwater >...
TTTTATCAAGGACAAGAAGGTGGCACTAAGTATCGGAGAGTCAGGGAAGGTTCCTGTAGTAACAATGGAGCTTAACTCACCACAGTTTATTTTTGACGGAGAGAAAGTGACAATCATGGAGGGAGAACTCTCAACAATAAAGAAGTAAGGAGGTAGTAAAATGGCTGAGTGGAAACAATTAGCATATGCGGTTGATGTTATTCTGAAGTCGATTCTGACAGCGCATGGAGATATTATCTACGCTTCAGGAGCAAATACTCCAGCAGTTCTAGCGCATGGAGACGAAGGAGATGTCCTTACTGTAGCATCCAGTCTTCCTTCGTGGGCTGCGCCTGGAGCGCCCGCTGCTCATGCAGCAAGTCATCATACCGGAGAGAGCGACGAACTTTTACTGAATGATCTGGTTGCAGAGAATGCAGTGGACTTCGCAGGATTTCAGGCGGTAGACATGGTGCTGGAAAATCTTGCGTCACCAGGTGCAGCAGTAGTTGGAAAGATATATTTCGACACTGATCTGTCTGCATATATCTGCACAGATGCTACGCCATAAGGAGGTCTATCATGGGAGTAGAATGGAAGCGCGTTGCGTATGCTGATGAAGCAATACTGAACACGGTCTTGGATGCTACAGGTGATCTGTTGCACAGAAATGTAGCAGGAAATCCAGATGGATTAACTATAGTTGCTGATGGGCACGTTCTCACTATTGCACTTGAAAGTGGAGCAGGGACAGAAGTCCCGGTTTGGACTGATCCTGCGGCTGCTGGCACTCATGCAGCCTCTCATAAATCCGATGGAGTGACAGATGTTATTCCACTGGATGCGCTCGTAGCAGAAGGAAATGTGGATTTTAACGGAAACGAAGTCAAGGATCTGGTAGTTTATAATAAAACTACACCACCTACAACTGCTGTTCTTGGGAAGTGGTACTACGATACAGATACCGATGTAGGTCTTTATCTTTGCACTTCGATTGCGTAGGAGGAACCATGATTGATTCATCAAAAACAACTATAGAAAATATGGCTACCCTGAACAACGACATCGTTGCGCTTATTGATGCTTCAAAGATTTCTCCTTGTGAAGCGGCAATAGTCCTTGACATCATCCGAAGTACGCTTATCAAGGCATTTGAGATAAGGGCATCCAAGGAGCCGGAAGATGGCAACGTGGCGTAAGATAGCCTATACGGATAATCCAGTTTTCACTGGAACACTGGAAGTTCCTTCTGTAAAAATTACTACAGGAGCAGGTACGGGAAAAGTTCTCACCTCTGACGCAGATGGAGATGGTACATGGGAAGCTCCGGATTCGGCTAGTATGATATGGGCCATTGTCTTTGGAGGATAAATGTTAGTTCTTGAAAATACAGATTTACTTCAGGGTGATGCGACAACTGCCGCAGAATGTGATTATTCTGTATTCGGTCTCGATAATAATATTTTAAAACAAATGGCTGACGGCCAATTACCTAATACTAAGGGAACGCTCTATACTGCTGATTCTGTTGATGTAATTTCTACTATAATTATAACCAATACCGGTGCCGCCCATAATCATGTCAATCTTTATATTGCCCCAGCAGCAGGGACTTCTCGGAGACTGATTGCCAAGGACCTTCAACTTGAACCTGGATACTCTCTGCACTTTGATGGCAAGAGTGTGATGGTGCTTAATATTGTTGGCCAGATTATCTATGTCGGAGCGACAGGGGCAGACGGAGCTGATGGGGCAGCGGCCACCATTGCTGTCGGAGATGTTTCAGCAGTGCCAAGCGGAACTCCGCCTACGGTCACAAACACAGGAAGTTCCAGTGTCGCCGTATTTGACTTTGAATTAGAAACAGGCGCAAAGGGAGATCAGGGTCCAAGTGGAACCCTGCCCATTGCAGATGCAGGAGGAGCGGTTGACGCTATTACGGCTAACTATACTCCTGACCTTACTCTCTCCGATAAAATGCTATGTGCTATCGTCGCAGCAGGAGCAAATATAACAACTACTCCAACATTCGCGCCCGACGGCTTGACAGCTCATACAATAGTTAAGAAAGGTGGTTCAGCGTTAGTCGCGGGAGATATAGCTGCTGCGGGGATGGTTTGTATTCTTGAATATAATTTAGCAAACACAAGATGGGAGTTGTTAAATCCTGCTGTTAGTGGAACAACTATTACCTTTGCCTCCGCAGCCGAAATCGTCACAGGCACGGAAGCGGCTAAGGCGATTGCACCGGGTCAGTTGAATGCAGCTAATATCAGGCTTCCAATGGACCATCTTTCCGGTCTCACCATGTCTAATGCCGCTGACGTAGATCACGATATAACTATTGCAGCAGGCAAGTGCCGCAGTAGCACAGATGATCAAGATATGGTTCTTGCCGCAGCCATTACCAAGCAAGGTGACGCAGCCTGGGCAGTGGGAACTAATGCAGGTGCAATGGATACAGGTTCACTTCCTTCGGCAGGAACTATCCATGTCTGGCTGATCAAACGATCTGATACTGGGGTTGTGGATGTCCTGTTCAGCATAAGCGCCACAGCACCTACGATGCCAGCTAATTACAACTATAAGCGTCTGATAGGCTCATATTGCACCGTAGTCACTACAGGACATATCATCAATGGAGATTGGATTGGAACAGGACTGCACAGAACCTTCATATATGATACGCCGATATTGGATGTGAGTGCAGCAAACCCAGGGACAAATGCGGTAACTGCTGCATTGAGTACTCCAGGAGGAATAATAACAAAGTCTCAATTAAGCGTTTACATAGATGCAAATGCAGATCGTATCTATATCTCATCTTTGGCTTCTGGTGATATTGATCCAGGTGATACAGTGGCTCTTACTCTTTCGATAGGTGCCGGAGGAGGAATTGGTGGCTTCGGTGTCCTCACCAATACATCATCTCAAATTAGGTATCGAGTAGATGCAAATGGGCAAGTGTATATTTGGTGTTATGGCTACGAGCAATTCTTATAGGGAGATCACCATGAGATATTATGATTTAGATACAAACGGAAAAGTAAAAGGGAGTTACGCAGTCCCGCAACCGGAGAAGATTTTGGTCCTTCTGGAAGATGCTCCGAATGACGAGTCAAAATACGATGGCTCAAAGTGGATACCTGACACAGACAAGGTCAATGCGAGGCTTGCGAAGGAAGAAGAATTAGCCGTCGAAATTCTCATTCAAAAGAAACTCCGAGACCTTACCATTGCCGACCTCAAGAAAGAAGGCAAACTCGACGCAAACGGTAAGATACCGAAATAGGAGAGAAATATGCCGCACTTCCTTGATAAAGAACCAGCGTCTATAAATAACCATCTTGCTCCAGGAGATATAGATGAAGACGACCCTAAAGTGCAAGCAGCAATGAGAAAAGGCATTATGCCCCACGATTTTACTAATACTGCTGACCGCAAAAAGTTCCTTGAGTCGAAAAAAGATGATCAGGTTTTCAGGAAAGCCCTATGGGATCACTCGATGACAGGGGTGATCTCTGAACCTACAGAGAAGGATACAGTTAGCCAAATTCAGTTGTGAAGGAGACGGGCAGATGACAGCAGAGACGCGAGTAACATTTAACTTATGGGCTGTATTGGCATTCTTGATTATTGCCGGAATATCGTCGTTCTCGTTTCTCTATGCTGAGGGGAAAGAGACGAAGGTTGAGCAGCAGAAGATTATCCAGCGGGTCACGAAGCTTGAAGCACAATACACCTTCATCATTGATCGTCTCGAAAGGCTTACAGTTTCAGTAGAAAAAGCATCTGATAAATTAGAGATGCATAGCAAAGAGACGAAAAGCAGGGAAGTAGTAAAAAAACGGAACGATATAAAATGATTGAACGAATCTTATTCAACATCCTCATCTGGCCGATCTGGTTGATGGCCTGGATGATGAATTGGAGGATTAAAAATGGGTGTTCATTCTCCAGACATTAACTCCGCTTCGGGGGAAAGCAAAGGGAAGTTGCTTGATATTATCGCAGATATTGATGAGAACCTACGTATCCTTGCTGGAAAGAACCTGCCTCTTGAATGTGAACAGTTGATTGCTTACATCGAGTCAAGAGTAATGGCTTTAAGGAGTAAACTGATATGAGTCTGTCCCTCGATGAATTTAAGTGTAAGCACTGTGGGAAGTTGCAGATTGATTCTGCTTTCTTCTCTCGTATCTCGCGGGCGCGGGTAATTGCAGACGTGCCGTTTATCATAAACTCCGGTTATCGTTGCCCTGAACATAACGCCGCTGTTGGTTCGACGAGTGAAAACCATACCAGCGGCAAAGCAGCAGATATAAAAGCTATGGATGGTCCAACAAGAGGAAAGATTCTGATGGGTCTTTATACAGCAGGCTTTAAAAGGGTTGGTGTCGCAAAGGATTTTATTCATTGCGATACCTCGGATGATGTTGAAAGTTGTTGGCTTTATTAACTAAGGAGGGATTATGAAAAAGACATTTGTTTTAATTATCGCAGTGTTTTTCCTGGTGGGGGTGATTGGATGTGCATCTACGCTTTCTATGAAAGGCGCGGACGGGTCTGTGTTGACCTTATCCAACTATGCCGTGACAGAGGTATTTAGTTCAGAAGGTAAACTTGTACAAAGGGTCATGGTGCCGGACAATTCCTTGTTTGCGGGGATACTGGATAAATTATCGTCCCTCTGGCAATCAATCTCAAATATGGCGACTGGTACGGTAAAGACAGTTGTTCCGGCTATCTTGCCGGGGAAGTAGGTATAAGATGATCCAGTATCGTGATTTAACTGAAGAGCAAAAGGCCATAATCTGTAATGGCTGAGGACCAAAAGGCGGGGGGGCGGTCGTCCCTGAACTTTTTCTCCACGAAATTTGCGACGAGCATGATTTCGACTATTGGGTTGGTGGTTCAATACTGGACCGGTGGAAAGCAGATTGGAAGTTATTGAATAATGGACGAAAGGCTTGTGTAAATTTCTGTGAGGGGATATCAGTGGCTTTTGTCTATTGGACTGCTGTGCGTCTTTGTGGAGCCGCCTGTTGGCATTATGGTAAAAAGAGGGATGAGAACGATCTAAAAACCATTATGGATATCGCCAAGATGCGAAACGATAAATTAAGAGGAGAGGTGGTGCCGTGAAAGACCTATTCTGTAACGAGACCTTCATTATTACTATCGTCGTTCTGATTCTCGGCATCGGTTCCCTCTTCTGGGGATCATTGACTGGTAACTCCCCCCATGCTTCTGCCATAGAGAGGGCGGGGATACAAATATCTTCTTCTCCGTTGCATCCATAAACTCCTCTGATATAGTCTTTTCCTTTGATATCTATGCAGAAGTTTAGACCATCTCCATACTAATAGAAATCCGTCTCTAATACAATCCCTGCATTAAACAACTTCTCGCAGGCTTCACGTGAGCCGTAGTTATCAGGATTTAGGTTCATGGTTGGCCTCCTCCCTTTCGGGTGCAGCTGATCCTGTCCAACCAAGAATGATAGGGTTTCCGTCACTGTCAAAGCTATTTGCTGGTAGTGTGCCCGCTGTTTCATAGGTTCGTAATTCTTTGTTTTCGGCCTTCAGGGAGGCAATCTCCTTGTCCTTCTTCTCCTTTTGCGTGTTGACTACATGGAGAGCATCCTGGAGTTGCTTAATCAATTCGTCTTTCTTCTCGATTTCCTCCATAGCCTCGGAGGTATAAACAACCAATCCATGATCTGTGGGATACAATCCACCATTTACTGCGTATTGTTGCATATCCTTCTCCTTTCCTCAAGTTAATCTTGATTCAAGTATTTTTCTGTATGCTTCAACTCCGTCAATCCCCTGTTCCTTCAGATATCTAAGTACAAGTAATTCTTCTTGACTACACGAATTTGTGTGGCTATGAGGAATAAATCTACCATCAGGAAATACTTGTACAAGCCAAGATGTATAGCAGTTATCTTTATCAACCAAGCTCATTAAGTACGCATTATCCTTGACGTGTCTGGCCCATACTACAGTATAAACTGTGTACTCAGTCTTAGAAAAGTTAGGGATCTCCAACTTTATTTTCTTGTCTCTGAGCATAATTACATCAGCTGACAAAGTCAATTTTTGACCTTTCTGAGTTACATTTCAGCTATTGGTTTCTTTGGCAACCTGAACTCCAGCTCTGGGTCATAGTACATAATATATCCTTTGTTAGTTCCTGCAACGCCTTTGTACTCTCTTTTTATCTTTCCCGCACGTATTGCTGTTTTTACAACTGTATCGAACTTGATAGTGTCCATATCTCGCCAAACGCGGGCCAGCAATTCCTTGTCTGAGATTTTACCAAGCGCCTTAACAACTCCAACAACAGTATCTACATCTGTAGAGACTTCGCTTCTGCCAAGTGACCGGAATACGTTGCTCAGTCCACCTTCGATCTCCTCAATTAGCTTGAGTGATCTTTCAATATGCCTCCACTCAATAATGAGATCGTTAGACTCAGATGCAGCGCATACCGTTGCAACTTTGAGCATATACATTGGCTTGCGACTGTACCAGCCATTAAACGAGGGATCTTTGCAGATTCTGTCTATCCCGACTTCGTCGTAAGATAAATACCACTCATCCCACTCTTTGCAGCACTCCTGCGTCATCTCATAAGTTCCTGCTATTCGACTGATCTGAAAGAGATCTGAGACCATTGCCTCTTTTAACAAAGCAAGTATTTGGCTGTACTCTGGTCGAGGGGATTTCATCCACTTCGACTCCGCCCAGACATAGATGATGCGAGACGCAAGTCCCCCGCCAATAGCACTTACAGGAAATTGACTAGCGATGGAAGAAGGAGTCGTAGCTGCTATTAGATTTATAAAAACACTTGGTACGGTTGAAGACTTCGAGATCTTTGCTCGATACTTCCACGGAAGTTCGTTGGAGTCGAAGAGATCTGTCAGTGTTACAAGCATCTTTGTGTTGTCCTTCTTGTTGCCTATGAAAGATTCGAACTCCTTAGAAGCAACCGTGATGGAAGCGTGTCGTAAGATACTTCCGTCGGGAAGCTCGTCGTCTCTTGCGGAGGACTCAAGATCCTCGAGCATAGCTTCTCGAGAAGTAGCATCTGCCGAAACAACAATATCTGGTATAGCGTTGAAGAACTCGAGGGTGAAAGTGATGGCTTGTGTTTTTCTAGCAACTCCTGGTTCAGCCACAAAAACAACGAACAAGTTTGGGTAGACTCTAATTCTTCCAAGGGCAAGGCACACCTTCTTTCTTAGTGCAGAAGCAATCACAGACATTGCTCCCCAAGTCTGAAATAGTCGTGCTGGTTCTGTATTTTCTGTATAGGACAAGAACCCCGTGATCCAATCCGGGATAAGTCTGCTCATCAAGGGCTCCTTTTATAGCGTAGTCATTTCTCCCCAATTTTCTCCTACCTTAAAGTCTACGTCGATTGTAAAGGTTTCATAGTTGTAAGTCAAAGGCCGTAGCATTACACTACGCAGGGTCTCTTTGGCTTCAGCAGTCTCTGTTGGACTACACTGAATGTATATAGCATCATAAAGAGTTAGCCATATATCCATTTTATAAAAGCGATATGCACTTACCATAGATGCATTAAGTAAGTCCCCGACGGTTGACTGAGGATTGTAGGCATAGGCAGAGCGAAAAAGCTCGTCATCGAATCTGCCAAGGAAGCGATGTTTACGACCAAGTAGATTCGTGAGTGTTCTTGTCTTTCGAAGTTCTTCTTGTACTCGCCCGTACCAGAGTTGAAGTTGCGGACACATGTTGTGATAGCTCTGCAGGAATTTCTTTGCGTCTGCCATTTCACAATTCAGTCTCGTTGCGAGAACCATAGGCCCCGCGCTATAATTACAGGCATGTCGAAGAGTCTTCCCAATCTTTCTCAGCTCTGGTGTAACCTCTGCCTCTGCTACTCCAAACATCATAGATGCTGTTGTTCTGTGAACATCATACTTCTCTTTGTCTTCTGGAGCTGCATTGAAACGATCCTTGAATAGCCTCTTCAGTCGTGTGTCGTTTATAAGATATGCAACAACAACAGCCTCTGCCTGCACGTAGTCAGCCTGGACAAGAACTTTCCCTTTGTCAGCAACGTACATCTTTCTGGCTTGCGGCGGGATGTTATAGAGATTCCCGTTGCCATAAGGCAGGATAATGCTCTTCGAAGAACTCCAACGAGAGAACGACTTTTGACCTTCTCCTTCATCTTTTCCCTCTGCTTTCTCCGAGCTCCCTGTAACATTGAAGCTTGAATGCACTCTCCCCTCCGGGGACAACTTGATCTTGAAGAAGGAACGAAGCTTAATAGCTCGCTTGTGCGCAAGAACAAGGTTGAACACAGGATCTTTAGGAAACTTGATTGACAGCATCTTTAACGCTTTGGCATCTACAGAGATCTTTCGTTCTTCTTCAACGCTTTTTCTGCGGTGGTATTGCACAGGAAATCCAAGGTCTATGTAGAGAAGCTGCTGTATTTGCTTTGGAGCATTGAAGTTAATGTCGCGACCAGTAAGGAGTTTCAGTGCAGCTCCTGTGTCTGCAACATCTGTGTTTGCCTTTTCAAGAAGCCTAACTCTTTCTTCTTCGTTGATCTTCAAGCCCCGAAGCTGCATGTAGATGGCAGGTTCTATCTCTGACATCTCGAAGTTGAAGGTTTTTTCGACGCCTTGTCTTGCAATCTCCTTCCACAGGAACTCTTCAATCCCAACGTCGTTTATTGCATCGAGACAGTTGTAGATTACTTGGTCTTCTTTTGAAGTGTGTTTCCACGGAGCTGTGTCAAGGCAGATGCTGGCAAGGAAGCCGAGGTCGCGGGGACACTCTGGCCAGCATACGTGAGCACCTATTAAGGTGTCCATGACAAGCTTTCGGACGTAGATGTGTAGATGTTGCAGCATTACAGATGCGTCAAATAGTGCACTTTGAATGATGCATTTCTTCTGTGCCAAGACTCGCGCAACGGCTTGCCAAAGCAGAAGTTCTTCTCTTTCTGGTATAGTGGGATAGCCATTCATTAGCAGTCTGAAAGATACTCCCTCTGACTTACTGTGGGCAAAGCCTATAACAGAAGGATGACAGCCAGGAGAGGTTGTCTCAAGATCGAAGGCTACCTTTTCTATTTCTGGGGAGGCTACAAGCCATTCAAGATACGTAATGAATTCTTCTATCATTGCTTCTTTAGGATGAGTCTTTGAGACCGGGAGCTGTGGAAAGCCAGAGTGATACTTTGCTTTCACAAAGTCCATGATAACGTAGAAGGCAAGCTTCCAGTCATATCCTACAGCTTGGGGGTGGTATGTAGCAAAGACCTTCTGCCCCGGAACGAGTGTAGACTCCATCACATATCCACGGAACTTCGAGATCTTCTTCTCGCCAGTCAAAGCCCACAGCGCAGTTGCTCCCATAGCCACGACGACGTTGGGCTTGTTGGAGACAATCTCCTGGCGAAGCTCTTCGATCCATTCTACCAGTTCTGGCTTTGGATTGGTGCATTGAGAGTCGAAGAAGAAATGCGAGATCTTGTTTGCCTGGGGGCGCAGCTTCGCTACGTTCTTTATCAGGCAGGTGTTTCGTGCTATGCCAGCCTGGGCAAGTAGGATGTTTAAGACAGTTCCGGCGCGACCTTGGAAGGGAAGTCCTATTCTATCTTCTTCTTCTCCTGGAGCTTCTCCGACAAGAAAGATTGGGGCTCCAGGGGGACCACAGAGATTGACGAGCATGGCTAACCTTTCTTTAAAGGAACGATTGCAGTTCTTTTTACTATCACTGGACCTTCCTGATAGTCGAGTTTTAGATATTTCAACAAAGCTCCAATACCATCATGGTTCCTTTGAGCTTTGCGTTCCAGTCTTTCTATCCTCAAAACAATCTCTTTCATTTCGCTTCTCTTAACCATTATCATTCTCCTTTCACAGGAAATTTAACTACGTTGCTCTTTGGCTCCTCCGGTGGCTGTTCATTCATAGCTACTTGATCTCTGCACGAAGAGCAAGAGAAGCCTATCTGTACAAAGATCAGTCCAGCCTTTCCAACGGGGCTCAGTAGAGCAGAGCACCAGCGAAGCTGAAAGACTGGATGATAGATCTCCCCGTTGCATTTTGGGCACTTGCGAATGGGCAAAGCATTGATATTAATCTGAATTTGTCCTGTCATTTTTCTCCTCCTTATTTTGTCTTTCAAATCTTTTACCGTATTGGTCAAGAATTCTCGAGGGCATTAAAGCATCAAAAATATCTTCTTGTCTCTTGATGTCTTTTAGCCAATTCTTGCACCACATTTTCATAGTTGTACTTAGTTGTCTGTTGTTCAAGAATCTACTTATTTTGTTACCATTAGCATCGAAAAGCACAGTCATTGTCTTTGCCTATTTGTTTAGCAATCTTGCTACTCTCCCAGAAGCTGCGGCATAAGACTCCACAGCATTGTCACATCCGCAGCAAATAAGCTGCGACCTGAGCCCCGCTTCAATCGAAGCTCCACTACCAAAGAACGGATCACACATTGTTTGTCCAGGCAGAGAGACTCTTGACAGCAAATTCATCAATAACTCTACTGGCTTCTCGGCAGGATGAACCCGCTCAGATGGCAACACTGGATCACACTGAATCCAATCAGGCTGACCTTCCTTCACAAGTCTTGAATCTGCCTTCCGCACATAGAGGATCATTTCGTAGCAAGAAGATGGCCAAGCATGGGGTGCATTGCACTGACCTGTTTCTCGCTTGATCCACAGCATCGGCTTGATGTAAGCTTGCCAGCCAGTTTCTATGAACATTTGTCGAACAGTCTGGAAGTGTTCGGGGCCTACGAAGATAAATCCGTGAGCATTGAAGGTACAGAATCGAACAGACTCCCAAGCAAGACGCTTGTATAAGTAGAGTGCATCATCTCTGTTATCGTTGAACTTGAATCCAGACGTAGTAAAATCTGTTCCTGTACGCCCTCCGACAGAAGAGCCTGTCTCATCGTAGTCTATTCCAAAAGGTGGATCTGTCAGCAAGATGTTGATGCTGCCAGTGTTCAACTCACTCATGTACCTATCTGCACCTGCTTGGATAATTCTACACGTTTCAGTGTTTGCCGCAAGGATTTCTTCGTAGCTTGATACAGATGCAATGCGAGCAGCAAGCTTGTCGAGAGCTTTTACAGCACTCTTAATCTCGCTCTTGGTTTTGCAGCCTTTCAGCTCTTGGTAGTTCTCTACAGCAGTCGCAAGTTGAAGGTCAAGAATTACAGATCCCTTCGACACACCAAGAAGTTCTGCTGTGTGTTCAAGAGTCCATCCACCTTCTTTTCCACTCTCAGACTTTCCGTGTATCTTCTGCTTTAGCTCATGAATCTCTTTGACTGCAGCTGCTTCTTCGGCGGGTGTTAAGTCTTCTCGCTGAAGATTTGCTTCTAGTTCCATTTCTCGCATAAGCACGACATCTACTGCATCGTTGTAGCAAACAAGAACATCTCGGCCAGATAGAATACACGCAGCAAGTCTTCTCCCTCCGTCAATAAGCTCGAATTCTCTATTGATGAGAATCGGCTGTAGCTGTCCATATCTTGCAAAGGAAGCAACAAGTTTGTCTATCTCTGTCAGGTCTTGGCGCAGTCGCGGAAGGCCATCCTTGACTTTGATCTTGCTGGTTGGAACGAGGAAGTCTTCAGTCTTCGAACAATCCATCTTCAACCTCCTCTGCATTATCTTCAACATCATTCCTGATGTCCTTTATCGCTGACACCGTTATGCCAAGCTTTTTCATCAATGCCCTTTCTTCTGCTGAAAGAAGAACCTTCTGAGATCCACCTTCAGCCTCTGATCTGTGGCGGGTCCGAGAAGCCTCTACTTCGTTTGTCCTTTGCTCTCTGTAGGCCCGAACGAAAAGGGCTTGATCTTCGTGGGATAGTGAAAGGAAGTCTTGGTAAAGGGCTTCAAGCATCTTTTTTCTCCTCTTCTTTTTCGGGGCAATGTACTTCCCAAGAATGCGCGCAGCGAGGACAGACGTAAGTCTTTACAGTCTTAATGTGATTATGACTGAACTCTCTGCTGTCATTGCTGTTACACTTTGGGCAGATCATCTTTCTCTTCTTTCTTTGAAAAGGGTGCTGGCTGCGCGGATAGCGCCTGATCAGGATTCAAATAAACCTGCTGGGGCTTCTCAGCAGCCAGACACCCCGATGATACTGAGGAAGGGACACGGTATATTCTGTCTTCACGTAGTCTAACGACCTCCCCGCTTTCGCGGTTCCTCAGAATGTTTAAGGTACTGGTGACAGGATTTGATACCTGCATGATCCCTCTCACGGCTGCGGTTTTATCCTTTCACGCCGGATAATCGGAAAGGAACCTGATACTAATTACTCATGACCTCAGATTGTCATGCACCGCTTAGCGTCTTTACTCTTCCGCCACACCAGTACTATAAACAAACTACTGTTCCTTTGCAACCATCCTCTTGATGTCATTTGAGAACCGACCTTCGTACTCCCGAACTGTGACATCCATAATCACAGGCTTGCCGATCCACTCGCTTTCAGCTATAGCCCTGTCAATGATCGCCAGAGAGTTCATGCTGATCTTCATGTCATCAGCGAACTTCTTGGTCATATTGACTTTTGCTTGACGCTTGTTCATAGATCCGTCGCTGGTCATCTCACTCTCATCCCCCGGCTTGGGCAGATAGTTTCGAGTGAACAGTCTTCGACCATCGACAGGCGTCTCTCCATCGCTGCACATCCCGCCATTCTCAGCCAGAACAACTTCCCACAGGATGGTCTGCTTCTCTTTGTCGCGGGTCACTTTCATCACATTCCCGTAGTACTTTCCCCCAGGGACAAGGGGAGTCGGCTTGAACTCTTCGTCAAGGTTGAACTCCCCAGCTGCTACGTCCGGTACGTAATCAGGCGCTGGTGTATCTTCTGAGTTTACGGGGGGCTTCTCTTCTTTTTCTGTCGCTGTTGCTTGATTTTTCGATGCCATTTTTATTTCTCCTTTGTTTTAGTTTGCTTTGCTTTTGCTGCATTCAGGTGCTTTGTAAAATCTGCGTAGTTGTTAGCAATGAAGTCTGGCAGATAACGAGCTTCACCACTTATCCGACTGCGGGCTTGTTTCATTCCTATTGCAACAGTCTGCATTAAGAATCTTGTCTGTCCCTCCTTTCTTTCATTAGTAGCGTAATAGACCTCCCCAAAAAGACCTGGGAGAATCTTTGACAGTTTGCCTGGAAGCAATGGCTCGATTGCAACAATCTCTCCAGATTCCTGATCTTGTATTACATCTACGTGGGCAATGACTATGACATTGCAGGGGAAATCAAGCATCTGTCTGATCTTTCCTTCTACCATGAAGCGAACTGCTTGGTAGTGCTTGTTCCAGAGCGGACCCCCAGCGGGACTTCGACTTGGATCGAGCATCAGACTCCTCTCCATTGCTAGTGTTGCGAAGGCTGTGCAGTCATCTGCTACACACGTCTGAAACTCTCCTGCGTGAGCTCGCTTCTTTACGTCCTGGAAGTCCTTCTCGAACTGTAGCCATCCTTGGGGTGTAACTGGCCACTGGCCGTAGTCAAAGTCCTTGCCTCGGTAGCTGTCAATTCCACAGGCAAAGTCAAAGACGTAGCCTTTTGTTGGAGCAGTTGAGGCAAAGATGCTCTTGCCGCTTCCAGGGGCTCCGACGAGGAGAAAGCGTCTCCATTCACTCTCGAGTGTTACATCTTTAGCATT
>Ga0208566_1001459_pt1 | contig 13686 bp, 15 predicted proteins | sample PL_2010_150m_FD_184159 | JGI IMG/M metagenome (GOLD analysis project Ga0208566, IMG submission 184159) | Freshwater microbial communities from Powell Lake, British Columbia, Canada to study Microbial Dark Matter (Phase II) - PL_2010_150m... | ecosystem: Environmental > Aquatic > Freshwater >...
GACGATGCGGCAGCGATGGCTAAACGGGCAGGTGGTGCCCGAGTACAGGTTCATCATGGTACTGGTACCCCAGGAATAGTCGGCATCCCGCACGACGCGGCGAACCGCAGGTGAATTGTGATCTCGATGCCCCATATGCAACATTGCGCAGTTCGATAAGTATAGATGTTAGTGAACGTCTTTCCAGAACTCGCGCTTGAGCGCGTAGGCAAAGACGAACAAGACGGCCAGGGCGATCAGTACCACCACACCCAGTTGCTTGCGCGTTTGTGCCGTTGGCTCAGCCATGTACTGGAGATATCCCACCAGGTCGGCGACCAACGCGTCGTATTCCTGCGGCTTGAGTTTTCCCGGCTTGGCGATGGAGAGTTTGTGGCCCTCGCCCATCACCTGCTGCCCTTGCAGTTCCCATAATGCGTGCGGCATCCCGACATTCTCAAAAACCACGTTGTTCCAGCCGGTCGGACGCTTGTCGTCGCGGTAAAAGCCGCGCAAATAAGTGTACAGCCAGTCGGAGCCGGAGCCGAATTCGGAGGCGCGGGCGCGGGCGATGATGCTCAAATCGGGCGGCGCGGCGCCGAACCAGGACTTGGATTCGGCACGCTGCATCGAGATCCTCATCAATTCACCGACCTTGTCGGCGGTAAACATCAGATTGTCGCGGATCTGATCTTCGCTGAGACCGAGGTCGCGCAACCGGTTGTAGCGCATGTACGAAGCCGAGTGGCAGTTCAGGCAGTAGTTGACGAACACCTTGGCGCCGTTCTGCAGCGCGGCCATGTCGCCAGCCTTGTCCGGCGCCTTGTCCAGGTGCAGTTCGGTTCCCGAAGCCAATGCCACCAGCGGCGCGAAGAGCAGGACGAAAAGCAGTTTCTTCATTTCAAGTCACCCTTTCCGGTTCCGGCTTGCACTTGTCCAACTGGCTGTAGATCGGCATCAGGAGGAAAAACCCGAAGTAGACCAGTGTGCAAATTTGCGCTACCAAGGTGCGCATCGGCGTGACCCCTAACATGCCGAGGTAGCCAAGAATCAGGAAGCAGACAACGAACAATGCCACTGCGCCTTTGAAGATCGGGCCCTTGTAGCGTATCGACTTGACCGGGCTGCGGTCCAGCCACGGCAGGAACAGCAGGATCACTACGCCACCGCCCATCGCCACGACGCCCCAGAATTTGGCATCGATCCAGAAGAAGTTGATTGTTACGGAACGCAGCATCGAGTAATACGGCGTGAAATACCAGACCGGCGCGATATGTTGTGGTGTGACCAGGGGATCGGCAGGGAAGAAGTTGTTGTATTCGAGGAAGTAGCCGCCGAACTCGGGCATGAAGAACATGATGACCGAGAACACCATCAGGAACACCACCGTTCCGACGATATCCTTCACCGTGTAATACGGGTGGAACGGAATGCCGTCGAGCGGTATGCCGTTGGCGTCCTTCTTCTTCTTGATCTCGATGCCGTCGGGGTTGTTGGAACCGACCTCGTGCAGCGCCAGGAGGTGCGCGGCCACCAGTCCCACCAGCACCAGCGGCACGGCGATGACGTGGAAGGCGAAAAAGCGGTTCAGCGTGGCATCGCCGACGACGAAGTCGCCGCGCAGCCACAAGGACAAATCCGGTCCGATCAGCGGAATGGCTGAAAACAGGTTGACGATCACCTGGGCGCCCCAGAAGGACATCTGACCCCAGGGCAGCAGGTAGCCGAAGAAGGCCTCGGCCATCAGCGCCAGGAAGATGAACATGCCGAACAGCCAGATCAGTTCGCGCGGCTTGCGGTACGAACCGTACAGCAGACCGCGAAACATGTGCAGGTAGACCACCAGGAAGAAGGCCGAGGCGCCGGTGGAATGCAGGTAGCGAATCATCCAGCCCCACGGCACATCGCGCATGATGTACTCGACGCTGGCAAAAGCGACCGGCACGCCGGACGCATTGAGCGACGCATCCGGCTTGTAATGCATGGTCAGGAAGATGCCGGTGACGATCTGCAGCACCAGCACCAGCAGCGCCAACGATCCGAAAAAGTACCAGAAATTGAAATTCTTCGGCGCGTAATACTCGGAAAGGTGCGCTTTCCAGTTGGCGGTCAGCGGAAAGCGTTCATCGACCCAGCCAAGCAATGCAGTCATTTGGGCTTTCATCGCTCAGGCCTCCTTGCCGTCTTGGCCGATGCCAATCACGATCTTGGTGTCGCCCAGATACTTGTGCGCCGGGATCTCCAGGTTATCCGGTGCCGGTTTGCCCTTGTAGACTCTTCCGGCGAGATCGAAGGTCGATCCATGGCAGGGGCAGAAAAAGCCGCCCGGCCAGTCAGCCTCAATGCCGCTTTCGGCGCCGGTCTTGAATTTTTCGGTGGGAGAGCAGCCGAGGTGGGTGCAAATCCCGACGGCGACGAGAATCTCGGGCTTGATCGAACGCGTCTCGTTCCTGCAGTATTCAGGTTGCATCTGTTTGCCGGATTTGGGATCGCTGACCTTGTCGTCGGTCTTCTTCAGCGACTCAAGCATTTCCTTGGTGCGATTGATCACCCACACCGGCTTGCCGCGCCATTCGACGGTCAACATTTCGCCCGGCCCGAGTTTGCTGATATCCACTTCGACCGGTGCACCGGCCGAACGGGCCCGCTCGGACGGCAGCATGCTGGCCACAAACGGCACTGCCGCGGCGATTCCCGCCACGCCGCCGACTGTCGCCGAGGCAACGATCAGGCGCCGCCGACCACAATCCACCTTGTCATCTAAAGCCATGGTTCATCCCTGAATGTCGAAATACACGCCCAAACCCTAAACCGCGCAGATTATACCGGAAACTCCCGACCGATTGAAGGCTGGGTCGGCGTTCACCCGGAACTTTTCTCTGCTAACCGCGCTACGGCGCCCTCCGCGCACAGGCGTTCAATTTCATCGGCAGCGTAACCGACGCTCGCGAGCACTGCCTCGGTGTGCTCCCCCAGGCGGGGACCCAGCCATTCGGTCGCACCGGGAGTTTCGGAAAGTTTCGGCACGATGCCGGGCACATTGAATTCCTTGCCATCCGGCAAATGCGCGGTCTCCAGCATGCCGCGAGCAAGAAACTGGGGGTCGCGGAACATGTCGGCCACCGAAAACAGGGGACTGGCCGGCACCTGCACCTCCGCCAGCAGCTTGAGCACATGATCGGCGTCGTGGCCGGCGACCCAGGCATCGATCAGGGCATACAGTTCGGCGGCGCGCAGGTCGCGCCCGGCATTGCTGGAAAGCCCGGGATCATCGGCCAGATCGGTCCGGCCGATGGCCTGCATGAAGCGCCGGAAAATGGCATCGCCATTGGCGCCGATGATGAGGTGCTTGCCGTCGCGAGTGGTGTGCGTCGACGAGGGCGTGATCCCCGGCATGACATTGCCGCTGCGCTCGCGCACGAATCCGAGCACGTCGAACTCCGGCACCAGGCTCTCCATCATGGCGAAGACGGCCTCGTAGAGCGCCACGTCCACCACCTGCCCCTTGCCGCCATCGACCTCGCGGTGACGCAGCGCCATCAGGGCACCGATTGCCGCCCACAGTGCGGCGATCGAGTCGCCGATGGAAATGCCGGTGCGCACCGGCGGCCGGTCGGGAAAGCCGGTGGTGTAACGCAAACCGCCCATCGCCTCCCCCACTGCACCGAAACCCGCCTGATTCTTATAGGGCCCGCTCTGACCAAATCCCGACAGGCGCACCATGACCAGCCCGGGATTTTCCGCGGACAACACCTCCCAGCCCAGCCCGAGTTTCTCCAGCACCCCTGGGCGGAAATTCTCGACGACGATATCGGCCTCGCGCACCAGCTTGCGGACGATCACCACACCCTCGGGATGCTTGAGGTTGATCGCTACCGATTGCTTGTTGCGCCCCTGCACATACCACCAGAGGGAAGTACCCTGGTACAACTTGCGCCAGCTGCGCAAGGGATCTCCTTCGCCGGGAGCCTCGATCTTGATCACCTCGGCACCGAACTCGCCCAGGATGCGGGTGCAGAACGGCCCGGCAATCAGGGTGCCGAGTTCGATCACCTTGACGCCGTCTAGCGGCTTGGGCATCAGTATTCCCGGCGTTCGTAGAAGGCCTGGGCGATGGTGCCGGCGTCGGTAAACTCCAGTTCGCCACCGACCGGCAAGCCGCGCGCGATGCGGCTGACCTTGAGACCGCGGGCATGCAACAGTTCGGACAGGTAATGGGCGGTGGCCTCGCCTTCGTTGGTGAAATTGGTGGCCATGATGACTTCCCCGACCACGCCGTCGACCGCGCGTTCCAGCAAGCGATCGAGTCGCAGTTCCTTCGGTCCGATGCCGTCGAGCGGGCTGAGGCGCCCCATCAGGACGTAGTAGAGTCCCTTGAAGGCGTGTGTCTGTTCCATCATGTTGAGGTCGACCGGCATCTCCACCACGCACAGCAGCGAGGCATCGCGTTTGCCGGAGGCACAGCGTTCGCAGAGTTCGTCTTCGGTGAAAGTGTTGCAACGCTGGCAGTGGCGTATCCTCAGCAAGGCCTCGGCCAGCGCATCTGCCAGGCGCTGGGCGCCTGGCCGTTCGCGCTGGAGCAGATGATAGGCCATGCGTTGTGCGGATTTCGGCCCGACCCCGGGCAGGCAACGCAGCGCCTCGATGAGTTTTTCGAGACTGCCTGGAGACGCCATCAGAACGGTAGTTTCATGCCCGGCGGCAGTTGCATGCCGGCGGTGAAGCCGCTCATCTTCTCCTGGGCGGTCGCCTCGGCCTTGCGCACGGCATCGTTCATGGCTGCGGCCACCAGGTCTTCCAGCATTTCCTTGTCGTCCATCACCGACGCATCGATGCTCACGCGCCGCACGTCATGCTTGCAGGTCATGGTCACCTTGACCATTCCCGCGCCCGACTGTCCCTCGACTTCGATGGCGGCCAGTTCGTCCTGGGCCTTGGCCATGCGCTCCTGCATTTGTTGCGCCTGTTTCATCAAGCCGGCAATGCCGCCTTTCATCATGCTGCTCTCCTGGATGCTCAGTTAAGGGGTTTGATGGAAGTCTCGTTGATGGTGGCGTCGAAAAGCTCCACCACCTTGACCACGAATTCATCCTGTTCGATGGCGGCGATGGCGCGCTCCTGGCGCTCACGCTGGATCACGCGGCTGCGTTCCATCGGCGTTTCCACGGCCGTGTCGGCCACTACGATATTCAGGCGCAACGGGCGTCCGTAGTAAAGCTGCAGTTCCGACTCCAGCTTCTCCTGGTGCGCCTTGCCGAGGAGATACTTGTGCGCCGGCGGCAGGCGCAGCTTGATGACATCAGCGCCGACCTCGACCAGTTCGCAATGCAGGGCCAGGCTGCGGACCATGCCGCCAAGAGAGAGCCGGGCGGAAATCTCGTGCCAGTCTTCGCTGACTTTCTTGGTTGCCGCTGCGACCGCCGCAGCCGGCTTCGCAGCCGCCTTGACGGGCTGCGCCACTGCAGCAGTGGAGGGCTTCGCCAGCGGCGTGGACGAAGCGCGCGCTTGCGCCTGGGGCGGCTCCGCTCCCAGGGGCGGCGGTGTCTCGGGACGGAAGGCGAACAGGCGCAGCAAGGTCATGCTGAAGCCGGCGTATTCGTCCGGCGCCAGACTCAGGTCGTCACGGCCATGGATGCCGATCTGGTAGGCGAGTTGCAGGAATTCCGCATCGAAGGCGGCCGCATAAGGCGCAAGGCGTTGCCGTTCGGCGTCGTCGACCAGCGCCTGGGGCGCGAACTGCGCCAGGGCGATGCGATGAAACAGGGTCGCCAGCTCCTGCAGCGCCGAGTCGAAACTGAGGCTGCGCGCATCCATTGCATCGGCCACGCCGAGCAGGGCCTGCACATCGCCGGCGGCGAGCGCATCGAGCAGCGTGTACAGGTAGTCGTCGCCGACCGTGCCGAGCATGTCGCGCACGTTGCCCTCCTCGACCCGACCTGCCCCGTGCGCAATGGCCTGGTCGAGCAGGCTCAGGGCGTCGCGCATGCTGCCGGCGGCGGCCTTGGCCAATTGTTTGAGGGCCGGTGGCTCGCACGGTACGCCTTCCTGTTCGAGGATGCGGGTCAGGTGGGTCACGATGTGGGCCAGCGGCATCTGCTTGAGGTTGAACTGCAGGCAGCGGCTCAGCACCGTCACCGGAATCTTCTGCGGGTCGGTGGTGGCGAGGATGAACTTGATATGTTCCGGCGGCTCTTCCAGGGTTTTCAACATGGCGTTGAAAGCCGAGTTGGAAAGCATGTGGACTTCGTCGATCACGTACACCTTGAAGCGGCCGCGCGTCGGCGCGTAGGCAGCGTTTTCGAGCAGTTGCCGCATCTCGTCGACCTTGGTGTTGGTCGCGGCATCCACCTCGATCAGATCGACGAAACGGCCGCTGTCGATCTCGACGCAGGAAGAGCAAGTGCCGCAAGGCGTCGAGCTGATGCCCGATTCGCAGTTGAGCGCCTTGGCCATGATGCGCGCGATGGTGGTCTTGCCGACGCCGCGCGTGCCGGTGAACAGATAGGCGTGGTGCAGCCGGTTCTGATCCAGCGCATGCGTCAGGGCGCGGACCACATGCTCCTGTCCGACCAGCGTGGAGAACGACTTTGGGCGCCACTTGCGCGCGAGAACCTGATAGCTCATACGGCAGAATGTTTAACTGGAGTTGGGGGGGTTGGCGAGCCTTACCCCCGGCACTTGCAGTAAATGGCTGTGGCTGCTTCCTTCCGGACCTGACCAGGTTCACCACCCCGCAATGCGGGGAGGCCCGCCGGAAACGATTCTAACAGATCAGCCCCCGCCTCTGCGGAAGTAGATCTCGAAACGGGCCATGAAGGCGTCGATCTCACCGTCCGCATAGCCGTCGAACTGAAACTCGACGCGATGCCTCGCCAGCTTCACCAATCCGATCCGCAATTCCGGCAGCGCGGTGAAGCCGATGCGCCAGGAACGATCCGGCTCGCCATGCAGGAAGGCATCCGTCTCTTCGACGAATGCGGCGCCGCCGACGGCAGCCGGCAACAGGCGGAGAAACTCCGCCCGCGTCACCGTCATCTCAACACACTGCGGAAGCTTCATCCGCCCGCGACGGGCGGCCAGATGGCGAGTACCTCGCCGTCTTCGAGCGCGCGCGTGGCGCGCATCCCGGGCGGCACGAACACCCCGTCGATGAGCACCAGATGACACAGCGTTCGCGGCAGGGCATAACGCTCGATCAGCATCTGCGGGGTGGTTCCCGGTTCGACCTCGAGATCGAGCCGGTTGGTCTTGCGTGCTTCGGCCGGCAGGTAGTCCGACAGGGTGGCGTAGAGCTTCAGCGCTACCTTCATGCAGTCCCTTGCGCCGCCCCGAGATAGGCAGCCATGAACTGCGTCGGATCGGCCAGCAGCCGCGCCCGCCACGGACCGAGCCGCACCCGCCCCTGAATCAGCCCGCGCAATGCGCCGACATGGTCCGACCAGCCGAGGCTGGTGGCGCCGATCAACACATCCTCGCTCAACTGGAGCGACAAGTAGCGGAATTTTTCCGCATCCACCAACTCCACGCTCTCGCCGCCGTCCGCCTTGCTCTCCCCCCACCATTGCCCGAACGAGGTGGAAATCAGCCCCAGCGTGTCAAGCACATTGATCGCCAGGCTGCCCTGGAACTGCGACAGATTTCCGGCCATGTTGCCGGCTGCCACGCGCGCCTGATCGGCGGCATTGGGTTGAACAGCATTGAGCTGGGGCAGGCCGGAATGGAAGCCGATCGATTCGGTGACGTCGCCCGCCGCATAAATGCCGGGCACAGTAGTTTGCAACTGATCATCGACCAGGATGCCATCCTTGGTGCTGATGCCGCTGCCTTGCAGAAAGGCAATATTCGGTCGCACCCCGGTGGCGCTGATGATCAGGTCAGCCGCCAGCGACTCGCCAGTAGAAAGCTTGGCGCTCAAGGCACCGTCGACCGCCGAAATCGCCTCGATGCGCGCCGAGACATGCACGCGCACGCCCTTCTTCTCGACCCACTGGCGGATCATCCCGCCCGCGGTCGCGTTCATCATGCGCGGCACCATGCGGTCGCCCATCTCCACCACGGTGAGCTGGACGCCGCGCGCCGCCAGCGCCTCCATGATGATGCAGCCGATGAACCCGGCACCCATCTGAACCACGCGCGCACCCGGCTTGGCTTTGGCGATGATCTGGCGCGCGTCGGCCAGCGTCCAGCAGGTATGCACGCCCGGCAGGTCCATGCCCGGGACCGGGGGCTGCACCGGGTGCGAACCGGTGGCTATCAACAAGCGGTCATAGGCCAGCGTGTCACCGTTGGCGAGCTTGACGCTTCTCGCGGCCGTATCAATCTTTTCCGCCCGGGCATTCACCAGACTTATCTTCAAGCTAGAGAAATGGTCCTTGTCCTTGCGCAGGTGGGTGCCCTGCTCGGCGATGTTGCCCATCAGCAGATAGGGGATGGCCATGCGCGAATACGGCGGTTCCGGTTCGTCGCCCGCCAGCACGATCTCCGCGTTGGCGTCCAGCTTGCGCAGGGTCTCGGCGGCGACCACGCCGGCCGGGCCGTTACCGATGATGACGTGTTTCATATTGAGTTCCTCAAAAGAAAACGCCAAGGCGTCGGGAGCGCCGACGACCTTGGCGAATAAGCGAAATAATTACAAACCCAAGCGCGACAGGGTTTCCTTGGTCGGCACGCCGTTGGCGTCCCAGCCACGCACCTTGTAGTACTCCGGCCGCATCTTGTCGATGCCGCTGACCAGGCCCTTGGCCGGACCGGTCTTGGCCGGCTCGGTCTTGAGGCGCGGCGGCAGGTCGTCGTCCTTGGCGGTGAAGCCGGCGGCATTGTTGAACTGGCGCTCCATGTTCCAGATACGCTCGCCCACCAGCGCGAGTTTCTCCATGGTCCAGTCGCCTTCGCAGGCGGCGTCGAGCTGCGGCTGCAAATCCGCCATCGTCCAGGCGAAAGTGGTGAACACGCAGACCCCGGCCGAATCGAACACCGAGGTGGCGTCCTGGAAAGCCTTGACCAGATCGGCCTTGCCTTCGGTCACCAACGGATCGGTCTTGACCGGGATGCCGAGCACTTCCGACGCCACGGTATAGCCGCGCAAGTGGCAAGCGCCGCGATTCGACGTGGCATAGGCCAAGCCCATGCCCTGAATGCCGCGCGAATCGTAAGCGGGGAATTCCTGCTTCTTGACTCCCATCGACAACTCCGGCTTGCCGTACTTGGCGCACAGGCGGGCCGAACCAAGCCCCAACTCCTTGCCGAAACCTTCTCCCTTGGCGGTCATCTCCGCCAGTTTGCATAATGCTTCGGCGGAACCGAACGGCGCTTCCAGTCCGATCATTTCCTTGGTCAGAATACCCAGGTCATACAATTCCATGGCCGCAGCGACGGTCGCACCGAAAGTGATCGGGTCGAAACCGGCTTCGTTGGTAAGCATGTTGGCATATTGCAATGCCTCCAGATCGCCCACACCGTTAGCCGCGCCCAATGCCCAGGCGGCCTCGTATTCCAGACCGCCGGAAGCGCCCCAGTACTCGGGCTTGTTGACCACGCTGAAATGCGTCTCGTCGATCTTGGAAATTCGGCCGCAAGCGATGGTGCAGCCGAAGCAGGCCGCATTCGTCACCAGATGGCTCTTGCCGTCGCTGGCGCGCTTTTCGCCCATGGCCTCGGCGGAGATCTTGCGGGCGCTTTCGAACTGCACGTCGCGGTGATTGCGCGTGGGCAGCGCGCCCATCTCGTTGATCACGTTCATCAGCACCTGGGTGCCATAGGCCGGCAGGCCCTGACCGGTGACGGCATTGTCCTTCAGTACCTGCTTGGCGGCCGTCGCGGCCTTCATGAAAGCCTTGGCGTCCTTCATGCCGGCGACGCCCCGGGTGCCGCGAATTGCCACGGCCTTGAGGTTCTTCGAACCCATCACGGTGCCGACGCCGGAGCGGCCGGCGGCGCGATGCAGGTCATTCACGACGCAGGCATACATCACGCCGTTCTCGCCGGCGCTGCCGATGCTGCAAACCCGCACCTGCGGATCCTGGTGCGATTTCTTGATGATCGCCTCGGTCTGCCAAACGCTCTTGCCCCACAGGTGGGCGGCATCGCGCAACTCAGCTTTGTCGTCCTCGATTGAGAGGTAAACCGGCTTTGCCGATTTGCCTTCAAAAATCACCATGTCCCAGCCGGCAAACTTCATCTCCGCGCCGAAGTAGCCGCCCGAGTTGGAGCAGGCGATGGCGCCGGTCAAAGCGCCCTTGGTGATCACCGAATAACGTCCGCCGGTCGAGGCCGGCGTGCCGGTCAACGGCCCGGTGGCCATGATCAGTTTGTTGGCCGGCGAAAGCGGATCGACTTTCGGGTCGACTTCGTCGACGAAATATTTCGTCGCCAGGCCGCGCTGCCCAAGATACTCCTGGGCCAGTTTCATGTTCAGCGGTTCGGATTTGCAGGTGCCCTTGGTCAGGTCAACGCGCAGAATTTTTCGTGTCCAAGCCATGTCTGTCTCCTCTTATGCGTTGGCGCGGGGTTGAGTATCGGTCTTGCCGGCCCATAGCCGCATCTTGTCGAGCCCCGTCCAGTCGGACTCGACGTAGGTGATGGCGGCCGTCGGGCAGGCCGTCACGCAGGCCGGGTCGCCGCCGCACAGGTCGCATTTCTGGACCTTGCCGGTATCGGCGACGTAATTCACGGTGCCGAAGGGACAGGCAATGGTGCACACCTTGCAGCCGACGCAGGTCGCCTCATTGACCACCTTGGCGCCGGTCGTGGCATCGATCCGGATCGCGTCCACCGGACAGGCGCTCATGCACCACGCCTCGGCGCACTGGGTACAGGTATACGGAACCTTGCGGCCTTCATGCTCGAAATTGAAGACCTTGATGCGCGATTTGGAGATATTGAAAACGCCGTAGTTCTCGTAGGAACAGGCCATCTCGCATTGCAGGCAGCCGGTGCATTTGCCCGGGTCGATGTGCAGCGATTTCTGCATGGTGTTGCCTCCTAGTTGATGAACTTCTCAGGTCGTAATACGCAAGCTTAGTTTACCCCCAAAGATATGCAGCATAAAACATAAATCAATGGTGCGTTGCAATAGCCTCAGGCGGGCAGCCTAATTGAGTAGACCATCGGGCCGTGCAACTGGAATCCGGAGCGGGAATCTCAAGGATTATCCCGGCTCACACGGGCACGTTGCACGGCCGCCAGGCGCGGCAGCGGAGCGACGGCCCCGAAGCCGGTGGTGGCGAGCGCGGCTGCAACGCTGGCGTAGCTTGAAGCCTCCCAGATCGAGTCGCCGGCCACCAGGCGTGCGAGTGTCGCGCCGCAGTAGCAGTCGCCAGCGCCGGTCGCGTCGACGGAGTGGACCGGCATGGCCGGGATGCGCTCGCGCCTTGCGCCATCGCTCGCAATCGAGCCACCGGCGCCGAGTTTGAGAAACACTTTCTTGGCGCCGAGCCGGTGCGCCCAATCGATGACCGCGTCCGGCTCTTCGAGGCCGCTCAGCATCTGGGCGTCCTCCATGCTCGGAAAGAAGCAGTCAGACGCGGCGGCCGCTGCCGCGATCAGCGCGCGCGCCCGCGGCAACGGCCAGAGCTTCAGGCGCAGGTTCGGATCGAAAGATACGCCGGCTCCGGCACTGCGGGCCGCGTCGAATGCCGCCAGCACCGCGTCGGCGGCGGAGTCGGAGAGCGCCATGCTGATACCCGAAGCATGAACGTAGCGCGCCTGCCCGATCAAGGGCAGCGGCAAGTCCTCGGCTCGCATCCGGCTGGCCGCGGACCCGGCGCGCAGGTAGCTGAAGGCGTGACCTTGAACGCCATGCCTCACGAAGTAGGCCGCGGTGTGCGCCCGGGGGTCGATCGCGATGCTGGTGGTGTCCACGCTTTCGTCCTTCCACAGCGCCAGCAGCATCCGTCCGAACTCATCGTCCCCGAGACGCGTCAGGTAGGCGGTGCGCGCGCCGGAACGGGCGGCCGCGATGATGGCGTTCGAGGTATCGCCGCCAAAACCCTGCAGGTAGTTTGGTTCGCCGGGCCGGGACTGATTGAATTCGATCATGGCCTCGCCGATGGCAACAATTTCCGGAGCACTCATGATGGCACCAGGGAGCGCCGGCCCCGTCCTGCGGTTGAGGCCGCGTCCGCATCAGGACCGCGCATTATCGACTCCCCCGACCGGGCCGCGCTCAGGTGTCGGCGCCAACGCGGCGACGCTGAGGAAACTCCGGGCATGGGCGATCACGCCCGCCGCATCGCCTACCGCGAGGGCATGCGGGTCGAGAATGTTGTTGCCGACACACACCAACGGCGCGCCGGCGGCGAAGTAGGACTCGATGTTATGCAGCGAAATGCCGCCGGAGGGACACAGCAGCACCTTCGGGAGGACGGCATGAACCGCTCGCAGATGCTCCGGCCCGCCGCTGGAAGCCGGAAAGACCTTGACGATGTCGGCCCCGTCGCGGTGTGCCGCGAGAATCTCGCCGGGCGTATATCCGCCCTGCACCACCGCGCAGCCCTCCGGATGCGCCATATTGGCCATGGCGGGCACCAGGCAAGGCGATACCACAAAGCGCGCGCCGGCATCGATGCAGCGCCGGGCCGTGTCGAGATCGAGCACGGTGCCGGCCCCGATCAGCACACCCTCATCCATCTTCTGCGCGAGCTTGCCGATCAAGCCGATCGCCCCCGGCACCGTCATGGTGATCTCGATTGCCTTGAAACCCGCCCTGAGGAGGTACTCGAACGCGCGCTCGGTGATCTCTGCGTCCGCGAGCCGCAGCACGGGAATGACGCGCTGGGCGATCAAGCGCTTGCTGATGTCGTCGGCGGTCATGGTGCCATGCGCTCGAAGCAGGTTCCGACGGGAAGCAGATAGGTTCTCATCGCAACCTCAATTGACGCGGCGCGTGTACGCTCCGTCGACGACCAGGTTCGCGCCGCTGATGAAGCTCGCCGCCGGGCTCGCCAGGAAGGCCACCGCGCGCGCCACGTCTTCCGGGCTCCCGAAGCGCCCCAGGCGGATCCGCGCCAAGGCTTTCGCGTGCATGGGATCACCCGCCGCTTCGCGCTTCTGCCACACCCCACCGGGGAAATATATCTGTCCCGGCGAAACCGCATTCGCACGGATTCCCTTCGGCCCCAAGGTCCTGCTGATCTCGGCGATATAGTTGATGAGGGCGGCCTTCATCGCACCGTATGCCTGCAGGAAACCGTCCGGGAAGACATCGTGGCCAACTTCGATGGCCGCAATGCTGGCGATCTGGACGATGGCCGCTGCGTCGGAGCGCTCCAGCAAGGGCTGAGCAGCCTCCACCGCATGCACCGTACCCATCAGGTCCGTCTCGAAATAGCGCCGCCAACCCTCGTCGCCGCTGAGCCCGCCCATGGCGCTGACATTCGACACCAGTATGTCGAGGCCGCCCAACTCGGCGCCGGCCGCTGCAATCCATGCCTGGAGCGCGGAACCGTCGCGGACGTCGAGCGCCCGACCGGTGGCCCTGACACCCTTGCCCGCCAGCGCCGCGACCGTCGCTTCTACCGACGCCGGATCGCGGGCGCAGATGCCGACGTGACAGCCTTCGCCGGCCAGCGCCTCGGCAATGGCGCGGCCGATTCCACGCGTCGCACCGGTCACGACCGCCCGCTTGCCGCTGAGTCCGAGATCCATGATGGTCTACCCTCCGTATCCGCCTGCGTTCAATCCCTGGGTTGCGGCACGGCAATCCCCAAC
>Ga0208566_1001462_pt1 | contig 13661 bp, 8 predicted proteins | sample PL_2010_150m_FD_184159 | JGI IMG/M metagenome (GOLD analysis project Ga0208566, IMG submission 184159) | Freshwater microbial communities from Powell Lake, British Columbia, Canada to study Microbial Dark Matter (Phase II) - PL_2010_150m... | ecosystem: Environmental > Aquatic > Freshwater > Lake...
GGTGGTATGTTCTGCCGTTGTGATCTCATACATCTCCATCGTCGCGTTCATCGCATCCTTCGGCGTGCCGCCGATGAAGGTCACAATCGCCGGGGCGGCTGCCATGGCGAAGCCGCCGATGCCCGCCGTTTCGGTGATCGCGCTATCGCCAATATCCGGATTCGCATCCGCATCCGAATAACCGGGGAACCACAAACCTTTTGGAATCTCGGCGGGAGCGGTGAACCATTGACCGCCCAACCCACTCACGCGGATTCCGAAATCGGTTCCGTTGCGCGCCATCGCCGTCACCACGGTGCTGCCGTCAACGCCATGCGCGGCGTCCGTCATGGCTTTGCATGTCGCCATCACCGGATTCAAAACGCTCAAGGCATTGTCGCCGATAAACTTCAACACTTCACTTGCTACATCGGTCTTTGCTACTTTGACAATTGAGGGTGCAAGCAATTTCAAAAACAGAATCGATCCCGCCTTGTTGCGGTTATGCCCCTCATCGCCCATATGCATCGCTTCGGCGATTAGGGTTCGCATATCAATCCCGTCACCTTGCGCCAGCGCATCGGCAATAGCAACGCCCAACACATCATTCATCCAGCGCAAACGCTTCAACACATCTTCGCTGTATGCGCCGTAACGCAAAACTTTTCCGTAGCCCTCATTTAAATTTGAATAGGCTTTGTTGCCGTGAGTTACGTTCTCGACAACATACACTTTCATCGAAGGCGACGTAACGCCTGCCATCGGACCCACAGTGTTATGTTCGTGGCATGGCGCAAATTCGATCTCGCCGCGCTCGACCATCGCCGCTGCATCCTTCTCATCTTTCGCCTTGCCTTCAAAAATCAACGCGCCGATGATCGCTCCACGCAGTGGACCCGACATACGCTTCCATTCAATCGGCGGTCCGGCGTGCAGCAACAGGTTGTCCTTCATCCCCGGTATCACATCGCGCGCCGTCGCCACACCCTTTAACATCGGGCGGGCGGACATCATGCGTTCTACAGAAGTTTTGTTGGCTTGTTCAATGTCCATTGTTGTCTAGTAATCAGTTATCAGTCATCAGTAATCAGTTGCGTCATTCACTGCTTACTGTTCACTGTTCACTGTTCACTTTCTTTTCATCTTCGCCAATATCGCCGCCATCTTCTCATTGCCACCGGCAGGCGGTTTCCATTCTACGTGAACGGACTTTGCGCCTTGACCGATCAGACTCGCGTGAAATGATTCAACGCCAACATTAATCGCCGCGAAGGGTTGGGTGAAAGAATCGAGCGACACTTGCGGATAATTAGATTGAGGGTGATTTACGAATCGGGTAGCGATGTGGTTGACGGCATCGGTCACGCTGCGAAAGACGGCGACACCTGATTCGGTGAGTCGATTCACTTGTTGATTTAAATTCTGCGGATCATCGTCCGTGCCGATCACAATGGCGATCACTTCGAGTGACGGCTTCACCTTTTTGATCTCGGCGATGACGGGCGCGAGTTCACTGGCGGGATCGGGATGCGCTCCCTCACCCAACACCACGTCGAGCAAGATCATCCCCACCTCAGGGTCTGCCGCCTCTTGTTTTAAACGGCGGAGGCGAAGATCGTTATCCATCATCGGATGCAAACGCCCAACGGTGAAATCATCTTCACCCAAATCTAAAATAGTATGCCCCTTGCTCTTGAGAGGATCGTCTAACTTTTGCGATTCGTGAATCGGCGAGTTGGAATAAATGGGAGAGAGAGTTGTTTGCAACGCCAGAAGAGATTCGTAGGCGAGTGTGCCGCCGGAGAACAACCCCCGCAGATAGTAATCAGTGATCAGTGATCGGTGATCAGTCACTGATAACTGTTCACTGTTCACTGATAACTGGTTGGCTATCTCTGCCGCTTCGCTTAAACTCGTCGCAAAATTCAGCGAACCGAGTTTTCGCGCGGGCGGCGGATAACCGATGAAGTCAACGACGATGGGCTTACCCGTTGCTTGCGCCGCCGATAAAAGTTTCGCCGCCACATCGGGTGATGGTGGTTTGGAAACTAAAACTATCACACGCGTGGCGGCATCACGTCCGAGAATCTCTAACGCTTGATGCGCCGTGATCGCATTCACATCCGCTTTGAGATCGCGCCCGCCCGTTCCAATCGCCTGCGAGACCCCGCCGCCGAGTTGATGAATGTGTGAAGTGATCGCTTGCAAGCCCGTGCCTGACGCGCCGACCAAACCGATGTTGCCGCGCCTGACTCGATTAGCAAATCCCAAACCGATTCCGTTGATGATCGCCGTGCCGCAATCGGGACCCATGACGAGCAAACCTTTGGAGCGCGCGGTTTGTTTAAGTTCAACTTCGTCGGCGAGCGAGACGTTATCGCTGTAAAGAAAAACGTGGCGGTTAAGATTCAACGCTTCGCGCGCAACGTTGGCGGCGAAACGCCCGGGGACGGAGATGAGAACCCATTGAGCTTCGGGGGAAATTTTTAGCGCGGCTTCAAGACTGTGCGGGCGAAATTCCTGATCAATACCCGCGCTGCGTTTTGCCAACAACGCATCAATTTGATTCAAAGCCGCCAGCGCCGAAGGCTCGTCTTTGGCTTTCACCACGATCACCAGATCGTCTGCGACGGCTTTGTTCGCTTCATCGGTGAGCAATCCACTTTGCTCAAGCAGTTCACGGTTCGCTTGCGTTGCCATCACGGCACCTGCGTCGAGAACGCCGTCGAAGGCGAGCAAACCTTTTTGCAATTGCATGAGGACAACCGAGTCGTAGTATGCGCCTGCACGTATTTGGTTCTTGATAACAAACATTATGTGTGATCCAAATAAAAGATTTAACCGCAGAGATCGCGGAGATCGCCGGGATTTAAAAACAGATCGAGATCTTGTCATTCCGAGGAGCGTTCTCTGCGACGAGGAATCTCTCGGATTATCCGCACACGCTTCAACTACAAGAAACGTTTTTAGTAAACCAGAGATTCCTCGCTTCGCTCGGAATGACACTTTAGACGTCCACATAAAAAGCGAAATCTCTCCGCGTTCTTTGCGCTCTCGGCGGTTAATGTTTTAAAACCTGTTCTAACTCAACCGCCCAAGCCAACAACTCTTCATCTGTATTGAAGCGCGACGTGAGTTGCAAGCCCAACGGCAACTGCTCGGCGTTGAAGCCCGATGGCAAATTGATAGACGGAAAGCCACAATGACTCCAAGGGAGATTCATCACGGGGTCACCGGTGCTGTCGAGTCCTTTGGTCGCCGCGCCGATGGCGGAGGGCGAGAGCCAAATATCAATGCCGTGATCGTTCATCAACGCCGTTAACTCATCGTGCAACTTGCCGCGCCCCTTCAACGCTTCGGCGAGATCAGAATCCGCAACGGCTTGACCACGCTTGATCAACTCAACAGTTTTGAAATGATAAAGCTCGCCATATTGGGCGAACCAATTTTTGTGAACCTTAGCGGCCTCGGCGGTGGCGATGAGATTGTGTCGCGCGCGAATCTGTTCAAAGTCGTTCATCGCTTCCACAGATTTAATTGTGTAGCCCGCGCTTCGCAATCGATCACATGTCGCCCGAAAATGTTTTAAACCTTCGTCGCTGGCGCAATTTAAATACGCGCCTTCGGGGATTCCGAGAACAGGCAAGACTTCCGAAGTTTTCAAAACCTCCGAGATTTTAAAAATCTCGGAGGTTTTAAAAAGTAAAACGCTCGCCACCAGATTCGCGCTGGCGGCATCCGCCGTGAAGAAGCCAATGTGATCGAGCGAGGGCGAAAGCGGAATCACACCATCGCGCGAGATGCGGTCATACGTCGGCTTGTATCCCACGACTCCACAAAATGAGGCGGGGCGGATGATCGATCCAATCGTTTGTGTTCCAAGAGTCAATGGATTTAAATTTGCGCCGACGGCGGCGGCGGAGCCACTGCTCGATCCGCCCGGCGTGTGATTAGGGTTGTGTGGATTGCGAGTGGGACCGGGAGCGAAGTAAGCGAATTCAGTGGAGACGGCTTTGCCGAAGATGAGCGCACCCGCATTTTTTAAAAGTGTCACCGACTCTGCCTGTTCACCTTTAAGAACTTCGGGCGGCAGCTTGCTGCCCCCGCTCGTGGGGAAGCCATCCACATGAAAAATATCTTTGACTCCGATGGGGATGCCGAAGAGCGGCGGGCGCGATTCGGGAGTCGGAAATTTTTTGAGCAGGTCAGCAGCATCACGGCGGAGTCGCTCGAAGCGATTCGATTCAGGCATATATGCCAAGACCGAGGGCTCGCGTGATTCAAAATGTGTTTGCAGTTGTTCGATGTACCGTATGAGAGGAAGTTCGCCAGTGCGAAGTTGACGCGCAAGTTCTGGAAGGGAATTTATACTTGGGGTCATGGTCAAATTCTAACATAAGGGAGTCGTCAAAGAGTCTGGTGGTCAAGCAGTCGTTAACCCCAACTCTTTCAAAATTTCTTCGGTGTGTTCCCCCCTCTTCGACGCAGGCGAATCAAGATGCGCGGGCATGTCGCCGAACCGACTCGGCATCGCCACAAATAATTTCTCCCCTTCGCGTTTCAAAACTCCACGATGAACGATCTGCGGATCGTGTTCGACTTCGTCGGGAGTTAGCACGGGCGCGATGCAGGTTTGATCCGAATCAAAAAGATTCATCCATTCATCCAATGTGCGCGTGCGAAAGAGTTCGCGCAGTTCGTTGACGTTTGCCTGTGTGTTGTTGCCAAGCCGAATCAGATCGGGGCGTTGCAGTTTTTCGCAGATGTGCCGCCAAAATTTTTCTTCGAGCGCGCTGACCGAGAGATAACGCCCGTCTTTTGTTTCGTAGACGTTGTAGCTCATCGCGCCGCCCGTCAATATCGTGGAGGGCGTGTTCAGCAATAAAAACGCAAACGCCAATGTGCCGTCAAGCATCGAAACGTCAAGGTATTGCCCTTCGCCCGTTTTCTCACGGGCGTATAACGCGGCGAGGATGTTGATCACGGCTGGCATGGCGCCACCGCCGACATCGGCAAGCTGAATAGGGATCGGATGCGGCGCAGCAGAGGCGGCGTCACCGTGTTGCAGATTCTTTTCCAAAATCCCTGTGAGCGCAACATAATTAAGATCATGCGCCGGACGATTCATATAGGGTCCATCCTGCCCGAAGCCGGTGATGCTGCAATAGATGAGGCGTGGGTTGATGACGCGCAACGTTTTGTAATCGGCGTTGAGGCGCGCCGTGACGCCGGGTCGAAAACCTTCAACGATCACGTCGGCGGTTGCCGCCAACTTGTGCAAGGCGCGTTGCCCCGACTCTGTTTTGAGATCGAGCGCAATGGAACGTTTGCCGCGATTGACAAGTTCGCGGATGAGTAAGCCCTCTGCGGCAAATGATTCTTTTTCGAGCGGTTCAACTTTGATCACCTCTGCGCCGAGCGCGGCGAGATACAGGGTGGCGAACTCGCCGGGAAGTAAATGAGCGAGATCGAGAATACGAAGACTGTGAAGAGGAAGTGAAGTCATAGCAACCTTATAAAATAAAAACCTGAAAGGTCTTCAAAGACTTTTTCGGAAAATTTTCAGCAGATGAGTGGTAAGTCGGAGTATAATCTAAAGCAACATACAGGTTGTCTCCAACTCAATACCCAATGATTATTTCTCATCTGCCGCTATAGCTATGTCTACCACCCGAGGCTTCAAACTAGTTGCCCTGTTCTGCCTTTGTAGCTTGCTTATCCCTGCCGCCGCAAGCGCGCAAACGGGACAGGCGACGGCTTATATTAATGACGTGAAGGGTCCACAGGTAGTACAAGGCTCGGCAGGAACGCCCGGCTTGTCACTTGAATTGGGGTTCACGTTGCTAGACGCTGACAAGCAGGTCATGACCGGGAGCGATATTGAGTCGGTGGCGGTGGAATTGTCGAATGGCAGCTACCCGGCGGTGGTGCAGAAACTGGAAACCCCGTGGTCAATCGTCATTCTTGTAGACGGCAGCACGACCATGGCAAACTTCACAGCCAGCGCGGCATACAAGACGGCGCGCACTGCCATTGCCACGGCGATTGAGAAAGCGCCAAAAGACGCCACCTTCGCAGTGATCAAATTTGATAATAGCGCGCCTACCGTTTTAGATTTCACCACAAATGCTGACAAAATTAAAAACGCCTTGTCGCAACTGCAAGCCACCTTTGGCGGGAACTCGTGTCTCAATAACGGCGCTTACGAAGCGGTCAATAAACTTGCCAGCGCTTCTGGACGGCGGGCGGTGATCATTTTCACGGCGAGCGCCGACAATTGCGCGCAACGCACTGCTCAAGATGTGGCGGCTTTAGCCAAACAGAATCACATCCAGATTTATTCGGTGGGTCTGAAAGGCTTCGCTATTACAGAACAGGCGCTGGACGTTTTCTCTGCTCCCTCCGGCGGCTTGGCAAGTTTGAAAGAAGAGAACGCGTTAGGGTTCGCCTTCGGCAATGTGATGGCGGTTCTCAACAGTCAGTGGTTGGCTAAAGCGACTCTTTATCCACCTGCCGGTCCACAGACGGCGCAATTAAAAGTAACTCTCAAAGACACTTCAGTTCTGACCTCAGCACCCATAACGTTTACTTCGAATCAAGATTACCCCAGCCCGCCGAGAATTCGCCTGAAGGGTGAAGTCCAGTCTACCAGCGATGGCTTTATTTTTAACTTGGACCTGGTCAGTGCCGATAAGATCAAGCAACTAAATATTAACGTAGTCAACAAAACTACGGGGCTGACCGTCAACTCTCAAACCCTCACTAAAATAGCCGCCACCAACAAAGTTTTAATGAACAATTTGGCGAATGGCAAAGAATACCAGATCACGATCACTGCCGCCGATGACAGTGGACGAAAGTTAGATGAAATAAAAACAGATTTTAAGTATGCGCCCTCTCAGCCCGAACTTGTGTTTGCCAAGATAGACTTACCCACGGTGGATAAGCCGCAGTTTGTGATTTCGGTAGAGGCTAAAAATTTGGAGGGAGCGGTCAAGTATGAATTGTGGTTGTCAGATGAACGCGGCGCCACCGCAGTGGATGGCACAAAACAAACTGTCCCTGTCGGCGAACCCTTGAGTATTCCGGCAGCGAACTTGGCGAGCGGCGAGTATCGCGTGGTGGTGCGCGCTTTAGACAGCAATAACAAAGCGTTGGCTGAAGGTCGCTCCGAAAAAATCACTTACCAAAGTCCGGGCGCGCTCGATGTATTCGTTAAATGGATTCAGAGATCGCCTTTGGGCATCGCCAGCATTACTATCTTTTGTTGTTTATCTTTTATGATGTTAGCCGTCGTCGGTTGGATCGCTCTGCCCAAACGCGCGGCGCAGCCAAAGTCGGTTGAGTTGGTAATGCCAGAAAAATTGCGGCGCCCACCGCCAGCGATTCTGGAGCCGGAAGTCAGAACTCCAGATCGTCCGGTCGAGCGACCTCGTCCGCCCCGACCCGCGCCGAGCTTACCCAAAGCGTGGTTGACCGGATATTCTCCAGCCGATGTGCGCGTTACAGCAGACATTACGAAATCAGATTTTACAATAGGGCGCGTCGAGGGAAACGACTTGGTAATTCCGGTGGACAATACACGCGGGGTATCCAGCAAACATGCCACTATCACTTTTGCCAACGGGCATTTTTATTTACAAGATGAGCAGAGCACTTACGGGACGTCGGTCAACGACCAAAAAATACAAAAGGGGACGCCGACACTTTTAGAGGATGACGCTATTGTCGGGTTAGGGCCGAAGGTAAAAATCCAGTTTCATTTGGAAAAAGCTGCTTAAGCGATTCATTCACTGGCACTGATCGCCTACGGATGGGCGGCAGTTGCACTGCCGCCCGCGCCGCAGTACAACTGCGGCGCAACCTGTAAATGCAATTGGAATCTGCTCTAGTCACTGGCACTGATCGCCGAAAGCAAGTGTGGTGCTGCTATTGACTTCGATATCGGTATTAACATTGTTTTCTTTTTTCCGCAACCAATCAATGCGGAGGTGATACTTGCCGCGCGGGATGGTGAAGGAAATTGATTTGTAGGCATGAATAGATTGTGGCTCGACTTGACCGAAGAAAACGGTGCCTTCATCACCCCGACATTCTCTCAACGTTACGGTGACAGTTGTGGGCGTTGGGGTAAAGAACACGGTGACAGTTGGGGTGAGGGTAGCCGTTGGCGGAATGAAAGCAGTTAAGGTCAACGCAGATCGTTGGCGATTGATGGCGATTGCCGTCGCCGTGGCGTTCTCATCTGCCTGTTGGACGGACAATAAAGCGGTAGCAGTCTCGGCAATGTGCCGCCGACTCTCTGCCCGTTGAGTGGCGTCGGCGGCGGCAGCCAATGTCCGTTGCCGCGCCGCAGTAACTGTAACCGATTGCCCGCCGCTGATCTGTTCTTGCGCCAGCAGGGCGGCGATACAAAGCAATGGCAGGCACACGACAACCGGAAGGATCGCCAAAAGTATTTGTGCTGCAAGTGGTAACGATCTTAGACGAGACATATCATAAAATGAACAATGAAACAATGAACAAACCTGTAATTCAGGCGATCCGCGCAAATGTTGAGCGGCAATACTCTAGTTACCTTCTAATTATATAGCAAGTGTTCGTCTGAGACTCTACAATTTTAAATTTTTCGATTCTGTAGAAAGGTTTTCTATGTCAGCCTCAAAAGTTCGTGTTGATTACGATGCTCTTCAAGAGATTGCCAACATCTTCGACCAGCACTCCTCAAATTCACGCCGCGTTACGCAACAGTTGCAACGGCGAATGGAGACGCTGCAAAATGGCGATTGGATCGGAACAGGCGCGACAGCTTTTTATCAGGAGATGAATTCTGATGTGCTGCCGGCGATGCGCCGCTTAGCCGCCGCCTTGGAAACAGCGAATCGAATCATCCGCCAATCGAGCCAGATCATGCGAGAGGCTGAAGACGAAGCGTCGAGAGTGTTCAACATTCAGCCCACGCCCTTTGTCATTGGCACTTTTGGGAATTTAGGAAATACGGTTAATGAATCCGATGGAGGATCTTCTTCAAGTGGCAACGCCTCTGGAGGCAATACCAGCCCGACGAGTAGCGGTGCTAATTCTGGAATCGGCGCGAGTGGGAGCGCGGGTGCGAGTGGGGGTGCCGGTGCAAGTGAGAGCGCGGGCACGAGTGGGGGCACCGGTGCAAGTGGGAGCGCGAGCATGAGTGGGGGCGCAGACGCAAGTGGGAACGCAGACTTGATGGAAGAATTGGCGAAAGAAATTGCCAACGATCCAAATGGTCCCGGCGTAGATCGTATATTGCAGCGAATTGCCGAGCTCAGAGGTCGCTCCTTCACCGACATTAAATCTGAATACAAGCGTTTTCTGCTGGTGCGTACGCAAGCGGAATCTACTGCCCGCGCCAACGGGCTCACCCCACCCTCGCTTTCGAAATTGCTTCAAGATAACTTTACAAAATCCATTCAGTAATTGCGCTTGGGTTAGGAGTTGAACGTAGCAACCCTTCCAATCCTGCATCGGGTCAACAATCGGGGTTGCGCTATTGGAACGAAAAATTGCATTAGGGCTTCGTCGCTAATGACGATACCCTTATAGCTGAACTTACGCAGTTCATAGAAATTTTTATCACGAATGTCACGAATGTTCCGAATATGGCGAATAGAACAAAATTAAAATTCGTGCTATTCGTTTATTCGAGTCATTCGTGATTAAGGCGCGTGAGTCCAGTCATAATAGATTAGAGGCGCGATGTCTAAAAAAATCTCCCATTTCATTTTCTTAACTATTCTGTTCGTCGGTTTATTTTCTCTTCCGACGACTGCCGCCGCCCAAGGCGCTACTACGTTTTTCGTCACCAACGTAGATGCCAGCCGTTTTCCAGAGGTGCAATTCCAATTGCGCGCTGTGGGCTTGGGTAATCAAGTAGTGCCAAGCCTCAATAGCGCCAACCTGGCTGTCTACGAAAACGGACAAGTAGTTCCTAACGTTCAGATAGCTGCGCGCAACGATGGGCCCATCAATATTGTCTTCGTGCTCGATCAAGGACAGTACACGTATTACCTATACTACTTCGGGCTAAACAATATCCGACAGGCGATCACGACGTTGGTTAGCGGCGGACATTTCGTAGATAGCCGTGACACGGTCAGTGTATTGGGACGGCAGAATATCAATAGCGATCAAACAGTGACTCTTTTGCCAGCCACACATAAGGGCGCAGATTTAACAACGTGGGCGGCGAACTTCAATTTCCAAGCGAGTACTAATGTAACTAAAGGTTTGGTCGGTGTTGACGATGCCATCACGGCGATGGCGCAACTGGTGCCGACACCTGGCAGTCAAACCGCCGCCATCATCTTTATTACGCGATTCGTAGAGGATCCTAACGCTCAAGTGGCGACCACGGCGGCACAAAATACTGCGGCAACAGCCAAACAAAAATTCATCTCTATCTACGCCTTTCAGACTGACTTCAGCCAAACCTTCAAACAACCGTTAGAGGCGCTTGCCACCGGCGCCACCGGCATGTATGTCCCTTTGAACGCAAATACCATTGCGACCAACGTCAGCCCGGTCTATCAGTCTTTGGCAACTCAACGTGTGGTTTATACCGTGTCTTACCGAAGCAAAGTGAGCGCGTCGGGCAAGCGACAGATCACCATTAACTCAGCCCAACTGCCCACGTCAGGTCTTGCGGGCAGTTACGAAGTTAACCTCCAACCGCCGAAAGTGAGTATTGCCAAACCGCTGGCAGACAGCACGATACGCCGCGAAGCCAAACCAAGCGCCGATGGGACAAAGTATTCCTACGATGTTAACAAGATAAAAGTCACGGCAGACATCGCGTGGTCAGCGACTCCTCGCAATATCAAATCGGCGCAACTGTTTGCGAAAGGGGAATTACAAAGCACGGTGCAACCACCCTCCGGGGCGACAAGCGTTGAACTCGACTGGGATATTTCTGACATCGTACAGGAAGGGATCAACCCAATTAAACTAGAGGTGCGGGTGACTGACGAGCTGGGTGTTGAAACCGCAGGCAGTTCTACCGTGAAGGTTGAAGTCATTCTGCCACCCAAGCCCCCAGAAAATACGTTGGCAACTTTCTTAAGCAAGTATTGGGTAGTGTTAACCATTGGCGGCATTGGGCTGTTGATTGTTGCCATCATTTCAATCGCGGTGGTGATCTTGTTTATCACTAAACCTAAGCAATCTCGAGAACAGACGGGAGCGGCGCAGCATTATGCCGATAGTCCTCAGCCTCAAAATACTCTCATCGGTAGCAGTTCCGTAAACAAGATTGCCTCGATAGGCGCGATACAAATTATCGAGGGACCCAAAGGGCTCATCGGCGAAAATATTAACATCTATAAACCGACGACGACATTAGGACGCGGCGCTCAATCTGCTGACATTGTGTTTTATCCCAATGAGCCAAGTTCAGTAAGCCGCTTGCACTGTACCATCCAGTTCGATGGCAAAACCTACAAACTGATAGACGAGAACTCAACCAGTGGCACTTGGCTGAACGGTAAACGACTCCAGCCCAATACGGTGGTAGAACTACGCGATGAAGACGAGGTCATTCTCGGTGATGTCACGAAACTCGGAGTGAGATTCAGGTTTTACAGTTCACCCGACAAAGCTCAGTCCAATAGCCAAAAAGATTCGGGACGCACTATGATCATTGATGATGACTGGGGCAAAGAGGGTCCTGAAAAATTTAAAGACGATTAAAAAAATAACTGCTCAGCCGATTCGTCATTGCGAGCGCACTTTGCGAAGCAATCTCGGTCGCGCTATGAGATTGCTTCTCAAAGACTCGCAATGACGTTGAGCAGTTACAGATTAAAGGTAACGTTGACATCAGGAGATTAACGCATGTCGAGCATTATTATTACCGGGAGCGACACCAATCCGGGCGGGCGAAAGTACAATGAAGATCGATGTCGAGTCGGCAGCTTCGTCACGACGAGTGGAGGGATTCGGTTGACGGCGGCGGTGGTGTGTGATGGCGTCGGCGGCGAGGAACGAGGTGAACGCGCCGCCCAATTAGCGATAGACGCTTTCTTTGCCTATATCCGCCAAAGTGATCTCACGAATACTCCAAGACTTTTAAGCAGCGCCGTCAAACATGCCAACCTGATCGCTTTCAATGAAGCCGAACAATTGGAAGGCCGCCAACGCATGGCAGCCACGATGGTCGCCGCCGTCATTGAAGACGATCACACATTGTATATCGCCAACGTCGGCGACAGCCGAATCTATCTTTGCCGCGGCGGTCAATTGCGCCAATTAACGCGCGATCATAATTTTGTCAACGTAATGGTTTGGACGGAAAAGATGAACGCGGAAGCTGCGGCGGCCCATCCCGATGCCAACAAAGTCATGCGCGTCCTCGGCATCAAAAACGATATGCAAATAGATATGGGCATCTATTTGGATACAACCGATTATGGGAAAGCCAACGAGTTCGGACGCAAAGGTTTTAAACTTCAATCAGGTGATTCGATCTTACTGTGTTCCGATGGGCTCATCAAACCCACTGTTACCACGCGCGAGCCTTTGGTTACGGAGCAGGAAATTATTCACTCGTTACAGATGGAAGAGGGCAACAAAGCGGCGCGCGCTATTATGGGTTTGGCTCTGGGACGTATCCCGGTTGGGGAGCAGGTAGATAACATCACCGTAGCGTTATTGCAAACAGAAGATCATTCCCGTGTTGTTAATTACGCTAAACATCAAGAGACAGATCGTAAGGAACAACGGCGGAAGACGATCACTATCGCCTCTCTCATAGCCATCCCATTGGGACTCGCACTCTTAATCACCCTCGCCGCGTTTGCTTATTTCTTTATTGAAGCCACCACCAGTGCGGCTGCCGTCGCCACCCGTCTCGCCCAAGCAACCGCTGCCGCGATCATCCAAACGCAAACAGTGGCGGCATTCACTCCCACGCCCACTTCCACTAAAACCCCGGCGCCAACTCTCGTGCCGACTCTGGTTGCGGGCGAAATCGCTAAACTTTATGATGACAAATCTCTGCTAGAAGTCGTTCTCGATGACAAGAGGCTGATAGCCGCGCCGCCGAATCAAAATCGCTTCGTCGCCGTGAATCACGCAAACACTCCCAACAGCGGACTGCTCGCTATGCTCGGCGGTTCTCAATTTCAATTCAACGCCGTCACAAATTCGAAAATTCAGTTGAGGTTGCTTCCCAGTAGCGATCTATTCGTGCAGACCGATCCCTATCAGAACGGAATAGAAATAGAGTTGGCAAGGTTATCCGTAGTTGTTTCAGCGAAGGGTTGTCTCGGAGTTCAATACGCTGACGATAGCCATCTCTCTGCTGACTGTTTCGACGGTGTGTGCGGTTTCAGTATTAACTTTGGCGCACAGACGACAGCGTTTGAATCGGGGCAACAGATACAGCTAGACGTCAGTCAATTGAGGCTCGCCGGACGACGAGAAATTCCGGCGGCTGATATTATTAAATACAGAGCGCTCTTGTCTGCTACCAATGCTGGTAGACAATCTATTAAAGATTGCAAAGTTCCTCTGCCCAAACCCACACCCACGCTCGAAGCAACAGTCGTCAAAGCAACCGCCGAGCATACATTGACGCCCACGCTAACATCCGAATCTGTTAGTGGCACAGCAACGCCAAGTCCATAAAAAAAAGCGCGGTGTCTTCCCAA
>Ga0208566_1001463_pt1 | contig 13661 bp, 13 predicted proteins | sample PL_2010_150m_FD_184159 | JGI IMG/M metagenome (GOLD analysis project Ga0208566, IMG submission 184159) | Freshwater microbial communities from Powell Lake, British Columbia, Canada to study Microbial Dark Matter (Phase II) - PL_2010_150m... | ecosystem: Environmental > Aquatic > Freshwater >...
GGGAGAGACGGTGGAGGAGGTGACCGGGGCGGCCCGGATCATGCGGCAGAAGGCGACCCGGATCGACGCCCGGTCGTCTGTTGTCGTGGACACCTGCGGGACGGGCGGGGACGGGCGGAACACCTTCAACATCTCGACCACCGCGGCCTTCGTCGTCGCGGCGGCGGGCCTCACCGTGGCAAAGCACGGCAACCGGGCGGTCTCCAGCGGCTGCGGGAGCGCGGACGTCCTGGAGGCCCTCGGTGTCAAGATCGACGCGGCGCCGGAGATCGTGGAGGAGTGCCTTCAGCAGATCGGGATCGGCTTCCTCTTTGCCCCCCGGCTCCACGGGGCGATGAAACATGCGATCGGACCCCGCCGGGAGATCGGCATCCGGACGATCTTCAATATGCTCGGACCACTCACGAATCCCGCCGGGGCGACCTCCCAGCTCATCGGGGTCTATGACCCGAGACTCACGGAGATGTTCGCCGGCGTCCTGAAGAACCTGGGGACGAAACGGGCCTTCGTGGTCCACGGCGCGGACGGTCTCGACGAGGCGACGGTCACGGGGGAGACGAGGGTGTCGGAGCTGAAGGAGGGGCTGGTCACCACCTACAACATCGATCCCGTGGAGCTCTTCGGGAAGTGCTTCGCCGCCGCCGAGCTCCTGGGCGGGGATGCAGAAGCGAACGCCCGGATCACGACAGATATCCTGAGCGGCGAAACCGGGGCGCGCCGGGGAATCGTCGTCCTGAACGCCGCGCTCGCCATCGTCGCGGGAGGGAAGGCGGAAGGGATCCGGGATGGAATCACGGTCGCGGAGGCCTGCATCGACAGCGGCGCGGCCCGGAAGAAGCTCCAGGCGCTGATCGAGAGAAGCCACGGTTGAGGATGATGACATGATCCTGGACGAAATTGTCGAGACAAAGCGCCGCGAGGTAGCCGTTCGGAAGGAGGCCAAGCCGCTGGCCGATCTTGAGAAGATGATCGCCGGGCGCCCCCCGGCCCGCGACTTTAAGGCGGCGCTCGACGCCGACACCGGATGCGCGATCATCGCCGAGGTGAAGCGGCGCTCCCCCTCCCGGGGCCTGCTCCGGGCGGACTTCGACCCCGCTCGGATCGCGCTGGAATACGAATGCCACGGGGCGGCAGCCGTCTCCGTCCTGACCGACGAGACCTTTTTTGGCGGGAGCGACGCGGATCTTTCCGTCGTCGGCAGTGCCGTTACGCTGCCGGTCCTCCGGAAGGAATTCATCATCGATCCTTACCAGATCCATGAGACGCGAGCGATCGGCGCCGATGCGCTGCTGCTCATTGCGGCCATCCTCACGGAGGTGCAGCTTCGGGAATACTGCAAGCTGGCCGCCTCGCTGGGGCTCGCAGCGCTGGTCGAGGTCCACGATAGCATGGAGCTGGAGAAGGCCCTTGGGGCCGGCACGGAAATCATCGGGATCAACAACCGGGACCTGAAGACCTTCCGGACGGACCTGCAGACCACCCTGGCGTTGGCGCCCCTCATTCCGGCTGACCGGATCGCGGTCAGCGAAAGCGGAATCCGGAACCGGCGGGATATCGAAACCCTGACGAAGGTGGGGATCCGGGCGTTTCTGATCGGTGAGACGCTCATCGCGGCCCCGGAGATCGGGCCGAAACTGAAGGAGCTCCTGGGAAAATGACACAGATCAAGATCTGCGGGATCACAAATCTGGAGGACGCCCTCTGCACCGCCGCCTGCGGGGCGGACGCGATCGGATTCATCTTCCACATGGCAAGTCCCCGGTACATAACTCCGGAGCGGGCGCGGGAGATCATCGCGGCGCTGCCCGGGGACATCGTCAAGGTCGGCGTTTTCGTCAACCGGGAGGCGGAAGAGGTGGCGCAGACGGTCGAGTCTTGCGGCCTCGACATGATCCAGCTCCACGGCGATGAATCACCGGAATACTGCCGCAGGTTCCCGCCGGAGCGGGTCATCAAGGCCGTCTTTCCTCAAACACCCGAAGAACTCCGGGCGTTTGACGCTTACGATGTCCGGGCCTTCCTGGCGGACTTCCGGGAGGATGGCCGTTACGGCGGAACGGGAAAGCGGGCCGACTGGGGGCTCGCCGCAAGGCTCGGGAAGACTCATTCCCTGATCCTTGCCGGCGGTCTCTGCATCGAGAACATCGGCGAGGCGCTGGCGACCGTCGCCCCCGGGGCCGTCGACATCAACAGCGGCTGCGAGAGGACGCCCGGGATCAAGGATCACGATCGACTGCAACGGATCGTCGGGATGATCCGCCAAGCGGGCCTTCCCGGACAAAAGGTCATCTTTGCAAGCCCAGGGGAGAAGAGCCGCATTCGGGGGACATGACCGTATTTCCGCAGGAAATGCGGATCGTGTCCCCCGAATGCCGGAAGCCCGGAGGGATCGGAACATATCCCCGGAACAGAAAGGAATAATGCCATCATGAAACGGACACAACCGGACAGACACGGCCATTTCGGGATCTTCGGGGGGCGCTACGCGGCGGAGACGCTGATGCCCGCTCTGCTGGAGCTGGAGGCAATCTATCGCTCCGCCCGCAAGGATGCGGCCTTCAAAAAGGAGTTCGCCTTTTATCTCCATGAGTACGCGGGGCGGGAGACGCTGCTCTATGAGGCGCGGAGGCTCACCGAGGCCCTCGGCGGCGCGAAGATCTACCTGAAGCGGGAGGACATGAACCACACAGGTTCGCACAAGATCAACAACACCCTGGGGCAGGTCCTGCTCGCCCGGCGGATGGGGAAGAAAAAGGTGATCGCCGAGACCGGGGCGGGCCAGCACGGCGTGGCGACTGCGACAGCGGCGGCGCTGTTCGGGATGGGGTGCCGGGTCTTCATGGGTGAGGAGGACATCCGCCGGCAGGCCCACAACGTCTTCCGGATGAAGATCCTCGGCGCCGAGGTTGTCCCCGTCGCCGCCGGGACGGCGACCCTCAAGGACGCGATGAACGAGGCGATGCGAGCCTGGGTTACCTCGGTCCGGGATACCTTCTACGTCATCGGCACCACGGCCGGTCCCCACCCCTACCCGGTCATGGTCCGCGATTTCCAGAGCGTGATCGGTCGGGAGGCGAGGCGGCAGATCCTCAAAAAAGAAGGGCGGCTCCCCGATCTCCTGATCGCTTGCATCGGCGGCGGGAGCAACGCCCTGGGTCTTTTCCACCCCTTCCTTGACGACGCCGGTGTGGCGATGACCGGCGTCGAGGCAGCAGGGAAAGGACTCACCACGGGGCTCCATGCGGCCAGCATCACGGCGGGCCGGATCGGCGTTCTGCACGGGAACAAGACATACCTCCTCCAGGATGGTCACGGCCAGGTCCGGGACGTCTATGCGATCGCCGCCGGCCTCGACTATCCCGGCGTGGGTCCGGAACACGCCTGGCTCCATGACACCGGGCGCGCCCGCTACGTCGCCGTCACGGACGAGGATGCGGTGGAGGCCTTCGTGACCCTCTCCCGTCAAGAGGGGATCATCCCCGCCCTCGAAAGCGCCCATGCCGTCGCCCATGCGATCCGAATGGTACCGGCCATGGCCAAGGACCGGATTGTGATCATCAATCTCTCCGGCAGGGGTGACAAGGATGCGGAGACCATCGCCGAGAGCAGGGAGGGAAAAGAATAATGGGACGGATCGAAGAGAGATTCACGGCGCTGAAAAAAGAGGGACGGAAGGCGTTCGTCGCATACCTGACGGCGGGCGATCCGGACCTGGAGACCACCGCACAACTCATCCCGGCCCTGGAGGCCGCCGGTGTGGACATCATCGAAGTCGGCGTCCCCTTCTCCGACCCGACGGCGGACGGCCCCGTCATCCAGGCCGCCTCTCAACGCGCCCTCAAGCGAGGGGCCACCCTGAAGAAGATCCTCGCGATGATCTCCGAGCTTCGCCGGACGAGCAGCATCCCGATCGTGCTGTTCGGCTACTACAACCCGATCCTCAGCTATGGACCGGAACGGTTCGCGGCGGACGCGGCGGCCTCCGGCGTGGACGGCCTCCTCGTCGTCGACCTCCCACCCGAGGAGGCCGACGAGCTCCGACAATACTCGGATCCGGCCGGACTGGCGTTCATCACGCTCATCGCCCCGACGACCGATCCCAAGCGGGCCCGGAAGATCCTCCGGCGGGCAACGGGATTCGTCTATTACATCTCCGTCACCGGCGTCACAGGAACGGCCGTCCCCAGGCCCGACGATGTCCGGCGGGATGTAAAGCGGCTCAAGGAAATGACGGAGCTTCCCGTCGCCGTCGGTTTCGGAATCTCCACGCCCGCACAGGCGGCAACCATCGCCCCCCTGGCCGACGGCGTCGTTGTTGGAAGCGCCCTGGTCCGTCTGATCGGCGACAAAAGTGGAAGCGGCGACCTCATCCCGGCGGCCGCTTCTTTCGCAGCAAAGATCCGCCAGGCGATCGACGCTTAAAAAATTTCACTAAGATTTTTGGTAGGGTACAACGGTTTTAATCGTCGGGAAATGGTTTTTGTTCAGCGTTGCTACCTTTGCATTATTCACTTCTGCCGTTGCGGCAACCAATGCGTCAGCAAGGCCGATCCCGTGGCCGGGGCCATACTGACGACGGATAAGCCCTGCCTTCATCGCGATATTATCATCAATGGGAATCTTGTCGAAGGCACGCATGAACTGGTCCAAAACGTTGCGTTCCTTCCCTTCCCGAACGCCGCTATATAATTCAGCCACCGTAATTACTGAAACAAGGAGCGGTTGGGACAAACCCTCAAGGTATACAACAGCGGCATCGTAATCTCTTAAATAGTCGATCAGAACATCCGTATCCAGTAGCACCTGGTCAGCCATGCATCATCTCCCGTGAAGAGACATCCGATCAAGTTCCAGTCTTATAGCTGCAAAATCAGGCAAATCCGTCCGGTCTTTCCAGAGCCCCTTTGCCTGGCGCAAGAAGCTTTTACGATCCTCTTCGCGAAATTGACCAACAAAATGCTCAATGGCCTGTCGCACCAGCTCACTCTTCGTCTTCCCGGTCTCACAGGCAAGCCATTGAATTTTCGATTGATCCTCTTTGGTCAGATAGACTTGCATCCGAACCATTTGTCACCTCCTAAAAATTCCCTGCATTTAAAGATATCCTTTCAATTGATATTAAGAGAAACGGCGGTTTGAAGTCAAGAATAATCAGGGGGGCATGAACTAATCGAATACACCGCTGCAGCCCATAGCCCGTAGGGTGCGTTAGGTGCAAGCCGTAACGCACCGAATTTAAAGGTTGATTACGCTTCGCTAATCCACCCTACATCCTGGATGTGAATCAGGCCAGGAGGGAAGTGGAACCTTTCGTGAAGAATACCGACGCTCTTGAGGTCTGGTCGAGAGAGTTTTTTCAGGATGTCGTTAAAAGGATTGTGGTGGTTCAGGCATCCGCTTGAACCCCTCCGCGGCCTGGTTCAGCATTTCGCTCTCGCTTGATGAACATCAAAGGGCGGCAATGGCAGCAGCGGCGTCAAAACCGCTTTTCACGCAATCCCCCATGCCGATGCCGCGGTAGCTGCAGCCGATGAGAAAGAGCCCTTTGTGCTCTTTTAGTTTTTCGTCTATGGCAGCGATGCGTTCCAGGTGGCCGACGGTATATTTGGGCATGCCCTTGAACCAGCGGTATACCTTGGAAAATACCGGTTCCGCCGAGAGACCGATAATCTCACGCAGCTCTTCAAGGACGATATTTACCAACTCCATGTCGCCCAGGGATACGAGCTCCTCGTGATGACCGCCCCCGACAAAACTTCGGATGAGCAGGGTGTCTTCCGGCGCCCGGTGGGACCATTTTACGGAACTCCAGGTGCAGGCGTTTATCCTCCTGTTCTCCACGCGGGGGACGATGAATCCGAAACCAGGCAGGGACTTTTTGATGTCATCCTTCCTGAATGCCAGGGAAATCGTTGCCGATGACGACCACTCTATGGCAGACAACCTGCTGCAGAGCTCTTTGTCCGCAGATTTTAGGATATCCTTTGTTACGTAAGAGGGAGTGGCAAGCACCACGGCATCGAAATCAGCCGTTGAACCGTCGCCGAATGCCAGGCGGTAGCCGCTATCCCGTTTCACCACTGAAACCACGGCTGTTCCGGTCTTCACCCGTTCTTCCCCTATGAAGGATACACATCCGCGCACCAGCTCCTGCATGCCCCCCTTCAGCGACATGAAGTAGGTCATCTTTGGACCCGAGGGGTTCTGAGGCGGCATTTTTTTCATCGCGGCAACCATGCCTTTGATCAGGCTGCCGGATTTACGCTCCATATCGATAAAACGGGGAAACGTGGCGAGGACGCTCATATTGTCCGGATTGGAGGTGTGAATGCCCGCCACCAGAGGTTCCGCGATCTTTTCCAGACACTCCCTGCCCAGCCGGCGCGTGACGAACTCGGCGAGGCTTTCGTCTTTCAGATCTTTTCTTGGCGGGACGAAGAGTTCCATGCCCATCCGCATTTTGCCCGGCCAGGAGATGAGACGGGACTTGACGAGTGGTATAATCATGGTGGGCACCATCAGCATCACGCCTTCCGGAAGAGGATGGAGGCGTCCCCCGGAATAGATGAAGGTTCCTTTGTGCTCATCGTTTGAACAGAGCATCTCGCCGGCAAGCCCCACTTTTTTGATCAGTTGTACCGACCAGATTTTCTCCGGAAGATAGCTGTCCGGTCCGCCCTCAACGGTAAACCCGCCGATTTTTTCCGTGAAGAGCTTGCCTCCGACAAAGTTTTCCTTTTCAAAGAGCGTAAAGTTGAATCCCTTTTCTTTCAGATTGACGGCGCAGGCAAGCGCGGAGATGCCGCCGCCGACTATGGCTATTTTTTTATCGTTCATCTGCGTTAAACTTGGTTACGACCCCTTTCAAGGCCTTGATGAAAGGCGCACCGGCATTGAGAGAAGGTATGCGCCGAAAGGAAAGCCCCTTTCCCAACGCGTATTGCCGGTGGGTGATATCGATATCGAAGAGCGTCTCGATGTGGTCGGCGGTGAACCCTATCGGGACCTGGATGACGCCTTTGAAACCGGCAGCGGCGATGGCGTCGATTTTTTCTTCTACGGTAGGGGTTATCCAGGGTTCCGCCGCGTTTCCCGGGATGCTCTGCCATCCGAGCGCATGGTTTCGGATACCGGCGCGGGAGGCGACCAGCGCCACGGTCTCCTCGATCTGTTGCCGGTATGGCTCGCCGGAAAACTTCATCGGCAGGCTGTGCGCCGAAAAAAGGTAAAACGCCCGCTCATCGAAAGAGTCGCTGTGGATCGCATCCACCCAGCTTTCAATGAAAAGCGGCTCGTTATACCAACTGTGGATGAAATCCACCGGTACGGAAAGGGATCTCTTTTCGATAAGGCTTTTTGCAACGTCGATATAATTTCCCGTGGTAACGCTCGTGTAAAAAGGGGAAAGGAGAAGAACAAGAATCCGCGCCGGTCCCGATGCCACCATGCTTTCCAGGACCTCTTCAATAAACGGCCGCGCGTGGCGGAAAGCGGGGACACAGTGATAATCCTCGCCGAGTGCTTCACCCAATGCCTTCGCCTGTTCCTCGGTGATGCGTGCCAGCGGGGAAAAACCGCCGATCAGCCGGTATCGTTCGATGAGGGCTTTCATCGCCGGAGGGGGAAGCTCCCTGCCGATGAAATGTTTGATGAACTCCGGGATTTCCTCCAGGCTGCGGGGACCGCCGAGAGTCACGAGGATTACGCCGGTCTTCATTTTCTTGCACTCAACTCGTGGACAAGGTCGATCATGTATTTCGCATTGTCGGGCGGCACGGTGGGCAGAATGCCGTGGCCGAGGTTGAAGATGTGACCGTTTTGGTTCCCCACCCGGTCCAGGATGTCCTTTACCCTACTTTTGATGTACTCCCGTGAGCCGTAAAGGGCGACCGGGTCGAGGTTACCCTGGATGCAAGGTTCATGGTTCAGCACCTTCCACGCGGCGGCGATATCCGTGCGCCAGTCCAGTCCGAGCACATCGCCCCCGGCCTCCTGGATCAGCGTCAGCAGATGCGACGCGCCGAACGCAAAATGGACATGCGGCACCGACTTGTCCAGGGATGCCATCAGCCGTTTCTGGTGGGGCAACACGAACTCCCGGTAATCGGCTTGCGAGAGGCATCCCACCCAACTGTCGAACACCTGGACGGCCTGGACGCCCGCCTTGATCTGGTCATTCAGGTAAACGATGACCATGTCGGTCAGCTTTTCCATCAGCAGGCGCCATGTATCCGGTTCCCGGTACATCATCGATTTGGTAAACACGTAGTTCCTTGAACCGCCTCCTTCGGTGATGTAGCTTGCCAGCGTGAACGGCGCGCCCGAGAAACCGATCAACGGAACCTTGCCGTTCAATTCGCGCTTCACCATCCGGATGGCGTCCATCAGGTAAGCCATCTCTTCCATGGGGTTGATGGCTCGCATCTTTTCCACATCGCCTCGTGTCCGGACGGTAGTGTTTATCCGGGGGCCGTCGTCTTTGGTGAATTCAAAATCGATCCCCATCTTTTCCAGCGGCAGCAGGATGTCGGCAAAGAGGATAGCGGCGTCGAGTTCAAAACGCCGGACGGGCTGCAGCGTGATCTCCACCGCGAGCTCCGGCGTCTTGCACACTTCGATGAAGCTGTGCTTGGCCCGCACTGCGCGGTATTCCTCGAGGTATCTGCCCGCCTGCCTCATGATCCAGACAGGCGTGCAGTCCACGCTCTCTTTTTTACATGCTTTCAGATATCGGTCGGCTCGTGACATAAACGATGATCTCCTTAATAAATTGAGAGGGGTATATAAACCAGACGGCGCCAAAAAGATAGAAATTTATGCGTTATCGAACGTCTGGAATAAACTACCCCTCCGCAAGCAGCGGGGTATTGGATGTCATTCCGTGCTTGACGGAGCCTGCCCTGTACTTGATACGGGGGAATCCAGTTTCCTTTCCTGGATTCCCGCTTTCGCGGGAATGACGTAAGCGAGGCAAGTCTCTGGGAATGGGCCTGAAGCGATTCAGATCGCCTGTCCCTTGAACTGGCTGATGTACAGGTGGTGGTAGAAGCCGTGGAGAGCGAGCAGTTCCCGGTGCGTCCCCTTTTCCACGATTTCGCCGTTGTCGATCACCAGCACTTGGCCGGCATCGCGGATGGTGCTCAAGCGGTGGGCGATCACGAAACTCGTGCGTCCCTCCATGAGTCGCAGCAATGCCTTATGGATGCGGGCCTCGGTCCGGGTATCGACGCTGCTCGTCGCCTCGTCGAGGATCAGGATGGCCGGGTCGGCAAGAATCGCACGGGCGATGGACAAAAGCTGTCGCTGTCCCTGACTCAGGTTGCCGGCCCGCTCCGAAAGATGGGTCCGGTAGCCGTTCGCCAGTTGGCGGATAAAGAGATCGGCGCCGGCCATCCTGGCCGCCGCGATGCACTCCTCGTCGGTCGCCGCCAGCCGTCCGTAGCGGATATTCTCCATCACGGTGCCGGAGAAGAGGAAGGTGTCCTGCAAAACGATCCCCAGCCGGCGGCGCAGGTTGGCCTTCCGGATGGACCGGATGTCCTTGCCGTCAATGGTGATGCGGCCGCTATCGATCTCATAGAAGCGGGTCAAAAGGTTGATGAGGGTGGTCTTCCCGGCGCCGGTCGGTCCCACCAGCGCCAGCGTCTCCCCTGCTTTTGTGTCAAGGGTCATATCCTTGATGATGGGCGTCCCGGGCCGGTAACCGAAGTTCACATGGTCGAACCGGACCTCTCCCCGGATCGCTTCCAGCGGCGCGGCGTCCGGGGCATCGTCCGCTTCGGCAGGCGCGTCGATGATTTCAAACACCCGCTCCGCCCCGGCCAGGGCGGCCTGGATCGAGTTGTACATGTTCGCGAGCTGGCGCAACGGGCTGATGAAGTTCTGCGCGTAGTTGATGAAGGTCGCGATGATCCCGACGCTGACCAGCCCCTGCAGGGCCAGCCAGCCGCCAAGCCCCGCCAGGACAATCACGAAGAAGTTTCCCAGCACGTTCGTCAGCGGCATGAGCAGGAAGGCATAGCTGTTGGCCCACACGGCGGCGCGAAACACCTCCTGGTTGCTCCGGCGGAAGAGGTCGATCGCCGACTCGTTCCGGCGAAACGCCCTGACCACCTTCTGCCCGCTGATCGCCTCCTCCATCACACCGTTGAGTTCGCCGAGGTGTTTCTGAAGCTCCCTGAACCCGAGGCGCGTGTACCGGGCAACAAACTCGGTGAACGCGAACATGATGGGAACGACCAGGAAGGAGGCCAGCGCCAGCCACATGTCCAGCACGAACATGGCCACCAGTATCCCGATGAGCGAAAGGACTCCGGCCAGAAGCGAGGTGACATTCTGCGAGACGGCCTGGTTGATGGCGTCGATGTCGTTCGTCAGGCGGCTCATCAATTCACCCGCCGGCTTGCCGTCGAAAAAACTCACAGGCAGGGTCTGCATGTGGGAAAAGAGGTCCCGCCGCAGCTCTTTCAGGACGCGCTGGGAAACGTCGGCCATCAGCCACGCCGAGACGGCCTGGAAGAGGTTGTTCAAAAGGTAGACGAGGAGCATCCAGAGGGAGATCTTCGCCAGCCCGGCCAACTCCTTCACGGCGATGAACCGGTCGATGGCCACCCCCATCAGGTAGGGCCCGATCAGCCCCAGAACCGTGTAGATCACGATCATCCCGCAGACCGTGATCAGCATCCGCCTGAAAGGTCGAAGGTAGGGCAGCAGGCGCCTCAGGGCGTGCTGCGGGTCGCGGGCCGCCTCGATCGTCTCCCGCATCCCCTGCAAGCGCGGCTGCATCGCGGCGCGGATATTGCCGGTGGCGCGGCGTCGGGACGGGATTTTCATGTTGATACCTCGTCCATGTCATTGCCGAGCTGGGATTCGAAGATCTCCCGGTAGATCGGGCTTGCGGCCATCAGCTCCCCGTGCGTCCCCTCCGCCGCGATACGCCCCTTTTCGAGGACGACAATCTTATCCGCCTTCAGGACGGTGCTGATCCGTTGCGCCACCACCAGAGTGGTGTGCCGGCGCATCTGCGCCTCCAGCGCCTCCTGGATCCGGGTTTCGGTCTCCACATCCACGGAGCTGGTGCTGTCGTCGAGGATCAGGATCTTCGGCCGGATCAGCAGTGCCCGCGCGATTGCGATCCGCTGCTTCTGGCCGCCGGAGAGGTTCGTGCCGCGCTCTTCAACATGGGTGTCGTACCCTTTGGAGAGCGCGATGATGAAGTCATGGGCCTGGGCCGCTTTGGCGGCCGCAAAAATCTCCTCGTCGCCGGCGCCGGGGACGCCGTAGCGGATGTTGTCCCGCACGGTCCCCGAGAATAGAACTGTCTCCTGCGGCACGATCCCGATCTGCGCCAGCAGGGAGTCCTGCTGAAGCCGGCGGATGTCGATCCCGTCGAGCAGGATCTGGCCGGCGGAAACATCGTAAAAACGGGGTACGAGGTTCACCAGGGTCGATTTTCCCGAGCCGGTCGCCCCCAGAATCGCGACGGTCTGTCCCGTCTCGGCGGTCAGGTTGATCTCTTCCAGTACCGATTCGGCGTGGGTGTTGTTGTAGTGGAAGGAGACGTTTTCGAAAACCAGCCTTCCCTGAACCGGTTCGGGCAGGGAGATTGCGTCCGGGGCGTCCCGGACGTCGGGTACGGTATCCAGCACTTCGTTGACACGCCTGGCCGAAACGATCCCGCCGGCCCAGATATTGGACAGAATGGTCATCATGATCAGCGGCGTCATGGTCGTGAGCAGGTAGTTCGTAAAGGCCACGATCTGCCCTACGGAGAGATTCCCCTGGACGGACTGGATCCCACCGGCCCAGATGACGATGACCATGCCGATATTCACGCATATCGTCAGGACGGGTGACATGGTCGAAACGATCTGCAGCACGCGCACCGATTGGCCGGTGTAGGCCTCATTGGCCTTCTCGAAACGTTCGCCTTCATAATCGGCCCGAACGAAGGACTTGACCAGCCGCGCCCCGGCGATGTTCTCCTGCAGAACGGTGTTGAGCCCGTCTAACTTCTGCTGCACGAATCGGAAGAGCGGCTCCATCCGGATGACGAAAAACACGATGATCACGGAGGTGACCAGCAGAAGCGGCAGCAGGACCAAGGCCAGGCTGGGGCTGGTGCTGACCATCAGGATCAGGCTCCCGACCATCAGTAGCGGGGCGCGCGTGCCGATCCGGAGCGAGACCAGCACCACACGCTGAACGGCGCTCGCATCGCTGGTCAGGCGCACCATCAACTGGCCGGTCTTCTGTTCATCCAGGTTGGCGAATGAGAAGGTCTGGATTCGGGTGAAAAGCGCATCGCGCAGATCGCGGGCCACGCTCTCCCCGACTTGCACGGAGAGGATGTTGTTCCCGACGGCGAACAGCGTGCTCAAAAGCGAGATGCCGAGCATCAGTAGCGAGGTCCAGATAACGACGCCCTGATCATGCCGCCCGATCCCCTGATCGATGATCCGCTGGACCAGACGGGGAATCGCCAGATCCATGAAGACCAGCGCGGTCAGCAGGACCAGCGCCAGAGCGGCCCGTTTCCAATAAGGCTTAACGAAAGCGGCAAGTTTGAAGATCTGGTCCATCTTTGATCTTTTTTACGCAGCCTTGGCCGCCCCGCGTGGAGCGGGTGCGCCCTGCAAAAGACCCTGGGTGCTTAGATCTTCATCAATGTCCGGCCAGTGGATTCCGTACCCCGCTCCTGCCACATGCCAGTTCGCGCGCTGCGCGGGTGTCGCATGCAGCAGTAGCGGGTACCAAGCCAAGGGAACCGTTATGGTTCGCCCGTCGAAAAGATCCACACTGATGGCTTCGTCAGTAACGCGCACGTCCCTGACCCGTTCACCTGCTTTGGGTTCCAAAGTAGTCATTCCATGCCTCCAATAATTCTTTCTGGTGCTCCCAGGTGAGCGCTTCCAATTTTTTCAATTCCCCGGCAGGATAACCGAGGTTATAGGCCAATGCCACGGGATGGAGCCAAAACTTGGCGGAGAAGGCGTCCCGATCAACGTGGACATGCGGCGGTTCATGCAGATCGTGACTGACAAAGTAGAACCTGTACGGTCCGGTCCTCAGGACGGCTGGGGACATTTGCCCATTCCTCTTTTATCTCTATTGGCTGACGTTTTTATCTTTACGATGCCTTTGCGACATTGTGAAACAAAAATGCAAGCGAGTCAAGAATATATCTGTATTCTATCTGTATTCCATCTCTTCACATCCACAGACATCCTCTCGCGTCAGGTCTGGGGGGCGTATGACGCCGGAAACAATTCCCATTGACATCCCCCATCGTTTCCCGTACTTCTTGGCCGGAAATTTCAGTGAAAAAAGGAGAAAAAACGTGAAGGACTACACCCGTATCGCCCGGAAGATCACGATCGTGCTGTTCCTCTCCCAGAGCCTGAGTTCGGCAGGATTCATCGCCGCCTTCACTGTCAACTCTCTCGTCGGCGTTGAGTTGAGCGGACAGAGGGCCATGGCGGGTGTGCCCGGCGCGGTCTACGTGCTGGGGCAGGCTTTCGGCGCCCTGGTCTGGGGCTTCAGCATGGAGCGGATCGGCCGGCGAGGGGGTATCGCCCTGGGGCAGATCCTCGGGGTGATCGGCTCGGTGATCGCCATGAGCGCGGTGGTCGGCCGTTCCCTGCCGCTCTTCCTGATGGGTC
>Ga0208566_1001464_pt1 | contig 13660 bp, 7 predicted proteins | sample PL_2010_150m_FD_184159 | JGI IMG/M metagenome (GOLD analysis project Ga0208566, IMG submission 184159) | Freshwater microbial communities from Powell Lake, British Columbia, Canada to study Microbial Dark Matter (Phase II) - PL_2010_150m... | ecosystem: Environmental > Aquatic > Freshwater > Lake...
CACGCCGGCCTGTCCGGTCATGGCTATCTCCGCCTGCGCCAGCTGCCGCGACTGGTCACCACACCACCTTCGGCAGCCGCGGGTCGCGGCAATCTGCTGCCGTCAGGCGAAGACGCGGGGCACTGGTCACGTCTGGTCAACCAAGCCCAGATGCTGCTGCATGCCCTGCCGCTGAATGCACGGCGCGAAGAACAAGGTCGCCCCAGGCTAAACTCGCTGTGGTTGTGGGGTGCCGGGAGCTTGCCGGCAGCGCCGGTCACCGCTGCGGGCGCGTACCGGCAGTTGATCGGCGACCACCCCGTGCTGAAAGGTCTGGCGGCGTGGACGGGAATCATCCACCACCCTGCCCCGGATTCACCGGCGCTCCCCGGCTCGTCCCGGGGGACGCTGCTGCTGCTCAATGAATTGCAACAGGCGGCACAAACCCTCGATGCCGGTAACTGGCGTGCGGCGCTGATGGAGATCGAAAGCGGCTGGTTGAAAACCCTGAGCGCGGCCTTGCGCTCGGGTCGTCTCGGCAGCCTGCGCCTCACCGCCCTGGGCGACGATGCCGGTCTGGACATCACCCTGACCCGCTCCGATGCCTTGAAATTCTGGCGACGCCCCAGACCCATCCACGAACTGGCCTTCCCTCGGTGAGCCGGCGATGACCAGGATCGTTACCCGCAGAATACCGGTCAAGGCCAGCATGATGCTCGAACAGCAAGGCGTGACGCCGCTGCTGGCGCGACTGTTCGCGGCGCGGGGAATCACCGGCGCGGAACAGCTCGACACCCAGTTGTCGGCGCTGCTGCCGCCGGACTTGTTGCGCGGCAGCGCTGAAGCCGCGCGCCTGCTGGCCGATGCCATCGCCGCCGGCAAGAGCCTGCTGATCGTCGCCGACTATGACTGCGACGGCGCCACCGCCTGTGCCGTAGGCATCCGTGCGTTGAAGGGTTTCGGCGCCACGGTCGATTACCTGGTGCCCAACCGCTTCGAGTACGGCTACGGACTTACCCCGGAGATCGTGCGCCTGGCCGCGCAAGCCAAGCGCAAACCCGATGTGTTGATCACCGTCGACAACGGCATCGCCAGCGTGGAAGGCGTCGCCGAGGCAAGCCGGCTGGGCATCGCCACCCTGATCACCGACCACCACCTACCCGGCGAGACGCTGCCGGATGCCGCCGTCATCGTCAATCCGAACCAGCCCGGCTGTAGCTTTCCCAGCAAGGCGCTGGCGGGGGTCGGGGTGATGTTCTACGTGATGCTGGCATTGCGCGCCGAGCTGCGGCGCCGCGGACATTTTGCCGGACGCCCGGAACCGAATCTGGCGGCCCTGCTCGACCTGGTGGCGCTGGGCACCGTGGCCGACGTGGTATCCCTCGACCGCAACAACCGCATCCTGGTTGCCCAGGGACTCGTCCGCATGCGCCAGGGGCGCATGCAGCCAGGCGTCCAGGCGCTGTTCCGCGCAGCGGGCCGCAGCCCGGAAACCGCCTCCACCTTCGACCTCGGTTTCGCCCTCGGCCCGCGCCTCAACGCCGCCGGGCGGCTGGCCGACATGGCGCTGGGCATCGAATGCCTGACCACCGACGACCCGGCGCGGGCGATGAACATCGCCCAGGAACTCGATGCCTTGAACCGCGAACGGCGCGTCATCGAAGTCGGCATGCAGGACGAGGCCCTGCTGCTGCTCGCTGCCATCGATCAGGATGCCAGCGTGGCGGCTCGCGCCAGCCTGACCCTGTTCGACCCGAAATGGCACCAGGGGGTGATCGGCATCCTCGCCTCGCGCATCAAGGACAAGCTGCATCGCCCGACTTTCGCCTTCGCGCGCGGCAACGCCGGCGAATTGAAGGGCTCCGGCCGCGCCATTCCCGGCCTGCATCTGCGTGACGCCCTGGACCTCGTCGCCAAGCGCCATCCCGGGCTGCTGCTGCGCTTCGGCGGCCACGCCGCGGCGGCCGGCGTGACACTGCGCGAAGAAGACCTGCCGCTGTTCGAGCAGACCTTCGAAGCAATCGCCCAAGCGCTTTTGTCCCCCGCAGACCTGACGCGCACCCTGGAAACCGACGGCGCCCTGGAGACCGGCCACATGTCGCTGGACTCGGCGCGCATGCTGCAGCAACAGATCTGGGGCCAGGGATTTCCCGCGCCGATGTTTTCCGACGAGTTCAACGTGGACCGTCAGCGCATCCTCAAGGACAAGCATCTAAGGCTGAGCCTGAGCAAGAACGGCGTGCGCTTCGAGGCGATCCAGTTCAATTTCGCCGCAAGCGCACCGGGACGCATTCGCACCGCTTACCGGCTGGCGGTGAATGAATACAACGGCGTCGCCAGCGTGCAACTGGTGTTGGAACACTCGGAACCGGCTTAGATACAAGACAGTCGCGCCGCTGGGCGTATAATTGGCGTTTGATTTTTCAGGATTCGCCATGGACGCCGAACGCATCAACGCTATCGCCAATCATCTCGCCGATCTGGCGGCACGCGGCAACGAACTCCGGAGGTACCTTTGACTTCGATGCCAAGGCGGAGAAGCTTGAAGAACTGAGCGGAGCACTCGAAGACCCAGGAGTCTGGGATAACGCGGAACGGGCCCAGGCGCTGGGCAAGGAGAAGAAGCAGCTCGAAGGAGTGGTGTTGACGCTGCGCAATCTCAGCCAGCGTCTCGCCGATGCCGGCGACCTGTACGACCTGGCGCGCGGGGAAGGCGACGAAGATACGCTGAATAGCGTGGCCGCCGACCTTGCGGCGATGGAAGCAGTGGTAGCCGACCTCGAATTCCGCCGCATGTTTGCCAACCCGGCCGATCCCAACAATTGTTTCATCGACATTCAGGCCGGCGCCGGAGGCACCGAGGCCTGCGACTGGGCCAACATGTTGCTTCGCCAATACCTGCGCTATTGCGAACGCAAGGGCTTCAAGGCGGAACTGCTGGAAGATACCCCCGGTGACGTGGCCGGAATCCGAAGCGCCTCGATCAAGGTCGAGGGCGAATACGCTTTCGGTTTACTGCGCACCGAGACCGGCGTGCACCGCCTGGTGCGCAAGAGCCCGTTCGACTCGTCGGGTGGGCGGCATACCTCCTTCGCCAGCGTGTTTGTCTATCCGGAGGTGGACGACTCGATCGACATCGACATCAATCCGGCAGACTTGCGCATAGATACTTTCCGCGCCTCGGGCGCCGGCGGCCAGCACATCAACAAGACCGACTCGGCGATCCGCATCACCCATATTCCGACCGGCATCGTCGTGCAATGCCAGAACGACCGCTCGCAGCACCGCAACCGCGCCGAAGCCATGACCATGCTCAAGTCCCGGCTGTACGAAGCTGAACTGCGCCGGCGTCAGGCCGAGGCGGACAAGCTGGAGGCGGGCAAGACCGATGTCGGCTGGGGCCACCAGATCCGCTCGTATGTGCTGGATCAGAGCCGCATCAAGGACCTCCGCACCAACGTGGAAATCTCCAATACCCAGAAGGTGCTCGATGGCGATCTCGATCCGTTCATCGAGGCCAGCTTGAAGCAGGGCGTATAAGCCGGTTCCGCCCATCGCGAGGATCCACGCTTGGCGCCGTCTTCACTGCGGTTCGTCGCAAGCGCCTCGAACCCGGCGACAAACTCTCCTAGAGTCTCATCAACGGCGCGCGGGCGCCGCCTGACAGGAGATCAAAATGAATGCGATGATGACGACGAGCCGGCATACCCAATGGCTGGCGGGCGTGGTCGCGACACTGGCCACCCTGCTCACGGCGGGCGGCCCGCTGATGTTGGCCGAGCACTACGCACAGACCGGGGCGAGCTGGAATGCTTCCGGTTATCATGCAACCGAGCAGACCAGGCGTATCGCCTGTTCGGACCAAGGGAACGCACGCACCCCTGCGGTCTCGGCCCGGCGCGGAGCGGAAAATTCCTGATCCGGCTTGATGGCTGAACCGGGCTCGCGTGCAGCGTATCCATCAAATGTAGGTACTCGAAAATATTCATGATGGACAAAACACTTCCCGAAAGAATCTGGTCCGGCCTGGTCGGTTTTTCCCGCCGCGTGGCGGACGGTGTGGCCCAACTCACCAACTGGCAGTTCATTTTGCTGGGCCTGCTCGCCTTGATCGGTGCGAACATTCTGGCAAACATCCTCGATTCGCGCCCTGCCAAGCCCCTTGCCCCTCCGGTGGCGGTCGCCAGCAACAAGGATAAACCGCAAGCAGCCGACAAGGAGGCCGCTGCCGCCGTTCCCGAGCCGCCACAGTCTCCCCGGGACTCGCAGGAAGAATCCCTCAAGCGGGAGATGCCGAAGGAGATCCGGAAGGAAATCGATAGCGACTCCGGCGCATCAGACCAGACCAACGCAAAGAAACCCAAGAAGTCGGTCGATGAGCTTGCCGGGGACTACCGCAAACGTTTCGCGGATTACGGCAAACATGACGGCGACAAACGTGATCGCGGTCTGCCGCTGGGCCAGATCGTATTCTTCCTGTTGATCATCCTGTTGGCCGTCCGCATCACCACGCGTTCGCGGATGCGCGCCGACCAGCGCGTGATGTCGGCCGAGGCCAGCGCGGAAATGGAGTCCTTGCGCCGACAGGTCACCGAGGCGCAATTGCAGACCCTGCAAGCGCAGGTCGAACCGCATTTCCTGTTCAACACCCTGGCGGCGGTGGAGCATCTCACCGAGACCGATCCGCCGCGAGCCGCCATCATGCTGCGGCACCTGATCGCCTTCCTGCGCGGGTCGCTGCCGAATATGCGCGAACAGAATACCTCGCTGGGGCGCGAGGTCGATCTGTGCCAGAGCTATCTGGCGATCATGCAGATCCGCATGGAGGATAGGCTGAAGATCTCCGTCGATGTCCCGGAAGCGCTGCGTGGTCTATCATTCCCCCCCATGATGCTGCAATCCCTGGTCGAGAATTCCATCAAGCACGGCCTCGAGCCCAAGCCCGAGGGCGGCGCCATCGCCCTCTCCGCCCGCGTCCAGGAAGGTCGTTTGCGGGTCACTGTCGCGGATACCGGCCTGGGCATCGCCGAGAGCGCCCCCCAGGGCATCGGCCTGAGCAATATCCGCGACCGGCTGAAGCGCCTCTTCGGCACCTCGGCGGCGCTGATCCTGGCACCGAATGCGCCGACCGGCGCCCACATCACCATCGAGATCCCGCATGTCCCAACGCCCGCGAGCAATCCTGGCCGATGACGAAAGGCTGATGCGCGACCAGCTTCGGACACGGCTGCAGGAAGCCTGGCCGGAACTCGAATTGGTCGGCGAAGCACGCAACGGCGACGAGGCGCTGGCAATGGTCGCCGAGTTGCGCCCGGATCTGGCGTTTCTGGACATCCGCATGCCCGGTCAGACCGGCCTGGAAGTGGCCCGTGCCATCAATGGCTGTTGCCACATCGTTTTCGTGACGGCATATGAGGCGCATGCGATCGAAGCCTTTGAGCAAGGCGCCATCGACTACCTATTGAAACCTGTCGATCAGGCACGCCTGACAGTGACCGCCGCCCGTCTCAAGCAAAGGCTGGCAACCGGCTCGGACGACACCCCGGAGCAAGCCATGGCACGCATCGAAACGATGCTGGCGAGGCTCTCGGGAAACTCGCTGCAACGGCCGGCATCGACCTATTTGCGCTGGATACAGGCCGGCCTGGGCGGCCAGCTGCATCTCTATCCGGTCGAGGAAGTGATCTATCTGCAGGCCCAGGACAAATACACCGTCATCGTCACTGCAACGGAAGAATGCCTGGTGCGCAAGCCGATCCGGGAATTTGCCGAGGCGCTCGATCCCGAGGTCTTCTGGCAAATCCATCGCGCGACCATCGTCAACAGCCGTTACATCGCCTCGTTCAAACGCGAAGACGAACATGCAGAAGTAAGTCTGCGGGGAAAGAAGGAAAAACTCGAAGTCAGCCGCAGCTATTCCTCGCGCTTCCGGCAAATGTGAGTTAGGCCAGGCCGCGCAGCTCCCGCAGGACCACCGACAGCATGGCGATATCTAGTAGCGGGGCAACTCGAATCTCCGCGAACAGCTGCTGGTAGCGCTCGAACTGGAAGGCCCGGCGTTCCTGCCATGCCTCCACCAGTTGCCGTTCGTCGCGCAATTCGCGGCGCTCCCGCAGCACCTGGGCGGCGAGTACCCGCGCCTGGCTCGACAGGTCATCGCGCAGCGCCGTCCGGGCCAGGCCCTGCCAATGCGTGTCGGCTTTCAAGGCTTCGATCCGGTGTCCCAGCCAGTGCAAGTCGAGCAGTTCGCCCAGGGCGAAATACACGCGCGCCACCAATTCGACCGGCCGGTCCAGGTCGGTGGCGATTTCAACCAGGTCCAGGGCTGAATAGAGCTCTTCCAATCCCGCGACTCGCTTCGCCAAGGCCTCCGCTACCCCCAGTTCGGTGTAGTGCCGGATGACTTCATCCAGCTTGGAGCGATACTCCTTCCCCACCACCGTATAAATGGATTCCGCCAGTTGATCGACGCTGGCGGTGAACCGTACCAGGGTCTTCGCCAGGTCGCCCAGATGTTCCCGATGGCGCAGGAACCACAGAGTTCCGCGTTCGACCAGGCGCAGGCATTCCAATACCATGGCCGTCTGGGTCGCGTCGGCGACCTGGTTGTCCAGTGCCTCGACGGCTTGCCACAATGGAACCTGTCCGAACACTTCCCGGGTCGCCATGTAGGCACGCACGATATCGGCGATGGCCGCCCCGGTCTCCTGCTGCAGGCGATAGACGAAGGTCGGGCCGACCCGGTTCACCATGCTATTCACCACATGGGTGGCAATGATCTCGCGGCGCAACGGGTGGCGCTGAATATGCCCGGGGTAGCGCTCCCTGAGCTGCTTCGGAAAGTAGCGCTGCAGTGCCGTGCTGATATAGGGATCTTCCGGAACATCGGATGCCATCAGCGCATCGAACAATTCCATTTTGTTGTAAGCCAGCAGCACCGCCAGCTCCGGGTTGGTGAGCCCGATCCCGGCTGCCTTGCGCTCGGCAATCTGCTCGTCGAACGGAAGGAATTCAATCCGCCGGTTAAGCCGGCCGTTGTTGGCCAGGAAACGCATGTAGCGCGACTGCTCATCGAGCAGAGCCGGACCCCGCGCGTGGGTGACCGACAGCATCTGCGTCTGGAAGTAGTTGTCGCGCAGCACCAGCGTCGCCACATCGTCGGTCATCTCGACCAACAGCTGATTGCGCTGCGCATCGCTGAGCAAACCCTCCTCCGTCACCAGATTGAGCAGTATCTTGATATTGACTTCATGGTCCGAACAATCGACGCCGGCCGAGTTGTCGATGGCGTCGGTGTTGATGCGCCCGCCCTTCAAGGCGTAATCGATCCTGCCGAGCTGCGTAAAACCGAGGTTGCCGCCTTCGGCGACCGCGCGGCAGCGCAATTCCGCGCCATTGACGCGGATCGCGTCGTTGGCCTTGTCGCCCACATCGGCATTGGATTCCTGGCTGCCCTTGACGTAGGTTCCGATGCCGCCGTTGTAGACCAGGTCCACCGGGGCCAGCAGCAAGGCGCGTATCAGTTCCTGCGGTGTCAGAGTCTCGGCTTCGATCGCCAGGACGGCGCGGGCCTGCGCCGACAGCTTGATAGCCTTGGCGCTGCGCGGGTAGATGCCGCCGCCCGGCGAGATCAGCTTGGCATCGTAGTCTTCCCAGGACGAGCGCGGCAGGTTGAAGAGGCGCTGGCGCTCGGCAAAACCGGCCGCGGGATCAGGCTCGGGATCAATGAAGATGTGCCGGTGGTCCACGGCCGCGACCAGCCGGATATGTTTCGACAACAGCATGCCGTTGCCGAACACGTCGCCCGACATGTCGCCGATGCCGACCACGCTGAAATCCTGTTCCTGAGTATTCAGTCCCAGTTCGCGGAAATGGCGCTGCACCGATTCCCACACGCCGCGCGCGGTAATCGCCATCTTCTTGTGATCGTACCCGACCGATCCACCCGAAGCGAAGGCATCGCCGAGCCAGAAGCCGTATTCCTTCGACACGGCGTTGGCATAGTCGGAAAAACTCGCCGTGCCCTTGTCGGCGGCGACCACCAGGTAGGGATCATTCTCGTCCCGCCGCACCACGTCCGCGGGCGGCCTGGTCTCCCCGGCCACCAGGTTGTCGGTGATATCCAGCAGGCCGCGCAGAAAAATGTGGTAGCAGGCCACGCCCTCCTTCAGGAAGGCGTCGCGGTCGCTCGCGGGAGGCGGATTTTTCACCACAAATCCGCCCTTCGAGCCGACCGGCACGATCACCACGTTCTTCACCATCTGGGCCTTCATGAGTCCGAGGACCTCGGTGCGAAAATCCTCCATCCGGTCGGACCAGCGCAATCCGCCGCGCGCCACCTTGCCGCCGCGCAGATGAATGCCCTCGACGCGCGGCGAATAAACGAAGATTTCGAACAGCGGCTTCGGTTCAGGCAAACCCGGCACCTGACGGGAACTGAGCTTGAAGGACAAGTGGAATTTGGGTGCGCCTTCGACCCGTTGAAAGTAGTTGGTGCGCAGCGTGGCCAGAATCACCGCCAGATACTGGCGCAGGATCCGATCCTCATCCAGGTTGGCGACGCCCTCCAAGGCGGATTCAATCTGCGTCACGATCTGCGTCGCACGCTCCGACCTTGCCGCGGAATCTTCGGGATCAAAACTGGCCATGAACAGGGCGAGGAGTTGGCAAGCGATGTCCGGGTGGGTCGTCAGGGTCTGCTCGATGTATAGCTGGCTGAAGGTGAACCCGGCCTGCTTCAGGTATTTTGCGTAGGCACGCAGCAAAGCCACTTCGCGCCAGCCGAGGCGCGCGGTCAGGACCAGCCGGTTGAAATCGTCATTTTCCGCCTCGCCGCGCCATACCCGCCGGAAGGCCTCCTCGAATAATCCGCGTACGCTGCCCATGTCCAGCTCTGCGGCAGCGGAATAACTCAGGCCAAAATCATGCAGCCATACGGTTTGACCGCTCCCGAGGGCGATTTCGTAGGGCCGCTCTTCCAGCACTTTCACACCCATGTGCTCCAGCATCGGCAGGGAAATCGATAGCGGCACGGGTTCGCCGCTACGCAGGATCTTGAAGCGCAGATTGCCGGTGCGCGAATCGATGGGTTGATACAAATGCAACGCCAGGCTATCGGCTCCGCCAAGAGACTCCATCAGGTCGATATCGCCGACCGCCGCTTGCGCCGAATAGCTTTCCCGGTAGCCGGCGGGAAATGCCGACTTGTAGCGGGAATGCAGGAGGTTTCCGCGTTCCTCGCCGGCATGGTCCAGCAGTGCTTCGTAGAGTTCGTTGTCCCAACGCCGCGCCGCCTGCGCCAGGCGCTTCTCGAGTTCGCGCACGTCGAACACCGGCACGCTGCCGGGACGGACATGCACCACGATCAGGATGCGTGCCAACGCCGATTCCGAAAGCTGCACGAAAAATTCGGTGCTCAAGCCGTTCAGCGCTTGCATCAGGACTTCCTGCATGCGCTGGCGCAGGGCGGAATCGAAATTTTCCCGCGGGGTGTAGACGAGACAGGAAAAGAAGCGGCAATAGGCGTCGCGCCGGATGAACAGCCGCGTCCTTTGACGCTCCCCGAGGCCCAGAATTCCCATCACGATGGGGAAAAGCTCATCGACGGTCACTTGCAGCAGTTCGTCGCGCGGGTATTGCTCGAGTATCGTCTTCAGTGACTTGTCGGCATTGCTCTTGGGCCGGAAGCCGGCGCGCTCCATCACGCTCGACACCTTCTTGCGCAACAGCGGGATTTCTGCGGGATTGGCGTTATATGCCGTGGAAGTAAACAAGCCGATGAAGCGGCGTTCCCCGATTACCTCGCCATCCGGGGCAAAGCGCTTGATGCCGATATAGTCGAGATAGGCCGGCCGATGCACCGTCGAGCGGGCATTGGTCTTGGTCAGGACCAGCAGCTGCTTCTGCCGGGCGATCACCTGCACTTCAGGCAGCATCGCGGCAAAGGACACCGGCTGCTCCTGGCCCGTCTCGCGCAGGATGCCGATGCCGGATCCGGAGACGACGCGCAGCACGTCCCCGGCGCGTTCTCGATCCTCGCCGGCAAGCTGGTATTCGCGGTAGCCGAGCAAGGTGAAATTGTCGGCGGCTACCCAGCGCAGGAACGCGCAGTCCTCGGCTGTATCGCCAAGGTTCTCGGCGGGCGGGTTGAACTCGATGTCGATGATGATTTCAGCCAGCCGCTGCTTCATCCGCGGCCAGTCCTGCACCGCCGCCAGCACGTCGCCAAGGACCTCGCCCAATCCCCGCCGCAGCTCCTCCAGTTGATCCACGCCGGTACGCCGATCGACTTCCACATGGATGATCGATTCATAGCCGCCGGGGCTATCGTCGCGCTCTTCGCTGATCGCCTGCAGCCGGCCATCCGCGTCCCGCACCAGCTTCATGATCGGATGGATGATCAGATGCGGGGTCAGTCCCTGGCGGTTCACTTCCATGGTGATCGAATCGACCAGGAAGGGCATGTCCTTGCTGACGATTTCGATCACGGTGTGAGTGGATTGCCAACCGTGCTCGGCGCGCCGCGGGTTGTAGACCCGGACCAGGGGATTGCCGGGCATGCAGCGACTGGCAAAGCGCCAGTGGCTCAGCGCGGCGCCATACAAGTCCTGGGCGGTTCGCTCAACCAGATCCTCCGAGGCCACCTGGGCGTAGTAGCGATGCACAAACGCCTCGACCAGGCCCGCTTCCTGGGCAGGGAGTTGCTTTCTGATCAGTTCAAACACCGAGGCCAGGAGGTCTGCCCTGGATGGCTCGAATTCGGTCAACATAGACTCTCCTCTGGATGCATCGGTGTTCGGCAGATTGTCCGGGTCGGCAATAATGTCTAGCGGCGTCATGGTTGCACGCCCGAATCACCGGGCGGGATAATGGCGTGTAGCCTAGCGCTTATCAAGCGATGCGTCTATGCTAGTTGAAACAGTCCGAGATGCGCTTCACGCTGCTTTGATTTCCACGAAAGACCACCGGCATGGGTATCCACAAAGTTGATGTAGCCAAGGGAATCCAATGGATCGAGGTTCCCGAGGCGGGCCTGCGGATACTCTGCGGTTGCCCCTCGGATGCGGTCAAACATCTGATCAAGCGCGGCCTGATCCTGAAGCAGGAGATCAAGGGCATCAACTGCGAGACCGGCCCCAATACCATCCTGCTTTCGGATCTTCCGGTGCAGAACGGCGAATTCGCCAATCTCGCCGAGTTTCCGGTACTGCAAATGCTCTACCTGCAGGGGCTGATACTGCCCGGACATCCCAACAACACCGGGCGGAAACCTCTGTTGATCGGTTCGGCGGATCAGCTTGAATCCCAGATGCGCTATATCTACCGCGGCAACTACGGCCTGGTTTCGCGCGAAGAGATCATGGAAGCCGGAATACCCCCTGACCAGGCCGCCGAGATGATGCGGCTCAAGCTGGCCTTTGCCTTCGGACGCATCCAGCCATCCCGCGACTTCCTGGAAACCCGCATCGTCGGCGACGCTTCGGTGGAAATCGCCGACGGGGTAGGACTGCGCAGGGTGCAGCCCAACATCTTCGAATTCACCCACGGCGGCGAAACGGTGACGGTCGATCTCAATCTCAAGCCCGGTGAAACCTATGAATGCCCCTATCCCCTGGGCTATCGCCGCTTTGTCCAGGAATATTTCTCGGTCATCCACTCCGGCGAGGGCGACGGCTGGGATGTCAATCGCCCCGCCATGTCCAGCATCATCACCTATCAGGGACGCATCTACCTGATCGATGCCGGGCCGCAGCTGTCCCACATCATGGCGGCTTTGGGGATAGGCATCGAGCAGGTTGACGGCATCTTCCATACCCACGGACACGATGACCATTTTGCCGGGCTGACGGTGTTGATGCGTGCCGGGCGGCGCGTCAACTACTATGCCACGCCGCTGGTGCGGACCTCGGTGGCAAAGAAACTGACCGCGCTGCTGGGCATGGAGGAAGATCGCTTCGCCGACTTCTTCCAAATCTGCGACCTCGAAATGGACGCCTGGACGGACATCGAAGGGCTGGAAGTGATGCCGGTGTTTTCGCCGCATCCGGTCGAAACCAACCTTTTTGTCTTCCGCACCCTGTGCGGCGACGGCTATCGCAGCTATGCGCATTTCGCCGATATCGCCTCCATGGAGGTGCTTCAGCGCATGGTCACCGACCAGCCGGACAAGCCCGGTCTCGATCGCCAGAGTTTTGAACGCATCCGCTCGGCCTATATGGTCCCGGTCGACGTGAAGAAGATCGATATCGGCGGCGGCATGATACATGGCGCCGCCGAGGACTTTCGCCACGACGCAACAAAGCGGATCCTGCTCGCCCACCGTGCCGGAGAACTCACCGCGATCGAAAAGGAAATCGGTTCGAGCGCCGCCTTCGGCACCACCGATGTGCTGGTCGCCGGCCAGTCCGAGGGCTTGCGCCGGCATGCCTTCAGCTACCTCGAGGCGCACCTGCCCGGCGTGCCGCTGCACCAGTTGCGGATGTTGGTCAATCACCCGATCACCGAGATCAATCCCGGAGCGATCATCCTCAAGGAAGGGGAAGAACCGCAGGAGGTGCTGCTGCTCCTCAGCGGCCGGGTGGAAAGAATCCGCACCCGGGACGATCTGTTCGGATACCTCCCGGCAGGCGCCATGATCGGTGACCAGGCGATCCTTGATGAGCGTCCGGCCACCCACACCTACCGCGCCTCTTCCTTCCTCTGGGTTCTGCATCTGCCACCCTCGCTGTATGCCGAAGTCGTGCGCCGCAACAAGCTGCTGGATCATCGCCGGCATGCCTCCAAGCTCTCCAAGTTCCTGGATACCACCAATCTGTTCGGCGATGGCCTGCCGGTCGCCGTGCTCGGGCGGATCATCGATGGCGCTTCCGAGCGGCGCTATCGGGCCGGAGAGGTGGTCGGGGAGGAGGATCTTCGGGTCCTCAACATCATCCGCTCCGGATCGGTCGAAAGGATGATCGGCGAGCGGGTCCTGGATGTCCTGAAGGAACGCGACGTCTTCGGCGAGGAAGGCACCATCTTCAAGGTTCCCTACCTGTTTCGCCTGCGTGCCCGGGAGGACACCGTGGTGATTCAGATACCCGGGAAACTGATTGAAGACGTGCCGATCCTGCGCTGGAAGCTGCTCGAAAATCACCAGCAGCGCTCGCTTCGCGTCGTTCAGGACGACCACCCGGCGGGCAAAATCGCCTGGAGCCACGAGGCCTCGATCCATGTGGCGCGAATGGACAAGCATCACATGAAACTGATCGAAATCGCCAATGCGGTGGTCGATAATCTGCCCTTGGACGGGGACCGGAAATCATTGGCGAGTGTATTCGACGCCCTGGTGGACTACACCACCTACCATTTCGATGCCGAGGAAAAGTTGATGGCTTCGTATGGCTATCCGGGATTCGAGGAGCACCGCCGCAAGCACCTGGAACTGCTCCATCAGGTCACCGAATACCGGACCCAGATCCTTTCCGGCGAGATACCTGACCAAGCCGGTTTCCAGCAATTCTTTGAAGCCTGGCTGATCCGCCACATCATGGAGGAAGACCATAAATATGGCGTGTTCCTCAATTCCAAGGGGGTGTATTGAAGCTTTACGTCATCACCGGTGCATCACGCGGCCTGGGCGCGGCGCTGGCCGAGGGATTGATCGATCCCGGGCACCGACTGATCTGCATGGCACGCAGCA
>Ga0208566_1001465_pt1 | contig 13659 bp, 10 predicted proteins | sample PL_2010_150m_FD_184159 | JGI IMG/M metagenome (GOLD analysis project Ga0208566, IMG submission 184159) | Freshwater microbial communities from Powell Lake, British Columbia, Canada to study Microbial Dark Matter (Phase II) - PL_2010_150m... | ecosystem: Environmental > Aquatic > Freshwater >...
GTGTTATTTATTCAACTCCAAAGGGTGATGTAACGATTAAATGCGGGTTAGTGATTACTGCCATCGGTTATCAGGCACAGGCAATTGATGGTGTCCCATATGAAAACGGCAAAGTTGTTAATATCGATGGCCGGGTTAAAGAGAATATGTATGTCGTTGGTTGGGCAAAGCGCGGCCCTACGGGAGTAATCGGCACCAATAAATCCGATGCCGCCACTGTCATTGAACTATTAGTAGCTGATCTCAAAGCGCCTAAAGCAACTGGAGATATTTCTCAGCTCATCACCAATCAAAAAGTGGTGGATCAAGCCGGCTGGCTGGGCATCAATGAGGCTGAAGTAGCAGCGGGTCAGGCAAAGGGTAAACCACGAGTTAAGAGTATTGGGCACAAGGAGCTTTTAAAGTTGGCTGGCTTGTAATCTTATTCACCTGCAAGAAACCATGTCGTAACGTTTTTGTTGTGTGAGACGGAGTTACCTCTGCTTAGATATGCCCATGAAACAAACCCTCAATCGACGTAAAATTCTCGGCTTTGGCGCTCTTGCCACAGCCACCGCGCTATTAGTCTCTCTACTAATTCCTACCGCGCAGGCAGAGACTTATTCACTGCCTGGCGCACCTACAAATGTCACTTCATACATCGGCGCTCGCGGTGTTGTTGTTAAATGGACACCGGCAACAAATGTAACTCCAGCGGTAACTGGCTATGTTGTATCAGCCGGTGCGGGCTCATGCCCAATCTTTGTTCCTGCTAACTACAACTCAGTCGTGACAATGCCAGTTGCTGTTGGGCAGCCAGCGGGAACACCTTTTGTTCAGGCAGTTAATGCTTATGGTTTCTCAAAGCCAGGAACATCAAAGCAATCCTTTACCGCTGACCAACTAGCTAAAGTTGCTTCACCTAGCAATCGCGTCCTACAGCTTTTACAGTTCAGTGATCTTCACGGCGCAATTGAAACTGGAAGCTCTTTCGGTACTTCATTATTAATGAGCAATTTTGCCGCAGATCGTAAGGCCGTGGCAGCAACCGTTACTTTATCTTCAGGTGACAATATTGGCGCAGCACCACCAATTTCAACAGAGTTTGACGAAATACCAACTATTGAGTCAATGAACCTTATGAAGGTCGATGTCTCAACATTTGGAAATCACGAGCATGATAAATCGCTAGCTCACGTTCAAAAAGTTATTGGCGCATCGGATTTCCAGTGGGTTGTTTCAAACTACGGTGATGAGTCATTAGCTATATTGAAGTCTGGAGACAAAGCTGCGAAGTCCTACACAATCATCGATCGTGGCGGCTTTAAGATCGGACTCGTTGGGGCAAATACTCCAGAGACAATCGAGCAAGTCTTTCCTGGCAACCTTGACTACAAGGATGCATCAGGGGCTAAGAAGACAATCCAAATCGATCCAGGCGTAGTTGGTGTAAATAAGGCGATTGTGGCAGCTAAGGCAGCTGGCGCAGAGATTGTGATTGTGCTGATTCACCAAGGCTGGACTGAAAACTCTGATGGTATTGCAAAGGGTCTTTATAACAACCTTGCCGCACATATTAAAGGTGCTGCAGTTATCTATGGTGGTCACAGCCACCAGACATTCTCAACATTGATTCCTTCAGGTATCCGTGCGCAGGCACCAGTACTTCTTGGCGAAGTTCGTAATGCCGGCGTCGAGTACACACGTAGCCAGGTATGTGTCAAGAATGGCAAGGTAGTTGGTTCCTCATTGCAGCATGTATTAAAGGCTGCTACACCAACTATTAACACTGGAGTCGTGAGCACTGTCACCACTCCAGATGCAGCGGGTGCTGCATTAGTCAAAAAGTATAAAGATCAATTAACAGGAAAACTTGATGTGAAGATTGGTCAAGTCTCAGCCGTATTCCCACGTGGTGGATCACCAGCAGTTGAGCGTTCAGGTGAAACACCAATGGGTAACTACATGGCTGATCTAATGCGCGCGAAGTACAAGACTGATTTTGCATGGCTAAATGGTGGTGGTATTCGCGACACATTCCCTGCAAAGAATTACATCCCAGCAAATACCGCACTTGTTCGTACAGGTACTGGTCCACTAGATGTAACTCTTGGTGATGCGTTCACTGTTTACCCATTTGGTAATCAGCTTGCAACATCTGTTGTTACAGGCACAAACCTGTGGAAGGCACTAGAAAACGGGGTTGGTGGTAACTATCCTGCAGATGGTCGCTTCCCACAGATTTCAGGATTCAAGTTCTCTTTTGATGCTTCAAAGCCAATTGGTTCACGTATCGTCGCAGTTACAAAACTCGATGGAAGTGCAATTGCTAAAGACAGCAAGGAGTACACACTTGCAGTTCCTGACTTCGTTATCTACGGTGGAGATGGATATGTTGATGTGTTCTCACCTGCAAAAGCCAAGGTTTATGGCTCACTACTCGACGTATTTGTAGATGCACTCAAGGCTGATATGGCCGCTGGCAAGGTAACTCAAGTTCCTGCAGCAGATGGCCGTATTAAGAAGGTCGGCTAATTAAGTAATAAAGCGAAAAGGCGTCGGTTGATTCCGGCGCCTTTTCTGCTTTATTTACGCGAGTTTCTCTGTTTTGGGTGATAATAAAAAGAAGGTAGGATGCGCAGGCTGTATAAAACTAAACAAGCGCGCGTAGCTCAACGGATAGAGCATCTGACTACGGATCAGAAGGTTGGGGGTTCGAATCCCTTCGCGCGCACAAGTTAAGCTCTCGGTGCCTTTCACACCGGGGGCTTTTCTTCTTTTGGTTGGTTAATTAGAGACTAATCACGTAGAGCTTGAGCAAAGGCACGGAAATCTTCAACCAATAAATCTACTTCACGCTGACCATGGGCTAAAGATATTAGCCACTGCTCATCTAGGCCCGGAGGCGTAATGATGCCGCGATTGATAGACCATAACCACGACAGCTCTGCGATTGCAAAGTCTGTTGCTTTGTAATCACGGTAGTTACGCAGTGGTGTAGTCGACCATGTAACACAGCCTTTAACGCCAAAACCAACGGTGTGTGCAGGTAGTTGGTATTGCTCAATGATTTCGCTGATGCGATCCAGGGCCTGTTGGTTAAAGGCTTCGGCAACTGCGAGAGTTTCCTCAGTACAGATTTTATCAACGGCGCGGACACCTGCCATTGCAAGTGGGTTCCCGTTGAAAGTACCAAAGTGGGCCATCTTGCCATTACTGACAAAATCCATGTACTTCTTCTTGCCACCGAAGGCGGCCACAGTAACTCCGCCACCGATTGATTTTGCAAGGGTAATCAAATCTGGGATTACACCTAAGCGCTGGGCAGCGCCTTGGTGTCCAGCCGTTAAGCCGGTTTTAACTTCATCGAAGATTAAAACAACGTCGTATTCATCGCATAGTTCGCGCACTCGCTCTAGATATCCCTCGTCCGGCAAGATAATGCCAAGGTTTTCGATGACGGGTTCAACAATGAAGCAGGCGATTTTTGATGCGTTTATTTCAAAGAGGCGCTCTAGTGCATCGGCATCGTTATAAGAGACGACATAGATTTCTCCAGGAACAATTCCTGCAGGTACATATGCGATTGGGTCGCTAGCATCACCAATCTGATCAAGCGGTGGCTTGGCTGAAACAACAAATGGATCGTAGCTACCGTGGTAGCCACCTTCGACCTTAACGATTGCATCTTTACCAGTTGCAGCGCGTGCGGTGCGCACTGCATACATGGTCGATTCAGTTCCGCTGTTAGTGAAGCGAACCTGATCAATGGCAAAACGGCGACAGACGCGCTCTGCAGCATCGGTAGATATAGGAGATGGAGTTACAAAGAGCATGCCCGTTTCAAGGCAGCTCTTGACCTCGTCGACAACGGTTGGGTTCAAGTGTCCAACCAACATGGCACCAAAGCCCATAGAGAGGTCGAGAAGCTGGCGTCCGTCGACGTCGGTCATCCAGGCGCCTTCGGCGCTGACGATTGAGATTGGGTATGGGTCCCAGTGCTGAAAGCTTGAGGTCACACCCAGTGGAAGAGATTTTAAGGCCCGCTTACTCTCTTCGGCACTCTTGCCAGTCTGCTGTGTAAATAACTCCCATTCAGATTTCAGGAGGGCAGCGACTCTTTCGGGTGGAATTTCTACGGATGTTGTAGGGACGAATCTAAAAGTTTCCTTGTGATTAATTTGTGTGAGCATTGTAAAGCTTGTACGGCAAAGGTTTCAGCGTTTGAAACTCGTTTGAGAAGTACTCTCCCGGTTCGGTTTTTAGTCCATTCGAACTAAGCCTTAAGTATCTCATGCCGTTTTTTAAATGCAACCCCTAAAACTCCGCGTGTTTACAAGGGTATTTATTTTTTATCGTAAGAAAAGTGCGCGTAAACGGCGAGAAGTCACAAATAAACCAATAATAATCATGATTAAAAAATAAAAAATATGGAGTAAAACCCCTGAATTAATATTTCCAAACCAAAAGGCGCGGACTAACTCGATTCCATGCCATAGCGGGAGAGCCATAATCAGCTTTTCTAGCCAGTCTGGATAGACCGAGATTGGATATAAAGATCCAGAAAAGAGGGTCATCGGCAAGAGAACAAAGTTAACAAAACCCATTTGTTGATAAGTTTTGAAAAACGATGTGATAGCCATTCCAAAAGATGCAAAACCAAAGGCGACTAGAGATGCAGCTGGGATGGCTAAAACTGCCCAAAGGCTAGGTGTTAGTCCAAGGACGCTAACAACGGTTAAGAACCCGATTGAATATACCAAACCACGTAGAAGCGCCCAAGTAATTTCACCTAAGGCAATATCCATTGGGCCAAGTGGCGTGGAGAGCATTGTTTTGTATAACTTAGATTCGTTGAGTTTCCAAAATACGTTCCAGGTTGAATCATAAATCGCACCATTCATCGCACTAGTTGCGAGTAAACCTGGTGCGATAAACATTGTGTAATTAATTGAGGAAGAGCCCGTGGAGATATTACCGACGAGATTACCCATTCCATAGCCAAAGGCGAGCAAGAATAAAACTGGTTCGACGAAACCTGTAAAGATTGGGATCCAAGTTGAGGATCGGAAAGCTAGCCAACCACGTTCAAGAAGAACCTGTGGACGACCGGCATACATCGCACTCGATGCACGGCTTTGTGCGATTTCTACGGCCGTGCTCACTTGGCCAACCTTCTTTCAAATTGGCGCATGGAGAGAACTAACCCAGTAACTGCCATTGCAGATAAGAAGATTAAATGGATTGCGATCATCAATGGTGAGATTCCATAATCAAAAGCGGCTTCGCGACCTAGTTCGGTAGCGTGCCAGAGCGGTGAGATCCAGCCGATTGGTTGTAGATAGATGGGCATTAAGGAGAGAGGAAAGAAGGTTCCGGAGAATAAGAACATCGGCATAATAACGAGTCGCCCAATCACATTGAAAAAGTAATCCTCTTTTTCAATCTTTGCCGCGAAATACATCATCACTGCACCAAATGAACCACCGGCCATAATGGCGATTGGGATCATCAAAAGACTAATCCCGAAATCAATGACATTAAAGGCTAGTAATAAAAGGTAATAAATTACAACACTAAAGACTGTTCTGCTCAAGGCGGCCAGATAGACGCCAATTGCTATTTGTTTGCCCGTAATAGGGGTGGCGTTTTGGGCGTAGAAGAGTTTGCGCCATTTAAAGCCTTCAATGACAGGAAAGATGCACTCATCCATAGCGCCGGTAATAGCAGAGTTTGCAAGCAGAGCGGGGGCGATAAAGGCGATGTATTTAATGCCACCGGTTCCACTTGTCCCAGAGTGGTTTTGAACTAAGACACCGATTCCGATTCCTACAGCGATTAAATAGAAGAGTGGATTTCCAATATCGACTGCGGCGATGATTGTCTTCCATTTAAGAATTGAACGAAGCCGAGCGGCAGCGATATAGAGGGCTCCAAAGCGGGCGATCCGCGGAACATCAATACCGACGTTCATTCAATCAAAGTTCTTCCAGTAAGGCGCAGAAATACATCTTCTAAGGAGCTGCGACGCACAAGGGATGTTGTTGGATGTAGTTCTAGCGCAGTGATTTCTTCGAGCAGTTTTTCACCGTCTTCGGCATACATCAAAATGCGATCTGGCAAAGTCTCCATGCGCTCGCACATCTTGGCTAATACTGGTGCAACCTGAGCATTTCGATCACTTCCAAAGCGCACCTCTAGTACCTCTTTACTGGAATACTCTTTAATTAATCCGGCAGGTGAGCCATGCGCCATGATCGAACCCTTGTCCATCACAACGATGCGGTCACAAAGCTGTTCAGCCTCATCCATAAAGTGAGTTGTTAAAACGAGCGTGACACCCTGTTCTTTCAAACGAAATAAGCGATCCCACAGAATGTGACGGGCCTGTGGATCTAAGCCCGTTGTAGGTTCATCAAGCAACAAGATGTCAGGCTCACTGACTAGACCACGAGCGATCGTTAAGCGCCGCTTCATTCCACCACTTAAAGCCTCAACCTTTACATCGCGCTTTTCTTCTAGTTGAGCAAATACAAGGAGCTCTTCAATCTTATTATTTATGAATTTCTTAGAGAGCCCGAAATAACGGCCGTAAATAAATAGGTTTTCACTCACCGTTAGTTCGCCATCGAGGTTATCTTGTTGTGGCACAACTCCAAGGTGTGCGCGGACCAGAGGTCCGAACTTTTCAGGGTCCTTATCTAATATTTCAACTGTGCCTGATGTGCGGGTAGATGTGGCCGCCAAGATACGCATAATGGTGGACTTACCGGCACCATTGGGCCCTAATAAACCGAAGGACTCACCCTTAGCCACCTCAAAGTTGACGCCATCGACTGCAGTGAGATCACCGAATTTTTTGGTGAGCCCACGTACGCAAATGAGAGGATTGGACACTTATGTAGTCTATCCGAGTATTGTTTACCCACGTGCGATTCATAAATACTCCAAGCCACGATCTAACCTACGACGATGTTTTTATGGTGCCTAGCGCCTCTGAACTATCTAGCCGGATGGATGTTGATTTAACATCTAACGACGGCTCTGGAACAACAATTCCAATCGTTGTAGCAAATATGACTGCAATATCTGGCCGACGAATGGCTGAAACTATTGCCCGCCGTGGCGGAATCACGGTTATCCCACAAGATATCCCGCATGCAGTTGTAGACAGTGTTATCAAATGGGTTAAGACGCGCCACACTTTTTTTGATACAGCTATTACTTTAAATCCTCACCAAACCGTTGCCGACGCCGTGAGCTTGTTACATAAGCGCGCACATGGTGCAATCGTCATTGTTGATGGTGGGAAACCAGTTGGAATTATTACTGAAGAGGATTGCAAGAGCGTTGATCGCTTTACGCAACTACATCAAGTAATGAGTAAAGAATTAATCACAATGGCCGATAACTTAGATGCACGGGCCGCATTCGAATTTCTTAATCTGCATCGCCACAAGCTAGCCCCAGTTGTCTCTAGTAATGGTGAGTTAGTTGGCATCATGACGCGTATCGGGGCATTGCGGGGCACCTTGTACTCACCAGCCATCGATAGCAATAACAAGCTACGTATCGCTGCAGCCGTTGGTATCAATCGCGATGTCGTTGCAAAAGCAGCGGCCCTTATCGAATCTGGCGCCGATGTCTTAGTTGTTGATACCGCACATGGCCATCAGAAGAAGATGATCGAAGCTTTGCGCGCTATTAGATCTCTAGGCTCAACCATTCCAATCGTTGCCGGCAATGTTGTTACCGCCGAAGGAACTCGTGATCTCATTGAGGCCGGTGCCACAATTGTTAAAGTGGGCGTAGGTCCAGGTGCGATGTGTACTACACGTATGCAGACAGGCGTTGGTAGACCCCAGTTTTCAGCCGTGCTCGAATGTGCAACCGAAGCGAAAAAACATGGCGCACATGTGTGGGCAGATGGCGGAGTGCGCCATCCGCGCGATGTTGCACTTGCCCTTGCAGCAGGTGCCTCACAAGTCATGATTGGTTCTTGGTTTGCCGGCACATATGAATCCCCTGGAGATTTACAGAGTGATGTAAATGGCAAACTATTCAAAGAGTCATTTGGAATGGCATCTGCGCGCGCAGTTGCAGCACGTACAACGGGTGAAGATGCCTTTGATCGCGCCCGTAAATCCTTATTTGAAGAGGGGATTTCAACATCGCGCATGTATTTAAACCCCCAACGCCCAGGTGTTGAGGATTTACTCGATGAAATTATCGCTGGTCTGCGCTCATCTTGTACATATGCAGGTGCTAGCACGCTTGATGAGTTTGCAGAGCGGGCAGTAGTTGGCATTCAATCATCGGCTGGTTACACCGAAGGCCGCCCACTACATTCTTCGTGGGGCAACTAGGTTTTAAAAGCGTCCACCAGTTGTTGAGTCTTGGCTCAATCGCTGCGATAGATAAATTGGGACAACTGATAAAACAACAAGAGTCGCAGCAACCACATTCACAATTGGCGCTTGGTTAGGTCTAAAGAGGTTGTTATAAATCCAAATAGGCAAGGTTTGGATTCCAGGACCGGCAGTAAATGTCGTAACGACTATCTCATCAAAAGAAAGTCCAAAAGCAAGTAAACCACCGGCAAATAAAGCTGATGCAAGATTAGGAAGAGTTATTAGGCGGAATGTAGTGATTCCATTGGCTCCCAAATCCATTGAGGCTTCTTGTAGTGACGTTCCCATACGGCGCAAACGCGCGATTGCATTGTTGTAGACAATCACAATACAAAAAGTTGCATGCCCAATAACAACTGTTAACAAACCAGTCGACATTCCTAGCTGCTTGGTAAATGCGTTATTGAGGGCTATGCCGGTAACAACTCCAGGAAGTGAGATCGGTAATACAACTAATAAAGAGATTACTTCTCGCCCAAAAAATTGATATCGGCTTACGGCAAAGGCTAAACATGTACCCAGAACTAGAGCAATTGCAGTCGCGGATAATCCAGCAAAAATGCTCCACTTAAGCGCTTGTCTGACGCCCGTATTTTCAATCGCTTTCGACCACCAGATAGTTGTGAAATGAGAAGGTGGCCACGAAAAGGTTTTACTCGCATTAAATGAATTGATTATGACGACGCTTAAAGGAATATAGATAAATGCAAGACCTACGCCGAGCAAAGTGGCTAAAAGTAATCTAGCATTTCTAGAAATTGTCATTACATGCTCACTAACGCACCTGTACGACGCACCAGGTAAAGATAGAGCGCCATAATGGAAACTGGAATCATTGCTATTGTTGCGGCAAAAGGTAAGTTGATACTGAAGTTTTGATAAACAACATTGCCAAGCATTTGTAACTTACCACCGATGATTTGAGCCGTTATATAATCACCCAAGCTTAATGAAAATGTGAACATTGATCCGGCCACTAAAGAAGGAAAAATCAAAGGAAGAATTACTTTTCTAAACGTATAGAAATTATGCGCACCTAGATCACCAGAGGCATCCAATAAGTTATTTGGTAAACGTTCCAGCCCTGCATAAATTGGCAAAATCATGTAAGGAAGCCATAGGTAGGAAAGCCCGATAATGATTGCTGGCCCACCAAATCCAGGTGAGTGAATTCCAATTGGCCCTAGTAACCAGTCCAATACACCATTTCCAGGTTCTAACATTGTTCGCCAAGCATAAATTTTTACTAAGTAAGAAGCCCATAAAGGAGTTAACACAAGGGCAACAAGGATCTTTTGCGAGTATGGTCGTGCGATTTTAGCCATATAAAAGGCCATAGGTATTGCTAACACAGTACAAAGAATGGTGACACTTATTGCAATTCCTAAAGTTCGCAGAACTACGTTTTTGTAAGCGGTATCTGTGAGCATGTCATGAAAATTACCTAGATTGAACTGTTGAATAACATTTCCAGTAAAGCTGTCTATGGTGAAAAAAGCAGTTACTAAGAGCATTGCTAAAGCACCTAAGTAAGCAACTACAAGCCATAAAACTGGGGTCGTTAATAGTGCGACGAGTCGCAAGCGTTGATTTTTATGAAATAAATTTGATAAAGAATGTAACACTCATGACTCCTTTCTAATAAAGAAAACCGGGCGTGGGAATTAACCCACGCCCGGTTTGTTACTTATGAATTACGCAAGCTGGACCAAGCTTTAACCCAAACAGCGTATGGAACGCACTTCACGTCAGTACGCCCGTCAAGGCATACCTCTGTTGGGGTATTCCAGTAGTACACATCTGCCCAGTAGGCATCATCTGCAGCATGGAAAGTTGCACAGTGATTCTTATCAGCAGTTAGATCGCAAGACTTTGCATTTGAAGGAGCTTCCCCAAACCATTCTGCAACTCCTGCATTTGCTGCAGGTGATGCAATGTGATTCATCCACATGTATGCACAGTTTGGATTCTTAGCTTTACTGCTCACCATCCATGTATCTGACCAACCAGTAGAACCTTCTGAAGGTTTAATGCCTTCTACCTTGGTGCCTTCACCCTTTGCAAGGTTGATATTTACTTGCCAAGTTGTGCCAAGCACTGTGCCACCAGATTTAAGTGATGCAACATGCTTGAGGTAATCGCCCCAGTACTCACCAATAAGTGGCTTTTGAGCCTTTAGAACTTCAACGGCTGCATCAAACTGAGTTTGATCAAGAGCATAAGGATATTTAATTCCTAGCTCTGGCTTAGTTTTCATCAAATAAAGTGCAGCATCAGCAATATAAATAGGTGAGTCATATGCAGTGATTTTGCCCTTATAGGGTGAATTCACATCGAAAACTGATGCCCATGAAGTTGGTGCAGGCTTAACGATATCGGTGCGATATGCCAATAAGTTAGCCCCACGTCCGTGTGGAATACCGTATGCAACACCATCGACTGAGTTCCATTGCTGCATCTTCAGATTTTCAAAGATGTCTGCGTAGTTTGGAATTAAGTCAGTATTAACAGGTGCAACATCACCACCATAAATGAGACGAAGTGATGCATCACCTGATGCAGAGACAACATCGTATTCACCGGTCTTCATTAATGCGACCATGTCATCTGATGTTGCGCCATTCTTCACATTAACTTTGCAACCAGTTTCCTTTTCAAAACCAGTTACCCAGTCAACGTTTGGATCTGTTGAACCATTTTCAACGTATCCGGCCCATGCAACTAGATTTACTTGGCCTTCACCAGCACCAAGTGCTTTCATCATGTCTACTTTAGGTACACCGCTATCGGATGCAGAGTCGCTACCTGAGCTGCAACCAGCGAGAATGAGCGCTGTCACTGAGGCAACAGCGATTAGTGAAACCAGACGCTTCTTATGCATCTGTACCTCCATTTTTACTAAACATATTCAGCGGTTGAATATGTACCTTAGTTCTTCAATGAACCAAGAATTCCTTTTCTTTATCCCATGAAACCATCACTTCGTCACCGACTTTGAGATCACCCACCGGAAGAATTGAAATAACAGCGCCACAGCTTGTATCTACTAAATATCGAGTAGAGGCTCCTACAAAAATTACATCTCGGAGAGTTCCAGTCAAGGAACGATTTCCTAATGAATTCATCTTTGAAACTGAAACTTGTTCGGGACGAATATTAATTCTCGATTTATCTATAACAATTCTATTTGTTTGACCCACAAATTCGGAGACAAATGCGCTTATAGGGTTTTCATAGATTTCTCGGGGAACCCCTAATTGTTCAATTTTTCCATTATTAAATACAGCAATTCGATCGCTCATAGTGAGAGCTTCTTCTTGGTCATGAGTAACGAAAATAAAAGTGATTCCAACCTCACGCTGTAACTGTTTTAGCTCAATTTGCATTTGTTCACGCAATTTCAAATCTAGAGCACCCAGTGGTTCATCAAGAAGCAACACTGATGGTCGATTAACTAATGCTCGTGCAAGTGCAACCCGTTGTCGTTGGCCGCCTGAAAGTTGAGATGGCTTGCGTCCTTCATAACCTTCAAGGCGAACTTGCCTAAGGGCTTCAATTGCACGTGCATTGCACTCTTCTTTTGCACTCCCTTTTACTTTTAACCCGTATTCGATATTACTAATGACATTCATATGGGGGAAAAGTGCATAATCTTGAAAAACAGTATTCACATCACGTTCATAAGGCGGTAGTTGTGACACATCTTTGCCAGCTAATTCAATTGTTCCTGAATCTGGTTTCTCAAAACCTGCAATCATTCTAAGCACAGTGGTCTTTCCAGAACCCGAAGGACCCAAAAGTGTGATGAACTCACCTTCATATATATCAAGGTCAACTCCGGTCACTGCGCGGACATCACCAAATGATCGAGTCAGTCCTTTGATGGAAACAATCACCGAGTTAGACACCCTGGAAACTTTACTCAAAATGGGCCCAGAAGTAACTAATAGGTAGGCTTCGTGGCATGTCCAAGCCAACAATCATCCTTGCAACAAGCAACGGTGTTGGGATGGGCCATCTTGCACGCGCAAGTGCTGTGGCTTTAGCCCTTAAAGATGTAGCCAATCCAATCATCGTTTCAATGGCCGGGGGTATTGCAGAGATTCCATCGTTTATGGGCATCCGCTGCGAATATATTCCTGGGCGTGATCGTTTATGGATGTCGCGTGAAAAGTGGGATAAGTATCTGCGTGATCGCTTACTTGCACTTATCGATGAAACTGGTGCACAGGTTCTATCCTTTGACGGCGTTGTTCCTTACCCAGGTGTGATTGCAACCAAGAATGCTAATCCGGCATTAAAACTCGTTTGGATTCGACGAGGTCTGTGGCAGAAAAAACCTCAGCGTTTTATCTTAGGATTACAAGCGGCAATGATGGACGTAATTATTGAGCCCGGTGATATTGCAAGAGCATATGATTTTGGTCCAACATCAAAGCGCAAAGATGCTGTATTAACCTCACCCGTCTCTCTTTTTAGAAAAGAAGATGCGCTATCGCGTGATGATGCACGACGAGCTCTGGGTTTAGATTTGAATCGCCCTGTTGCATTAGTGCAGTTGGGTACTGGCGATAGCGATGTTAACCATAAAATGGAGGCCGCACTCGAAGGTTTAATTGGCTGGAAAGATCTGCAGGTTATATTAACTAAAGCACCGATAGATAAAGTTGGTAAATCACTTGCACCTGCCGGTTTAGATATAAAAACGGTGCGCTATTTCCCACTTGCACGGGTCCTACACGCATTCGATGCCGGAATATGTGCAACAGGATATAACGGAGTGCATGAGCTATTGCCGGCGCAAGTACCGACGGTCTTTGTATCAAATATCCGTGGAACCGATGATCAAGAGGCACGGGCCCGCTGGTGTCATGATTTTGGCTATGCCTTGCGCGCAGATCAGAGCGATTTAAACGAGATTACTGCAACAGTTAAGAAGCTCCAAGATCCACTGGTGCGCGCTCAGTTATCGGCGCAGTGCGCAAAATTACCTGATACAACCGGTGGTTCTGAGATTGCCGAAATACTATGTAAGTTAGCAACAACGGAGAAATTAACAGAAGCTAAAGATTTAACTTTCAAGCGCTTAATGCTCCAAGACCATTTCAACCGAGGCCTGCGCCATGTGGCCAATCTTGGAATTCGACGGCTGGCCCTTGTCTATCGCCACTTTTACCCACACAAAAATCGCGAAATGATGAAGGAGAGCCCACCAGTCTTTGGGGATTCAACTAAACCCGAAGAGCTGCGCGAATTAATAAAGTCGACC
>Ga0208566_1001467_pt1 | contig 13656 bp, 10 predicted proteins | sample PL_2010_150m_FD_184159 | JGI IMG/M metagenome (GOLD analysis project Ga0208566, IMG submission 184159) | Freshwater microbial communities from Powell Lake, British Columbia, Canada to study Microbial Dark Matter (Phase II) - PL_2010_150m... | ecosystem: Environmental > Aquatic > Freshwater >...
CCCATGCCCCACCCGCGAGATGAGATATTATGAGCCGTATAGCACCCACCTTTCTCAAGTTTAGGGTGCAGGGCGATGAAGTAATTCTTGTACCATTCCTTGTCGGCGTCGCAAAAAACAAAGTCGAACGGTCCTTTGAGCTCTTTCACCAAATCGTGTGCATCGGCAAGCCTTGCATCGACATACTCCGAAAGACCGGCTTCCTTAAAGTTTGCCAGTGCCTCTCGATACCGGTCCTCATCTATTTCGATGGTGATCACCTTCCCGCCTGTTTTACTGAGTGCCCATGCAATAAAAATCGTTGAGTACCCAGTCGATGTCCCAATTTCGAGAGCTTTTTTATATTTGTTTTTGATAATCAGATCATACAAAATCTTTCCATCAGACGTCGGAATATTAAGATCTCTCCATGAACCTTGCCGTTTTTCGAGAAATGTCCTTACTTTTTCATCAAGATCTTTCTTCTTTCCCGATCCTTGGGACATCAGATCGGCCGGCAACAAAAGCGCAATCCCGAGTACGGCCAACAAAATATGGGTATAAACGGTTCTTTTCATTTTTCTCTGAATCGGGAAATTACAGTAAAGGGTCTGTCCATACATCATTACCTCCCCCTAATTTCCCAAATGGATAGGTCCCTCTCTGGAGAAGGGGAAATGGAGGCTTCCGAATGCCGTCCTGACATCGGCCGTTCCCTCTATCTTATAAGGTAGGTCACCCCCTGTCAAAATAGACTTCAGGCTTCCACCCAAGTCTTTGAACTTCGCATCGATAGGCACCTGTATCTGTGTTGTTGATGATGAGGGGATCAGGAGTTCATTTTTCAGGCGGCCTTTTCCGATTTCCTCATTTTTCAGGTAAATGGTGCATTCGAAAGATTTGAGTGTAATGTCAAAACGGTTCGGATTTTGTACATCCAGACCGATGAGAAGATTCATCTCTGTGAAGGAGCGGGGACTTATGTTGACCCCGCGAAGGATGAAGGATGGCTTCTCCAGTATCCAGTTCAGGCAAGACATCAGGAAAATGGAAAAGGCACACAGGAGTAATATTCTGCTAAGAGTCCTTAGTTTCGTTTGTTCCAAATTCGCCATCACACTTTTTTACAAATCCAGTTTCTCGATCCTGATCCTGCTTGCACCTTTCACCTGCTTCAGTGCCGTCGCATCATCAAGGATTCTTCCGATAACATTGACCGAACTTGCCGGAACAGGGTCGGCACCAGTGCTCATTGGTGTCTTTCCAAAAAATATCGCCATTGCATTACCTGGGGGCCAATATCCGATATCGCCGACTTTTACCTTTGTGGTGGCTGTTTCATCGAGGGGCGCTTTAACTGGAATCGAGAAATAAAATTCATCGCCCCATTCATTCGGCATGGTGTCAACGGGAAGCTTATCAATAATTTGTTTTGCACATGCTGTGTCAGTCAACTCTCCTTGTAACGTTAAGTTACCGATGAATATTTTAATGGTGGTCGACATTTTTCAATCTCCTCTTAATCCACCAGCATCAGACAAAAAATATTGCGGGGCTCTGTTTCTTCCCGCAGAGTTTCAATATGGCAGTTGTTATTCCGAGCTGTCTGAAACACATCAATGCCGCATCCCTCCATGGAAGGTCTTGCGTTATCCCTATGATTACATTGGGTTCCATTAACTTTACTGCATTCTTTACACTGGCGGCAGGGACCGGCCAAATAAACGAAGGCTTTATAATATCCATCCTTGAACATGTCCCCTTCCAAATCAATCAACATCTGATAGAATTTCTTTAGACTCCTTCCTCTTTCCTTTGACGGTAAGGTTTCGATATGAAACAGCAGGGCTCGGTTATAGCAATCAAGGACCCGTCTTGTTTCCTCGGCGGTCGGTGTGTGAGGCGGACAGCAGTAACTGTAATTGTAGCCTCCACAGCCGAATTGACATTTTAACCTCACCCATGCAGCGGTCACCACACTGGATGGATGGATTTGTTTCACGCTGGTCGCCCCCCCGTTCAGTGCATGGTCAACATATTTTTTCAGATCATTTTCATTCATATGCAGCCCCCTCTGGTATCTAAGACACAAGCTCCCCCTACAGCTTTCCGGCTTCCAGGAAACTGAAGTATCCGGTCCTGTTGAAGATGATGTGGTCCAGCAGCTCGATGCCGACGATTTCACCCGCCGCTTTGAGCTGGGCGGTGATGTTGATGTCGCTTTGCGACGGTTCAACACCACCGCTCGGATGATTGTGGGCGACAATGACAGCCGCAGCCCGGTCGGACAGCGCATCCGCGAAGACTTCGCGCGGATGAACAGGACTCCGGTCAATCAGGCCAATCGAGACGACGCGGATGTTCAGGATCTCGTTTGCTCCATTGATGCCGGCGCATAGAAAGTGCTCCTGCTTCCGGTCGGCATAGTGCCGGATGTGAGGCAGCAGATCCGCCGGGGTCACGATCTTCGCGCCCTCCGGCTTGATGCGGCGGCGGGCGAACTCGATCGCCGCGAGAATCAGGGTGGCCTTCGCGTCGCCCACGCCTTCGAACTGCGTCAGGTCTTCGGCCTTCACTGCCAGGCCCTTCTCGTCAATGAGCCGCGCCAGCTTCCCGGCGAGGGTCATGACATCCATCCCCGGCGTGCCTTTCCCAAGTAGAACCGCCAGTAGCTCCCGATCGCTCAAAGCTGTTGCCCCTTTCCGGAGCAGCTTCTCGCGCGGCCGGTCGGCTTCGGGCATCTGTTGAATGGTCTTGCTCATCTCCTCATCTCCTCATGACGCGAATGACAGATGGTGCTGGATCACAGTGACCGCCATTATGTCGAAGATACCCCCAATATCCATGTACTTGAGATCCGACAGTTCCTCGTAGCGTCCTCGCTCGACGTAGGCGGTCTGAATCTCGCCGTTCACCTGCCCGCGATAAGCGCCTTCGAGGTAGATGCGGTCGTCCCGGTGGGCGGTGACGGTGCTGCGAATGGCCAGGTCGGCGGCTTTCTCCTCCGTGACCTGCTTGATGTAGAGAGCTTCCTCGTCGCTGATGTCGAACCTGGCTTGGATCTCCGCGATCATGTCCTGAACGGACACCTTCTTCGGGGGCGGGCCAGAGCCCTTCTTCCCCGTGCCCGGTTTGAGTTTAACCGTTCCACCGCCACTCTCTACGCCCTGATATTCAACGGCGGCCTTGATGACTTCCGTCCGGCGAATCTGCTTCATCAGCTCGGACACACTGCCTGCCTTGATGAGCTGCGGGCCGACGTAATCGGCAAACGTGGCAAATTGCTTGATCTCCGGCGCAAAGGTGAAGAAGCAAGTGAGGAAGTGAAAGCTCTTTACGAAGCGGGCGAGCAGGTAAACGAACTCCTTGCGCTCTTCCGGGTCGGTGAGCTTCGCCTGAAAGCGGGTCCGTAGCGCGTTGACCGAGAACTGCACCTGGGCATCCGTGCCGGTCGCGAGCAGCCTTACGAGATCAGCGGCATCCTTGTGCGTGAACACGCCCGTAGCCAGAATCTCGGCGTGCAATCTCGGGCAAAGCTCCGGGTCCGGCTCTTCCGGCTCGAAGGGCGTGCCTTTCCGGTATTTGACGAACGCCTTGAGGATGGCCTTGGCGTTGTTGGTGAAGTCCACGACCACGACACGATCCTTGCCTTCGTGGCAGCGGTTCAGCCGTGACAGCGTCTGCACGGCGTTGCGGTCCACGACCGGCTTATCGAGGAACATACCGGCCAGCAGAGGCTGGTCGAAACCTGTCTGGAACTTGTTGGCCACGATCATCAGGCGGTAGTCGTCGCCCTCGAATCGCTGCTCGATCAACTCACCGTCCTTCAATTCGTTCACCGCGTGCTCGCTGATCGCCACGTTGGTCTCCGGATGGACGAAATCGGAAAAGGCATAGAGCGCCTTGTAGTCCGCGCCGCGCTCCTTGAGCTTTTCCTTGATGATCTGAAAATAGCGCAGCCCGGCAACGCGGGAGGTGGTCACGATCATCGCCTTGGCGCGTCCGCCGATGAGCGGCATCACGTCCTTCTCAAAGATCCGCAGCATCACCTCGGCCTTGTACTGAATGAGGCCATCATCCTGGAAGGCCACGTTCTGGAGCGCCTTCGACACGACCCCCTTGGGATAGAGCTTCTCCTCGTCCAGTTTGGGCACGACCGGGCAATGCAGGTTGTAGAGCGTCTTATAGGAAATGATGCTGGCTGCCACATCCACGATGTACCCTTCGGCGATGGCCTCGGCCTCGGAGTAGGTATCGAACGGCTCGCCGAATAGGGTCACGGTGGCCGGTGCAGGCGTGGCGGTGAACGCGACGATCATCTGATTGAGGTCATGCTCGCGGATGATTTTGGCGAGTTGCTCCTCCGGGTCAAGCTCGGGGGCCTCAGCATCAGGTTCGTCCGTTTTGCGGAACGGCAACCGGATGGCCGCGCCCATCTGGCCTTCCTGCGAGCGGTGGGCTTCATCAATCAGGAAGGCGACCCGGAGCTTCTTCAGTTCGGGGTTCTTCTCGATCTCGTCCAGCACCCAGGCGAACTTCTGCTGCGTGGTGACGATGATCGGCTTACGCTCTTTGAGGAAGTCTGTCAGGTCGTCGGACTTTTTGGCGATGCCCACCACGTCTTTCAGGTGGGTAAAATTCGCCATGTCCTCCCGGATATTTGTGTCGAGCGATTTGCGGTCTGTGAGAATGAACGTGATGTCCACCAACTTTTCATTCGTGCCGGGCTTGAAGAGGCTGTGAAGACGGTCGGCAAGCCAGCAGATGGAAAGCGTCTTGCCGCTGCCGGCGGAGTGATCGGCGAGATATTTTTTTCCGATATCGCCCGTGGCGGCAAAGTGCGCCGAGATGTCGGCGGAGATTTTCCGCACCAACCGGCTTTGATGATAGCGCGGGAATAAGGTGAACGCGGAACGTTCCGGCTTGTCGTCCTCCGCGTCGCGCTGGGGCACGCGGACGAGGAAGAACGAGAGCGCTTCGAGTAACTGGTCCTTCGCCAACACCTCGCGGTAGAAGAACTCTACTGCGTATTCGCTGCCATCTTTGGTGACGCTTTCGTTCGTCAGGCCCGTGTTGTGCCAGCGGAAGTTCTGTTCCCGGCACGGGTCGGTGGCGGCCATCACGTCGCTGGTGTCGGCGGCGAGGTAGAGGAACGGATGCCGGAAGATCTTGCGTGCGTCGTCGCGGGAGGCGAACTGTGCGACGGCGTCATGCACGGTCTGGTTCTTCTCGTGCTTCAACTCCAGCGCTACGATGGGCAGGCCGTTGAGGAAGAAGACGAAATCAATCTCCTGGCTGGTCTCGCCGAAGTAGAAATGCGGGCGGAAGGTGATGCGGTTCTCGCCGTGTTTCTTGGCGGCGGCACTCTCGGCGGAGCGGGGCCTGGGGTAGAACAGCCGGAACTCCAGCCCGCGCACCTTCAGCCCGTGGCGGAGGAGCATCCACAACGGCGTGTGCTCCAGTTCCTTGCGCAGCGCCTTGAACACCTCGTCCCGCGCATCCGTTCCGTAGTCGTCCGTGAGCTTTGTGAGCGTGTCGGCCTGCGTGGCTTTGAGGAAGGCCCAGAGCTGGTCCTCGGCAATGAAATGCTCGGTGTCGGTGATATCGGACTGTTCGAGCACAGCATAACCATGCTCGCGGACGAGGAAATCCGCGATGTGCTGCTGAAAGGTCAACTCGTGGGCTTTTTTCTGCCTGGGCATGGTCAGTCACCTCCCTCCATCGCAAACTTAATAGCAAGGAGGGGGACAAACTGTCCCCCTCCTTTGAGGGCTTTGCCAAAATTGGCGGAACATGTCCGGTCATCCCCGCCTGCCGTTTTCAACCGTCCGATTTCCTCGGACGGTTCACTGTTCAGTTGTCCGGTATTTTCGGACAACTGGCTGCGCGCCACATCCGCCTCGGTGATCCGCCGCTGGCCGGTGACGCACTCGTGAATCAGCGACTTGCGGTAGGCGGTGAGGGTGGAGATTTGGGATTCGATGCCGGTGACGATTTGCTTCAGTTCACCGAGTTTGTTGCCGAGATGAACACAGATAGCTTCCTGTTCGGCAAGCGGCGGGAGCGCGACGTAGGTATTTTTGATTTTCGTCCCGGTAATGACAGGCTGGGCCGTGTTGTTCGCCTGCGCATTGAAATTGAGTGCGTTGAATAGATGGCAGAGGAAGCGAGCATGGTGGCACGACTTGACGATGAGCGCATTGTCACTGACCCACGCTCTGCCTTGGACGTAGTGCGCGTTCCCACAGTATGCGCCGACACGGCCGATGACAACGGTTTCGCCGTCTACATTCGACAGATCGGTACGACCCATCACGCCATTGCCGCCGAGAATTTGATGAGCGCCGTCATCTTGAAGTTTGTCTGAGGCGAAATCGCCGTTCTGGATGGAAATCTCGTAGCGCAACTTCGAGCGCTTCCAATGCTTCGGCGTGCGCCCATAGCTTGGAATATCGTGAACGACTGTCGCAACGTTCCCGTTGATTCCCTGTGTCACCGCCTCATAAACCAGCGTCGTGCGCAGAGCGTCGAGAGTTTCGAGTTGGCGGCGTTTGGCGGCCACCGCCGCATCAATCGCCGCGCAACTCGCATCCAGATATGCTGCAATGCGTTGTTGCTCGGGCAAGGGTGGTAGCGGGATGCGGGCCGCTCGAAATGCGTATTGGGAAAGTCCGAATCGCGTCACTCCAACGGCTTTGGCTTCGTATTGCGCGCGGAAAGACTTTGAGGCATGAAGCCAAGCCAGAAACGGTCCGCTGACTGATGGGAGCCGAGGGCGGATCATTGCCAAATGGTATCCGCACAAAACTCCCGGCAAATCTTCGGCGACAAGAGAAGAAATCGCAATGTCGTCTGCTTCTTCTGAGTCCTTCGTTGCAAGGACATCACCGCGTCGAATCTGAAACTTCCTGATCTCACGCTCTTCGGCAGAGGCTTCCATAAAATCAATGCCACTGGTGATACGATCATTTTTGTAAACGTCCACGTAGTTGCAGAGCCGAACGGGTTCTTCGCCGTCCAGCGTGTGCTTGTCCACATTGCTGAACAACACATCAGCGACCGCATCAAGCCGGGTGACTCGCCAACCGGTAGGCATAGCTTCCGTCCAAGGAGCAAGAGTTTTGGTCTCTTCAGCGGTGTTCATTGGCTCGCAACCCCTCCAACATTTTCTCAGCCTCCCTCTCCAGTTTCCAGAACTCCGCTAACAAGTCCTTCGCAGGCGTGGGTGGCTGGCAGTGGTGGAAGTATTGGGTCATGGGGCGCTCTTTTCGGGAAGAACCGACCGCACGACGTCGGCGAGCTGTTTCGCCGTCGGCAGTTTGCCCTTCAGATTTGCCGGCAATTTCGACTGGAGTTGATACACGGCCACGCCGATGGGGTTCGCTTTCGTGCGCAGGGCGTATTCGACTTCCACGTCGTCCTTTTCCGCGCAGAGGATGATGCCAATAGACGGCTGGTCGCCGTCACCGCGTTCTTTGTCGTTGAGCAGGTTCAAATAGAAATCCATCTTGCCCGCGTGTTCCGGTTCGAAAGGACCGACTTTCAATTCGAAAGCCACCAATGCCTTGAGGAAACGGTGGTAGAAGAGCAGATCGATGAAATACTCCTTCTGTCCCAAGGCCAGCCGGTGCTGACGACCGACGAAGCAGAAGCCGTAGCCGAGCTCGAGGATGAACGCTTGCAGATGGGAAATCAGCCGGCCCTCCAGTTCCCGCTCCTTCACTTCCCTGCGGATACCGAGGAATTCCAAGTTGTAGGAACTCTTCATCATTTCTTCGGCCTGCTCGGCGAGATACTCCGGCAGGGCAAGGGGGAAATTGTGGGTCTTCTTCTCCGTCACCGCCCGTTGATACGCGCCGGCCTTGATCTGATTCAGGAGGACGTTGCGGGACCAGCCGAACCGGGAGGTGGCCTGGAGGTAGTAAAGGCGGGCGGCGGGGTCGGTGAGTTTGGCCAAAACGTTTGCATGATGGCCCCATGGAACTGCGGTGATCAATTCTCTCACAAGCTGTGAGAGTTCTTCGGGGCTCGGCGTTTTCTGCCCTTTCTTTTCCAATTCTCTCACAGCCTGTGAGAGAAACAGGTTGTCCGTATGCGTCCGAAAAAACTGAAGCATCCGCCACACATTTTGCGGTGAAAAACCGAAGGTGCCTGGAAATGCCTGTCGTAAGTCTGCCGAAACCATCTCGACAATCGAATCGCCCCATCCCAGCGTCTGCTGTTTCTCCACGATACCGCGCCCGATGTCCCAGTAAAGCAGGATGACATCGCGGTTCACGGCCCGTGACGCGGAGAGGCGGGCGGATAACACGCGGGCCTTCAACTGCTCAATGAACTGCCGGTATTCCGGCGATGCGATGGAGACCTCTTGTGACTTTTTCATCTCGTCAATCCCTCCAGCATCTTCTCCGCCTCCTTCTCCAGCTTCCAGAACTCCGCGAGCAGATCTTTCGCCGGCGTAGGCGGCTGGTAGCGGTAGAAATATTTGTTCGGCAGGATTTCGTAGCCGAGTTGCGGACTGTCCGCCCAGCGGATGATGGGCTTGGCGATTTCCCGTTTCAGGAACGCCTCGACCTCCTCGCCGTGCGGGATGTATTCGTCGTCCTGCACGTAGTGCCGGTGCGTCCATTCTACAGAGAGGATTTCCGGTTTATCCCCCAGGGCCGCTTTGAATTTCTTCGCAGCGCTGTCGGCCGGCTTGAGGACGAACTCCACGATCTTCTCTCTGTTATCCGCCTTCACGCGCACGCGGAAGGTGAGATCGCTGTCATGGAACGCCTGCTCCTTGGCGAGGTTGGCGGCGGCGAATGCCTTCTCGTAAGGCTCGGTTATGATGGCGGGCTGGTCGTGCTCGTCGGTCTGCCAGAAGACAACTTTGACCTTATGGTAGGCAAAATCGGTGATTTGGAACAGTTTCACATGCTCGTCTGCATAACCCTTTGCCCAGCCTTCGCGGTAGCGCTGCTCGATCCATTGCCGGTGGGCTTCGGTCATCCGGTTGCGCTTATTACCGAAAGATTTTGGCTCTTTCTCGAACTGCCGGCGGGCGTCGATCAGCATCACGCGCCCGCGATGGTCGGCAGGCTTCTCGTTTCGCAGCAGCCAAATGTAGGTGAAGATGCCGGTGTTGTAGAAAAGCTGGTCGGGCAGCATGACGATAGCGTCGAGCCAGTCGTTCTCCAGGATCCAGCGGCGGATTTCGCTCTCGCCTGAGCCGCAATCGCCGTTAGAGAGGGGCGAGCCGTTGAAAATGATGGCGATGCGGCTGCCGCCGTCTTCTGGTGGGATCATCTTCGCCAGCATGGTTTGCAGGAACAGCAGCGCGCCGTCGTTCACGCGCGGCATGCCTGCCCGGTAGCGTGTCGTCTCCAGTTTCCGGGCTTCCTTCTCGTAGCCGTCCTTGCCGCCCCACGTGACGCCAAAGGGCGGATTGCTGAGCATGCGGTTGAAGCGGTATTTGCTTTCGGGCAACTGGTCGCCCGGCTCTTTGCTGTGAGGGTCATGCGGGATGAGTGAGTTGCCGAGGAAAGCGTAGGCTTGCCGGTCGTTCTTGATGAGAAAGTCGGCCTGGCAGATAGCGTAATTGGTGGGCGAAAGTTCCTGGCAGTAAACCGTGAGAAATTTCTCCACGCGCTCCCGTTCCTCCGGCGTGGCAGCGCGATCGAGCAGGTGTTCCTTGGCCACAGATACCATGCCGCCTGTGCCGCCAGCGGTATCATAGATGGAGAAATGCCTGTCCGGGATCGGTATCTCAAGCAGCTCGACCATGAGGCGGATGACCTCGCGCGGCGTGAAATGTTCTCCCGCCTCCTCGCCGCTTTGTTCTGAAAAGCGCCGAAGCAGTTCCTCGTAGATGTAGCTCATCTCAAGACCGGAGAGCTTGTCCGGGCCAAGTTCCAGTTCCTTGTATTGATTCAGGATCGGGGCAAGCCGGTTGTTCTTCACCATCAGGGCAATGGTGGCGCGGTAATTGAAGTGTTCGATGATATCGTCAATGTTCTTGGAAAAGCCGTTGATGTAGGCGCGGAAGTTCTCCTCCAGCAGCGTGTGATCTTCCTCATAGACCTTGCGCAGCGTCCATTTGGTCTTGTTCGAGAACGGCGACTGCTGGGAATTCAGTTCGAGTTCCTTGACCAGCTTGGCGAGTTCCTTCTCGGTGAGCTTGGGCCGCCTGGCCAACACCTCGGCATTCTTGGCCTCGCGCCATGCCAGCAGCACGCACTCCAGCCGCCGGATGACGATGATCGGCAGGATGACGCTCTGGTATTCGTACGCCTTGAACTTGCCGCGCAGGCGCTCGGCAGATTTCCAGATGTCGCCGGCAAGATTGTCGAGCTTCGGTTTGTTGAGCGAGAGAGCCATTAAGAAGTCCTACCTTTTTTTGAAGTCCAAGCGCGAGGGGTTCTTGCCCTCGGCACCGGCCGCCTTCCGGCCAGGGGTTTTGATCTCAGCGGTCAAACTGGTGCACCTAATGGCCAAGGTCAGCCAAGCGGCTGTTCCGCATTGGCTGCACCGTCTGGTTCGGTCTTGTTAGCTTCTGGAAGATACACCTTCCACTGCTCTTTGGCGTAATCAACGAAGTTATCCACGCCAGGCACATTGCAAACGGTGGCTAGCTCTTCACCCACTTTGGTAAGCAAGACCTTGCCAATGGGCAATTGATTGTCGCTATCCTTCTCCATCATGAGAACTAACGGTTTGCCACAATATAAAACGGCGAACATCTTCGGCAAACCTATCCGCTGAAACCCAGAAAGAATATTGAACTGGATCAGTCCGATGCTATCGAGATGTGTCAATGTAGTGAAGTTCAACCCTCGATCGTTGTAGATAACTGCTTGAGTATCAAATACCAGCGGGGTAAAACTGCCGATAATCCACCCAAAACTGCACAACGCTTGGAACAACTCAGCGTCTCTCTTGTCGAGATCGCCAAGAAAGTTCACTGTCCGCTTCGAGTATGTCCCCGGCGCATTCGCCTCTCCAGCCAAGACCCGTGCCCACAGATTCTGCATCTCCCCATCAGAAACGATACGTGACTTGTCAAAGAAGTTGGTAACCCAATCGTCCTCCATTGCGCTTGGGTCTGAGCCATCGTTCAGTTGGGGCAATGCCTTGTTCGTAATTTCCTCAATGTTCTGCTGGCGATGAGCTTCCTCCTCGATGAAGCGGTGCATTGCTCGGCGATGGAGATCGGTAATTTGAATTTCTGTCTGCGCCTTGATTATCGCTGCCTCGGCCTCTGCTCTTGCGATCCGTTTAATCTGATAGGGAGCAAATACACCACCGACCGCCTTTGAAACCTTTCTTATCAGCGTATCTGCGGGCCTCGAAATATCGCCGAGATTAACAAGCGAGTTGGATGTTCCTTCAGGCATGAAAATCCTCCTTGACCGAACATAGTGTAGACCGCCTAAAGGCGGCCTTTTGTCACCGCTGCTCCAAGGGTAGCAATGACACAAGTAATTGACATAAAAATAAAATCTCTGTCAAACAAAAATCAATGGAACCCATATCGGATATAAAATGCCGCACCAGCCGACAGAAGATGAAGCCCTTGGATCAGGTAATGGATCGGCTTTCTTTCATCCTAATACATCTCCATCCGTCGGAGTGTAAACAGTCCACCTCCAGTCCAGAAGCATCAGCGCAAAAGAGAACTTAAACGCGTTTAAGTAGGTTAACTATTTATTATCATTTATTAATCAACGACTCGCCGCTCGATTTTTTTCTTAATCGTCATTTTTTGTCCATTTTCAGCAAAAATATAGATTTTAGCGTTGTTATGCCTTGAAACCTTTCATCTTCAGCCTTTTCAATCCCAAAATCAGGGTTACGGTGGTAAAGAGAAAAGATTAATGCCCGATGGAACCAACCAAACTATGTGCTGCGTGTGCTTTGTCTGTGTTCAAGCTACATGAATTATTCCGGGTGTCAAGGGAAATATGGGAAAAATGAAATAATGACCATAAGATATCGACGTGAATCAGCTTGTGCCATACGGGCGAGAAGTTATCATCAGGGCTTAGGGATATTCAGGTCCCTACATATTTTTCGGCAGAGACCTTCATCAATCTCCCGATGCCTGGGAACAGTTGAAGCCTTTTTCTCGAGGCGGTTGACGTAAACAGTGTGGTTGCCACCTTCCCGCAGAATGCGCATCCATGCAACCGCAAGTGTTTGATTAAATCATCTCTTTTCATGCCGTCAGCACTGCAAAGGGTTCTTTAATCAGGATCTTGTCGCGGATTTCCTCTTCAAACAGATTTCGATTGGCCTTCATGGTCATCTCAACCGCTTCAAAGAGATTGGATCGCGCTTCTTCCAGGGTCCGCCCCTGTGTATTTGCTCCGGGCAACTCTTCAACATAGGCGATGTAGCCCAAGGGACCCTTTTCAAAAACTGCTGTCAATTGTAATCGCATACTTCCTCCATTGTTTCTCTGAAATTCGCAAGTTGGTCTTTGATGGGGCGGAGTTCGATGAAGTGGCCCTAGCTCAATTGTACCGACAGCGTCGATACAATCGTTTCGTCGGGGAATAACTTTAGACGTTGAAGCGGAAGTTGATCATCTCCCCGTCCCGGACGACGTACTCCTTGCCCTCCAGGCGGAGCTTCCCTGCCGCCTTGGCCGCCGCGTTCGTTCCGCCGCAGGCGATAAACTCCTCGTAGCCGATCACTTCGGCCTTGATGAATCCCCGCTCGAAATCGTTGTGGATCACCGCAGCCGCCCTCGGGGCCTTGGTTCCAGCGGGGATGACCCAGGCCTTGACCTCGTCCTCGCCGACGGTAAAGTAGGAGATCCGGCCGAGCAGCGAAAAGGCCGCGCGGATCACCCGTCCAAAGGCGGCCTCTTGAACGCCGAGCGAATCGAGGAACTCCTTTCGTTCCTCGAATGGAAGGGCCATCAGCTCCGCCTCGATCGCACAACAGATCCCGATCGCCGGGACGGCAGGCCCCGCCTCCCGGACAAAGGCATCGGCAACGGAGAGGTTCTCCTCGCCGGTGTTCACGACGACCAGCTCCGGCCGGATCGTCCAGAACGAGAAGCTCCGGAGACCGTGGCGCTCCTCATTGGCAAGAGCCAGCTCCCGGAGCGGCTTCCCCGCTTCGAGCTGCTCCCGGAGCCTTGGCAGGACGTGGGCGTGAAAGGCGTCCTGGGGCGTCATCGGCTTTTTCGCCATCTTCGCCAGCCGCTCCAGGCGGTTCTCGACGATCATCAGATCGGCGAGGATCAGTTCATCTTCCAATTTTCGGTAGCGGATCATGATTTCGGCGATGGACGACGCAGTGAACGCATCGACGACGTGGAGGAGCCCCTCGGCCCCGGAGAGGCTCTGCCGGACGGCGTCCCAGGCCTTCTCGCCGACGGCGTTTACGTCGCTGAAGGGGACCTTCGCGGGAGAGACCTTGACCGGCTTGAAGATCTGAACCAGACGGTCGAAGCGGGCGTCCGGCACCGAAGCCAGGCCCCGGATGCAGGTCTCCCCGTGCATCTCCCGGCTCCGAACGCCGGTCATGATCTCGAAAAGGGTGCTCTTGCCGCTCTGGGGAAGCCCCAGGATACCGATTTCCATTGTGATGTCCTCTTTTACAGGCTGTTCAAAAGCGCCTGGGTGCAAGGCCCCCGAAATCCTGAGTCGTGAGGCGTCGGGGACATGTGGGGACACCTTGCCG
>Ga0208566_1001468_pt1 | contig 13655 bp, 16 predicted proteins | sample PL_2010_150m_FD_184159 | JGI IMG/M metagenome (GOLD analysis project Ga0208566, IMG submission 184159) | Freshwater microbial communities from Powell Lake, British Columbia, Canada to study Microbial Dark Matter (Phase II) - PL_2010_150m... | ecosystem: Environmental > Aquatic > Freshwater >...
AAATGAAGTGGATGACCGTCACCATTGTGGCCGGTGTTATTTCGCTGGTTGCAAAGACTTTCTTCTAAGAAAGTCATCTCGCTTTTCAAACCCCCGTGCTAGAAGTTTTGCGGTATGAGTTGGTAAATTGGGCTTCCGGAAAGCGGCCGCTGGCCAGCTGGTACAGAAGCAATAATTATCCACATTGAATACGATTCTCGCTGCCCGGTTACAGCAAGGAAGAGACACTCAGTCAACTGGCGCGAGAGTCCGCAGTCGCGTGTACACCGGCCTGTCGTAACGCCCAAATGGAAGAATCAGCGCCATCGGGTCGAGCGGCAACTCTCTGAGAAACTCACGGTCCGCTACCGACCGAGGCCGTGTGAAAACCCGGAAAGTGGCGAATGCCGTTGTCATTCACTCTCTTAGAACGCGGTATAAGCGATCTTCTCGACGTCAGCAATGGTCAGAGGCCCCCAAGGAATGACTGAATTGAAGCTTTCACACGGCCTCGATTCAGAGCGAACTTCGACGCTCGCAGCGGGCCCGCGTTCTGTTGCTGCTAACATTGCAGTCACTCAGACTGTCCTTAACGAGCGCTTGCATGCAACGCCATCATCAGCCTTTGCACATCCTGATGGCGGAGGCCATCTTTTCTGCAATCATGAGCACAGGCAAATGCGTATTGGCCCGTACGATGCTCGGCATGATGGAGGCGTCGACCACGCGCAGGCCCTGCATGCCCAGCACGCGACAACTCGGGTCGACTACGACTCTTGCGTCTTCAGGTTTTCCCATCCGGCACGTGCCGCAAACGTGGTGCGTCGGGCCTTGCCCCTGCCGAACCATCTGCCGAAGCACAGCGTGATCGTTTGCGAGCACCTCGGGATCAAGCCGAGTCTTCCCCAGCGCGATCCGTCGGATCGGCGGAAAAGCATCGAAAATCGAGGAGATGGCGGACGCGCGCAGCCAGTTCCATGCGTTGCGCCGAGCGAGGGACTCCGCTAGCCTGCTCGTCGGCAGGAATACTTCATTGCCGACGCCCGCCACCCGCTTGTCCGAGAGTACCTCAAAGCACAGCTTGAGTCCCATAACCATCCGCTCGAAATCGCGCGGATCGGACAGGAAATTGAACTTCACTTCGGGCTCGATCGCCGGATCGGCACTTCTCAGCCGCACCTGGCCTGAAGAATAGGGCTTATAAACGCTGATGCTGACCCCTCCTATGCTTAGGCCAAGCGGATGCCACGAGCTCTTGTTCGTCAAATTGAGCATCATGTCATTTTCAGCACAACCCTCCAGGCCAGACGAGAACCTCAGGCAAGTCTGAAGCGGACTCAGATACACGGGGTCTTGGCGCGATCTTCGAGGCAGGTGGATTGCTGCGGCCCTCAACGCCGGATGGTTCATCAGATGCTGCCCAACGCCGGCGATATCGCGGACGACCTCGACACCCTGGTCCTGCAGATGCTGGCCGGGTCCGATGCCCGACCTCATGAGGACCGCAGGAGAAAAAATGGCCCCCCCTGAGATGATGGTCTCGCGTGCCTTGAAGCTCCTGCGCTCGTCTACTGCCCTCGCCGTCACACCGATGGCTTTGCGGCCTGCGGTGTCTATACGTTCAACATGGGCGTTTGCCAGAACAACGAGGTTGCTTCGCTGCCGAACCGTCTGATCCAGATATCCCATCGAGGCGGATACGCGCCGATCAGGCAAATTGGCAAGTGGAAGCGAACCCAACCCTTCCGCAAAGTCAGCGTTCAAATCCTCAACCAACGGATAGCCCCGTTCCAACAATACTTCGCCGAACGCCTTGTTGAACGGCGCCCATTGCTCCGGCTTTATCCGTCGTACAGGAATTGGTCCTTCACGTCCGTGTAACGGCCCGCCAAAGTCCAGGTCGTTTTCAAGACGGCAGAAGTACGGTAGCACATCTTGCTGACTTACGAGGCAAGGCGATAAGTATGGTAGGTCGGCCTGACTGGTCACTGTGCAGTGAGCTGCAAGAAGCGGGTTGACAGGTGGTGGCTCATCACTTATTCAAGCAGGAACAGCAGCCCCGGTTGCGACAGGAGTCAAGCAGGTGGGCTGCGCCGCTCGTTCTAGGATGCTGAGGCCAACCTCCGGCCATTCGCTGTGACGGGCGGGTCATCGGTGCCAAAGCCGCCGTTCGCTTTCCTATGACGCGGAGACAGTCGGCAGGCGCTCAACGTCCGCTCTAGAGAATGGGCTCGCAAATGCGCTTCATGGGACGGACTCCGTCGTGTATCTGGTGCAACTTCCCTTGCACCACGCAGATACCGCCACGGGCTCAGTCGAATTCCCTACCCGCCTGTGGGTTTATTTTTTCTTCAGCAATTGATCCAGCGTATCGGCCCCCTCGCGCTTCAGGACTGTGCCCAACTGCGCGTCGGACCGAAAACCCTTGGCGAAATCATCGCCGTAGGTCTTGCGCAGGGTTTCCACTTTTGTGTCGCTGCGTTTTTGACGAATTTCGCCATTTTGATCTCGCATGCGATCATCTAGACCTTTAGGAAAATGCTTTGTTGCCATATCAACCTCCGTATTGTTTTACATCATTCATTGGACACACCGGGAAGCTCGCTAGACAAGATGCAGGTCGGGTTTTGCACGTCGAGGACGAATTTCCTGTGGCACGCCATTTTTCACTGCATTTAGAACCAAACCAAAGACCATTTCGTCGAGATCTTCGTCTGCCACATGCAGCTCGGCCGCGATGTCAGACTTCCCCACCCCTTCACTCCTCAGTGCTGCGAACACTTTGGCCAGGACCTGTGACGTCTCACGCGGCAGGCTTTCCGGTTCAGTTTTTCTGTAGCCCCGTTGGCTGATCTGCATGAAAAGTTCGCGGTACTGCCATTCGGTCAGCAACTCAAGCTTGTGCATCCGGTAGGTCAGTGCCGAAATCGATACGCCCCATATTTGTTTCAGTTGAAGAAGTGCATCGATCGAAATGAATTTCGGTGCGTAACCAAGAACGCTGCTACGCGGCATTAGAAACGCCGACGCAAAGTCATTGGCCGCTCTTTCAATTTCCTGTCCGCCATTGGGAGAACCATGGCGGTGGAGCACGAGATGACCAAGTTCGTGTGCTGCGTCAAACCGGCTGCGCTCACTATTCTTAAGCGTATTTAAAAAAACGAACGGCTTTTGCTCACGCCACATGGAGAACGCATCGACCTCCGCAGCGTCAATGGCCAGGGAGAAAACCCGCACACCATTGGCTTCGAGTAAGTGGATCAGGTTCTTTATGGGCAACTCCCCAATACCCCAATGACGGCGCAAACTAGCTGCCGCCGCTTCCGGCTCCGAATCCCGCAGGTCCGGTAGTGTGGAGGCAGGAAGTTCAAAGCGTTTTTCAATCGCGCGATTGAGTGTTACCGTGAGCGCTCCAGAAAAGAGAGCCATATCACGCTGGGCAGCCGACATCTTTGAAAGTGAACGGAAGCTCGCAGCCCCGGTGTCTATGGTTTGGATCTCTTCCTCTTGATGGAAAAAGCTCAACGGAAACCGCAATGCCTTTGCAATGCGCTGAATCGTTTCTTCAGAGGGATTGAATTCTTTCTTTTCGAAACCAGAGACAGAGCGCATTTCCACGCCAATGGCTGTCGCCAGGCGTGTCATCGTGAACCCTCGCCGTTTTCTGGCAAAGGTCAATCGTGTTGGATTAAACATGGCCCTGGGCCGTCAACCGCGGCGGATCAAAGAAATATCGATATCGGGCAAATTCGGCAAGACTGGCACCGGAATCGCCGTCGTGGGATCAAATGGGAGCGCGCTCAGAATAATTCGCTCACTCCAACCATCTACCTTGCCTGAATAGCTGGACGGAAGAGAAAGTTCAAAACGGACCTCTTTTTCCCCCTGGTCATAGTGCTGCAGCAAGATCCAGGTCACCCGGTCATTGTGAGGTGTTTCCGGAATCTCGAATTCTGGAAAAGCCTCAAATAGCGAACTCTGATATTGATTAACTTCAATTGCACTTTGTGTCCGTGGTCCTTTGGGGGACTTGGTCATCGGGTTGGCCATTGAAATGCCAGTACTTTCATCACCGGTTGCCACGGCGATGGCTAAATTTCCAGCCGGATTTACGACCAAGGGATAGTTACCCTCATCCGAACGCGTCCAATGCTTCGGAATCAGTTTTTCACGCAATACACGAACAGTACGCGCCCACGAAGTGAAGCCTGCAAACAAGGGGGGATCATTAAGAGTGCATTCGCTACGTGCGAACATCCCTTGCATGACCGGCTCCTCCAGGTCTATCTGATCAAGACCCAACTGCCTCAAGCGAGCTGTGACATCTGAATTTTCAAAGCGGATGACTTGGTTCATGATTATCTCCATGGGTTACTTCCGGTAATTTTACCACAATTGAGGAAGAAAAAGCGGAAGTAATGAATGATCCAGTGTTCTCAGTCTATTTCAGCCCACGCATGGAACAATCCTCGACTTCAAATAATATAAGCCTATGCTTAGGTTTTGAGTTACTATAGCGCTTATATGCAAGCCACCCAAATTGCCAGCCTACGCCGTTCACTGGGGTTGTCCCAGGTTGAATTCGGCCAACTGTTTGGTGCCCACTCCATGACCGTGAGCAAGTGGGAACGAGCCGTGCTCAAGCCAACGGCGTACCAAATCGCGCTGATGCGGCAGTTCCAGATGACTGTCGATGCACAAAAGGATTTGGCCCACGAGCAGGTGAAAAATCTGCTTGTCGGTGCCGGTGTTGTTGCTGCCCTCGTATGGCTTCTCGGAGCAAAAGGATAAAATCATAATGTACTTATATTTTCAGCCCCCGGTTCGCATCATCTCGCGCCCGAAACTGTCTGGCATCGGAGAGCATTGGGGCGTACAGCTTCCTACTGGTGATGTCGCCCATCTCACCCCCTCGGGTGAACAAATTGTTGGTGTGCTGGAGTTCGCCCAAGGTCGACCGATCAAGGAAATCAGGCGAGCCTCGCCCGAGCAGTCCTCCCAAGTCATGTGGCGCGCAACAGCGTCAGTGAAAAACCCCGGTCCATATCGATTGCTTGATCGCAACTGCGAAACCTATGCGACCTGGCTCATTGGTGAAGAGCCTCAGAGCCCTCAAGTACAAGGCGTTGTCGTTCTGGGTCTGATAGCAGCCTTATTGCGCTTCGGTTAGGCAAACAGTTCCGACTGTTCGTGCTTTAGGGAAATAATCCGGCTAAGCAACATGATCTTCTCTTCGGCCTTGCGCTTAGCGTGGTCTGACATGCAACCGACCAGCGCTTCGAGTTGTTCCACGGTGCCAACGGTCATAAATACCTTTTCTTTGTTCACGAAGACGACAGCCTTCTTCTTACGCGCCAACATCTCAATGACGTTGCTGAGCGTACCAGTGCTCTTCGTGTCCCAGATCATCAAACCGAAATCGGCGGCTTCAGCCATGACCAAGTCCTTCGCGGTGAAGAACGCGCGTGAACCCTCAGAATGCTTTGTCTCGACGACATGAACAGGCCATCCGCCAAGGTTGTTCCGCGGGCTCGATCCGCTGCAATAGACTGTTGTTTTCGAGCGACCAAGACTAAATAGATGCTGTTGAATCGACGTATCTGCACCGCCGGCATCGCCCACTACGACCGTGAATTCCGACGCCACGATGTTCTCGATGCGCTCCTTTACCTTGGAGTCAAGGTGCTTAATGTTCATCGAGCCGGAAATGAAAACCGTCGTCATCTAGCTATCTCCAGGTGAGGGCTGCCACGTAAATTTTCCTGACTTTCGGGTACGCACGCAACACTTTACACGCGGCCTCCATCGACGCGCCAGTGTGAAAGAGGTCGTCGACGACCAGGACATTCCACTGTCCGTCATCCCCGATTTCGTCGTTGACGCTGAAACTGTCGCCAATGGCCTCCGTCTTCTCGTCTTTCGTATGCAAATCCTTGAGCGATTTTCCATTTTTCGCTTTGCGGAGAAGGTCTGAAAAAACTGGTGTCCCCACCATCTCACCCAGCGCTTCCGAGACCTCGGTGACAGGTTGACGCTTGCGCATGTTCGATGCGGGCATCGGCACGATGAAACCGACGCTCTTGAGCTTTGGATAGATGTTGTCTGCAACTGCCTGCGCCAGCGGTATCGTCTGATTCCAGTCCTTCTGGTACTTAAGCTGGTACGTGGCTTCACCAACCTCAGTGCGGACATTGTCAAAGCGTGCGTGCCCGTACTGATCGTCACCCAAGTAGGTGCTCTTAGCCATATGTTTGTCTAGTGCCCACCCCTGATCCCACGAGCCGCGAATCTCTCTAAGCGAAACTTTCAATACGCTCTCCTTTCTCAGCAACGAATAGGCATCATTGATGATACGCAATGGCTCGTTATACTCTGGCCTGCTACTCCGAGCAGAAGATCGGAGGCAAATCTGAAGAGTCAGAGACAATCTATTTACAAAAAAATGTATCTCTGTCCTCAATTGCGACGTCGGACACAGTCTACCGCCTGAAACGCGGTGTCCAGGAATCGATCAATGATTGTTCCTCTTCCTCGTCCTCTGCATCGGGTAGCGTGATGTCGTAAAGCACCGTGAGCGTCTTACCGTAGCTCCCGAGGCCAATGACGTCCTCGCTAATTTCGATACTGCGCCGACCGCCGAACCAGTCTTGCAAATTGGAGGCGTCCTCGATGCGAACGGCATGCCGCACGTTTTCACCGTCCTGGTTAAACGCGAACGTCGGCGTGTTGTGCGGCACCGCCTCGCGAGTGCGAATCCAGTCGATGCCGTCAACAGCCTTGAGTGCTTCGGACATGAAGCAATGGTCAATTCTGTTGCCTACGCTCAGAACAATCGCCACCGGGTCGCGCGTGCATTGGGTATAGCGGATGGCCGTAGAGTGCAGGGATGTCTTGCACTGGGCGGCCAGGCCCTCAACCGCCGCAAGCCCCTGGCCAAAGAGCTTAAGCGCCGGAAAGAACCGGTGCCTCGGCATCAGGAGACCGGCTGCGAAGCGGTCGGCCTCGATCTCATAGCGGTCGTTCGACGCAAAGCCTGCCCGCGACTCATGAATGCCGTTCTCGGCCATCACGGCGTCAACATGGCCTGGCAAAAAGTAGTGTCCCAATTCGTGGCTGACACTGAAACGCTGAAAAGCCTCGTTGTCGATGTGCGTCGCATAGGCGATGGCGAATTCGTTGTCGACACGGATCAGCATTCCAGACACACCGGCGTCACGTGCTGGCTTGGCCACCACTTCGATTTTATGATTCCGTGCGATGGCGAAGGGGTCAACGGGCAGGGTGGTAATGCCCCAACCCTTGATGAGCTGCTCCGCCGCCACCGACGCGAACGCGTAGGGATCTGCGCGAGTCATTTCTTCCCGGAACCGCGCGCGGCGCTTTTGCCGGCAAGGTGTGTTATCAGCGCGTCGGCGAACTTGCGATCACTCTCCTGCAGGGCATCGTAGTGACGGTGTAATTTGTCGGCTCCTGCCAGCTCCTTGAACTCAGCAACCCGCCCGAGCAGATAGTCCGTCGTCACATCGAGCGTATCGGCAAGGAGGCGAAGATTGTCAAAGGACGGCTTGCGGGTGCCAGTCTCAAAGTGTGATATGGCAGAGGGCTGTAGCCCTGCACGCTCTGCCAGCTCACCCTGGTTGAGGCCGCGATATTCGCGCGCGCAACGAAGGCGCTCCGGGAAGACTGTAGATGGGGAACTTGACTCAGACATTACAACTCCGTATAATTAAATATGACGAGTTCGTCATGGCCAATGGGGCCTTTTATTTCGTCATGATCTTGACGACTTCGTCTTATATTAAATGACGATCATGGCGAAATCAAGCAGAAAGGAAAAAAAGATGGCCGACGTCCAAGTGACCTGCATCATCAAACCGCACCCGCAAAGTCCGCACGAGCACATCACCCACCTGGGGAATCCTCCGGCGTGGGTGTGGCCGCGGGAAAAATTTCATCGCCAGCATCGATGCGAAGACAAATGCCTTTTTCGTGCTCGACCCGCGTACTGGCAAACGCTCCGATGTCGGGGTCGTTCGGTCGGCGGGCAAGGCTCCCTATTTGCGTACCCACGCAGATGGGGATTGGAATAACAACCTGCTCTCTCTCAATCAGTGCCCGCTGTAATGGGCGAATTGTCACCTAAAGGGGAGCAGATCGTCCGAAACAGATTTCAGGCGCAAATCCTGACCGTGCGGGCAGCGGCACGCATCAGGACTGAAAGGCAGTATCTACAGCGGCATTTCAAATCTACCTATGGAGACTTTCATGAGCAATAAACCAGGTCAGAACACCGGAAAGAACGGTGGCATTTTTCGGGAAACCGGGCCGAGGGGCGGCAAGACGCCGAACTTCGTAGCGGTGCCAGATAACAGGCCGCTTCCCCCAACAACCAAGCCAGGCCATACTTGGGAACCGTTGAAAAGAACGCCGGATAGCAAACGGTGATCAGAGTAAGAGAGGGCGGCGGCGGCAATCGCCCTCTCTTTTTCGCGATTCTGAATGAAAAAGGACGTTATCATAACTACGGAAGCGGACGGAGTAGTAGGAAAGCACTACTGTTGAAGGTCACCGCGCCTTCCCCGGTTTACACCACCGGTGGCAAATAATGAGGAAAAAATGATCGAGGCACCCGTTAGCACTCCACCCCAGGCATATACATGGACATCATTAGTCCGTTGATCGACAAGGCGCGGGGTTTTTTGGAAGCCGGCGAAAAGCTTCAGCCGTTCGCGTTCGTTGGCAACCTGACCACCAAGCAAATCATCCCGGTAATGATTCAGCCGGGAAGCGGCGAGGACAAAGATCAGTCTGCTCGTGAAATTCAGTCAGCGGCATTGGTATTGGAGGCTGATTTCGTGTTCACGATCATGGAAGCTTGGTCGCTTCGATCAGACAAGGTACCGCAGATGGATGCAATTCTCGATAAGGACGGCAGCATTGGCGCCTCGCCCTATGCCGTAGATGTATGCCCACTTATGTTGGAAACGAGGCGCGGGGTGTGGGTCGCGCAGCCACAAATTAAACCCAAAGGAATTTCAAAGAAGAAGCGGACCATTGGTGCAGTTGAGTTCAGGTATTACACGGAAGTCAAAGGCAGATTTGCTCATCTGTTGCCCAAGAAGGAAGACGACGAGCCGTCGACGGTTTTGCATTGAGCGCCCTCCTCTCACGTTTTCCGCTTCGTTCAGGTGATGGTTTACGGGAACCTTGAGCGAGCGCAATTGCTCCACACCACTTTTCTCCCAGGTGCGGTTTCGGCTCTACCCCAACAATCAAACGACCTCACCGATAACTTATGACCTACCTCATATGCTAGTGCCCACTTCTGCCAAGCACCTTATATTGACAAGGAATATCTACAGATTAAACTCCGTCAGCATTGCAAAGGTGAGCTTTAACGGCGACTTTCCTAGGGGCGAAAGGTGAGCTTCTACGGCGACTTTTTACTGACAAGAAAAACACACAGGTTCGTTCTTTGCGTGTTCTTACGTATGTAAACCTTAAAGCTTGTTTACCGGAGGCGTAGATTCAACACCAGCAAAGGTTTGCAGCCCGTTACGGTGAGCCTTAGCGGCGACTTTTCCGGCTTGAAGTGAGGGGGAACGGCGACCTTCGTGTTTTGAAGTGAGCCTCAACGGCGATCTCCGGTGAGAGGAAACAGCGACTTCTTGACTAAAGGTGAGCTTTAACGGCGACCTTTAGCGGGAAACGAAAGGTGAGAGGGAACGGCGACTTTCCAGGCCTGGCCCAAAGGTGAGCTTTAACAGCGACTTTTTGCTTGAGCCGCCAAACTTGCTCTTTTGCAAAAAATGAGGCACGATTGGTGAACTCCATAAATTCACTTTTCACCTTGGCTCAAAAAAAGACAGACAGAAAACTGTTGCCCGTCCCAGAAGACAAGAATTTCCGGCGGGCAAACAAAGTTGTCCCGATGCGTGTCGCCAGCGGTGGCACCCTTACTCTGTTGTCGCGAAAAATATTCAATGTTATGTTGTATCACACACAGAAGCAGGGAATGCCAGGCACCAATGCACCGCCAGGAGATCCAGTTTACGCCAACTATTACTGGGTTCCGCTCGCAACTTTCACCGCTGATGCAAATTTCAACTCCGACGACGTCAAAGCGTTGCGTTGGAGTTTTGACAACCTACAGAGTATTCGGATCCACAGGGACACAAAGAGCGTTCTGGGCTCTGACGTGCTCCTGTCCAGTTACCGCATAGTCAACCCCCAAGAAAAGCGCGGTAGCAAAGTTCTGGTTGGCTGGGAAATGCCTTCGGCCGTGGCCGCCCTCGCCAAAAACCCTGATCTCTACACCTGGACCTCAATCTACTACCTGACAATCCTCCGGACAACCGCCGGTCTGGCGCTGTATGAAACAGCGAAGAGGTATGCAACCTCCGAAACCGGGCTAACTATGTCGGAGAAGTGGGAATGGTGGTTTGAGTATTTGACTGGGGTCCCGGTCGGAACGGGTGCCCCGGAATATAAGTATTTCAAGCGCGACACTCTTCAGCCGGCGATGGATGAGTTGAATTCGCTTACGGACCTGCATGTCGAGCTGCTGGTTACGAAAGAAGGTCGAAAAGTTGATAAGTTGCAATTCAAGGTTACCAGGAAGAAGCAGGAACGCCTCGAGCTCTCCCCTCCTCCCGTCATTGATAGTCAGATTGTTGCTCGAATCGCTTCTCTTGGATTTGCCCAGCAAGAAGCCGAGGATATATTTGCGGCGCACGATGAGGGATTTTTGAAGGCAACGCTGGATTTCACTGATGCCAGGCTAGCGGATACCAAATTGGCGCCCCTATCAAATTCGGCGGCATTTTTTAGGTCGGCCTTACGCGGACGGTACGCCGAGGCCAAGAAACGCCTACCTGAAGACGGGAAACCCAAAATTGCTGAACAGCGCAAGGAGCCGCCCCCTGAGGATCCAGTTGCCAAGGAGGCGCGCCAGCGGGCGATCGGACGCTTTGACACCCTATCCGAATTTGAGAAAGCTGAAAAATTGGCCGAATTCGTTGAGGCCAACCCCGCCATGCGCAAGGCGGCCGTCAAGAATCCGCAGTCAAAGATCGTCCGGGAATCGCTGGCCGGCTGGTTGGCTCGCACGCCTTAATTGGTTGTTTGACATCATGCTATCACGCCATCATGATAGCAATCAGGCAATCAAGCCATAAGGCAGGCAATCAGGCAATAAAGCATGAAAACTTGCCTCATTTCAAGCAATCAAGAATGCTTGCCTGATGGCAAGATTAATGTGTGAACAACCGAGAAGGGGAGTCCCATGGGCATTTACTTAGTAGGTGGAGAGAAAGGCGGCACTGGCAAGACAACGATCCTCACCAACATGGCGGCGATCATGTCCGCTAAGGGGCGGGATGTCTTGATCGTCGATACCGACCAACAGGGGTCGGCATCAGACTGGCAGGCGGTCCGCAATGAAAACCTGGATCTCAAAAAGATCGCGGCCGTCCAGAAATTCGGTAAGACGCTCGCCAACGAAGTCCGAGATCTGTCCAAGCGCTATTCGGACATCCTCATTGATGCCGGCGGACGTGACTCAGTCGAGCTGCGATCCGCAATGACGGTTGCCGAAATTGCCGTATTGCCACTTCAGGCCAGCCAATTTGACCTTTGGACAGTCCGCCGGCTTCACGAGCTCCTGGAGCAAGCCGCGGGGTTCAATTCTGACATACGGGCTATTGCCGTCATGTCCCGGGCTTCAACCAACCCCAATAGCACCGATGCCGAGGAGGCTAAGGAGCTGATTGGCGACTATCAAGGTATTGAGCTTGCCGACGTCTTGATTTGCGATCGCGTGGCCTATCGTCGAGCCGCCGCCGCCGGCATGTCCGTCGTGGAGTACGAAAACGACAAGGACGGCAAAGCGACGTTCGAGATCATGAAGCTGTACAAGGAAATCTTCAAAAATTAGTGCCACCATTGCGTCATGGTGGCATGATGGCAAGCAATCAAGCTGTCAATCTTTCATGTGAGGCCAGGTTATGAATAAGTTCTCAAAAACTCCGCCAAAAACTGCCGAGGATTTCGTCGGCGGAGCACCAGTGCAGACCGTGGAAACCCCGCCGGCAACGCCTTTGCCGGCGGCACTACAAAAGCCTGTTCCTGACATCGAGGCGAAGGGGGAGGGCACTTATCGAGCCGTCACCCTGAGGCTTGATAAGGACCGTTATAAGAGAATCAAAATGAAAGCTACGGTGGAGGAAACGAGTATCCAGCAAATCTTGATTGACGCCCTGGATCGCCACCTGGTAGCCGATTCGCGAGAAGGGTAGGGCAGGGCGCCTCCGAATGTAAAAAAGATGGTTTCATGTAATTTCAGTTACCCAACAGGCTTTCGCACCAACCAGCGATCCCCAACATATTGGCTGCCACAAACACCGACTGCATGGCCACCAGACCTGCGGCCTGGTGCGGAAGTCAGAAGGCCAAAGGCGATCCAGGCAGCGCATGACAGCAGGTAAATCACGAACGCCCAGGGCGACAGCCTGAAATTGGCCGCCAGGAGGAGGGCGCCAATAATGCCTGTGGCGGCGCCGAACCATTCGAGGAGTGCCATCATTAGACCGCCTTCCCTTCTGCCCGCCACGCAATAAAATCCTCCCAACCCCCATGCCACCAAAGCCCCTCTTTGGTTTCATGGCGCTCCCCGTGCAAAGGTAACTGCAACCGCGCATTGGCTACCGCCTTCGCGAGTATCGTCACGTGACCTTTGCCCAGGGCCTGCTTGATCTCAAACTCATCGATGTCCATGAGCGCCTTGTCCACGCCATGCTGCTGCCGTGCCCAGGATTTGATCTCGGTGGTGAAAGCGACAAGATCGGTCGCCATCGAGGTAATCACCAGCGGATCAGGCGACTCCCCAAACAGTTGCCGCACCGTTGCCGCGACACGCGCTTCCTGTTCACGCTGGTGCTTGTGGTCTCGCACTTCTCGAGCAAATGCTGCTTCGCGCTGGGCAACGCCAAAGGCGTCGGTATAACTGTTCAGCACGCTGACGGCTTGCTCCAGGGATTCAATGTCAGCAGCCATGCCCAGGCGCTTCTCGTAGGGAAGAGAATCAAGCAGCTTCTTGATCTCCAGCGCCGCGGTCGCTGCCTTCTTTGTGTTTCCCCCCATCCGTTTTGCGGCATCTTCACCCACATGGGGGTCGGCAAACCGCTCGGTCATGATGCGCTGGCGATCTGTTGGCCAGATTACCGGGTGCGGCGATTTGGTGAGTTTTTGAGAGGATCTCTTCGCTGGACCGGTGACGATCTTCTCGACCACCTTTTCAACAATCCTGGGCGGCTGGGCAACAGTTTCCGCCTTCCTTTGCAGTTCAGCCAGCGCTAGCGCCTTGCGCTGCCGGTAGGCCTGCATTTTCTCGGCGGCCGAGGCGTATTTTCTGGGCTGGCCCATGCACGTTCCCTGTATCGTAACGTTACGATATGATAGATCGTTGTCCGGGCGAAAGCAAACACAATGGCAACGTGTCCAAGTTCTGATAACCTACCCAGGAAGACCCCAGGGAAGAGACGCCGATCGACGGGCACTGTACTTCGCTGCAAGACAAAGACATTCAAGAAAGGCGTCAGAAAGTGAGCATCGAGACCCAATCCACGCACATGACCCCCGCCGGCGGGAACGTTTTCACGGATATGGGGTTTGAACCG
>Ga0208566_1001470_pt1 | contig 13641 bp, 14 predicted proteins | sample PL_2010_150m_FD_184159 | JGI IMG/M metagenome (GOLD analysis project Ga0208566, IMG submission 184159) | Freshwater microbial communities from Powell Lake, British Columbia, Canada to study Microbial Dark Matter (Phase II) - PL_2010_150m... | ecosystem: Environmental > Aquatic > Freshwater >...
GGAAGTGATGGGTGAGGCAGACGGAGATGGAATCGTCGATCACATTCGCATTGTAGTCTTAGTGCCCACTTCTGTCACACCTCGCCAGCGCCGGGGAAGCTTCCTGGCAGCGCCGGATGCAGTGAAGCAGGTACAATTCCCCCTTTCGAACTTAGGGAGTTTTACGTGCAACTTGTCTGCCTCGACCTCGAGGGTGTCCTCGTTCCGGAAATCTGGATCGAGTTCTCCCAACGCACCGGCATCCCGGAACTGCGCCGTACCACCCGCGATGAACCGGATTACGACAAACTGATGAAGGGCCGGCTGGCCCTGCTGGCACAACACAAGCTGGGCCTGCCCGACATCCAGAAGGTGATCGCGGCGATGGGCCCCATGGCCGGCGCCAAGGACTTTCTCGATAGCCTGCGCCAGCGCTTCCAGGTCATCATCCTTTCCGACACGTTCTACCAATTCGCCATGCCGCTGATGCAGCAACTCGGCATGCCGACCTTGTTCTGCCACCAGCTGGAAACCGACAGTAACGGCTACGTGGTCAACTACCACCTGCGCATGCCGGAGCAGAAGCGCGAAGCCGTCAAGCGCTTCCGGCAGCTCAACTTCAAGGTCATCGCCGCCGGCGATTCCTACAACGACACGGCCATGCTGGGCGAAGCGCACGCGGGCATCCTGTTCCGTCCCCCGGAAAATGTCATCCGCGAATTCCCGCAGTATCCGGTCACCCTCGACTACGCCGAACTCGACGCACAGATCCGGAGTGCCAGCGAGCGTATCTGATGCATCGTGAACGTTTCTATACCCTGACCGCATCGTGTCCCGACCGCGTCGGCATCATCGCGCGGGTCGCCGGTTTCATCGCAGAACACCAGGGGTGGATACTCGAGTCGAGCTACCACGCCGATGTTCCGGAAGACGGGGCTAGCCGCTATTTCATGCGCATCGAGGTCAAGGCCATTTCGCTCCCTTTCGACCTTGCCGAGTTCCGCCGGAAATTCCAACCCATCGCCGCCGAACTGGCGATGGACTGGACGCTCAGCGACAGCGCCCGCAAGAAGCGGGTGGTGATCCTGGTATCGAAACAGGAACACTGCCTGTACGACCTGCTGGCACGCTGGCAGTCCAAGGAACTCGACATCGAGATTCCCTGTGTCATTTCCAATCATGAGACCTTCAGGGGCTTCGTCGAATGGCACGGCATTCCCTTTCACCATGTGCCGGTCGATCCCGCCGCGAGGGACGCCGCCTGTTCAGAAATCATGCGCCTGTTCGATGCCGCGCAAGGTGACACCATGGTGCTGGCGCGCTACATGCAGATTCTCCCGCCGCAGCTGTGTGCCTCCTATCCGGGCCGGATCATCAACATCCACCACAGTTTCCTGCCCAGTTTTGTCGGCGCCAAGCCCTATCACCAGGCCTATCAGCGCGGCGTCAAGCTGATCGGCGCCACCTGCCATTACGTCACCGCCGATCTCGACCAGGGCCCGATCATCGAGCAGGATGTGATCCGCATCGATCACTCCGATTCCGTCGAGGACATGGTGCGCTACGGCAAGGACATCGAGAAGGCGGTGCTCGCGCGCGGCCTGCGCTACCACCTGGAAGACCGGGTGCTGGTGCACGGTACCAAGACCGTGGTGTTTCGCTGACGTCTCTGGCGTCGCGCAGTCCCGCTGTTCATGTCGCCGGCAGCGGTTCGGTTAGCTCGGCGTTTCCCGCAGGGTACCGATATCAGGATTTCGGCTTGAGATGCAGATGGGCTGCACCCCGTTTGCCCTTTGGGGCGTACCCATGCGTATGAGTGCCCTGCTCGGCTTCCACCGAGACCAGGTTGAGATTGCCGTGGCGGACCCCGCGCTCGGCCATCAGGGCATCGGCGAAGGCACGCACGTCCTGGGTCGGCCCCTTCAGGATGACGCTCTCGATGCAGTGTTCATGGTCGAGATGGGCATGCAGGGTGGACACGGTGAGATCGTGATGCTGGTGCTGGATCGCCGTCAGCCGTTCCGCCAGTTCGCGTTCGTGATGGTTGTACACGTATGACAGATTGGCCACGCAATGCCTGGCCTCGCCACTGGCCAGGCGCGATGATTCGAGCTGGCCGCGCAACAGGTCGCGCACCGCCTCGGAGCGGTTGAGATAGCCGCGCTGGGCAATCAGGCGGTCGAACTCGCGGGCGAGATCATCGTCGAGTGAAATGGTGAATCGCTGCATAGTCTCTTCCTTTCAATGCGCGGTGCACGAAGCCGGGGTGGCCATCAAATGATTTCCACTCGCGGCACCGCGAGTTCGCGGTGCCGCGCCAGGTGGCGCGGCGTCCATGCATGCGGCACCTTATGCACGAAATGGTGGCGGGCGTAGTGGTAGCTCGGATCGAAGCCGTAGAAGTTGCGGCGCATCTGCCCCAGCTCTTCGGCACGCCAGGCAGCAAGGGGCTTCAACGCTTCGTCGTCGGCACGGCGCGCACGCTTGGCAGCCAGCTGTCGCGGGTAGTCGGCGGAAGCCGCCAGTTCGGTCGCCCTGCGGGCCACTTCGTCAGAGAACCAGCCGGCAACTGTCGCCCGCAGTGGGTCTGCACCCTTACCATCGGCGCCGGACTCCGGACGGCTTTGCTCCGACTCGATGCACAAATCATAGAAGCCGCTGTCGACCGCCTGCCGGGCCGTCATCGGCAGGCGATGCTGCATGATATTCCGCGCGCCGTCGACGCCGACCCGCGGCGGCAGCAGGTAGGTCCAGAATTCCGAGCCGTAGAGATTGCCCATGTTCTTATAGTGCGGATTCAACATGACGCCTTGGCGCACCCACACCTGATCCGCGGCGCGCGCCAGGAAACAGCCGCCGGCACCGGTGTTGCCGGCCAGCGCCGCCACCGTGAGTTGCGAGCCGCAGCGCATGATGGCTGCGGCGAGGTCGTCGATGGCATTGATGTTGGCCCAGGACTCGTCGGCCGGACTCTCGGCGTATTCGATCAGGTTGAGATGTATGCCGTTGGACCAGAAGTCCTCGCCGCCGGCCAGCACGATCACTTTCGTCGGCCGGCTCTGCGCCCATTCGAAGGCGGCCTGCAGGCGCCGGCACTGCCGGGTGCCCATGGCGCCGTTGTAGAACTCGAAATGCAGGAAACCGACAGCGCCCGACTCTTCGTAGCGGATGTCCTGCCAGGTGGCGTGGTCAGCCGCCCACCAATCATCCACCGGCGCTTCCGGCACGGTAGCGGCCTCCGCCGCGAATGCGACGGTGGCCGGCAGCTTGAAACCGTCCGCGCGCTTGACGTGACCGACCCAGACCGCGCCGTCTGCCGTCGCCCGCAGCAATGCGGTTTCGCGCCGCGCCGTCACCTCGCCGGGAATGCCGCGCAGGCGCGCTTCCGGCCAGGCATCGAAGACGTGGCAGAGTGCGCCGAACCAGATGTCGGCGACACCGGGGAAACCGTCAGCGGCGTTGATCTTGCGCAGCACGCTGGCACTCTCGTCATGCTGCCAGTCGATGGCGCGGTCGGCCTGCTTCATCAGCGGCCGCAAGCGGCCACGCGAGAGGGTACCCGGCTCGTCCAGGCGCGAGGGAGCCCACCGTCCGGCTTTGAACTCGGCAATCCGCCCTACCACCAGCAGCACGGCGCGACAGGCCGCCTCGGTGACTTCGTTGCGATACAGGCTGGCCTTCTTGCCGGAACGCATGGGAAACTCCTCGGTCGCCCAGACCGGGCCGGCATCCATCTCCTCCTCGGCCTTAAGCACCGTCACTCCCCAGCAAGTCTCGTCCTCTTGGATCGCCCAGTCGAGCGCCGACGGGCCACGGTCGCCGACGACGCCCGGATGCACAATGAGACAAAGGTGCTTAGCCCAGATCGATGCCGGAATCGCGCGCTTGAGAAACGGTGCGACCACCAGATCGGGCCGGAACTGCGCCACCGCTTCCTCCGCCACCGAATCGGCGATGTCGAACTCAACCGACACCTCGTGGCCACGCTCGCCCAGCTCGGCATATAGCCGCTGGGTCAGGCTGTTGAAGCTGTGGGTCAGGAAGAGGATGCGCACCGGGACGAACCTAGCAAATCCTCGGCAGCTGTTCGCCGGTCAGCCAGTCGACGATGCGCCGGCCACCGAAGCTGGTCTTCATCTGCACGAATTGGTGGGCATCCTCATGCACCGTGCCGATCAGCGCCGCATCGCGCCCCAGCGGATGGGCGCGCATGGCGGCGAGCACGCATTGCGCGTCGGTCGCGGCGCAGATCGTTACCAGCTTGCCTTCGTTCGCCACGTAAAGGGGATCGAGGCCGAGAAACTCGCAGGCCGCCGCCACCACCGGCTTTACCGGAATGGCGCTCTCCTCCAGCAGCATGCCGACGCCCGACTGGCGGGCGATCTCGTTGAGCGTTGTGGCCAGCCCGCCGCGCGTCGGGTCGCGCAGCACGCGCAGGTCAGCGCCAGTCGCCAGCAAGGTGGCGATCAGTCCATGCAGCGCGGCGGTATCGGAGACGATCGGGGCATCGAAGGAAAGGTTCTCGCGCTTGCTCATGATCGCCATGCCGTGATCACCCAGCGTGCCCGATACCAGGATCGCGTCGCCTGGCCTTGCACGGTCGCCCGACAGCAGCACGCCCTCCGGCACCACACCGACGCCGGTAGTGGTGATAAAGACGCCGTCGGCATTGCCCTGCTCCACCACCTTGGTGTCCCCGGTGACGACCGGCACACCGGCGTCGCGCGCCGCGCCGGCCATCGAGTCGACGATGCGTTTCAGGTCTCCCAGCGGAAAGCCTTCCTCGAGGATGAAGCTGGCGGCGATCCACAGCGGCTGCGCCCCCATCACCGCGACATCGTTAATGGTGCCGTGGATGGACAGGCAGCCGATGTCGCCGCCGGGGAAGAACAGCGGTGAGACGACATGGGCGTCGGTGGCCATCACCAACCTGCCCATCCCATTTGTGGCGTAGCCGCCAATCGTTCCCCTCTCCCCCCGCGGGGAGAGCGCAGCGAGGGGGGCGGAGCCGGCTAGGGGTGAGGGCATCGGCAGCACAGCGCCGTCATTGCCTTGCGCGAGATATTCGTTGGCGAAGGCGGCGGCGAACAGTTCCTCGATCAGTTGCGCCATGGCGCGCCCGCCGGACCCGTGGGACATATCCACCCGACCCTGCTTGAAATCGAGCGGCCGCACGTAGTTCTTGCGGACACCGCTCATGGGCCGGCTTCCAGCGTCACTGCAATTGTTTTCGCTTCGACCGGGAAATCCTTGTAGCGGCCGTAGGTGTAGTGCGCCGCGCAGGCGCCCTCCGAGCTGACCATGCATGAGCCCATCGGGTTCTCGGGCGTGCACACCGTGCCGAAGATCTTGCAGTCCTGCGGCTTCTTGACCCCGCGCAGGATGGCGCCGCATTCGCAGGCCTTGTTGTCCGGCACCGGCACATAGCTCAGATGGTAGCGGCGTTCGGCATCGAACTCGGCGAAGCCGGCGCGGATCTGCAGCGCCGAATAGGGCACCTCGCCGAGGCCGCGCCATTCGAAGCTGCGCCTCAGTTCGAACACTTCCGAGACCAGCGTCTGCGCCTTGAGATTGCCGTCGCGCGTCACGGCGCGGGTAAACTCGTTCTCGACTTCGGCACGGCCCTCGTTTACCTGGCGCACCAGCATGCGGATCGCCTGCATCACGTCGAGCGGCTCGAAGCCGGCGATCACCACCGGCTTGCGGTACTCCTCGGCAAAGTGCTCGTAGGGTCGGCTGCCGATCACCGTGCTGACGTGCGCCGGACCGATGAAACCATCCAGCGGCACGGTGCCGTAACGGCGCACTTCCGGCGATTCGAGGATATGCGTAATGGCCGAGGGCGTCAGCACGTGATTGCACAGCACGCTGAAATTCTTCAACCCTTCGTGCTGCGCCTGGCGTATCGCCAGCGCGGTGGGCGGTGTGGTGGTCTCGAAACCGATGGCGAAAAATACCACCTCGCGCTGGGGATTATCGCGGGCGATCTTCAACGCGTCCGCTGTCGAATACACCATGCGGATGTCGCCGCCGTGCGCCTTCGCCTTCAGCAGCGACAGCCCGCCCGAAGCCGGCACCCGCAGCGTGTCGCCGTAGGTGCACAGGATCACGCCACGATCCAGCGCCAGGCGGATCGCCAGATCGATGCGGCCGATCGGCAGCACGCACACCGGGCAGCCGGGGCCGTGGATCATCTGCACGTTGGGCGGCAGCAGATCGCTGACGCCATAGCGCGAGATGGCATGGGTATGTCCGCCGCAAAACTCCATGAAGCTGTAGTTGCGCGACGGCTTCGCTTCGGCGGCGATGGCGACAGCCAGCCCCTTGGCCACTTCGCCATCACGAAACTCGTCGACGTACTTCATTGGAGCGGCGTTTCGACCGCGCCCATTTCTTCGAACAAGGCCAGCGTCTTCGCCGCCTCTTCCGGGTCGAGCTTGGTCAGCGCGAAGCCGACATGGATGATTACGTAGTCACCGACAACGACATCATCGACCAGGGCCAGAGAGACATCTTTCCTGACCCCGCCCAGATCGACCACGCCCATGTCGTTCCCGCTCAATTCGACCACCCGGGCCGGCAATGCCAGACACATTTTCTCTAACCTCCGTTGGACTGCAGGGCGACCCAGGCCTGTCCCAGGCTGAGGCCGCCATCGTTGGGCGGCAACTGGCGCGCCATCAGGACCTTGAATCCGCGTTGTGTCAGCGACTGTAGCAGTCCGCGCGACAGAATGTGATTGAGGAAACAGCCGCCGCCGCAGGCAAGGGTCGCAATGCTCTCGCCCTGCGCTCGCGCGGCGGCGTCAACCCAGGCGCTGAGTGCAGCCACCAGGGTCGCATGAAACAGTGCGGCACCATGGCCGGGCTGGTCGCAATCGGCAATCGCCTCCAGCAACGGCGTCAAATTAAGGTGACCGTCGGCATCGATGCGCCAGCCATCCACCAGCGCTGCGACGTCGCCATGCGCGGCGGACAGACCTTCCAGCAGCATGGCGGCCTGTCCCTCGAAGCTGGCCAAATGCCGCACCCCGAGCAGGCCGGCGGCCGCGTCGAACAGCCGCCCCATGCTCGACGTGCGCGGCGTGCGGATGTCGCGCGCCAGCATCTCGCCGACCATGACTGCGCCGGGCTGCGCCGCGAATCGCGTGGCGATCTCGCCATCGCGCTCCAGTGCATGTAGCGCCGCGGCACCCATGCGCCAGGGTTCCCGGGCGGCGCGGTCGCCGCCCGGCAGCGCCAGCGACGCCAGATGGCCGAGCCGCTCACAATTCGCCCCGTCGACGCGCAGCAACTCGCCGCCCCATGCCTGACCGTCCATGCCCAGACCGACACCGTCCAGGGCCAGTCCCAGTACCGGCCCGGTGTGCCGGTGCTCTGCCAGTACCGCCGCGATATGCGCGTGGTGGTGCTGCACTGCAAGTACCGGAACGCGACGCGCGCTTGCGAACTCGGCGGCGAACCGGCTGGAATGGAAATCCGGATGCAAATCATGCACCACTCTCTGCGGTTCGACCTCCAGGATCTCGAGCAGGTGTGCCACGGTCTCCTCCAGGAAGTCGCAACTGGCTGCGTTGTCGAGATCGCCGACATGCTGGGAGACGAAGGCCTCGTCGCCGCGCGTGACGCAGACCGTATTCTTGAACCAGCCGCCCAACGCCAGAACGCTCGGCCCCGAACTCGCCAGCGGTATCGCGCGCGGCGCATAGCCACGCGCCCGGCGAAGGAACTGCGACCCGGAGGGCACGGCGCGCAGCACGCTGTCGTCGCAGCGCACCACGATCTCCCGGTCATGCAACAGGACTGCGTCGGCGATGCCGGCCAGGCGCACCAAGGCCTCGGCGTTGTCGATCACCAACGGCTCGCCGCCCGGATTGGCCGAGGTGCAGACCAGCGCCAGCGCCTGGCGCTGCGCCAACCAGTCGACACCGGCGGGACGGCCCGCTGCCTCATGGAACAGCAGCAACTGGATCGGCGTCGCCGGCAGCATCACTCCGAGCCAAGCCAGACCGGGCGCCACGCCCGCCAAGCGCGCATCGGCATCGGCCTGCTTCGCCAGCAGCACGATCGGCCGCTCGGCGGACTCCAGCAGTGTCTGTTCGCCGTCGCCGTAGGCGGCAAATTCCTGCGCCGCTTCAGCATTCGCCAGCAGCAGCGCGAAGGGCTTTTCCTCACGCGCCTTGCGCTCGCGCAGCGTCATCACCGCCTGCGCATTGCGGGCATCGCAGACCAGGTGGAAACCGCCGAGGCCCTTGATGGCGACGATGCTGCCGGCAGCCAGCAAGCGCAGGGTTTCGGCGACCGGATCCCCGTTGCGGGCGACGCCGTCGATCCCGAGCAGCGTCAATTGCGGGCCGCAGGCCGGGCAGCAGGTGGTCTCGGCATGAAAGCGGCGGTCGCCCGGATCGGCATACTCACTCGCGCAATCGGCGCACAAGGGAAAGGGCGCAAGGCTGGTCTGCGGCCGGTCGTAGGGCAAGCGCCGCGTCAGCGTGTAACGCGGCCCGCAATGGGTGCAGGTAATGAAGGCATGACGCCAGCGCCTGCCGGCGGGATCGCACAGCTCCGCCAGGCACTCGCCACACATCGCCGTGTCGTGGGCGATCGCTGTGCTGTTGGCGATTCCGCCAGAAACGCTGGCGACGATGGCGAAGCCGCAGTGCCCCTGAGTCTGCGCCGCGTGAGCCTCGACGCCATCGACTCGCGCCAGCGGCGGGGCGTCCCGCCGCAAGCGTTCGCGCAGCCCGCGCAGACGCTCCTCGGATCCCTCGGCAGTGATCTCGACGCCAGCGGCATCGTTGCGCACCCAGCCGGAGACCCCCAATTCGTTGGCCAGGCGCCAGACGAAGGGGCGAAAGCCGACGCCCTGGACGACGCCGGTGACGCGGATGCGTTGCGCGATCACCTTCAGACCTTTCCGGCCTCCCGCGCCGCCGCAGCGCCGCGCGTGATCCACGCCAGCCACTCCTCCATGCCTTCGCCGCTGGTGGCAGAGGTGCGGATCACCTCGATCCGGGGATTGACGCGGCGGGCATATTCGATCGCCTGGTCGACGTCGAACGTCAGATACGGCAGCAGGTCGCATTTGTTCAGCAGCATCAGGCTGGCCGCGGCGAACATGTCGGGGTACTTGATCGGCTTGTCCTCGCCCTCAGTGACCGACAGGATCGCTACCTTGTGCGCCTCGCCGAGATCGAAGGCGGCCGGGCACACCAGGTTGCCGACGTTCTCGATCATCAGCACGCCGGCATCGGGCAGCTCGAGCTTTTCCAGGGCGTGGCCGACCATGTGGGCGTCCAGATGGCAGCCTTTGCCGGTGTTGATCTGGATCGCCTGCGCGCCGGTGGCGCGGATGCGCTCGGCATCCTGGCTGGTCTGCTGGTCGCCTTCGATCACCGCCAGCGGCAGCCGGCCGTTGAGCGCCGCGATGGTCTTGACCAACAGGGTGGTCTTGCCCGAGCCCGGGCTGGAAACCAGATTCAGGGCAAAGATGCCATGATCTGCAAAACGCCGGCGATTGGCGGCGGCGTATGCGTTGTTCTTCGCCAGGATGTCCTGTTCGATCTGCACCATGCGTCCCTGCGACATGCCCGGTGCATGGGAGTGGGCGGGACCACGGCCATAGTGCAGATGGTCATGCCCCTGCGCGGGCCTGAAGGTGTGATCGTGGGCGTGCTCGTGCTCCCCATCGTGGGTATGGGCATGCGCGTGGCGTGTGCCGTCGGCATGGACGTGTTCGTGGGCATGGTCGTGGCCATGCGCATGCGCCTCGCCGTCGATCCTGGTTTCGCCTTGGCCGCAGCCGCAGGTGTTGCACATTGCAAATCTCCTAGTCGACTTCCAGTTCCTTGACGCGCATTTCGGTGCCGCCGGTGGCCTGCACCTGATAGGAACCGCAGTGCGGACAGGGATCATACAACGCCTGCATCGGCACCGTCAGGGCGCACGGCATGCACCAGCCCTGCCCCGGCGTAGCGACGATCTCCAGGACCGCCCCGGCGGCGAGGCTGTCGCGCGTCACGGCATCGAAACAAAAACGCATCGCCTCCGCTTCGACGCTCGACATCTGCCCGATCTCCAGCCACACCGTGCGCACCGAGCTGAATCCCTGGTCGCGGGCGGCATCCTCGATCAGCTGCAAGATGCCTTCGGCAAGCGCCATTTCATGCATGGATGACCTCTATCTGATGGGGAGCGCAAGGGTCGAGCGCCAGCAGGCGCGGGATTTCCTCGGCGCGTTCTGCATCGACCCGCTCGAAGGCGAACCCGCCAGCCTAGACCAACAGGTAGTCACCCAAGACATCTTCATCGTCGAGCAGCATCAGACTGACGTTGCGTTGCGCTCCCTCGGCTTCGACCGTCGCCGTCAAGCCGTCGCTGGCGACAACTCGTGAGGGTACGGCGAGACTCATGTCATGCGGCCTCGAGTTGGACAGGGAACGCTTCGATGCCATGTGCCGCCAGTTCGGCGACCACTTTCGCCACCAGGTCAGGTACCCGGGCCGCAATCAGCGGCGTCAACTCCAGACCGAGGTCGAAGTTCTGAGCCTGCAAGCCGATCACCACCATTTGCTTGGGAAACTGGCCGACGAACTCCAGGCTGGCCAAGACATCGGAAAGGCCGATCTGGTGAGGCGAGAGTTTGCTGCGGAAAAACACCGGCACTTCGCCGCCGGCCAGTCGCACCAGCGTGCCCTCCGGCTTGCCCGCATTGACGGCATCCACCACCAGCAGCAAGTCGACGCTGGCCAAGTCGTCCAGCAGTTCCATGCTGCTGGTGCCACCGTCGATGATTTCGACGAAATCGGGCAGGGTATAGGCCAGTCGCAGGGCTTCGACGGCATGCACCCCGACGCCCTCATCACCCATGATGGTGTTGCCGATGCCGAGGACGACGACTCTCATTGGATCCGGGGAAGAACCGGCAAGCTGCGCGTACTCATCATATAGCCTAGCACTTCAATCGAACACATGCCGACGGTGACAGGGGGTTCCGGCAACAAGAGGAAGCAGCCAAAGCCGTCGCAGGTTTCATAGCCGCTGAGAAATCCGCAAACGAAGACTCACCTCCCACTTGATGAAGGACATATTCCATTAAGTTCAACTACTTGGGATTGGTGCATGCAGACTGCTGGTGCCGCTGGCATTCAAGTACCAGCTTGAACCGGGCGGTTAAGGAAGGATCAGGCTTCTTTGTTAAACAGCAAGCCTTGCATACGGTCGAGTTCCTTGGCCAACTGGAGTACCTCTTCAGCCGGAATCTGACGGATAACCTCTTGGGTATTGGCATCCGTGACCTTGACGACGGTGCGTCCGGTGTCACGATCGACCGAGAATCTCAGATTCGGCGAGAACGACTGGGCCTTGCGCTGCAATTGATCCACCGCCTGCTGCAGTTCCTTCTGCGTCGGTTGCCGGGCGGCCGGGTTGGGACCCGTTTGGCTCGCCTGGCCGGCCGGGCTGGCCGGCGGGGCGCGAGTTACAGCCTCCGAACTTGGCACGGATGCGGCTGGAACACTTGCTGGCGGCGGAGCCAATGGCAATTCGATCTTCATTTCAGTAAGCTCTTGTATCTGTTGAAATCCAAAGTACTTCACGGCGATCACTGCTCATGCTGCGCGGTTCCTACGGCCCAAAGTATTCACTCAAAATGCCATCTTCCCCGGTGGCTGCGTTGGCGTCCGGCGGGTCCAGACCGTGTCGAATGAAAATGCTATGGGATTTATCCTTTCTCGAATGGACATTACGGCAACTTGAACCCAAACTTTAGGTTAATCCGAAAGAATTTTTCATCGGTTCCGCCGCAGGCATCCGATGATCTTACTAACGTCATGATTGTAATAAAAAAACAGGCGCCACAAGGGGCGCCCGAAATACCACTGGAGGAGATCGGATGAATCAATAATGGTAGGCCGACTCGCCGTGGGAGGTGATGTCGAGTCCCTCGCGCTCTTCGTCTTCGGCGACGCGCAGGCCGACGATCATATCCACCAGCTTGTAGCAGATGAAGGCGACGACAGCCGACCAGATGACCGCCGTGCCGACCGCCCAGAGCTGGCTGATGAGTTGTGCGCCCATGTCATAGTCGCCGACCTTGTTGGCCACATAGTCATAGACACCCGTCCCACCGAGGCTCGGCGCGGCGAATACTCCCGTCAGCATGGAACCGAGGATACCGCCCACGCCATGCACGCCAAACACGTCGAGCGAGTCGTCGGCGCCGAGCATGCTCTTCAGGCCATTCACGCCCCACAGGCAGATGACTCCGGCCAGCAACCCGATCACCAGGGCGCCACCGACACCGACGAAGCCGCACGCCGGGGTGATCGCGACCAGACCGGCTACTGCTCCGGAGGCACCGCCCAGCATCGAGGGCTTGCCCTTCACCAGCCATTCGACGGCCATCCAGGAGAGCGCGGCGGCAGCCGTAGCCAGCCAGGTATTGACGAAGGCCAGGGCGGCGCCGCCGTTGGCTTCGAGCGCCGACCCGGCGTTGAAGCCGAACCAGCCGAACCACAGCAGCGAGGCACCGATCATGGTCATGGTCAGGCTGTGCGGCGCCATCGAATCCTTGCGGTAGCCGACACGCTTGCCGACCATATAGGCGCCGACGATGCCGGCCATGGCCGCGTCGATATGCACCACGGTGCCGCCGGCGAAGTCCAGCGCGCCTTTCTGGAACAGCCAACCGGCGGTCAAGGCCAGCTTGTCAGCGGCTTCGGCCGAGACATAACCGTCCGGACCGGCCCAATACCAGACCATGTGCGCGATTGGCAGATAGCTGAAGGTGAACCACAGCACGGAGAACAGCAGCACCGCCGAAAACTTGATGCGCTCGGCGAAGGAGCCGACCACCAGCGCCACGGTAATGGCTGCAAAGGCTCCCTGAAAGGCCACGTAGATGAATTCGGGAATCACCACCCCTTTACTGAACGTCGCTGCCACGCTGTCGGGCGTGATGCCCTTCAGGAACAACTTGTCCAGGCTGCCGAAAAAGGCGTTGCCCTCGGTGAAAGCCATACTGTAGCCATACACGGCCCACAGCACGCTGATCAGCGAGAAGATCACGAACACCTGCATCAGCACCGAGAGCATGTTCTTGGCGCGTACCAGGCCACCGTAAAACAGTGCCAGGCCGGGGATCGACATGAGGATGACGAAGGCGGTCGCGACGATCATCCAGGCCGTGTCACCCTTGTTGGGCACCGGGGCGGCGGCGGCAGGAGCCGCTGCGGGCGCCGCGACAGCCGCGGCCGCGGGTGCAGCGGCGGCCGGTGCAGCGGCGGCCGGAGCCGCCGCTTCAGCGGGCTTGTCTTCGGCATAGCTGGCGCTGCCAAAGCCTACGGCCGCAACCGTCAGAACGAGTGCAATGAGTTTTTTCATCATGTTCCCCTTACAACGCCGCCTCACCGGTTTCACCGGTGCGGATGCGGACGACCTGTTCGAGATCGAAGACGAAAATCTTGCCGTCACCGATCTTGCCGGTGCTGGCGGATTTCTCGATGGCTTCGATCGCCTGTTCGATCAGCTCACTTTTGATGGCTGCTTCGATTTTGACCTTGGGCAGAAAATCGACGACATATTCGGCGCCCCGGTACAGCTCGGTGTGCCCCTTTTGCCGGCCGAATCCCTTGACCTCGGTGACCGTGATGCCCTGAACGCC
>Ga0208566_1001473_pt1 | contig 13620 bp, 11 predicted proteins | sample PL_2010_150m_FD_184159 | JGI IMG/M metagenome (GOLD analysis project Ga0208566, IMG submission 184159) | Freshwater microbial communities from Powell Lake, British Columbia, Canada to study Microbial Dark Matter (Phase II) - PL_2010_150m... | ecosystem: Environmental > Aquatic > Freshwater >...
GTTGTAGGCAATGCCGCCGCCGCTGCCGCCCATGGTGAAGGACGGCCGGATGATGGTCGGGAAGCCCAGCGCGGCCTGGACCTGCTGCGCCTCCTCCATGCTGTGGGCGATGCCGGAGCGCGCCGAACCGAGGCCGATGCGGGTCATCGCCTGCTTGAATTTCTCGCGGTCCTCGGCCATGTCGATGGCTTCGCGCGACGCGCCGATCATCTCCACGCCGTATTTTTCCAGCACCCCGTGCCTGGCCAGGTCCAGGGCGCAGTTCAAGGCGGTCTGCCCGCCCATGGTCGGCAGCAGCGCATCGGGGCGTTCCTTGGCGATGATGTTTTCCACCACCTGCCAGGTGATCGGCTCGATGTAGGTAACATCGGCCATTTCCGGATCGGTCATGATCGTCGCCGGATTGGAATTCACCAGGATGACCTTGTAGCCCTCGTCGCGCAGCGCCTTGCAGGCCTGCGCGCCGGAATAGTCGAATTCGCAGGCCTGTCCGATGACGATGGGGCCGGCGCCGATGATCAGGATGCGGTGGATGTCGGTACGTTTGGGCATGTTCTATTTCAACGCAGGTGGATGCGCCTGCATCAGGCCGATGAACCGGTCGAACAGGTAGGCCACGTCGTGCGGCCCCGGGCTGGCCTCGGGGTGGCCCTGAAAGCAGAAGGCCGGCTTGTCGGTGCGCGCCATGCCCTGCAGGCTGCCGTCGAACAGCGACACATGGGTCGCCCTTAGATTGGCCGGTAGCGAGCCGGCATCGACGGCGAAGCCATGGTTTTGGCTGGTGATCAGCACTTGCCCGGTATCCAGGTCCTTGACCGGGTGGTTGGCGCCGTGGTGGCCGAATTTCATTTTGATCGTCTTCGCGCCGGATGCCAGCGCCAGCAACTGGTGGCCCAGGCAGATGCCGAAGGTCGGGATGCCGCGGGCGAGGAACTCGCGGATCGCCGCGATCGCGTAGTCGCAAGGCTCGGGATCGCCGGGGCCGTTGGAGAGAAAGATGCCATCCGGATCGAGCGCCAGCACGTCTGCCGCCGAAGTCTGCGCCGGCACCACGGTCAGCCGGCAGGCACGGCCGGCGAGCATGCGCAGGATGTTGCGCTTGACGCCGAAGTCATAGGCGACGACGTGGAACTTCGCCGGCAGGTCGGTGGCATCGGGCGTGACATAGCCCTTGCCGAGCCGCCACTCTCCTTCGGTCCAGGGATAGGCCTGGGTGACGCTGACGACTTTCGCCAGGTCCATTCCCGCCAGCCCGGGAAAGGCTTGCGCCTGGGCGATGGCGGCAGTCGGGTCCCACGGGGACTTCCTTTGGTCGTCGATAGGCGCGGCCAATGAGGCGCCGCTCACCAGGCAACCGGCTTGTGCCCCCTTCTCGCGCAGGATACGGGTCAGCTTGCGGGTGTCGATGTCGGCGATGGCGACGACGTTCTCGGATTTCAGATAGGCATCCAGCGTCTGCTCGCTGCGGAAATTGGAAGTCAGCAGCGGCAGGTCGCGGATCACCAGTCCCGCGGCGTGAATCCGGTCAGCTTCGCAATCCTCTCGATTGACGCCGGTATTGCCGATGTGCGGGTAAGTCAGGGTGACGATCTGGCGGCTGTAGGAAGGGTCGGTGAGAATTTCCTGATAGCCGGACATGGCCGTGTTGAAGACCACTTCACCGACGCTGCTGCCGGCTGCGCCGATGCCCCGGCCCTGAAATACCGTCCCGTCGGCAAGTGCAAGTATGGCGGGCGGGAACTGGGTCACGGTCAGGCTCCTGAATTGACGCTGGCGGTATTACCATGCTAGATGTGCAAAGCGGGGCGGGCCTCAGCCCACCCCGCTTTGTCATCCGTGCGAATTATAGCGCCGAAGCCTCGATACAGGCAAGGTTGGTGACGGCCGGACGGTTAACCGGCTCGCATCACGCAACTCCGGCCGGTTGAAAAAACGGAATTGCCAAGATGGTGGCCCACATTGAAAGCTCGGACTCGGAATGACGCCTGGTCCTCACATTGATTGAACGCTGTTCAGGCTGCCGAAGACGCTGGTCAATTCATCAGTGGATTGCAGTTCGATGAGAGGACGGTGACAACTTAGTCCGTCCTTGAGGATTTGAAGGCCATCTCCCTTGAAATGATCGAACTCCAGACCCAGGCGAAAACAGTAGGTTTCCCCCGAATAGACGGAATAGGCCTGGCGTGCCTTGATTTCTATCACTTGCTGGCGACGGTCGCGTTGCAGCGGCGGAATGGCCAGTAGAACCGAAACCGGGAATTCGGTAAATACATCATGGTGAATCAGCATGCCGGTTCCCGTCAGCGTTAGGTCGCGCGTTCTCCCATGATAGGTCGGCCTGTCTTCCGCCTCGTCGAAAATCAGCGCAATCTTCCAACTGACACGGTAGCGCTGCACAATACGATTGGTCGCCATGTCCAATGTGTCTGCCTCGAACCTCGATTCTCCGCATCTCCCTTGGAGATTGATTTTCAGTCATCCGGCGAAGAAAAGGTGTGAGGTAGTTCACAAATCCGGCGTGTTTGTGGTGAAACCGGCCGCGGCCGTCAGGATTCGATGTTGCGCCTGAGACGTTCCGTCAGGATGCGCATCACCGCAAGGCCGAAATGCGGCGTAGCCTCCATCAGCGCGATGAATTGTCCCTCCCGCACTTCTGCGATCCGGCAGTGGCTCCTGGCGCAAGCATCGGCGGAACGGGATTGTCCGTCGATGATACCCATCTCGCCGAACAGGCCGCCGTGTTCGACGACGAAGATCACACTTTCATCCTTGCGGATCTCGACGCTGCCGGAAAGCAGCACGGCCAGATAATCACCGGGATCGCCGACCCGGAAAATGGTCTGCCCCGGACCATACTCGCGCATAGTTGCATGCCGCGGACCTTCGCTGCCCAACAGCTTCTGGAGCAACCAGCCGGACACATTCTTCATGGCGACGTGCCTGTTCCGCGATCTGTCATGCCAAGTGCCTCTTGAAATGCGTGACGGTGCGCTCCCACGACAGTTTGGCCGCGACCTCGTGGTAGCGCGGCGTCGAGTTGTTGTGAAAACCGTGCTGCGTTCCCGGATAGACATGCACCTGGCAAGGCACGCCGGCTGCCATTAGCGCCGCCTCGAACGCGGGGTAGGTGGCATTGATGCGTTCATCGTGTTCCGCCAGGTGACAGAGCAGCGGCGCCTTGATTTTTGCCACGCTTTCGGTGTCGGCCGCGACCCCGTAGTAGGGTGCGCCGGCATGCATGTCGGGTCCCAGCGCCGCCGGAAAGGGGCCCGCCCCGGTCGGCTGGACCAGATAGCCGCGCATGCTGCCGGAGTTGCCGCCAGGCGAGGGATAGGTCACGTAGTTCGCCTTGATGCGTTGATCGGTGAACGAAATCGTCTGTGCCAAGGCATAGCGCGGCAACAGCGCCTGTGCCATCAGCAGCCCCGCGCCACCCAGCAGCGCAAGCGATGCGGCGCGGCTGAGGAATTCGCGCCGGTCGATGCGGCCATGGCAATACTCGTCGTACAGGTCGAACACGCGCTGATCGATTTCCAGTTGGGTGATGCCTTGCGCCATGGGGCACGCTGGAAGCCGCTGTTTGCTCATTGGTTCTCTCCTGGCATGGGGGTCGGAGTGCGCAATGTGACGTCCTGCGGGGCAGGAGCGCCGCCAGGGCGATCCTTCCATGGCATTACCCGGTTCAGTTGACCGAATCGAATACCGCCTTGGCCTGGGCGTGACAGAACGGGGGTTCGTAGCTGCCGTGATAGGCGCCGTAGTAGGCCGCAAACGACGGCTGGGTTGGATCGGTCGGCGCCTTGCCGCCAGGGCCGAAGACAGCCTGTACCATGGCATCCACATCCACCGTAGTGACGTTGGTCAGCTTGCGGCTGTCGAAGTCCGATTTCGCCGGAATCATATGCAGCGCCGGTGGTACCGTCGGGTCGCCGGCGCCGCCGCACAGCAATGTCCTGGCCTTCGGACTCCAGCCCAGCAGGTCATTCTTCTTGGCCGCCAGATACAGGGCATTCTTGTCGTTGGTCTGGGTGTCAGTGATGAAGGCCGACTGGAACATGGCATCGCGCGCCTGGGTGGGCGACTCACCGGCCGCGCCGGGTACCTTGCCGGTGGTCACCAAAGTGGTGTAAGTGAGGGTCGGGCTCGGCAACAGGCTTTCCACAAAATCCGAGTAAGGCGCCTTGAACGCGATCTTGACATCGCTATAGATGTTGCCATAGACCTTTTGCCAGGAGGTGACCAGGAAGGGCACGAAGAACTGGTAGCCCGCAATCACGGCAGGGGACTTGAAGGAGGCCGACAGGTTGTAGGGACCGGCGAGGTGCGCTCCAGCGACCACATTGATTTCCTTGGCGTTGTCGCGCTCGATGGCGCGATGCGCGGCCATGGAAGAATGGCCGCCCTGCGAATAGCCGGTCAGCATCACTTTGCCGGACAACGGGGCGCTGATGCTCTTGGCGGCGATGCGTGCCGCCCGGATCGAATCGATGACGCTAGTGGCCTCCGAATCGGCGTGCAGGTAAGGATGATAGGTGTATTTCGACTTGGCGTAGCCCAGGTAGTCGGTGGCGACGACCGCATAGCCCTGGGCGGCATAAGTGGCAGCCAGCAGGAAGGTCTCGCCGTCAGCGGGATTTGCCAGGGTGCGGGGTTTCTGGACGTCGGTACCCTTGGCATAGGCCACCAGTCCCGCCGCATTGCTGCAGTTGCCAGCCGGCATCAGCATGACGCCGGAGGCATTGGTTTTTTCGCCGCCGACGCCGACGGTGTTGTAGTTCAAGGCCAACACCTTCACCTCGCACTTGGCCTTGCCGGTGATCGCCTGCAGGCCGCTGGCCAAGGTTCCCCCGTCGATCTGCGCCACGCTGAGGGTGGTCACCACCGCCGCCGGGTCGACCAGCGTTCCGCGGTCCGCGGCCGCTTTCAGGGAAAACCCCGCGACCGCACCCAGGCGCAGGTCGGCAAGGTCCTTGCCTGCTGCGGTGAGTGCGACCTTGAGGGTGTCGAGCACCTTGTCGTCGGCATCGCCGATTTTGAAGACTCCGGTCAGCAGGTCGCCCGACGGCGCTCCCCCGGTCAATGCGGTGATTTCAGTCTTCACGTAGGTTTTTGCGGCAGCCAGTCCGGTCGCGATGGCGATCCCCTTGGCGGCGTCATAGCTGGCAAATGCGGCGGCCGCATCCGATCCCAGGGCCTTCGTGATCACCAACTCGGTCAAGGGCGTGACGTTGATGGTTCCCGATTCCATGGCAACGCTGTGCAGGATCACTGTCCCGCTGCTCACCTCGAGCATGCAGGGGACGGTCTGGCTACCCAACATTTCCAGAGAAAAGGCCCCGTCACTGCCGGTTTTGCCCGATAAGGCCACGCCGGTCGCGCATTTTGCGCTCACCGTGGCATTGGCCAGAGCGCCGCCGCTGGCCGCCAGGCCGTTGATGGTTGGATTGGGCGGGGTTGTGCCGTCCCCCAGGCAACCTGCAATGATCGTGGTGACGCTCAGCGCGGTCAGCAGGCCCTTGATATTTCTCATACTTGTCCCTCCCCATTGTGGAATGTTTTATGTCTCAACATGCAGGACGCAGATTGGCCCATCGGCCAATGAAAGTCAATCTTACGAAATGTCACGGCGAGTGGCTGCAAGCGCCGTCCAGCGCCGGCGCCAGGCGGTCAGCGTAAGCCCAGGACGTCCTGCATGTCGTACAGACCGCTAGCCCGGTTGCGCATGTAACGTGCGGCGCGCAGTGCACCCATGGCATAGGGCATGCGGCTGGCCGCCTTGTGGGAAATCTCGACGCGCTCGCCGGTGCCGGCGAACAACACCGTATGATCCCCGACGATATCGCCACCACGCACCGTGGCGAAGCCGATCTGCGACGCCGGCCGTTCCCCGGTGTGGCCCTCGCGGCCGTAGACGGCGCACTCCGACAGGTCACGGCCGAGCGCGGCGGCGACCACTTCGCCCATGCGCAAGGCGGTGCCCGAGGGCGCATCGACCTTGTGGCGATGATGCGCCTCGATCACCTCGACGTCATAGCCCTCGCTCAACGCCCGTGCCGCGACATCGAGCAGGCGGAATACCAGATTGACGCCGACCGCCATGTTGGGCGCAAAGACGATGGGGATCTCCCGGGCCGCGGCCTGAATCGCCTGCTTGCCTTCGACAGTAATACCGGTGGTACCGATCACCATATGCACGCCGCGGCGCCGGCAGAGTTGCAGATGCTGCAGAGTGCCTTCGGGACGCGTGAAGTCAATCAGGCAGTCGGCCTGCGCCAGCGCTGCGTCGATATCGTCGACGATGCGGATGCCGCAGGATGCGCCGATCAGTTCGCCGGCATCCTTGCCGAGAAAGGGGCTACCGGGCAAATCGAGCGCGGCGGCCAGAATCGCATCGTCAGCCTGCGACAACGCCTCGATCAGCGTCCGGCCCATGCGGCCGGAGGCTCCGGCTATGGCAATGCGCAGTTTGTCTCCCGCCGCCATAAATTATTTCCGGGCCGGCTCGGGCTTGGCAGTTCCTGCTGCTGCAGGACCGGTCCGCGGTCCGATTTCGATGACGCGCTCGGAAGACGGTGCGGGCGCGGGGGACGGATCAGCCAGCACGTCGCCATCGAACCGCGCCAGTTTGCCGTCCGCAAAATACACGGTCACACGGCGTTGCTCCACTACGCCATGACCCGGCTGAAACCGATATACGTAATCCCAGCGGTCGGCATGGAATGGATCGGCCAACAGCGGCGTGCCGAGGATGAAGCGCACCTGATCACGCGTCTGACCGGGCTTGAGCATCGCCACCATTTGCGGCGTGACGAAATTGCCCTGCCGGACGTCGATCCGGTAGGGAGTCAGCAGCGACGTAATGTCCGGCGTGCTGGAACAACCGGAAAGCGCGACGAGGAAAGCAGGAATGATTAAGCGCTTCATGGATGGCTCGTGTCGGGGGTCAAAAAAGCAAGGCAAACCGGGGAATCCCACAAAAAATATCCAGTGGAATGCGAAAACTATATCATAAGGTTGTTGCCACCACGTTGAGCTGCGCTCTATGAGCCAATCCTACGACCTGAAAAGCAGCGGGCTGAAAGCCACCGTCCCGCGCCTGAAAATTCTCGATCTCTTTATGAAGAACGAGGCGAATCAGGGGCGCCACATGGCGGCGGAAGATGTCTACCGGCACCTGATCGCCGAGGATATGGACATCGGCCTGGCCACCGTTTACCGGGTACTGACGCAGTTCGAGCAGGCCGGCCTGTTGCAGCGGCATTACTTCGACTCGGGCAAGGCGGTGTTCGAACTGAATGAAGGTTCCCACCACGACCACCTGGTCTGCCTGCAGTGTGGCAAGGTCGAGGAGTTCTTCGACCCCCAGATCGAGGAGCGGCAGAACATCGTTGCCAAGGAACATGGCTTCGTGGTCAGCGATCATGCCTTGTATCTCTATGCCAATTGCGTCAAGCCGGATTGTCCGAACAGGAAGTAGTCACGCTTTTCCGTGGAAGCATTCATCACCTCGACCATCTTGGTCGCGCTCGCCGAAATCGGTGACAAGACCCAACTGCTGTCGTTCGTTCTGGCTGCGCGCTTGCGGAAACCGGGCGCGATCATTGCCGGGATTTTCGCCGCCACTATCGCCAACCACGCACTGGCCGGCTCGCTCGGCGTCTGGCTGGCCAGCCTGGTTTCGCCGCAGTGGCTGCCCTGGCTGACCGGGCTCACCTTTGTCGGCTTCGGATTGTGGGCTCTGCATCCCGATGCGCTGGATGACGATCCGAAGCTGCACCGCGCCGGCGCCTTCGTCACCACGCTGATCGCCTTCTTCATCGCCGAAATGGGCGACAAGACGCAGTTCGCCACCATCGCGCTGGCGGCGCGTTTCGACGCACTGGCCGCGGTGGTGCTGGGCACGACGCTGGGCATGATGGCTGCCAACGTGCCGGCGGTCATTGTCGGCGAAGCCCTGGCAAAACGCCTGCCGTTGAAGGCGATTCGGATCAGTGCGGCGCTGGTCTTCGTCGCCACCGGCGTGCTGACGATCACCGGCGTGGCCGGCAGCGCATGGTAGTCAACGGCTTATTTGCCGCTCAGCATTTCAGCGGCATGCTTGCGGGTGGTCTCGGTGATCTTCACCCCACCCAGCATGCGCGCCAGTTCGTCGATGCGGGCGGCATGGTCGAGCGGCATGACCCGCGAGCACGCCGCACCGGCATGCTCTTCCTTGACCACTGACCACTGCCAGTCGGCGCAGGCGGCGACCTGCGGGAGATGGGTGACGCACAACACCTGGCGGCTCTGTCCGAGCTGATGCAGCATGCGCCCGACAATTTCTGCCACGCGGCCACCGATGCCGACATCGACTTCGTCGAAGATCAGCGTCGGCACCTGGGTCGCCTGGCTGGCGATGACCTGGATCGCCAGGCCGATGCGCGACAACTCGCCGCCCGAGGCCACCTTAGCCAGGGGCCGCAAGGGCTGGCCGGCGTTTGCCGACACCAGAAACTCGACGCTTTCCAGGCCAAAGGCGGCGCCCTCGGCGAGTTTCTCCAGAGCGATCTCGAAGCGCCCGCCGGCCATCGCCAACTGCTGCATCGCGGCGCTGACCGCCTTGCTCAATTCTGTCGCGGTCTTGGCGCGCCCCTTGCTGAGTTTCGTTGCGGCATCGGAATAAGCTTTTTGCGCCCGGGCTTCGTGTTCGGCCAGGGCTGCCGCATCGGCCAGCAGGCTCAGCTCCTCCAGCCGAGCGGTTTGTTCCACCAGTTGCTGCGGCAATTCCTCCGCGGTGACGTGGTGCTTGCGCGCCAGCGCCAGTACCGCCGCCATGCGGCTTTCCAGTTCCGCCAGGCGCTGCGGCTCGAGGTCGAGCTTGCGCTGGTAGTGGCGCAAGGCGTGGCCGGCCTCCTGCAATTGAATCTGCGCACTCGCTAGCAGCTCCAGCGGCTCCTTGAGTTCGGCATCGTAGTCGGACAGTCCGCCCAGACGCGACAGCATCTGCTCGAGTTGCGGCGTCACCGCCAGCTCGCCTTCGTCGAGTGCCGCCAGCGCCGCCTCGGTGCCCTCGATCAGGCTGGCCGCATGCGACAGGCGCCGCTGCTCCTGGTTGTCCTCCAGCCATTGCGCCGGCTCAAAGGCCAGCGCCCGCAATTCCTTCACCTGCCATTCCAGCGTCTCGCGCTCGCGTGCGCTCGCCGCCGCATCGCGCGCCGCATGCTCGCGGGCCAGTCTTAGCTTTTGCCAGGCGCGGTATCTTTCGGCAACTTCTCGCGCCAGCGGCGTCAGGCCGGCATGCGCGTCGAGCAAGCCGCGCTGGGATTCGGCACGCAGCAGCGAATGATGGGCATGCTGGCCGTGGATGTCGGCGAGAAACTCGGCGGCCTCGCGCAATTGCGCCAGCGTCGCCGGCGCCCCATTCACATAGGCGCGCGAGCGGCCGCCGCTATCCACCACGCGCCGCAGCAGGCAGCCGGCCTCGGCATCCAGATCGAAGTCTTGGTGGCGCAGCCAATCAGCCAGCGGGCTCCCGGCCGGGGCATCGAATTCAGCGCCGACCTCGGCGCGCTCGCAGCCGCTGCGTACCACCCCGGACTCGGCGCGCTCGCCGAGCGCCAGTGACAAGGCGTCGACCAGGATCGACTTGCCCGCGCCGGTTTCGCCGGTCAACGTGCCGAAGCCCGCGGCGAAATCCAGTTCGAGCCGGTCGACGATGACGAAGTCGCGGATATACAGGCGGCGTAGCATGGCTGGTGGCGGACGAGCGGCGTTGACAGTGCCGCGCTCAGTGTCGTGGCGTCGCGCTCCAGTGCAGCTTTTCGCGCAGCATGGCGAGATAGCTGTAACCGGGCGGATGCATCAAGGTGATGGTGTGGCGCGCGCGGATGATGCGCACGCAGTCGCCGGCGCGGGCTTCAAAGTGCGTCTGGCCGTCGAAATGAATCCGGGCGTCATGATTCGGCATCAGCACGATCTCGATGCAGCTCTGGTCGCAAATGGTGATCGGCCGGTTCGACAGCGCATGCGGGCAGAGCGGGACCAGCGCGATGCCGGGCACCGCCGGATGCAGGATGGGACCGTTGGCGGAAAGCGCATAGGCGGTGGAGCCGGTCGGGGTGGCGACGATCATGCCGTCGGCGCGCAGCACGTAAATGAACTCGCCATCGACCTTGACCTCCATTTCGATCATCCGCCCGACATCGCCTTTGTTGACCACGACATCGTTCAAAGCCAGGGTGTGGAACATCCGCTGGCGATCCCGCAGCACCTCCGCATCGAGCAGGAAACGCTGTTCGCGGGAGAATTTGCCGGCCAGCAACGCGGCGATGCCGGCGAGCATGCCGTCTTTGGCGATATCGGTCATGAAACCGAGTTGGCCCTGATTGACGCCGACCAGCGGCACATCGTGGATGGCCAGTTGGCGTGCGGAATTCAGCATGGTGCCATCGCCACCGAGGACAATTGCCAAGTCGGCCCGGGCGCCGATGGTTTCGTAGGATGCCACCTCGCAGCCGTAATTCCCCACCGACGCCGCGGTACCCTCCTCGACCAGCAACTGCCGCCCCTGCTCTAACAGGAATTCGACCAGCAGTTGCAGCGAACCGGCGATCTCGGGACTCTGATATTTTCCGATCAGGGCGATGGTGCGAAATTCCTGCTTCATCGTGCTGGCGTTCCTGTGGCGATACAGGGAATTAAACCACAAAACATCGGCGCCCTTGCTGGGCAGCCTGCCGGAGCTTAGCGAAAATCTCGGCTGCGCGTGGCCAGTTGCCCCAGCAGTTCACTGTGATCCACCAGCCGCCGGGCGATCAGGTGCACCACTTCGCCCTCCCTTTGCAGCACGCCGAGTACGCCCAACAGACGCGCGCCGAGCAGTTCGCGGCGCTGACGTTCAGCAAGCCGGGGATGGACGATGATATTCGCCAGCCCGGTCTCGTCTTCCAGCGTGACGAACAAGGTGCCGGTCGCCGTGTCGGGACGCTGGCGACCGGTGACGATGCCGGCGCAACGTGCCGGACGCCCGCTCTGCAAGGTATGCAACTGTGCGGCATCGGCGTAACGCAGCAGCGCCAGCTGTTCGCGCAACAGGCACAGCGGATGGCGGCCGAGCGTCAGGCGCAGGCTGGCATAGTCGGCCACCAGGTCCTGGCCTTCGCTGGGTGGTGCCAGTGTGATGACTTCGTCATCGCGCGGCGGCGCCCCGGCGAGCAGGTCGCCCTGCAGCGGAACATCGCTCACTGCCCAGGCGGCCTGGCGCCGGTGACCGGCCAACCGCGCCAGCGCACCGGCGCCGGCCAGCAGGTCAAGATCGGCGCGTGACAACTGTGCGCGACGCGCCAGATCGGCGACGTCGCGAAACGCTCCCGCTGAATTTTCGTTTCTCACGCGCGCCGTCGCGATGCGCTCACCCGCCGCCTGGGCGAGGCCGGCAATGCGCTGCAGGCCCAGCCGCACCGCCGCCTGTCCCGGCTCTCGCCCGGCCACCAGCGTGCTTTCCCAGTCGCTCGCTGCGACATCCACGGCGCGCACCTCGACACCGTGGCGGCGCGCGTCCTGCACCAGTTGCGAAACGGCATAGAAACCCATCGGCTGGCTGTTGAGCAGCGCGCACAGGAAGGCCGCCGGCTCATGGCACTTCAGCCAGGCCGAGACATACACCAGCAGGGCGAAGCTGGCGGCGTGCGATTCGGGGAAACCGTATTCGCCGAAGCCCTCGATCTGCCGGAACAGGCGCTCGGCGAATTCCTGCGGGTAACCGCGCGCGCGCATGCCGCCGATCAAGCGCTCGCGGAACTCGCCGACATCGCCCTTGAGCCGCCACGCCGCCATCGAACGCCGCAACCGGTCGGCTTCGCCGGCCGTGAAGCCGGCGGCGACGATGGCGAGCTGCATCGCCTGCTCCTGGAACAGCGGCACCCCCAGGGTGCGCTCCAGCACCTCGCGCACCGCCTCGCTGGGATAGCTGACCGGCTCCAGCCCCTGGCGGCGGCGCAAGTAGGGATGCACCATGTCGCCCTGGATCGGCCCCGGCCGCACGATCGCCACTTCGATCACCAAGTCATAGAAGCGCCGGGGCCGCAGGCGCGGCAGCATGGCCATCTGCGCCCGCGATTCGATCTGGAACACGCCGATGGTGTCGGCGGCGCAGATCATGTCGTAGACCGCCGAATCCTCGGCCGGGATGTCCTGCATGGCGAAAGGCTTGCCGTGCCGCCGCGCGACCAGGTCGAGAGCGCGGCGGATCGCCGTCAACATGCCCAGCGCCAGCACGTCGACCTTCAGCAGGCCGAGCGCGTCGATGTCGTCCTTGTCCCACTGGATCACGCTGCGCTCCGCCATGCGTGCGTTCTCGATCGGCACCAGGCGATCGAGCCGGGTGCGCGAGATGACGAAGCCGCCGACGTGCTGCGAAAGGTGACGCGGAAAGCGGCGGATCTCGGCGGCCAGGCGCAGCCACTTGTCCACGCGCGGGCTGGCCGGATCGAGGCCGACGGCCTGGAAACGCGCCGGCAACTCACTCTGGTTGTCCCACCAGGACAGCGAGGCAGTCAGCGCGGCGATGCGCTCGCGCTCGAAGCCGAGGGCGCGACCGACGTCGCGCAGCGCCCCGCGCGTACGGTAGCCGATCACCGTGGCCACCAGGGCGGCGCGCTCGCGGCCGTATTTCCGGTAGAGGTACTGGATCACCTCCTCGCGCCGCTGGTGCTCGAAGTCGACGTCGATGTCGGGCGGTTCGTGGCGTTCCTTCGAGAGGAAGCGCTCGAACAGCATCTTGCCGCGTGCCGGGTCTACCTCGGTGATGCCGAGCGCATAGCACACCGCCGAGTTCGCCGCCGAACCGCGCCCCTGGCAGAGGATGCCGCGTTGGCGGGCAAAGGTGACGATGTCGTAGACGGTGAGGAAATATGGTTCGTAACGCAGCTCGCCGATCAGCGCCAGTTCGTGCTCGACCTGCGCCGCCACCGGCGCCGGAACGCCGGCCGGATAACGGCACGCCAGGCCCTCCTCGACACAATGCCGCAGGTAAGCTGCCGGCGTTTCGCCCGCCGGGGCGATCTCGTCCGGATATTCGTAGCGCAGTTCGTCCAGCGAAAACTCGCACAGCGCCGCGACGCGCAACGTCTCTGCCAGCAGTTCAGGCGGGTACAGGCGGGCCAGGCGGACCCGCGGACGCAGGCTGCGCTCGCCGTTGGGGAACAGCGCATGGCCGGCGCGATCGACGCTGGTGTGCAGGCGCAACGCCGTCAGCACGTCCTGCAAGGGCCGGCGCGCGCGGCTGTGCATGTGCACGTCGCCCGCCCCCACCAAGGGGATGCCGACAGCCTGTGCCAGTGTCCGCAGGTGCGCCAGATGCTCGGCATCGTCGGCGCCGAGATGGCGTTCATAGGCGATCCAGGCACGCCCGGGAAAGCGCCCGGCAAGCCAGAGTCCGTCCTCCTCCTCCGCCCCGCGCGGGGCGATCCACAAGGCCAGGCAATCCGGCACACCGCCGCCGTTCCATCCCTCCAAATCGCCGCGCAGCAGAGAATATGTCCCTTTCTCTGCACGCCGCCGCCCCAGCGTGATGAGCGCGGTGAGATTGCCGTAGCCGGCGCGATTCTGCGCCAGCAACACCAGTTTCATGCCGTCGTCAAG
>Ga0208566_1001475_pt1 | contig 13606 bp, 18 predicted proteins | sample PL_2010_150m_FD_184159 | JGI IMG/M metagenome (GOLD analysis project Ga0208566, IMG submission 184159) | Freshwater microbial communities from Powell Lake, British Columbia, Canada to study Microbial Dark Matter (Phase II) - PL_2010_150m... | ecosystem: Environmental > Aquatic > Freshwater >...
GGCTTGCGCAATCAAGTTTGGCCTGGCGGTGAATGCCGCGATTGCCCCGCGCTCGGTGTTCGCCCGCAAGAACTACTTCTACCCCGACCTGCCCAAGGGCTACCAGATCAGCCAATACGAGTTGCCAGTAGTGCAGGGCGGAACCCTGACGATGCTGGTCGCTGCCGGAAAACCCGGCGAGCAGGCCTACGAAAAAACCGTGCAACTGACGCGCGCGCATCTTGAAGAGGATGCCGGCAAGTCGCTGCATGAGGATTTTCACGGCAAGACCGGCATCGACCTGAATCGCGCCGGTACGCCGCTGCTGGAAATCGTCACCGAGCCGGACATGCACTCGGCGGCGGAGGCGGTGGCCTATGCCAAGGCCTTGCACGCACTGGTGCGCTGGATAGGGATCTGCGACGGCAACATGCAGGAAGGCTCGTTCCGCTGCGACGCCAACGTCTCGGTGCGGCCCAAGGGTAGCGAAAAGCTCGGCACCCGCCGCGAGATCAAGAACCTCAACTCTTTCCGCTTCATGCAGCAGGCGATCGACTATGAGGCCAGGTGGCAGATCGAGACGCTCGAAGACGGCGGCAGCATCCATCAGGCCACCGTGCTGTTCGATCCGGCCACCGGCACCACGCGCGCCATGCGCAGCAAGGAGGACGCGCAGGATTATCGCTACTTCCCGGACCCCGACTTGCTGCCGCTGGAGATTTCTGCGGCGTGGATCGAGGACGTAAGACAAGTGATGCCGGAGCTCCCTGATGGCATGAAGGCGCGCTTCGTGCTCCAATACGGACTGTCCAAATACGATGCGGCGACGCTCACCGCGACAATCGAGACAGCGCGATACTATGAGGATTGCGTTGCGACCGCTGGCGAGGAGAACGCCAAGTCTTGTGCCAATTGGATCACTGGCGAACTTGCGGCACTACTCAATCGCAATGAACTCGAAAAAATCGACATCGCAAAGTCGCCACTCAAACCGAGTGACCTTGCCAGCCTAGTGAAACGCGTTGCCGATCAAACGATCAATAACAAGACAGCCAAGGCAATTCTGGATGTGATGTGGATGACAGCACAAACAAGGCCCTTAAGGCCTGATTTCGTCGATGACGCAATTGCAAAGCAAGGTCTCGAACAGATCACCGACACGGGTGCTATCGAAAAGCTCATCGACGAGGTACTCGCCGCCAATCCGAAATCGGTCGAGGAATTTCGGGCTGGCAAGGAGAAAGCTTTTAATGCGCTGGTCGGTCAGGCGATGAAGGCCACCAAAGGCAAGGCGAATCCGCAGCAGGTGAATGAATTGCTGCGCAAGAAACTCGCTGGGTAAGTAAGCATCCGATACATGCCGGGTCTCGCCCCGGCGGGCGAGACCCGGCAGTCATGGCTGGGTTATGCTCCCAGCAGGCGGCGCGCCAGCAATGCTTGCATATCCCGCCTGCCGTCGGCGATCAAATAAATGATCACTTGTTTTCCGATCACCCGGTAGATGATCCGATACGGTTTGAAGAAGACTTGGCGATACTCACGAATGCCAAGCGCCAATAATTCTCGCGGATACGACCCCCGTTCTGGAAAACTCGACAGACTCTCGGCAACCTCCATCAACTTGTCCAGCACGTGGTCCGCGTTGTTCGGTGAATCATGCTCCGTGATATGGGCATACAGACCTTCGAGATCCCGTTCCGCTCCCGCGGTAAGCAGTACCTCGTATCGCATCAGGCAGGGGCTTTCTTGGCACGAAGCCGCTTAACAACATCAGCAATGGGCTTGAGTTTGCCTTCTTCGATTTCCCGGTTGCCGAGTGCCAATATCTTCAGAAGAGCCAGTGTTTCCTGGGTTTCCTCATATGACGCCACGTCCTGGATGACTGCCTTGGCTTCGCCGTTTTGAGTAATCACCAGAGGTTCGCGTTTTTCAGCCAACTGAAGCAGCACTTCGGCGGCATTGGCCTTCAGATAGCTGATTGGTTTGACTTGAGATGAATAGCGCATGGTCACTCCAATTTGGTTGCGGAAGACTGAATATAGTCTATTAACAGTCCTGCCGCAAGATCGAGGGCGGCCTACTCGCCACTGCACGGATCGACGCGCTGCACGTCGCCTGTGCCGCATATCACGATATCGACGTGCTACTGACATGGAACTGGAATTCAAGGTTCCAGGCTCAAGTCGTCCCGCGCGGCTTTGAGCTTGGCGTGTCGGAACTCTTACTGTAGCACCCACTCGCCAGATTCCTTGATGTGATGGTGCATGGCATCGGGCGCCAGATCGAGATCGCCGGGCCAGGTAACAAAATAGCCGTTCACGTAAAGCTGATTGAATGCTTCTGGGTCACGGAGTTTGGCAAACACACCCTTGTACGCGCCTGGTTCGAAACGGACCGTACCTTCAAGGCCATCCGCAAATTTCACTCGAAAGCGTCCAGGCTCCAATACCCGAGCTTCCACAACGTCCCAATCCATGTTGACCTCCTTACTCCAAAGGGGCGATATCGACGGGCTGTTGGTGCTGCTGACACAGATCCCAATCCTTCAGCAATTCATCCTGGTGCAGCTCCGCCCAGTCCAGCACTAGTTCCAAAGCGCGACGAGGCAGCTTGCCGCCTATCACTTCCAGCGTTCGAATGTTGATGAGGGCGCGCTGTTCCGCATATTCGGCATGGAAGTGCGGTGGTGCGTGCTCATTGAAAAACATGCGGATGATAATCCCAAAAAATCGACTGATGATGGGCATTTCATCTCCTTCCGAATAGCAGAACCAAATGGGTCAGCATCGCTATTGTTTTGCAAATGGGCGGTGAATCTTCAGCATATCTTCGGTGACGAGCGTCTCGGACCCAGTCGACAAGGCACGCCGAACTTGCTGTTCAATGTATTGGCAAGTTCGCTCAGGACTTGCGTGCTGACAACGGGATTATTTTGTTCGATGAGTGCAAGCGCTACGCTACGTTTTTTCGGCTCGTCGCCGGAGTAGAGATACGCCACGATATTGGTGCCGAGAAAAATATTACCGGTCATTGGTGGCATCGCGATTGAAGCGGTAACCGCGAGTGGATATGCTCGCGGCCTTGAACAAGGTATTGCGCTTTGCGGCTTCGCTCGCTGCTTCCAGCAAGATTACCCGCACTTCTTTGCCGTTCCAGGCTTGGTGTTCGCGAGGCAAATCCACTACGCCGTCATGAGCTTTGCTGACAAACTCGATGGCTTGCATGGTCAATCTCCGTCTTGAATAGGGGCATTCTAGTTCGCCCATCGCATATTAGCCACAATCGAAGGGGTCGAATTATCCAGCTTAACTTTACATCAATCCGGGCAGCCGCGATAAAGCTACGCCAGTTTCAGAACGACCTCGCAGCCTACTCCAAGGCAGCCGAGGCGCATTGCCGAGCATTGGGCTTCGCGGTCGCCGAGGACTCGCGCGTTCGTCGCAACGCGGACGATGCCGCCGTTCCGCCTGTCCATCCTTGATTTGATCGAATCAACCTAGGGGGTTCAGGCTCGGTTTTCCTTCCCCTCTGACCCGCCGAGCGGAGGACTGCCAGACCGGGGCAGTCCGGCCGCGTTGTTCGAGCGTAGGAGCCAAGGCGGAACCACCCGGAGAGGTCGTGGCGAGTTTAGCGGCCGGCCGGGCTGGCGGTCTGGAGCGAGGGAAGCCGCAGGCCGGGGCGGCGGGGCGCGTTTCTTTGGTGTCTTTCTTGCCGCGCAGCAAGAAAGAAACTCGCCTGCCGGGGCGAGACCCGGCAATCGCGGGCCGGGAGTCCCGACCTATTTACCCGACCCAGCAGCATCCTTGCCGCCGCGTATCAGGTCGAGGTAACGTTTCTTCTCCTCGTCGAACCTGATGCGCACCTGTTCCATTTCCTGCTTCTTCGCCTCGATGGCGTTCTGCTGGGCCTTGATCTCAGCCTCGCTGGCCTTGATCTGTTCCGTCAGCTCTGGCGGCATGGGTTTCTTCTGGTAGAACTCGCGTTCGCCTTCCAGCTTCTGTTTGCGCTTCAGGGCTTCGTTGTACTTCGATTGCACTTCCTTGGTGCGATTCTCCACATCGGCGAGCGCGCGCGTGCGCGCCAGATCGACGTCCTTCTCGCTCGCATAGGTATTCAGCAGCGCCTGGTTCTTGCGCTTCTCTTCCATCGCGGCACGTTCCTCCTTCTTTTTGGCGGCCAGTTCGGCATCGCGCCTGGCCTGCTGCTCGGCGGTCAGCGGCGCCTCGACCTGGCGCAGGGTCGTGCCGCGCTCGCTCACCTCGCGATAGCTGCGGCCGAAGCATTCCCGCGGCAGCGAGTCGCCGCAAACCTGGCGGCCGCGTTCGTCGCTGCAGCAGTAGCTCTTGGCGGCATCGGCCGGCGGGACCAGCGCGGTCATCAGGAGCAGGGACAGGAGAGTTGTATGCCGGTTCATATCAGGCTTCCTTTACGCCGTATTGTGCGCGATATTTTGTGACAGCCGCCAGGTATTGAGCCAGTTCGGGGCTGCCTTGTAGATAGCCGATCAGGTCGTCGAGGCTGGCGACGCTGATCACCGGAATGCCGTAGGTGGTTTCCACTTCCTGGACTGCCGAGCGCCGGCTTTCTCCGCTGCCGCATTCCATGCGGTCCAGGGCGATCACCACGCCAGCCGGTATGGCGCCGGCCGCCTTGATGATGTTCACGGACTCGCCGACGGAGGTTCCCGCTGAGATGACGTCGTCGATGATCAGCACTCGCCCGACCAGCGGGGCCCCGATCAACATGCCGCCTTCGCCGTGGTCCTTGGCTTCCTTGCGGTTGAAACAGTAGGGCAGGTTGTGGCCCATTTGGGCCAGCGTCATGGCGGTGCCGGCAACCAGTGGAATGCCTTTGTAGGCCGGACCGAAAAGGATGTCGACAGGGATCGCCGCGGAAAGGATGGCGCGTGCATAGAATCCGCACAAGCGTGCCAGCGAGTCGCCGTCGCTGAACAGTCCGGCATTGAAGAAGTAGGGGGACATGCGCCCGGCCTTGGTCTTGAATTCGCCGAAGCGCAATACCTTGCGATCGCAAGCAAACTCGATGAAATCCCGGCTAAAATCCACGACCCAGATCCGATCCCGCAACTAGACGTCTTATATGCTACGCATCATTTCATTAAACCTCAACGGCATCCGCTCCGCCGCCTCCAAGGGTCTTTACCCCTGGCTGGCAAAACAGAAGGCCGATTTCGTTTGCATGCAGGAGCTGAAAGCCCAGGCGGCCGACCTTTCCGACGAAATGCGCGCGCCCGTCGATCTGCATGGCTGGTTTCATTGCGCCGAGAAGAAGGGCTACAGCGGCGTCGGCATCTATTCCCGGCACCGACCCGAGCGGATTACCGAAGGACTCGGAATTCCTGAAATCGATGCCGAGGGACGCTATCTTCAGGCCGATTTCGGCAAGCTTTCGATCGTCTCGATCTACCTGCCTTCCGGTTCCAGCTCCGAAGAACGCCAGCAGGCAAAGTTCCGATTCATGGCGCACTTTTGGCCACATCTGGAAGCCCTGAGGGCGGCGGGGCGTGAAATCGTGCTGTGCGGCGACTGGAATATCGCCCATCAGCCCATCGACCTCAAGAACTGGCGTTCAAATCAGAAGAACTCAGGTTTCCTGCCCGAGGAAAGGCAGTGGCTGAGCCGCGTATTCGACGAATTGGGCTGGGTGGATGTGTTCCGCCGCCTGCGTCCGGACCTGCCGGACCAATATACCTGGTGGTCGAACCGCGGCCAGGCTTGGGCCAAGAACGTCGGCTGGCGGATCGACTACCAGATATCGACGCCGGGGGTGGCCGAGGCTGCCCGCGAGACATCGATTTACACGACCCAGCGCTTCTCGGATCATGCGCCGCTGACCATCGATTACCGCTGGAAACTCTGATCCAGATCAGACTCCAAACACCAGAAGGCAGCCAGTTTGACTATACTGGATAGCGAAGCTATCGTTTCCCTCATCTCAAGGAGAGCACCATGAACGAACTTAGCCAAGTCAGCAAGGAAAAACTGATCGCTGATTTCAGGGTTGTTGTTGCCGATACCGAGGAGTTGTTGCGTGCCACCGCCGGCCAGGCCGGTGAAAAGGTTTCGGAACTGCGCGCTAGGGCGCAGGATCACCTCGCCACCGCCAAGATCAAGCTGGCGGACGCTGAGGCCGCTGTGGTCGACCGGGCCAAGCAGGCTGGCCGGGCCGCCGACGATTATGTACATGACAACCCTTGGGGCGCGGTGGGCGTTGCCGCCGGGGTCGGTTTCCTGATCGGACTGTTGATCGGCCGTCGCTGAGCATTCCGGCAGGTGGATGATTTGCCGCCCAACGGCGGGCTGTTTGCTTCCCTGCGCGGCCTGATCGCGACTGCGGTCGCGCTGCTGCGGACCCGCCTTGAACTTCTGGCCACCGAGTTCGAAGAGGAAAAGCTGCGCCTGCTCAGCATCATCATGTATGGAGCAGCGGCCCTTTTCATGTTTGGCGTTGGCTTGGTGCTGTTGGCCGTGTTTCTCGCTGTCCTGTTCTGGGATACCCATCGCCTGCTGGTGATGGGCGGCCTGACGGCCATGTTCCTGTTGTGCGGATGCAGCGCTCTGTGGCTGATGCTGCGGCAGGTGCGTGCCGGATCCCGGCTGTTTTCGGCCAGCCTGGCGGAACTGACGCAGGATCATCGAGCCTTGAGGGGAAGGCCTGAGGGCGAGGCGTGAGTCCCCGGCAAGTGGAACTGGCATTGAAGAAACAGCGCCTGCAGATGCGCAGCGCGGCGTTGCGGGAGGATTTTTCCGTTTACGCCAGCGGCTGGAAGCCGGCATTTGCACTTGCCGATCGAGGACGCGCAGCACTGCGCTGGCTGCGGCGCCACCCGCTGGTTCCGGTGGCGGTCATGGCGGCATTGCTGGCGGCCCGGCCGCGCGCGGTGCTGCGCTGGGCGCGGCGTGGCTTCGTTGCCTGGCAAACGCTGCGCAGACTGCGTAGCGTACTTCAACTCGCCCTAAGCCGAAGCCGCTGAATTCCGTGGTTTGCATACCCCGCGAACATTTGCGGCGGGGGTGCTGCTATATTTCAGCTTTCGACGGCAAGAGGTCATTCTCGGCATGATGCGCAAAATGCTCGATGCCCAGGAGCGGGAACGCAAGCAAATCGTCGCCCAGGCAATTCGTGTCCGGGGACTGATGCCCTTGCTGATGAAGCCGCGCAATGGCCAGCGCTGGACCAACGCCGAGCGCGATGAGTTGCAGGAGCAATTGCGCGCGTTGCGGAGCCTTTCCCCCTATCTGCTGGTACTCGCCCTGCCGGGATCATTCCTGATGCTGCCGATGCTGGCATGGTGGCTGGATCGCCGCCGCGGCCTGCGCAAGGATGTGAGCTGAATTTTCCGTGCTTTTTGGAGGATTGAAGCCGGCTCGAGCGCTCAACATGGCGTCATGATCCATCATGCCGTGTCGATTTCGGTCCTTTTGATGCTGGCGGGCTGCGGTACCATGCCCGCGACCACCAGTTCCATTCCTTCACCTCGTCAAACCCAGAACATTGCCGTTGCACCCGAGAAGGGGAGCAACATCGTCCTGTACGCGCTCGGCCTGATTGACGCGGGTTATCGCTACGGCGGCAAGAATCCGTCCGCCGGGCTCGATTGCAGCGGCATGGTCAGCCACATTTTCGAGCAGGCGGCGGGGCTGCGCATCACCGGCAGTGCCGCCGACATCGCCAGGAAAGGGAAGCCGGTGGACTTGAGCAAGCTCAGGCCGGGCGACCTGGTGTTTTTCAATACCCGCAACAGGCCGCACTCGCATGTGGGAATCTTCATCGGCGACGGCCGCTTCGTGCATGCGCCCAACAGCCAGGGCAAGGTGCGCACCGAGAGCCTGACGCAGGGCTGGTTCGCGGCCCGCCTGGAGGAAGCCAGGACCTACTTCGACTGAGCAGCCAAGAAGAATTCGGCGGTCTGTCTGGCGAGTTTTTCGATGCTCAGCTTGCCATCCGGCCGGTACCACTGCGCGGTCCAGTTGATCGAGCCGAAAATCAGCAGGCGCGCCAGGCTCGAATCGTCGCGAATCACCCCGGCCTTCTTCAGCGCCCTTAGCGTCTTCTGCCAGATGCGTTCGTAACGGTCCTTGGTTGCCACGATCTCCGCACGCGACTCGTCGCCGAGGGAGCGCCATTCATGGAGCAGGACCGGAGCGAAATCGCCGCCGCTGCCGAGGATGATGTCCAGGTGCGCCCGGATCAGTGCCTGGAAAGTCTCGCGCGGACCAAGCCGGCGCGCCACGACGGCCTCGATGGTCGCCAGGGCGGACAACATGCCTTCGAGTACCACCGCCTTGAGCATCTCCTGCTTGCTCTTGAAATGATAAAACGGCGAACCGGAGCGCATGCCGACCGCTGCGGCAATGTCCCGGATGGTGGTGGCCTCGTAGCCTTTCTCGCGGAACAGGTGCCCGGCGGCACGGATCAGATCGGCGCGGCGGTTGCCTTCATCGGTCACTGGTGGCGGCGCGCTCATGATTCGATGTGGATGGCCTCGTGTTCGAAGTCGCCCTGGATCTTCCCCTGCGAGGCGGCGATCAACTGCGGATAAGCGCGCAGCATTTCCTCGGCCAAACGGTCATAGGGCAGATCGTCGAACTCGCCATGCTGCCTGACGTATTCCATATGACGCTGTTGCAGGGCGTTGTAGGGATGCATCAGGGAATCCGCGCTGCCGTCGAATTCCAGCGGCAGGACGTTGAAGCGCTGGCACATCTCGATGTTGAATGCCGGGGTCGCCTTGACCCAGCGGTCGTCGAGCAGTACGGCAACGTAGCCATGCCAGGAAAAGATGTCGGTGCCGGTCACTTCGAGCAGGCGCCGGGTGGTCAGGTGGTTGCGCACGTCGGCGAAGCCGGGCCGCGCCGGGATGCCGACGGCGCGCAGGCAGGCGGCATACAAAAGCGCCTTGGGCACGCAGTAGGCGGCCTTCTCCTGGACCGTGGTGCTGGCTTCGAAAACCTGCGGCTCCATGCGGAAACGGTAGGGATCGTAGCGGATGCCGTCGCGCACGGCGTAGTAGAGGCGCACCGCCTTTTCCCGTGGCGTGTCGGCAGGGTCGATCGCTGCGGCGACGAAGTCCTGCACCGCGGGATGTTCGAAATTAAGGAAGCGCGTCGGTGCGACCCATTCGGGATGAATGTTCATGTGGTTTCGATCTCCATCCGTAACAAGGCGGCGGCCAGGCACTTGCCGAGGTTGTCGCTGCGCAAGGAGCGCGCCGCGTTGCCCTGCAGGGCGCCATTCAACACGATCTTGATGGCCCACAGATTATCGAGCGGCCAGATTTCCACCGGGCCCGCGGCTATCCCCCGGAAATGCGCGGCGACCCGCTCGGCGGTGACGGTGCGCCGGATGATTGCGTAATCGGCGGCATTGCGGGCGAACAGGCCGATATCGGCCCGGTCGCCCTTGTCGCCGCTGCGGGCATGGGCAATATCCACCAGTCTCACGTATTGGTCACCGTCACCTGGACTTGCGATTCGATCAGCTCGCGCCTTGCCAGGGTCGGCCACAGGCCGAGCAAGGCGCGCGCCGGTTCGATGCCGGAAAATCCGCTGGCAGTCGGTGGTCCGGACAGGCCGAGCCAAGGGATCTGGCGCGGAAAGGCTTCGGCCAGGCGCTTGTCGGGGGTCCTGACCAGCATGCGCAGATAGACCTCGTTGAGTTCGTCGGCGCGCGATGTATCCGCGAGCGGACCGAGCAGCGAATCCAGGCCGATGAATTCGCTGTGGATCTCCTCGTAGTCCAGCTTACGTTCGGCCAGCAACTGCCGGACGATGCGCTCGGTGGCCCTCGCCTTCTGGTAGGCCTGCGGCCAGCAGTAGCCGATGGTGGCGCTGCCGGCCCAGCCGTCGGCATAACCGCCGACGATCTTCAGGCTGTCAGTGCGCGGCAGCCCGCTGGCTCCCTTGACCTCGACACGGTCGTTGCCCAGATCGGTAAGCCTCAGCGTCCCCATGTCGAGGACCACGTCGGGGGAAAAATAGCGATGGGGATTGTGCACTTCATAGAGCAACTGCTGGCGCAGGGTATCGAAATCGACGCGCCCGCCGGTCCCCGGCGCCTTGGTGATGACGGCCGTACCATCGGCGCTGACTTCGGCGATCGGGTAGCCCAGGTGCGGATAGTCGGGAATGCTCTGCCAGCCATGTTCCCCGTAGGCGTTGAAATTGCCGCCACTGCCTTGTCCCGAGCATTCCAGCAGGTGGCCGACGGTGAGTGCCTGTGCCAGCTTCTGCCAGTCGTCCCAGGCCCAGTCGAACTCATGGATCAGCGGCGCCATGAACAGCGCGGCGTCGGCCACGCGGCCGGTGAGCACGATGTCGGCGCCCTGGCGCAGGGCCTCCACCAGCGGCTGCGCACCGAGATAGGCGTTGGCGAACAGCATGCGCTCGCGCACGCTGGCGATGTCCGCTCCGGTATCCATGTGGGCCAAGCTGTCGCCGGCGGCCTGCAATTCGTCGAGGCGATCCAGCACGCCGTCGCCCGTGACGACGGCGACCTTGGCCTGCCAGCCGCGTTTGGCGAATTCGGCGGCAAGGACCGCGGCGGCGCCTTGCGGGTTGAGCCCGCCGGCATTCAAAAGGAACTTCACTCCGTGTTGCCGCGCCGCCGGCCACAACGCCGTCATCATCGGCACCAGGTCGCGCGTATATCCGGCGCCCGGATCCTTCATGCGGTCCTTTTGCAGGATCGCCAGGGTCAGTTCGGACAGATGATCGGAGCCGATGTATTGCACTTCGCCGCGCGCCAGCGTGGCAGCGACCGGCGCCCAGGCGTCGCCGTAGAAGCCCAGACCCGCACCAATGCGCACTCCCATCTCAGTCGCGCCAGCGACTCACGACGCTCCCCTCTCCCCGAGCGGGGAGAGCGCAGCGAGGGGGGCGAAGCCGGTTGGAGGTGAGGGGGAGGCGAAGTCCTTCGCCGCTCGCCAACTTACGTCCTTTCACTGCGGCCAGGCGCGTTTGACAAGCGCGTCGAAAGCACTGTTGCCAGGCAGGTTGCCGAAACTGCCACCGGCGAAGCTGGACTCGGCCAGGCGCGAAGCGCAGAAGGCTTCGGCGACATAGTCCGGGGCGAAGCGCAGCAACAGCGCGCCCTGTACCGCCAAGGCGATGCCCTGGGTCAGTTGCCTTGCCCGGTTTTCGAGATGCTCGGTTTGGGTCAGGCTGTCTTTGAGCTTGCCGACAAAGGCGTCGAAGCATGCGTCGCGGCCCAGCGCCGGCGCCACTTCCGCGGCAAGCACCTCGAGGCAGCGCGGGCGCTTGCCCATGGCGCGCAGCACGTCCAGGCACATGACGTTGCCGGATCCTTCCCAGATCGAGTTGAGCGGCATCTGGCGATAGACGCGAGCCATCACACCGTCTTCGATGAAGCCGTTGCCGCCCAGCACTTCCATTGCTTCAGCCCCGACTGCGGGCCCGCGCTTGCAGATCCAGTACTTCGCCGCCGGAGTGAGCACCCGGCGCAGCAGCGACTCGGATTCGTCGGTCTGTGCATCGAAGGCGCGCGCAAGGCGCATGGACAGCGCCGTGGCAGCTTCAGTCTCGAGGGCGAGATCGGCCAGGACGTTTTTCATCAGCGGCTGGTCGATCAGCAGCTTGCCGAAAGCCGCGCGGTGCCGGGCGTGATGCAGCGCCTGGGCGGTGGCCTGGCGGATCAGACCGCTGGTGCCTAGGGCGCAATCGAGGCGGCAGTAGGTGCCCATTTCGAGTATCGTCGGCACGCCGCGTCCCTCTTCGCCGACCAGCCAGGCGCGCGCGCCCCAGAATTCGACTTCGGAGCCGGCGTTGGACTTGTCGCCCATCTTGTCCTTGAGGCGCTGGATGCGAATGTCGTTGAGCCGTCCGTCCGGTGTCCAGCGCGGCAGGAAGAAGCATGACAGCCCACCGGGAGAATGCGCGAGGATCAGGAAGGCGTCGCACATCGGCGCCGAAAAGAACCACTTGTGGCCGACGATGCTGTACTCCCGGCCGGCGATCAATTCCGCCCGGGTGGTGTTGGCGCGCACGTCCGAGCCGCCCTGCTTTTCTGTCAGGCCCATGCCCAGGGTGACGCCGCGTTTTTGCGCGGCGGGCAGAAAACGCCGGTCGTAGTCGAGCGAGTAGATGCGCGGCAGCCATTCGTCGGCCAATGGCTGGTCACGCACGATCGAAGGCACCACGGCGTAGGTCATGGTGGTCGGGCACAAGGTGCCGTCCTCGATCTCGGCATACAGCATGTAGAACGCCGCGCGCCTGACGTGGGCGCCCGCCGCCGGGTTCGACCACGGGCCGGCCGACGCGCCGTGGCGCTTGAGATAGGCCATCAGTTCATGATAGGCGGGGTGGAATTCCACTTCGTCGCGGCGCTTCCCGCCGTTGTCGAACAACTTCAACGTCGGCGGGTTCTTGTTGGCCTGGACCGCCCATTCCAACATTTGACGACTGCCCAGTTCGCCGCCGCGCTCCAGCAGCCAGGCATGGGTGTGGCTTGCCAGGGCGGCACCTTCGCGCGCCACCGCTTCCTGCAAGGCCCGGTTGCCGGCATAGAGGTTGTAGTCGACCAGTTCCGGTGCCTGGTTGAAGACTTCGTGCGTTGCCAGCAGGGGTGGGTGAGCGGGATTCATGGGGATGCTCCATGGGTTGCTACATCGCCGGAATTGTTGTCCTAGTCGTCACGCTAGTCAAGCAATCAGTTGCTTGGTAAGATTGCCGCAGCATTTCAGACCGATCGGAGAGCGCCAGTGGCCATCGAACGAACCTTGTTTAACGAAGAACTCGCTCTGTTTCGGGACAACGCCCGGCGTTTCATGGAGCAGGAGGTCGCGCCCCAACACGGGCGCTGGGAGGAGCAGGGCTACGTGGATCGCGAGATATGGCAGAAAGCCGGCGCCAACGGCTTCCTCTGTTCCAGCATGCCGGAGCAATATGGCGGTGCGGATGCCGACAAGCGCTACAGCGTGGTGCTGATGGAGGAGGGCGCGCGCGTCAATGCCACCGGCCTGGGCTTCGGCCTGCATTCCGAAATCGTCGCGCCTTACCTGCTGCATTACGGCAACGAATACATCAAGGAGGCCTACCTGCCGAAAATGGCCAGTGGCGAAATGATAGCCGCCATCGCGATGACGGAACCGGGCGCCGGCTCCGATTTGCAGGGTGTGCGCACCAGCGCCGTGCGTGACGGCGGCGACTACGTGATCGACGGCTCGAAGATCTTCATCACCAACGGCTGGCACTGCGATCTGGTCATTGTGGTTGCCAAGACAGACCCGGCGAGGGGTGCCAAGGGCACCAGCCTGTTCGTGGTCGATACGGCAATGCCCGGATTTACCAAGGGTAAACCGCTGAAGAAGGCCGGGATGAAGGCGCAGGATACTGCGGAACTGTTCTTCGACAAGGTCCGCGTACCCGCCAGCAATTTGCTGGGTGAGGAGAACAACGGTTTCATCTACCTGATGCAGGAACTGCCCTGGGAGCGATTGCAGATCGCCATCGCCGGAATCGCTTCAGCCGAAGCGGCGCTGGACTGGACCACCCGTTACTGTCACGAGCGCAAGGCCTTCGGCCAGGAGATCATGCAGTTCCAGAACACCCGTTTCACCCTGGCCGAACTGAAAACCGAAGTGCAAATA
>Ga0208566_1001476_pt1 | contig 13596 bp, 12 predicted proteins | sample PL_2010_150m_FD_184159 | JGI IMG/M metagenome (GOLD analysis project Ga0208566, IMG submission 184159) | Freshwater microbial communities from Powell Lake, British Columbia, Canada to study Microbial Dark Matter (Phase II) - PL_2010_150m... | ecosystem: Environmental > Aquatic > Freshwater >...
CGCCAGCCGCTCGCTGCCTTCCTGTTTCTGTTCGGCGGCAGGCGTTTCGCGGCCGCTCTGGCGCAGGTCTTCGTCGCCCAGTTCGGCGATGAAGCGGCTCGGCTCGCACACCTGCCATTCGCGCCCGCGTTTGCGTTTCTTGCAGTGGGTCAGGGTCAGGCTGCGCTGGGCGCGTGTGATGCCGACGTACATCAGGCGGCGCTCTTCCTCGATCTGGTCGTTTTCGATGCATTCGCGGTGCGGCAGGATGCCTTCTTCCAGCCCGACCAGGAACACGTGGGGGAACTCCAGTCCCTTGGAGGCATGGAGGGTGGACAGGCGCACCGCGTCGATCTCGGCATCCTCGCGGTTATCCAGGATGTTCAACAGTGCGATGGCCTGGGTCAGTTCGATGATGTTTTTGCCGTCCTCTTCGCCTTTGCGGGTCAGCCAGGCGGCGAAATCCATCACGTTGTTCCACTTGTTCTGCGCCGGCTTGGTGTCTTCCTCGTCGAACAAATAGGCCTCGTAGGCGATGGTCTTGAGCAGTTCCTGGAGAATCTCGCCCGCCGGTTCGCGCTCGGCGCGTTCCTGGACGTTGTTGATGAAATGGCAGAACACCAGCAGCGCTTCGTGCTGCTTGGCGCCGAGCTGGGCTTCCAGACCGACCTCGAAGGCCGCCGCGAACAGGCTCAAATGGCGTTGCGCGGCGTAGGTGCCGAGCTTTTCCAGGGTCTGCGTGCCGATGCCTTTTTTCGGCGTGGTGACGGCGCGGATGAAGGCCGGATCGTCGTCGCTGTTGGCCAGCAGGCGCAGGTAGGCGATGATGTCCTTGATCTCGGCGCGCTCGAAAAACGAGGTGCCGCCGCTGACCTGGTAGGGTATCCGCTCGTTGCGCAGATATTGCTCGAACACCCGCGCCTGGTGGTTGCCGCGATAGAGGATGGCATAGTCGGCGAAGCGGGTGCGATGCTCGAATTTGTGGGCGAGCAGGCGCATCACCACGCTTTCCGCCTCGTGCTCTTCCTCGCGCGCGCTCAGCACCTGGATCGGGTCGCCCATGCCGAGTTCGCTCCAGAGCTTTTTCTCGAACAGCTTGGCGTTGTTGGCGATCAGGTTGTTGGCGATGCGCAGGATGCGCACGCTGGAGCGGTAGTTTTGTTCCAGCTTGATCACATGGAGGCGGCTGAAATCCTCGCCCAGGCCGCGCATGTTGTCGGCGGAAGCGCCGCGCCAGCCGTAGATCGCCTGGTCGTCGTCGCCCACCGCGGTGAAGGCGCCGCTCACCCCGCTGATCGCCCTGACCAGCCGGTACTGGCAGACATTGGTGTCCTGGTATTCGTCGATCAGCAGATAGCGCAGCTTGTTGCGCCATTTTTCCAAGATTTCCGGCGACGACTCGAACAGTTCCACCGGCAGGCGGATCAGGTCGTCGAAATCGGTCGCCTGGTAGGCGCGCAGGGTGTCCTGATAGGCGCGGTAAGCGCGCGCGGAGCGCTGCTCCAGTTCGTCCGCCGCCCCGTTCCAGGCTGCGTCCGGGCCGGTCAGCGCGTTCTTCCACAACGAAATGCGCTGTTGGGTAGCGCGCAGCTCGCCCTTGTCGGTGGTTTTCAGGATGTCGGCGAGGATGTGCAGGCTGTCGGCGGAATCGAGGATCGAAAACTTCGGCTTGTAGCCGATATGCGCCGCTTCCTGGCGCAGGATCTGTAGTCCGAGCGAATGGAAAGTGGTCACCGTCAGCCCGCGCCCGTTCTTGCCGACCAGCAGCTTGCCGACGCGCTCCTGCATCTCGCGCGCCGCCTTGTTGGTAAAGGTGATCGCGGCGATATGGGCGGGCGAATAGCCGCATTCCTGGATCAGGTAGGCGATCTTGTGGGTGATCACCCGGGTCTTGCCGCTGCCCGCTCCGGCCAGCACCAGCAGCGGGCCGTCGAGGTATTTCGCCGCTTCGCGTTGAGGAGGGTTGAGCTGGGAAAGCATGGGCAGGCCGGAAGGATTAAGGGCGCGATTTTATCACGGCGGGAGGCTGAGGAATTTCAGCTTTCACGTTGAATGGGGGGGATGTGGGAGCTGGTTTCGCATCCCAGCGCGGCCTTAACGGAGGAGGCGAGCGAAATTCTAGCCGACCGGGGTTTGCCAGCTTGCCAGTTTCCCCCGCATCCGCTGGTAATGCGAACCGCGCCAGTAGACCCGGCCGCAGGCCGGGCAGGCCGACATCGCTTGCTCCGCACGGCGGACATCCGCCGGCACTAGCAAGGCGTGTTCCGCGGTGGCGGGGAGCAGCGGCGTGTTGTCGAGCAGGCAGCGGGTGAAGGCATTGCCGAGCCAGTCGATGGCGAAGAGGGTATTCAAGGTTGCCGCCTGGGCATCCAGCGAGCCGAACGGCATTTGGATTACGTGACCTTTGGCGGCCTTGTGCTCCATGATTTTCCGGTCGGCGGTGAGCAGCCAGCGTTCCTCGTCGATCGCCTCGCGCAGGATGTGCGCGTCGCTGGCCGACGAATCGGCCAGGGTGGTGTCGAGGCCGGCGGCGCGCAGGAAGCGGGCCAGACGGGCCAGCATCACGTCGCAGAGGAAGCGCGGGCGGGCATTCATGAGTTGAAACTGTAGCGCAGGCGCTATGTTGTCGGCTAGGCCAGATCGAACAGCAAAATTTCGGCGGAACTGCCGGACTCCAGGCGCAGCCCGGATTCGCCCTCGATCCGCGCCCCGTCGCCGGCCGCCAGTTCCCGCCCGTTGAGCGTGGCCGCGCCGCGCGCCACGTGCAGGTAGGCGCGGCGGCCCGGCGGCAGGACATGCTCGGCCGGGTGTTCGGGGTCGAGCAGCGCGGCGTAGAGTTTCGCATCCTGGTGGATGGTCACCGACCCATCGCTGCCGTCCGGCGAAGCGATCAGGCGCAGCCTGCCGAGCTTTTCGGCGGTGTCGAAAACCGTCTGCTCATAGCTCGGCGTGATGCCGCTGCGAGCCGGCTCAATCCAGATTTGCAGCAAATGCACCTCGTCGCTGGCGGAAGCATTGAACTCGCTGTGACGGATGCCGCTACCCGCGCTCATCCGCTGCACCTCGCCGGGGCGGATCACGGTGCCGTTGCCCATGCTGTCCTGGTGCTCCAGCGCGCCGGACAGCACGTAGGTGACGATTTCCATGTCGCGGTGGCCGTGGGTGGGAAAGCCCCCGCCCGGCGCCACCCGGTCGTCATTGATCACGCGCAGGCTGGAATAGCCCATCTGCGCGGGATCGTAGTAGTCGGCGAAGGAAAAGGTATGCCAGGTGTTCAGCCAGCCGTGGTCGGCATGGCCGCGTTGATTGGCTTTGCGGATAGTGATCATGGTCGCCTCCGGTTAGGGTTGGTTTGTATTTAATGGGAGCGAGGGTGGCAATTTCAAGATGCCCGGCAAACCGCTTACCCCTCACATTTCGCCACCCAAGAAAAATTGTGAAGACCTTTTCAGGGTGCTATTATTGGTGCCATAAACAGTCCTAGAGGGAATCATGTCGAATATCATTTTGGCGGAAACCACAGCCAGCGTTTCCGAATTGAAGAAGAACCCGATGGGTACCGTAGCTGCAGGCGATGGTTTTCCGGTGGCGATCCTCAATCGCAACGAAACGGCTTTCTACTGCGTTCCGGCCCAGGCTTACGAGGCGCTGATGGACAAGCTGGAAGACATCGAACTGAACGCCATTGCCGATGCCCGTTTGAATGACGGGAAAGCGCTGGTGAAGGTGACGCTGGATGAGCTATGAACTGAGTTTCCATCCCGACGCGCTGAACGAGTGGCAGAATCTGGATAATTCAGTGCGCGACCTGTTCAAGAAAAAATTGGCCGAGCGCCTGCAAAACCCGCGCGTTCCGGCTTCGAAATTGTCGGGACAGAAAGACCGCTTCAAAATAAAACTCAAAAGCGTCGGCTATCGCCTAGTGTACGAAGTCCGCGATAGCGAAATCGTGATCGTGGTGGTTGCCGTTGGAAAGCGTGAGCGCAACGCGGTTTATAAAGCAGCGGCGAAGCGGTAACTCATGTGGTGCGATGAGCTCAGCAGGTTTTGTGCGCTTTGCGCGGATGTTTGATAGCCGGGGGCAGCCCGGCGGCTGCGCAACTCGCGCTTTGCGCTCAAACAGTGCTCGCCGACATCCCCCGACTTTTCCGGCCAGACGAGGCGGTGCAGAAGGGGAACCCGCCGAAGAACCACCGCGCAGAATTTGTGGGTCGGGGCGTTGACCCGACGATCAGGCCAACGGCCTGACCTACAAAACCACGGTGGTTCCCCTATGACGACTTTCCCCCTGTTTCGCCGCCGAGTGGCGCAGACAAGCCGGGGGAAGTCAGCGAGGATTGTCTTATCTGTGCTTGAGCAACTCATCAAGCGCGAGGCCGATGTCTTTGGCGATTTGACGGAGCAGGATTGGAGAGATGTCTCGACCTTGATGAAACGGAACCGTTGTGCAGCGGCCTGCAGTATCTCGAAATTGTTTGTGTGATCCGCGTTGGCGGACTTCGATGAAGCCGAGTCTGGTTAGAATGGCCACGACTTCATGGGGTTTGAGGACGGGAATATTGCCCATGACTTACGCGACGGCGACGTTTTGAACCCCCACGAACTCGGATTCCAGCATGGGCTCGCCATCTTCCAGAAGCATTGCAATGACATCATGCAGGTTGTGGTTGAGTTCATCCAGCGTTTCCCCCTGGGAATGTGCGCCGGGAAAACCAGGAACGAAACCAACGAACAGGCCGGTTTGTGGGCACCGCTCAATTACCGCTGAATAGACTTTCATGGCTAGCTCCAAAACCGCACGGAAAACGTGATTATCATTCCATGCTCTGTGATTATGCAACCGCTTGCTATTGCTGTTCCCGGCTATCCACAGGTCAAAACATCAGCGCGTAGCGCGACAAAAACATACGGCGCAATGCCCTTCGGGGATTGCGCCCTACCGTGATTTCACCTTACGTGCGCGGGTCATTCCAGAGGTTCTAACCCAAGTTTTTCCTTGATTCGGGCGACTTGTCTGGATATGGCGTCAAGGGAATCGTATGCCTTGGCATCAGTTTCATGAACGTATGTAGAAAGCCCTCGAAGTTGCACGGCTGCGTCCATGATGGATTGTCGAGAAGGGAGGAACCCTTGGGAATGTTTTGATAGATACCCATAGAACGGTATTGCGTTTACCCGCGTCTGGAGATCGCAAGAACTCTTCATTAAAGCTTCATACGCTTTTTGAGACCGTTCGGTGTCTCGTGCGATAGGTGTATTTATCGTCGGCGCGTGAAATGCCAAGTTGAATCTGACTTCACCAATAGTCTTCTTCAGTTCGTGCGTTGGTTCGATAAGAAATTTAGAAAGGAGTTGGCCAATAACGTAGACAACTACACCTCCAAAGAAAGTGAAGGCTGCGGTCACGGCGATTTTCACTAGCTCTGTCATCAAAGCACTCCTGTCATCGGCTACAGAACCAAATAAAGTTTGCCAAAAATTTACTTGGTTGGTTCAGAGGTATGGCCCTCTACCCTTACGCCAAAAACAACCGATACGCCGGATTCCCGCTCTCATCCCAATACGGATACCCCAGCTTGTCGAGAAACCCCTTGAACGCTGCCTGTTCGGGCGGTGGCACTTGTACCCCGACCAACACCCGCCCGTAGTCCGCGCCGTGGTTACGGTAGTGGAACAGGCTGATGTTCCAGTTCTGACTCATGTGGTCGAGGAAGTTCATCAGCGCGCCGGGGCGTTCGGGGAATTCGAAGCGGTACAGCACTTCGTTGTCCACTTGCGGGGCGTGGCCGCCGACCATGTGGCGCACGTGGAGCTTGGCCATTTCGTTGCCGCTCATGTCGAGCGGTTGCAGGCCTTTGCGTTCCAGCGCCGCCAGCAGTTTTTCGATTTCGGCGCGGTTTTGCACCTGGATGCCGGCGAAGACGTGGGCCTGTTTCGCGTCGGAATAGCGGTAGTTGAATTCGGTGATGCTGCGCTTGCCCAGCAGGGCGCAGAAGGCCTTGAAGCTGCCGGGCTTCTCGGGGATGGTGACGGCGAGGATGGCTTCGCGCTGCTCGCCCAGTTCGGAGCGTTCGGCGACGAAGCGCAGGCGGTCGAAATTCATGTTGGCGCCGGAGGCGATCGCGGCCAGCGTCTTGCCCTTGAGCTTTTCGCGCGCGGCGTACAGCTTCGCGCCGGCGACGCCGAGCGCGCCGGCGGGTTCGAGGATCGAGCGGGTGTCTTCGAAAACGTCCTTGATCGCCGCACAAATCTCATCGGTGTTGACCAGGATGACTTCGTCCACCAGTTCGCGGCAGATACGGAAGGTTTCCTCGCCGACTTGTTTGACCGCCACGCCGTCGGCAAAGATGCCGACCTGCGCCAGAGTGACGCGTTGGTCTTGCTTGAGCGATTGGTACATGGCGTCGGCGTCCACCGGTTCGACGCCGATGATCAAGGTTTCCGGGCGCAGGCGCTTGACGTAGGCGGCGATGCCGGCGATCAGGCCGCCGCCGCCCACCGGCACGAAGATCGCGTGGATAGCGCCGCTGTGCTGGCGCAGCATTTCCATCGCGATGGTGCCTTGGCCGGCGATCACGTCGGGGTCGTCGTAGGGATGGACGAAGGCGAGCTTTTTCTCCTTCGCCAGTTCGATGGCGTGGAGGTAGGCGTCGCTGTAGGAGTCGCCGTGCAGCACTACCGTGGCGCCGCGCGCCGTGATCGCATCCACCTTGATCTGCGGGGTGGTGGCGGGAATCACGATGATCGCCTCGCAGCCGAGTTTTTGCGCCGACATCGCCACGCCCTGGGCATGGTTGCCGGCGGAGGCGGTAATCACGCCGCGCTTCAGGACGTTCTTCGGCAACTGCGCCATCTTGTTGTAGGCGCCGCGCAGCTTGAAGGAGAACACCGGCTGCATATCCTCGCGTTTCAGCAAGACCGTGTTGTTGAGGCGTCGCGACAGGTTGGGCGCGGCTTCCAGCGGGGTTTCGACAGCCACGTCGTAGACACGGGCGGTGAGGATGCGTTCGAGGTAATCGTTGGACATATTGGGTTCGGCAATCAGTACGGATGACCTTGAAGATTATCAGGAATCGCGCCAAATCCGAAGCTCGCCATTCCGTAAACGGCCAATTCCTGCAATAATCGGCGCACCAGACCAATAAATGCAACGGGGAAAGTCATGACGCAAGACGAATTGAAACAAGCCACCGCGCGCGCCGCCATCGAACATGTGCCGAGCGGCATCATCGGGGTGGGCACCGGCTCCACCGCCAATTTCTTCATCGACGAACTGGCCAAGATCAAGCACAAGATCGACGGCGCGGTCGCCAGTTCGGAAGCCACCGCCCAGCGCCTGAAGAAGCACGGCATCGAGGTGCTGGAACTCAACAGCGTCAGCGAGTTGGCGGTATACGTGGACGGCGCCGACGAGATCACCGCGCACATGCACATGATCAAGGGCGGTGGCGGCGCGCTGACGCGCGAGAAGATCGTCGCGGCGTGCAGCAAGAAATTCGTGTGCATCGCCGATGCCTCCAAGCTGGTCGGCATGTTGGGCAAGTTCCCGCTGCCGGTGGAAGTGATCCCGATGGCGCGTAGCTACGTGGCGCGCCGGTTGACCGCGTTGGGCGGCCAACCGGTGCTGCGCCAGGGCTTCACTACCGACAACGGCAACGTGATTCTCGACGTGCACGGCTTGCAGATCATGAATCCGGTGGAACTGGAAAGCCGCATCAACCAGATCGTCGGCGTGGTGACCAACGGCTTGTTCGCCGCGCGTCCTGCCGACGTGCTGCTGCTCGGTGCGGCGGACGGGGTAAAAACCCTGACTGCCATATAACGGTCACATTGCGAAGTTAGTATTCGCCCCTTTAGGTATTTTTCAGGAGCATAAAATGGCGGGTGAGCATATTTACAAGCAGTTCGATGCGGAGCTGGAAAGCGTACGCGCACTCGTGCTGCAAATGGGTGGCTTGGTCGAAGAGCAGATCGTCAGGTCGATCGAGGCGCTGACCACCGGCGACGAGCAGCTCGCCAACCAGGTGATCGCCGACGACCACAAGGTCAATGCGCTGGATGTGAGCATCGACGAGCAATGCACCCACATCATCGCGCGCCGCCAGCCGACCGCCGGCGATTTGCGCCTGGTGATGACGGTGATCAAGACCATTTCCGATCTCGAACGGATCGGCGACAAGGCCGGCAAAATCGCGCGCCTGAGCAAGCGGATTTACAGTTCCGGTCTGTCCCGTCCGCGTTTCCGCGAAATCGAGTTGATGAGCGAGCTGGTACTGGAGATGCTGCGCAAGGCGCTCGATGCTTTTGCCCGGCTCGACCCCGAACTGGCGCTGGAAGTCAGCCGCGCCGACGAGAAGGTGGATGAGGAATTCCGCTCGGTTTTCCGCCAGCTGATCACCTTCATGATGGAAGATCCGCGCACCATCTCGCAGTCGCTTGACGTGATGCTCACCGCCAAGGCCATCGAACGCATCGGCGACCATGCCAAGAATATCGCCGAATACGTGATCTATACGGTGAAGGGCAAGGACGTGCGTCACATCACCCCCGACGAAATCGAGCAACAAGTTCGCGGGTAATAATGAAAGCTTATTCCACGGTTGCCGCAGTCGATCTGGGGTCGAATAGTTTCAGGTTGCAGGTGGCACGGGTGGAAGACGACCAGCTCTATCCCCTCGATGCATTGAAAGACACGGTACGCCTCGCTGCCGGGTTGAGCGAGGACAAAGTGCTCGACCGGGAAACCCGCGAACGCGCCCTCGCCAGCCTCAGGCGTTTCGGCGAGCGCTTGCGCGGCTTGCCGCGCGAAGCGGTGCGGGTGGTGGCGACCAACACTTTCCGGGTGGCGAAAAACGCCGCCGAGTTTCTCCTTGAAGCCGAGCAGGCGCTCGGTTTTCCCATCGAAATCGTCGCCGGGCGCGAAGAAGCGCGCCTGATCTATCTCGGGGTTTCCCACAGCCTGCCGGCGTCGCGCGAAAAGCGCCTAGTGATCGACATCGGCGGCGGTTCCACCGAATTCATCATCGGTACCGGCCACAAGCCGCAACTGATGGAAAGCCTGTACATGGGCTGCGTCAGTTACAGCCGGCGTTTTTTTCCCGACGGCAAAATCAGCAAGAACGCGATGCAACGGGCGGAATTGACCGCGCGTAGCGAAATCCAGCTGATTTCCAGCGGCTACTATGCCGGACACTGGAGTCAGGCGGTGGGTTCCTCCGGCAGCGCGCGCGCCCTGGCGGAAATCCTCGAAGCCAACGGCTGGGCGGAAAGCGGCATTACCCGCGCCGGTCTGGATAATCTGCGTGCGGCGCTGATCAAAGCCGGTACCAGCGATAAGCTGGGTATCGCCGGCCTGCGTGCCGACCGCGCGCCGGTGCTGGCCGGCGGTTTTGCGATCATGGCGGCGGCGTTCGCCGAACTGGGCATCGAAACCATGACCGTGGTCGACACGGCGTTGCGCGAAGGCGTGCTGTACGACATGCTCGGCCGCTTTCATCACCACGACATGCGCGAAACCACGGCGCGCCAGTTCATGCGGCGCTATCAGGTCGATCCGGTGCAGGCCGGACGGGTGGAGGTGCTGGGGGTCGAGTTGCTGCGGCAATTGGCCAACACGCTGCCGCTCGAACTGGAAGCGTCGCTGCAATTTTTCGCCTGGGTGGTGAAGCTGCACGAGATCGGGCTGACCATCTCCCACGCCGGCTACCACAAACACTCCGCCTACATCCTGGATAATGCCGACATGCCGGGCTTTTCCAAGAAGGAACAGAATCAGCTCGCGCTACTGGTGCTGGCGCAACGCGGCTCGCTGGGCAAAGTGCTCAACTACGTCGCGTCGCCGCTGGACTGGGCGCAGATCGTGGTGTTGCGTCTGGCGGTGCTGTTCTACCGCAGCCGCACGGAGCTCAATTTGCCGCGGGAAATGCGCCTGGAAGCGCTGGGCAACGGTTTTCAACTGACCCTGGACAAGGATTGGCTGGCGCACAACCCGTTGACGCAAACCGCGCTGGAAAGCGAAGCCAAGGACTGGAAAGCGATCGGCAAGCGGCTGGTGGTGGTTGCGGGTTAGGCGGCGACACGATGTAGAGACGCAAGATTTTGCGTCTCTACCATCCACCGTAGATCAAGGCGTATTTTGGCTCCAGCGTAACCTTGCGCTTCGCAAAAGGTTAGCTTACGCCCGAACACCCCTTGACCCCGTCAAGGGGTGTTCTCTTCCACGAACTGCGGGAAATAGGCGGCGTTGACGATGTAGGTGCCGTCGCAGTTGAAGCTGGCGCGCACGATCCCCTGGCTCAGCGATACCGCGGCATTGCGCAGGTAATAGCCTTCGATGCTGCGCAAGCGGTTGAACGACTGCATGATTTCACGAATATCCTTTTTCGCCATCGGTTGCCATTCTTCGCGCTGCTGATCCATCAGCGTGCGCCAGTGTTCCGGCAAGTATTCGCGCAACGGGCCGGTCTGCACCGCGCGGCGCAACTGGCGGATGATCTTCATCTTTTTCAGATACGGCACGCGCACGAAATGGCGTTCGACATAGCCCGGCCGGATGATCGCCTCGGCATCGTGAATTTCGTAATGGAAGGGGTTGAACACCGACTCGGTGCGCACTTCGCTGCTGTTGAAGCCGATGTAGATGCCATAGCAACCGGTTTTGCGCAGCAGCGCTTCGCAGGTTTCCAGCACCTGGGCCGCTTGCCGGTCGATGCGGCTTTCCTGGCGCGGACGGTGCGCCGCGGTTTCGCGCAGGGTCGGGTCGCCCTTGACGCTGACGAACAGTTTGCCCGGCGGCAGGCCGAAAGCCCCGACGATGGCTTCGTGGACGACATCGAACTCTTGCGGGTCGGCTTGACCGCTTCCGGCAGGCGCAAGTGGGGGGCTGATGGTGTGCAAATGGAGCTTTCAGAAATAAAACCAGATAGAGCGGGCGTGAAGGGAAAGGTTCATTCACGCCCGGCAATGCAGGGTAGCAGCCAAGGATGACGCAGGGATGACGAAAATCACAGCGCCGGTTTGGCCAGTTCCGCCAGCAGTTCGACCTGGGCGCAGTGGTGCTTGGTGCCGCGGCGTGGGGTTTTGCGCTCGAACACCCCGCCGGCGTTCATTTCCCACGACTGGACGTTGTCGCTCAGGTAGTAATCCAGCCCTTCCTTGATCACGCGCTTTTTCAGCTTGGGATCGAGTACCGGAAAGCAGGTTTCGACGCGGCGGAAGAAATTGCGTTGCATCCAGTCGGCGCTCGACATGTACAAGGTCTGTGCAGCGTCGTTGTAGAAATAGAAGATGCGCGAATGTTCGAGGAAGCGCCCGATCACCGAACGGACCCGGATATTTTCCGAGACGCCGGGAATGCCGGGGCGCAGCGCGCAGACGCCGCGCACGATCAGGTCGATCTTGACGCCGGCCTGGGAGGCTTCGTAGAGGGCGCTGATAATCTCCGGTTCGAGCAGCGAATTCATCTTGGCGATGATATGCGCCTTCTTGCCGGCCTTGGCATGTTCGGCTTCGCGCCGGACCATGTTCATCATCGCGGGGTGCAGGCTGAACGGCGATTGCAGCAGATGGTTGAGCTTGCTCGCCTTGCCCAGGCCGGTGAGCTGGACGAAAATATCGTTGACGTCGCTGCCGATCTCCTCGTTGCAGGTGAACAGGCCGAAATCGGTATACAGCTTGGCGGTGCGCGGGTGGTAGTTGCCGGTGCCGAGATGCACGTAGCGGCGCAGCCGGTCCTCCTCGCGCCGCACCACCAGCAGCATCTTGGCGTGGGTCTTGTAGCCGACCACGCCGTATACCACGTGGGCGCCGGCATCCTCCAGGCGTTGCGCCCAATTGATGTTGGCTTCCTCGTCGAAGCGCGCCATCAGCTCCACCACCACCGTGACTTCCTTGCCGTTTTGCGCCGCCGTGATCAGCGCTTCCATCAGCATCGAATCGGTGCTGGTGCGGTAGATGGTCTGGCGGATCGCCATCACGTTGGGATCGGTGGCGGCCTGCTGGATGAAGTCGATCACCGGGGTGAACGCCTGGTAGGGCTGGTGCAGCAGGATGTCGCCGGTGCGGATCGCCTGGAAGATGTCGGGCTGCTTGATCACTTCTTTCGGCAGGCTGGGGATGAACGGGGCGAACTTGAGGTCGGCGCGATCCACCCGGTCGGGAATCTGCATCAGGCGCACCAGGTTCACCGGGCCGTGGACGCGGTACAGGTCGTCGGGGGTCAGATCGAATTGGCCGAGCAGGAAGGTGGCCATTTCCGGCGAGCAGTTGTCGGCGATTTCCAGACGCACTTCGTCGCCGTAGTGGCGATGCGACAGCTCGCCCTGCAACGCCAGGCGCAGGTTTTTCATTTCCTCCTCGTCCACCAGCAGGTTGCTGTTGCGGGTGACGCGGAACTGGTAGCAGCCCTTGACGTGCATCCCGGAAAACAGCTCGCCGACATGGGCGTGCAGGATTGAAGTGAGGAATACGAAGCCGTATTCGCTGCCCGCCACTTCTTTCGGCAGGCGGATCACCCGCGGCAGCGAGCGCGGCGCCTGAACGATGGCGGTGCCGGAGTTGCGTCCGAACGCGTCCTTGCCTTCCAGTTCGACGGCGAAATTCAGACTTTTGTTGAGCACGCGCGGGAAGGGGTGCGCCGGGTCGAGCCCGATCGGCGTGAGCACCGGCATCAGCTCGTGGAAGAAATAGTTGCGTATCCATTCGCTTTGTTCGTGCGACCAATGGTTGCGCCGCACGAAGCGGATGCCCTCCTTGGCCAAGTCGGGCAGGATCACCTCGTTGAGGTGCTTGTATTGGCGCTCCACCAGCTTGTGCGCGGTCAGGCAGACCTCATTGAAAGCCTGGCGTGCCGTCAACCCGTCCGGCCCGGTGATGGTGGCAGGATCGTACTTGATCTGTTCTTTCAGGCCGGCCACCCGCACCTCGAAAAATTCATCCAGGTTGCTGCTGACGATGCACAGGAATTTCAGACGCTCCAGTAGCGGATTGCGCTCGTCTTCGGCTTGCTCCAGCACGCGCTGGTTGAAGGCCAGCAGACCGAGTTCGCGATTGATGAAATATTCCGGGGCGTCGAAATTGGGCATGGTTATCCGTGAAGCGTATGGTGAAAAGCGGGCAGGCCTTTAGTCGCAGAGATAGCGGAGTGACGCTCTGCGAGGCGATTTCTGAATTTTACTCAGGGCTTGGGCGGGACGAAACCGCTGGCGCTATCTGCGCCGTCGCCGAAGAAATACGCTTCGACCTGCTGGGCAAGATAAGTGCGCGCCCGCGGATCGGCCATGCTCAGGCGGTTCTCGTTGATCAGCATGGTTTGCTGGCGCAGCCAGCCGGCCCACGCTTCCTTGGAAACGTTCTCGAAAATTCGTTTGCCGAGTTCGCCGGGGTAAGGCGGAAAATCCAGGCCTTCGGCTTCGCGGCCCAATTTGGTGCAGTTGACGGTTCTGGCCATCGTGTATGACTCCATGCCTGTTGGGATAAGGCGATGATACCCAAAATCCTTTAGCCGTACCACCGGCAGGCGGAAAAGTGCAACGCAAGCGCAATACTGGGCGTTTATGCTATCGGCTTGGTGGACGCGCAGATTTTCTCATCCGGTGTAAAATGGCCGTCTAATCCCCC
>Ga0208566_1001477_pt1 | contig 13594 bp, 11 predicted proteins | sample PL_2010_150m_FD_184159 | JGI IMG/M metagenome (GOLD analysis project Ga0208566, IMG submission 184159) | Freshwater microbial communities from Powell Lake, British Columbia, Canada to study Microbial Dark Matter (Phase II) - PL_2010_150m... | ecosystem: Environmental > Aquatic > Freshwater >...
GTATAATATCGAATACCATAATGTTCGGATGAATAACTCACGTGCTGAACTCTTTAATGCAAAAGATCAAATTGATCTTAGCCAGATCATTTTATTACCGGATGATTTATCAAATGAACTTTATAAATGCCGAATTATCTATTCAGAAGAAATTGTTAGCATAGATTTTCAGAAATACAACAAGAAAAAAATAAATTGCTTACAAATTGTACCTGATAATGAAATTACTTATTCCCATAAATTTGAAAACAGAACCATATTTGAAGATCATCTTACAAATCTAAAGCAGATGAAATATTAATTATCAAAAACGGATTTGTAACCGATACGAGTTTTTCAAATGTTGTTTTTTTTGACGGAACAAAATATTTCACTCCTACATCACCTCTACTAAAAGGGACAAAGAGAACAAAGCTTCTCGCTGAAGGCATTATTCAAGAAGAAGAGATTAGATTAAATGATATTCAAAAGTTCAAGTTTGTTTATTTGGTTAATGCTTTATTGGATTTAAGAGAAGAGAATAGAATTCCAATTGAGAAAATTATTATGTGATAGAATTATAAAAGACCCCGACCTTGTCGGGGTCTTTTATAATATAAGCTAAAACTTAATTTTCTTTTCAACTTCAGCTGCAACATCGGGTGATACTAATATCCTACCGCATGATTCGCAAGAAAATAATCTCTTGCTCGATTTGATCTCAAGCTGTCGCTGCGGGGGTACCACATTATGACATCCGGAACACGCTGCTCTTATAATTGTAACTACAGCTTTTCCGCCAAGAGCTTTACGGATTCTGCTGTATGTATTGTAATCTGGTTTGCGGACTTTTGTTGCAACCTTATCGCGTTTATCTTTTAACCGAGCTTCTTCGCGTTCATTAGCTTTGATGATTTGTTTTAGTTCCGTTTCTTTCTCCTTCAAATCTTTTGAAAGAGTATCGAGCTGCGGTTCAACTTCACTAATTTCTTTTTTCAATTTCTGAACAAGATCTTCAAGCGCAGAACTTTCCGCTTCAAGTTTTGTAATCTGTCCCTCGCTATGATCAATCTCTTTGGTGAGAGCATCATACTCTTTGTTATTGCGGACCTGGTAAAGCTGGGATTTGAACTTTTTAAGATTGGCTTTCAACCGGTCAACATCTTCATCATTCTGTTTGCGTTTATTGATAGAGCTTTTCTTTTCAGCTTCTTTAGTTTCAATTTGCTCATCAATAGTATTGATCTGAAATTTCAGATCATTAACTGCTGCGGGAAGGTCGCCGCGCAATTCTTCAAGTTCATCGAGTTGATTATCGATCAATTGAAGTTCGTAGAGAACCGAGAGTTTTTCTATCAAAGTGGACTCCTTATTGTTTATAAAATTTGACCGGGTTGGTACTGCCCGAATATTTTAAAACTTTTATACCGCTGCTTTTTGGAATAAAATTATTAATTACTTGTTGAGCAGCTTTTAATGAAATAATTTCTGTTTCATAATGACCGGCATCTATCAATAAAATTTTTCTTTCGGCGTCTTGGTAAGTATGATATTTTATATCTGCAGTTACAAAAGCATCAGCTTCTTCTGAAATAGCTTGTGTCAATAGTTCAGAGCCCGATCCGCCGCAGACAGCAATTTTTTTAATTGTTTTCCCCGTTCCTTCGCAATATTTAAGAGCTTTTGTTTTTAACGATTTTGAAACGAACGATAAAAATTTATTTTCATTCATTTCTTTTTCAAGTTCACCGATTGCACCGGCACCATAATTTACGTTTTTATTTTTAAGAGGATAAATATCATATGCTGGTTCTTCATAAGGATGTGTTTTTACAATTGCGGAAATCACTTTATTTAATTTCCAAGAATCTACTATAACTTCCAATCGAATTTCATTCACATTTTCAAAACGATTTTTCTTCCCGACTTGAGGATTAGATTTATCAGATCCCTTAAAAGTTCCTTCACCGGAGGATCTAAAACTGCAATTTTCATACTCGCCGATTATTCCTCCGCCTGCCGAAAATATTGCTTCAGAAATTTTATCTAAGCTTGTTGCTGGAATAAATGTAACTACTTTGAATTGATTGTTCTCTTCGTTTTCTAGAAATCGGATATTCTTTAATTTTAAAACTTTAGCAAGTTCGAATGATACACCGTCTTTTATGGAATCGAAGTTTGTGTGGGCAGAATAAACGCTGATGTTATGTTTGAACAATTTATCAATCAGTTTTGCTAAAGAATTATTTTCGGTATCTAATTTTTTTATTGGTTTGAATATGAGAGGGTGGTGAGTAAATATAAAGTTACATTTTTTTTGAAGGGATTCTTTTAGGACTTCATCATTAAGCTCAAGACAGAGCATGATGCTTTTGATTTTTTGCCTCCTCGAGCCAATTTGAAGTCCAACATTGTCCTTCTCCCAAGCGGCTCCGGGCGGCGCCCAATCATCCAGATATTTTGTCAATTCTCCAACAATCATATATAAAAAAAATGCACTCTTGATATTGTGAGTGCATTTGGTAATCAGAATCCTCTATTTAAAAGTTCTGTGTTCTTTCGTTTGCCTGATTTGATTAAAAATTTTCTCATATTTGCACACAAAATATACCATAAACGCGTATAAGATTCAAACTAATATATGGTGTCAAATTTTAGTCGGTTCTATCCAGCTCCCTTTTTCACGAATAATTTCAATTAATTCATCTACAGCATTTTCAGAATTCACATTTCTACGCACAATATCTTTGCCGTGGTATAGCGTTATTTTATTGGTTCCGGAACCAACATATCCGAAATCCGCATCCGCCATTTCTCCCGGTCCGTTAACTATGCATCCCATAATCGCAATCTTAACACCCTTTAAATGTTCGGTCCGTTTACGAATTTTGTTTGTTACTTCAACGAGATCAAATAAAGTTCTTCCGCAAGAAGGGCATGCGATGTATTCTGTTTTAGAAATTCTTGTTCTCGCGGCTTGAAGAATTCCAAAGCACGTTCTATTGATAAATTCTTTTTCGAAATTATTGTTCGATTGATCTCTCCCGGTTAACCACACACCATCACCAAAACCATCTATAAGCAAAGAACCAAAATCTGTTGATGCATATAAACGGAAAGTATTTTCGTCCATTTTTTCATAAGATCTTTTTATGATAACCGGATTTTTTATGTTTCTAAGCATCAACTCAAAAAAAACACGGCGCTGTTCTGCCATTCCATGTAAATTGCTTGTCGATAAAACTAAAACAACCGTTTGATCATTTGCTATTACTGAAAGCAGATCGCTAAAAGTTGACTGCTGATTCATTTCAACAAAATTTAGAATAAATGATTTATTTCCGGCAGACTTGTATTGTTCAATGGATGAATAGAAAGGGACTCCTTTTGTTTGATCTACGAGCGATGACCATTTTTCATAATTGTAAATAACTTTTAGAGTGGTCGGTGATTCAAAATGTAAATCATTATTTCCTATGAATAAAAGATCGCTTGCCTGATCTGTCATGTTCCATTTATCTATTATCTGATCATAAATGAAACCGATTTGAGTTAAATCTTTGTTGTTGATAATTCTTTCTTCACTGAAATCCGAAATTACTTTTGGAACAGTTGCGCCACCGATTCCAGCAACCTCAAACGTTTCTCTTCGTTGATAAATGAAAGGATCTTTTGGTGATTCTATAATTGAAATTATTGATGAGTGGCTTTCTCTTTTGTTATATCTTTGCACTAATGAAATTGCAACCGGTACTTCAAATTCTGGTTCTTCTGTTAGTGAAACACGAATTGTATCACCGATTCCATCTTCGAGTAATGTCCCGATTCCCAGAGCAGATTTAATTCTTCCATCTTCACCATCGCCCGCTTCAGTTACACCGAGGTGCAATGGGTAATTCATATTTTCAGATTCCATTCTTTGGATTAGTAAACGATAAGCTTGAACCATTACCTGCGGATTGCTGGACTTCATGGATAAAACAATATTATGATAATTTAAGTCTTCACATATTCGTAAAAATTCTAAAGCTGATTCAACCATACCATGCGGTGTATCTCCGTAACGGCTCATAATACGATCTGATAACGAACCGTGATTAGTTCCGATTCGCATAGCAGTTCCGCACTCTTTGCAAATTTTTACAAGCGGTGAAAACTTTTCTCTTATTCGGTCAAGTTCGGAATTATATTCTGCATCTGTATATTCAATAACTTGAAATTTTTTCTTATCGGCATAATTGCCCGGATTCACTCTTACCTTTTCAACAATTCGAGCTGCAAGTTCTGCGGCATTAGGAGTGAAATGAATATCAGCAATAAGAGGTGTGTTATATCCACGCTTGCGTAATTCATTTTTAATGTTGCGAAGATTTTCCGCTTCGTTGATGCTGGGCGCCGTGATGCGGACATACTCACAACCTGCCTTAATCATTCTTATTGATTGTTCAACCGTAGCTATTGTATTCATAGTATCTGTCGTAGTCATTGATTGTATTCGGATCGGATTGTTTGCGCCAAGAGGAACATCGCCGATAAAAACTTCGCGTGTTTTGTAGCGGGAATATTGAGTTAGACTATTACAATATTTTGTAATTTTTTCAATCATGATGCAACATAATTAACAAGAATAAATGGCAAGAAGTTCTAATTTGTTTTCGCAAGTTCGTATAAAAATGTTTTGATGAACTCAGGAGCGGCTGGGGGATTTTGTGCCGTAATAATATTTTTCTGTATAACAACAGGTGAATCTTTATAATCAACGCCTTGTTTTTCAAGTTCCTTCCTATCATCCGAATGGCAAGCAGCACATTCAGAAAGTATTCCGGCTTTAGCTAAAATAATTACCGCACTGCAGATCGCGCCGACCGGTTTTTTACTTTTAGAAAATTTTTGAGCGGTTGATTGAATAACCGGATCGTTCCAATAATTTCTCATACCGCTTCCGCCGATAAGTATTAATCCGCCAAAATTACTTTCGTGAATGTTATAAAGCTGGACATCATTTTTAACTTTTAATCCGTTTGAACCGATACAGAGTGAGTATGAATCCGATGCGATGAATATTTTTATATCAGCTCTTTCGAGAGCGTTGGTAATAATTAGATATTCTTCTTCGTTGAATTTTTGTGCCGGAAGGATTAATAGAACACTTTTCTTAATCAAAAATTTAACTCTTTCTTGTTTCAGTAATCAAAATACAAATATAAATTTTGATCGGCAATCTTATGGAAGTTTGGTTTGACGGAATAAATTTCTAATTTCGTTTGTATAAAGTTCACCACGAAGGCAAAAACTTATAAACATGCGTATTCCCGAACAAAAGATCGAAGAAATAAGAAACTCCGCTGATATTGTGGATCTTATTTCCGGTCACGTTCATTTGCGGAAGCGTGGAAAAAACTTTGTTGGGTTATGTCCGTTCCATCAAGAGAAAACCCCATCGTTTACAGTAAGCGAAGACAAACAGATTTATCATTGTTTCGGCTGCGGTGTGGGTGGAAATGTTTTTAAGTTCTTAATGGAATTAAAAAATATTTCTTTTGTTGAAGCTGTTGAAGAAATAGCCGAACACCTCGGAATAAAGATAGATTATGAAAACCGTCCTACCGATTCACAACAGAATGAACTTGAAGAACTATATGAATTAAATGTTCTTGCTGCGAGATCCTTTTCCGATAATTTATTGAAAAGTACCGACGGCGAAGAAGCTCGGGAATATCTAAAAAGAAGAAACATCAAACAGCCGACACAAAAAACTTTTGGAATCGGTTACGCTCCGTTCGGATGGGATAATTTTCTTTCTCACGCTAAAGAAAATAAAGTTGATCTTGCTAAAGCAAAACTTCTTGGGCTGATTGACATCAACGATAAAGGCGAGTATTACGATAAATTCCGTGGACGTATAATATTTCCAATCTTCTCACCAAACGGAAGAGTAATTGCATTCGGCGGACGAATTTTAGAAAATCAAGAGAATGCCGCTAAGTATCTAAACTCACCTGAATCACAAATTTATTCTAAGAGACGATCTCTGTATGGATTGTTCCATTCAAAAGATGATATAAGAAAACTAGACCGCGCAATTCTTGTTGAAGGATATATGGATTTGATTTCCTTATATCAAGCCGGAGTAAAAAATGTAGTTGCATCTTCCGGTACATCTTTAACAGAAGAACAAGTTCAGCTCCTTTCCCGGTTTACAAAAAATATTATAATTCTTTTTGATGCTGATCCGGCAGGGCAAAAAGCATCGCTTAGAAGTATTGAAATATTACTAAAGCAAGATTTTGAAGTGAAAGTTATTGCATTACCGAAAGGCGAAGATCCGGATTCATATATCATCAAATATGGTAAAGAAAAATTTGAAGAAGAAGTTTCACACGCAAATAATTTTCTTGAATATCAGACTGCACAATTTGAAGACCAAGGATTGTTTGAAGACGTGGCTGAAATGACAAAAGCAATTCGCGAACTTGTGAAGACTTTAGCTTTAGTCGGTGATGAACTTAAGCGGAATCTTTTAATGAAAGCAATTGCTAAGCGATTTAATTTACGCGAAAAATTGATTGAGTCGGAATTAAACACATTTTTACAGCAGCAAAAAGAAAAGAGCACTGCTTCAACAGCACGTCCCGAACAAAGAAACGCAGTTCAGCAAACTCAATCACAGCTTGCATTATCTTCAAAATCAGCCGACGAAAATCCTTACGAGAAAGAATTGATCCGCTTACTTTACAGCGGTGAAGAAGAAATTATTTCTCACATTCTCGATAAAATTTCCATTGAAAATTATAATAATCATAGCTTGAGAAAACTTGCCGAGATTGTTGGGGACGGGTTCAGTGAGCAGAAATTTTCTCCTGCATATTTGATTGATAAAATTGAAGATGAAGAGTTACAAGAATTTATTTTTGAATTAACTCTTGCTGATGAATCTATAAGTAAAAAGTGGGATGAACTTTCTTACAACGGCAAAATTGAAAAAGATACTTTAGATCATGCACTTGAAACAATAAAAAACTTTCTTCTATTTCAGATTGATCAGCAAATCAAACTGAATAATCAATTCATTACGGATTCCAAGGATGAACGGCTGCATTTAGAAATGATGAAACGAAATCAAGAATTGCAGGACGAAAAAAAATCGCTTCTTGGTCCAAAGAACAAACAATTATGAATTAAAGATGCTATACAATCAATCACTGTACGAAATTAATACCCGTATCTGGCTCCGAAGATTTGATCAAGGAATTATCAAATCAACTTTGAACGATGTGCCGAATTCATACTGGGACAATCTCGCGAAAAAGGGAATTGATTATATCTGGTTAATGGGAATTTGGAAAACATGTAATTCAGTAATTGACAGATGTTGTTTTGAAGAAGGATTAAAAAAAAGTTACGACCGTGCATTAAAGGGCTGGAAACGAGAAGATGTGATCGGTTCGCCTTATGCAATAGATGTTTACGAAATTAATCCTGAGTTAGGCGATCATAAATCTTTGCTTGAATTAAAATCCCGCTTGAATAAGAAGGGAATGAAACTCATTCTCGATTTCGTTCCAAATCATTATAGTGCGGACACCAGGTTAATCAAAACAAATCCCGGTATTTTTCTTTCGGTTGATAAAGAACTCTTCAACCGCGATCCGCACACGTATTACCAGCCAAATAATAATGAGCAGAAATATTATGCTCATGGCAGAGATCCTTTTTTCCCGGCATGGCAGGATACTATCCAGATAAATATTTTCAGCAAAGAGGCAAGACAGTTCCATATTAACACTCTGATTTCATTAACAAAAGTGTGTGATGGTGTCCGCTGCGATATGTCAATGCTTTTACTTAACAATATTTTTAAGAATACTTGGGGCGGAGTGTTAGGTAAAAATGGTTTTGATAATTATGGAACGGAATTCTGGACGGAAGCGATATCAGAAATTAAAAATGAGAGAGCGGATTTTATTTTTATTGCCGAAGCTTACTGGGATCTTGAATATGATCTTCAACAGATCGGGTTCGATTTTACTTATGACAAGAAATTGACCGATCGTTTGAAATATGCACCGGTAAAAGAAATTCACGATCATCTTTTTGCAGATTATGATTATCAAAAAAAATCATTGCGCTTCATTGAAAACCATGATGAAGAACGGGCAGCAGCTATTCTTGGAAAAGAAAAATCTAAAGCAGCGGCGGTAATAATAAGCACAATTCAAGGAATGCGTTTTTATTATGACGGACAATTTGAGGGGAAGAAAATTAAACTTCCGGTACAACTTGTAAGAGAACCCGAAGAGCAAACGAACATTGAGTTAAGAGATTTTTATAATAAGCTTCTAACGATTACTTCGCACGAAATTTTTAACAGAGGTAAATGGATACTTTTAGAACCGGAATCTTCTTTGGATAATAACACTACATTTTCAAATATCCTTGCTTGGATTTGGAGCTTTAAAGATGAGAAGCGTCTTGTAGTGGTTAATTATTCTGAAACTCTTTCAACTTGCCGTATAAAATTGGATGTTCGCGGTTACCCTGAAGATTTTTTAATTAAAGATTTATTGAATGATCAATCCTATATGCGATCGGCAGAGGAAGTTTACAACAGCGGTTTATATATAGAGCTAAAACCTTTCCAATCACACATCTTTACTTATTGAAAAATTCTATCCATATTATTTAACCGTCATTCAATATTTTATAAAATGTTTCTTGAATTACATTCCATGCTAATTCTAGATGTTTCTCTTCTGTTCTTAGTCCGGAGACAACTAATCGTATTGTAAATTTTTCATTCAGTTTTGTATGTGTTATAAAAATTTTCCCTGTTAAGTTTACCTCATTCAATAATTTTTCATTTAACTCGTTGAGTTTCTTCTCATCGTTCCAACCTGTTGGTTTCGCTCTAAAACATATAGTGCTGAACGGTGTTGGTGCAACTCGTTCAAAATGAGGATGTTCATCAATCCATTTTGCAAAAAACTGTCCGAGACGGATGTGCTCTCTCAATCTTGTCTGCAATCCTTCAACACCAAAGTAACGCAGTACAAACCAAAATTTTAATGATCTAAATCTTCGTCCAAGTTGAATACCGTAATCCATATAATTAATCACGGATGAATCTTCTGCGGTTTTCAAATATTCTGCTGAAAGTGAGAATGCCTTCTTAAGAACTTCCGGTTTGCGCGTATATAAAATGCTTAAATCAACCGGAACGAACAACCACTTATGCGGATTGACAACAAACGAATCTGCATGTTCTACACCTTTAAAATGTCTGTTCATCTCAGGCAGCATTGCAGTTACGCCTGCATGTGCGGCATCAACATGAAGCCAAATTTTTTCCTGCGTGCATATTTTCGCTATCTCTTCAACCGGATCTACACTTGTTGTTGATGTTGTTCCAATTGTCGCTACAACACAGAAAGGTACGCAGTCATTTGCACGATCTTCTTTAATTGCTTTCTCTAACTCTGATGGTATCATTCTGAATTCCGAATCAACCTGAATTTTTCTAATTCCATCCAAACCGATGCCGAGCGTGAGAGCACTTTTATCAATTGAACTATGTGCTTGTTCCGAACAATACAAACGTAGTTTAGGAACACCACTCATACCGTTTTTACGAATATCAAATCCGATATTTTCCCGTGCCGCTGCAATAGCATGCATTGAACTTACCGAAGCGGTATCGTAAATGATTCCCCAAAATTCTTTTGGAAGATTAATTATTTCTCTAAACCAGTTTAAAACTGTTTCTTCAAGTTCGGTTGATGCTGGTGCGGATTTCCAAAGCATTGAGTTAACATTAAACGTGGCACTGATAAGTTCTGCAAGAATTCCGGGTCCGCTTGCGGTTGAATTAAAATACGCCATAAAGTTCGGATGCTGCCAATGAGTTGTTCCCGGTAAAATAATTTTATCTAAGTCTTCGATGATTTTATTTATCGGCTCGCTGGATTGTGGTGCGTGATTAGGTAATTTTCTTTTCACATCTCCCGGTTTAATTTTAGGCAGAACAGGAAATGAACCAACATTCTCAATATAGTTTGCCGCCCAGTCAATTAATTCATATCCGTACTTTTTAAATTCTTCTGCAGGCATATCGCCATAACTCTTGATCTTGCTCATGCTCTTTCTCTAAAATTTTATTTGGTTTACCCAATCTGAAATTAGCCTCATTAGTTGAATCCGTTTTTCAGAAAAGGAATGACCGGCTTCAAGTATGAACTCTTTAACATTAGAATTTGCGAGTTTGAGTGCACCAACCAAAGGCTTATGATGCAATTCTATAGGTGCTGTCGTATCATTCTTAGCACTTATGATAAGAAGATTTTTTTGTGAAAGTTTTTCGGCATGATTAATAAGATCCCAATCGTTTTTATGTTGGATCAATTCATCCAAAAGTTTTTCGGGAGAGGGACAGTTCACAAAATCCTTTGCACGTAGCATTATTTCCGAGCCATATTTTTTTATTTCTTCAGTCATTGTTAATAATTGTCCAAACATTCCGAAGTTAAACGGTGCTATCGCACAAACATTTTTTATATCATCAAATTGAATCGAATTCAAGAGGGCAGAGAATCCTCCCATACTATAACCAACAAATACAATTCTATTTTTATCTACCTGAAATTTTTCTCTGCATAAATCGTCTTTTAAAAATGTTACTGCCGCGGGCATATCTTCAATAAGGTTATTCCAGGAAAATTCGCCCTCGCTTCCCCATGAACCGCGACTATAAAACGTGAACACATTAAATCCCTGGCGCTGAAGCATGTGTGCGATATCGTAATTCACTTCATTGCCCGGGAAACCGGTTAAGAGCAAAACAGTTGGATGCAGTCCTTCACCGGATGTAATAAACATTGTACCTAAAACTTTTGATCCGCCGCTAATAAAAACCACGGGAGATAATGATGATGGAAATTTCGGATCTGTTTTAGGGTTATCTTGAGTTACAGGATCAAAATCTGTCATTGCTCATACCTTGGCATTTGTCATTTCTTCTATTCAAAGATAAGCAGAAAAAGATTTGTCTGAAATCAATTTACTCATTCATTCAAAATTTCCATCTCGCTTCTTCATTTCTTATCTTTGTCCATAATTTTCTAACAAAAACAATATTGTAATGAGAGTAAGTAAATCGTTTATTCCGACCTTAAAAGAAGTACCGAATGATGCGGTAATACCAAGCCACATTTTAATGATTCGTGCAGGATTAATAAGGCAAGTATCAGCCGGAATATATTCTTGGCTGCCGCTTGGATATAAAGTTCTAAGAAAAATTATGGATATCATTCGCGAAGAGATGAACGCAATCGGCGGACAGGAGTTTCACTTCCCGGCATTAAATCCAAAAGAAATTTGGGAACAGACCGGAAGAGTTGAAGCATTCGGAGATATTCTTTTTCATATTAAGAACCGCGATTATGTTTTAGCTCCGACGCACGAAGAGATTGTTGCGTATCATGCTAAGGGTTCCATCGCTTCTTACAAAGATCTGCCTCAAATCTGGTATCAGATCCAAACTAAGTTTAGAAATGAACCGCGTCCTAGAAGCGGAGTTATACGCGGAAGACAATTTATTATGAAGGATGCTTATACACTCGACCGTGATGAAGCCGGGTTGGATGTTGGTTATGCTCTTCATGATAAAGCTTACCGGGCAATTTTTGACCGCTGCGGGTTAAAATATTTTGTTGTAGGTGCTTCAAGCGGTGCAATGGGCGGAAGTAAATCCGAAGAGTTTATGGTTAAGAGTGATGCTGGCGAAGATACTGTTGCTTATTGCGAGAAGTGCGGATATGCTTCCAACGCTGAAGTTGCTCAGTCCGTTGCAGTTAGTGCAAAACATCATGCAGTGAGTAAAGCTGTTTATGAAATCTCTACACCGAATGTAAAATCAATTGATGAACTTTGCGCGTTCCTAAAGATTGATGAACATGAAACAGCAAAATCCAGGATCTACATTCACGATAGCAAACCTGTTTTAGTTTTAATGTTTGGCAATGATGAAGTGAATGAAACAAAACTCGGTAATGTACTTGGCGGAAATGTTCGCCCAGCACATCCGGAAGAATTAAAAGAGATTTCCGGTGCAGATGCCGGTTCAATCGGTCCGATCGGATTTTCAAATAGAATTATCGCTGATAATCTTTTAAAGGATGGAAATAATTTTTACAGTGGTGCGAACAAAAATGATTATCACATCGGCGGAATAGATTTGAAACGCGATGTCCCCAAATGTGAATACTTTGATTTGCGTACAACAGAGAAAGGGGAAAAATGTATCCGATGCGGTTCAACTTTAGATGTGTTCAAAGCAATTGAACTTGGACATATCTTTAAGCTCGGGACAAAATATTCTGTAGCGCTTGGCGTACTTTATCTTGATGAAAACGGGAAAGAACATCCGATAGTGATGGGAAGTTACGGTATTGGTGTGGAAAGAATCTTTGCTTGCTTCCTTGAGCAGAATTATGATGAGAAAGGAATTATTTGGAAAAAACCTCTCAACCCATTTGATATTCATTTGATCGGATTGAATATGAAAAACGATCTCGTTTTCAAAACTTGTGAAAAACTTTACATTGATTTGATTGCTGAAGGTTTCGAGGTGCTGTTTGATGACCGTCTTGAAGCGAGCGCAGGATTCAAATTCAATGATGCGGATTTGCTTGGAATGCCTGTTCAATTAATTGTAGGTGAGAAAAATTTGAAGGACGGCAAAGTTGAAGTGAAGAACAGAAAAACCGGCGAGAAAAAAATTGTAGAACTAAACCAATTAAATTCTATTCTAAAAGAATTGATTTAAAAGCTAAACGCAAAGACCGCAGAGAATACGCAAAGTTCACTGAGAAAAAACTTTGTGATCTTTGCATTAAACTTTGCGAACTCTGCGGTAATAAAACATGAATGCAAAGTTGTACATTGTCTCTACACCCATCGGTAACTATGAAGATATTTCTTTACGTGCGATCAATATTTTGAAGTCAGTTGATTTTATTGTTTGTGAAGAATTTAAAGAAGCAAGACGGTTACTTCACCACTTTCAGATAGAGAAAGAATTACAGTCACTCAACGAGCATAATGAAGAAGAAGCATCACAAGTAATATTTCAAAAAATCAAAGAAGGTAAATCCGCCGCGTTAATATCCGATTGCGGCACTCCGCTTTTTTCAGATCCCGGAAATTTATTAGTTCAAATGTGTATTGCTGCTAAAATTGATATTGTTCCAATTCCGGGTGCAAGTTCATTACTGCCTGCGCTTGTTGGTTCAGGATTGAATCTTGATAAATTCTATTATGCCGGCTGGCTTTCACCTAAAAGCGAAATAAGAAAAAAAGAATTACTCAGGCTAAAGAGTGTTAAAGAACTAATTATTCTGATGGAAACTCCGTACCGGTTAAAAGCAATCTTAACGGACGTTTCAAAAATATTTGGTACTTCAGCAAAAATTGTTGTAGCGTTCGATCTGACACTTCCAACGGAAAAATATTTTAGAGGAACCGTTTCTGAAATATTAAAATCAGTATCCGAGAAAAATCTTAAAGGTGAATTTGTTTTATTAATTAACAATAGGTCTATGAAATGAAAACTCTATATCAA
>Ga0208566_1001478_pt1 | contig 13583 bp, 16 predicted proteins | sample PL_2010_150m_FD_184159 | JGI IMG/M metagenome (GOLD analysis project Ga0208566, IMG submission 184159) | Freshwater microbial communities from Powell Lake, British Columbia, Canada to study Microbial Dark Matter (Phase II) - PL_2010_150m... | ecosystem: Environmental > Aquatic > Freshwater >...
GCTTCCTCATTTCCGGCTCCTGCATGGCCCAGCGCACCCGCGCCGTGACACACAGTATCCGCGCGCAGTGGCTCACCACGTGAGCCACCAACATGATTTGCGAACACAGCCATTTTAAACGCGCAGAAACACCCATGCCGAGAAACAGCTTTTCATGTGAATACGGGATTTCGTCGGCAGTCAGGACATAGCGCTTTAGCCGTTTCAGATTCCGTTGGTAGCGAAGGATGTTGAATCCCTCCAACGCTCGGAACGTCGCATGCAACGTGAATGCTGTAGCCGCTGTGTAGGCCATCATCGGGTTCATGATGAAGGCCTTTGGGTAGGCGATCAGCGTTGCTGCGCTCAGGACAGAAGCGGCTGCCGGGTAGAACTCTACCGGCGGGCGAAGAAGGGGTTCGAGGGGGTATTGGTTAGACATGGCCAACTCCTTGACAAGTGATGTCATGGGTAATACTATTTAGCTCATGAATGCCGCCACGAAACTTCTCGAAGCCATGCGCCGCAACCCGCTGGATTGGCGCATCGAGCAGCTTCAGACTGTGGCGCGAACGACCGGCGTGACCGTTCGGTGCGAGGGCGGCAGCCATCATGTGTTCTCGCATCCCGTGGTGCCGGACATCGTGAGCGTTCCGGCGCATCGGCCCATCAAGCCGGTATATGTGCGCCAGTTCGTGGCGCTGGTCGATAAGGTCAAGGAGTCGCAAACATGAACGATGAAGTCAAGATCATTCCCCGCATTGTTCCGCCGTGGCCGTTCGAGGCTTACGCGCATATCATCAGCCCACTGTCTGCCGAAGATGGCGGCGGATTTCTGATTACGTTCCCCGACCTGCCCGGCTGCATGTCGGATGGTGAAACCGAGGTTGAGGCGGTGGAAAACGGGCGCGATGCGTTCCAGGCGGTGGTATCGGCATTGCATGACATGGGGCGGGAAATTCCGGCGCCGTCCTTCAGCCCGGATGATGCGGCAGCGCCCGGCGCTTCTGGCAAGTTCGTCGCCCGTGTGCCGAAGTCCATCCACGCCAAACTGACTTCCCGCGCGAAGGCCGAGGGAGTATCCCTCAATGCGCTGGTGCTGGCCTTCATCGCCGAAGGCTTGGGGCGCCGCGAGCATCATGCTTGAGTTTTGTCCATCTGCGAACGAATGAAGTCCAGTTCCTTGGGAACAACCATCTTGTCGTCAACAAGGTGATAGAGGAAAATATCTCCCTCGGCCGCACAGCTGATCGCGCGCCGGATACCCTTGCAAATAGCTTGATCGAACTGATTGACAAAACCAAAGCTTCTGCCCGTCACAGCCGCTGCTGTGATCAGCATGATCGAAACAACCACCATCATTTGAAGAATCGTGGGCGCACTGGAGACAATCTGTGCCGGCGTCACTTTTTGCAATTCAGCCAGGATCGAGGCGAACGTATCTGGCTCAAAGAAATAACATGCCAAGCCACACCAGAACACGCCCAAGGGAATAGCCACGAACAGTGAATCGATAACGCGAAACAACACATTGCCGAAGTTGAATAATTGGGCAACGTAGATGTGCACATCGAAAATAACGTGCCGACGTATCGCGGCGTAGACCGCATCGGCAATGATACCCACGGCCACACCGTTGACGCTGACCTGCCAGGTCAGCGTCTTGTCATCAGCATCAATCCGCTTGATTAACGCCGCTTCATAGCGCGACAGCGCACTGATCGCCAGGTAGGCAATGCCGATCACCGCGAAGGCAAGCATTGGTAAATCGGCCCAATGACGGAGAAAGACGTGTTTGGCTTGAAAGGAATTCAGTTCCTTCCATGTTTTGATGAGTTTCACGACATTTCTCCTTCAAAAAAACCAGCATTAACATGCCACACCATCCGGTCTTTACCTCCAGGGTGCGGAATTTGGCAGGCGTCATCCCGGGCTTTCAACCAAGGACCTTCACCAGCCCCATCTATGGTGCGGAAAACATCACCAGCCTTGATGTGCCGCATTTCACAGGATTCCTCTGTGCCGTCGGAACATTGTCGCCTGATCATTATCTAATCCCCCACCAATGCGCCGTCGAACAACATCAGGAACGGATTGACCGCCGGCACTTCGTTGATAAATTCCCCCGGATTTGCCACGATCATGCCGTTGAGCATGATGCCCGTGGCGTTCTTCCCGGAGATCACCTGATAGCGCCAGATGAACTTCCCGTCTGCCGCCTTGAGAGCCCAGCCGGATTTCACGAAACGCTTCTGGATGCCCATCCAGTCCTCTGCGTTCTTGCCGGCATAAGCCTGAAACATTTTCGGTGAAACCAGCAGCATTCCTTCTTTCACGAAATGCACCATGGCCCCGGACTCGTTGTAGGGCATCGTTCCGCTCGGAAGGCCGGCCTGCACTCATCCGTGCCGCGCAAAAATTCACGCGCGGAGAGCATTTCTGGGGGGACGGGAGAAATCAGCATCTTTGCCGACAAAACTGCAGCGTCTTGCAGTGGGCCGATAGCTCCTTGAGTATTGACCAATACTACGTCGTAGAAATCGTCCTGACCAAGATCGTTTAAAGCGTATTTGATGCGGAAGCGGCCATCGCCGGTGTGGAGTATCCAATCCGGCAGTTTCGCCTGGGGATCGTCCGACATGACGATATCGAGGTTCTCGATATCGGTGTGACTGATGATGTCGCTGGTTACGGCGCCATCGTGTATCAGTTTGGTAAGGCCGTGCGCTGCCGGCGAGGGAATGACGAAATAGGAGGAAAGCGTGGGCTGGATATCGGCATCGACCATCAAGACTCTGATGCCGAGGTCTGCCAGAAGAGCCCCAAAGTTGGCGGCAAGGGTGGTTTTACCGACCCCCCTTTGGGATTTACAACAGCTATAGTGATCATGGCGGCACCCTGAATGCAAGAAGTTAAATTCACCCCCATTTTGGGGAATCAACAACTTGCAACTTCGGGTGCCGCCATTTCGGTTTTGGTGCTGATGAGAGGAGTCGAACCTCCGACCTACTGATTACGAATCAGTTGCTCTACCAACTGAGCTACATCAGCAAACAGATTCAGGAGGCGCTTGCTACCCACCTTAATGAATAAGGCTTGCTGATCAATAATCACGCAAGCCTTTACATTATTTTATTTGGTGGCCCGGGGCGGAATCGAACCACCGACACAAGGATTTTCAATCCTCTGCTCTACCGACTGAGCTACCGGGCCAAATTCTTGATGGGCCGTGAAGTACAACGTTCGACCCTGCGTTTCAAGAAGTGCGCATTTAACCCTGAAACATGCCCAAAGTCAACCAGCGCATAGTGAAATGCTAGCGAAAATCGCAACGGGCATCTATCGTTTCCGATCTTGCTTATCGGCAAACCAATGGCTTCATCGCGGGGTGGATTAAAGCCGGATAGCTAGCGGCCAGCCTTTCGCCATACCAGCGTGCGATTGTTGGCGGGCATGGCGATGTCCCTCACCAGTACCATGCCCTGCTCCGCCACCAGCCGGTCGATGGCCTCGAAATCGCGCACGCCGCTGTGCGGGTCGCGCGCCTTGAGCCAGGCGTCGAAACGCGCATTGCTTTCCGAGGTATATGTCCCGCCGTAGTTGAAAGGGCCGTACAGGCACAGGCAACCGCCCGGAGCCAGTACCTGCCCGATGCCGGCGAATAGGCGCTCTACTGCCGGCCACGCGACGATATGCACGGTATTGGCGTTGAAGACGGCATCTACCTGCTCCAGCGGCCATGCGGCATCGTTTACGTCGAGTGCCAGCGGCGGCAGCACGTTGGGCAGCCCGGCTTCATCCAGCCAGGCACGGATGCCGGCATGGTTCTCGGGCAACTCGCTGGTCTGCCAGGTCAGGTGGGGGAGCGCCGCGCCGAAATACACCGCATGTTGCCCGGTGCCGCTGGCGATTTCCAGCACCCTCCGGCGGTCGGCAAACACATCCCGCAGTACGGACAGGATGGGATCGCGGTTTTGTTCGCAGGATTCAGCGTAGGGCTTCATGGCATCTATTCGTCAATTACCGCTCAGGATGAACAACTTACCTCAATTTGGCGTAGCCAGTCGGGCGGCAGGGCGGCGTAGCTTTCCATTTCCGGCTGTTCGTCGTAGGGGCGCTTGAGCAGTTCCAGCAAGCATTCCACCTCGGAAAAATCACGCGATTGCTCGGCCTTGCGGATGGCGACCTGGGCCAGGTAATTGCGCAGGATATACTTGGGGTTGACGCCATCCATGCGCCGCTGGCATTCGCCATCCTCGCTTTGCTCGGCCCGCAGGCGGGTGAAGCTGTTCTCAAAATTCAGTTGGTCGAGTTTATTCATGGGAAAGATTATACCTTAGTGGATTACTATACTTTGTCCGCTTCGGCTAAAATCAAGTTCCCCAACTCTCAACCTAGACCATGCCCATCCTGCGGATCATTGCGAACATCAGCGAGATTCCCACGGCCCAGTGGGACGCTTTGACAGGCGGCAACCCCGTCCTTTCGCACGCGTTTCTCGGCGCCCTGCGGGAAAGCGGCTGCGCCACACCCGAAACCGGCTGGCGTGAGCAACACCTGACGCTGTGGCAAGACGAGGCGCTGGTCGGCGCTATGCCGCTGTATCTCAAAAACCATTCCTGGGGAGAGTTCGTCTTCGACTGGGGCTGGGCGGAGGCCCACCGGCGCCAAGGCCTGGACTATTACCCCAAGCTGCTGTGCGCCGTGCCGTTTACCCCGGTGAGCGGCCCGCGCCTGCTGGCGCCGACGCCGGAACTGCGCGCCGAACTGCTGCGCAGCGCCCTGCGGCTCGCCCAGGAAACGGGCGTCTCGTCGCTGCATTGCCTGTTCCCGGCCAAAGCTCAGGCAGAGGAAATGCGGGAACACGGCATGATGTTGCGCCAGGGGGTGCAGTTCCACTGGCGCAATCCCGGCTATGCCGATTTCGATGCCTACCTCGCCGGCATGAGCCACGACAAGCGCAAGCGCATCAAGCAGGAACGGCGCAAGGTGCGGGAAGCGGGCATCACCTTCGAACACTTGAGCGGCGACCGGATCAGCGACGCCCACTGGGCCTTCTTCGAACGCTGTTACGCGGAAACCCACCGGCAATACCAGGCCCCGCCGGCCCTCAACCTGGATTTTTTCCGGCGCATCGGCGCCGCGATGGCGGACAACATCCTGCTGGTGATCGCCTCGCGCGATGGGCAGCCCATCGCCGCCGCGCTCAACTTTCACCATCAGGAAGCGCTGTACGGTCGCTCCTGGGGAGCTCTGGAGTATCACCCCGGACTGCACTTCGAAACCTGCTATTACCAGACCATCGAATTCTGCATAGCACGCCGGATACCCCTCTTCGAGGGCGGCGCCCAGGGCGAACACAAGCTGTCGCGCGGCTTCCTGCCCGAAACCACCTGGTCCGCGCACTGGCTGGCCCGCCCGCACTTTGCGCGGGCCGTGGACGACTTTCTGCGGCGCGAGACGCGCGGCATGAGTTGCCATATGGACGAGCTCAATGAAAGGAGTCCGTTCAAGCAACCAGGCTGAATGGAATTTGCGATAATGGCGCACGGCACCAAAACCCCGTCCCGACAGTCATGTGACCGCATCAATCCGCGTAGCTATGTGTCATTGCCAAGGAATCCGAAACCGTTATGAAAACCACGAAAGCAGCAGGTGGGCTGATCTATTCCACCGAGCACGGCAAAATGTGTCCCGCGTGCCGCAAACCTGTTGCCGAGTGCATTTGCAGCAGGAATGCAACCATTCCATCCGACGGCATTGTGCGTGTCTCCAGAGAGACCAAAGGCCGCAAGGGGAAAGGCGTTACCCTGGTCAAAGGGCTCGCGCTGGATACGCTTGCGCTCGCGCAACTGGGTAAACAGCTCAAAGCGGCGTGCGGTTCCGGCGGCACGGTGAAGGACGGCGCGATTGAAATCCAGGGCGACCACTGTGAGTGGGTAATTGAATATCTCAAGAAACAGAACTGGGCCGTCAAGCGGGCCGGCGGGTAAAGTCATTCCTCTCTTGCCTCTGAACTATTCTCAGCAAATGAATTCACCCGTCCCTTACCATCGTTTCAAGCTCAACAAAACGCTTGGGTCTGGCAAGGCCACGTAGGCACCGTCAGTCGAAAGCGATAGTAGAAGACGAGCAAAACCTACTGCATACGCGCCGCATCTCGACTCTACAACTGTCCCCATAAGAGAATTCCAATTAAATTTTTTACGCTTTCAACCGTTAATCAACTACAGCCATAAATGAAAACAGACGAGGCAGGTCATGATAAACACACACCTAAACCCTGGCAGCGCCCTTTCAGGGTTGAACAACTTGCTCAGGCCGCTGCAGGGCGGAAGCGGTTTTTCGAAGGCAAACCAGCTTGCCCCGCAAGTCAGGGATCATGCAGGTCGCGACCTGGGCATCACCAGCTTCGATTCCCCCAAAGCCGCCACGCTGTTGAATGGCAGGATAGCTTCCTCCGTGGGAAGCGCGCTTGAGGCAAATGGCCCACAATCCCTGGCAGGACAAGGCGGAGATTTCAGCCCGGAAAAAATTGCGCAAAACATTCTTTCATTCATCGATACCGCTATCGGTTCCGCCCGCGCCAACGGCGCCGATGCTGCCGCCATAGAACAAAAAAAGGCTGATGCCAAAGCCGCTGTAGAAAAAGGATTTGCCGAGGCCAAGGACATTCTCCAGTCATTTGGCGCATGGAACGGCAGCGTCAAGGAAAACGCCGAAAAGACCCTGGCTCTGATCCACCAGGGTTTGGATGAGCGGGCTGCAACTGCTGCCCCATCGACTCAGGGCGCCTCTGGGGTTCAGACCACCAAGCTGGCCGCATTTGAGGCAAAACGCGCGGAAACCTTTGAACTGGAAATCAAAACCCGCGAAGGCGATATCGTCAAGCTTTCCTATTCCACCAACCAGTCTGCCGGCTTTAAGGCAAGCCGCATTTCCGACGAGAGCGGGGTTAAACAGGCGTTTTCCGCGTATTCCAGCCAGAGCGAAAATCTAACGTTCTCCGTTCAAGGCGATTTGAACGACGACGAGAAAAAATCCATCGACAACCTGATGAAAGACGTCGACAAACTGGCCCAGGATTTTTATGGCGGAGACATGCAAGGCGCCATGCAACACGCCAAGGCGCTGGACATGAACAAGGAACAGCTTTCCAGCCTGTCGCTGGACTTGAGTTACACGCAATCCCGTAGCGCCATCTCCGCCTATCAGCAGGTGGGCGCACTCGACCAGAACTCACGCAGCCGCGCGCCTCTCAACAACACTGAAGTCGGGACTATCGGCGCTTTCAACAAGAGCCTGGAAGGAATGTTGCGGGAAGCCGACCGGTTTTTTCAGGATGCCGACAAAATGGTGAAAAAACTGTTCAGTGACATTGCGCCTGAAACCACAAACGACAACCCACAGGGTTCCGAAAAAAGCACCTTGCGTGACATGCTGAATGGCCTGATCAGCGCTGCCTCGAGCCGCAACGATCAAGTAAAGGCAGCGACAGCCGAGCCTGAAGCCTGAGACGGGTTCAGCGGCCAGCCTAGCGCCTGTTACGAATCGTATCCATACTGTTCACCCGCGCCCAGATGGACTGCTTTTGGCCTTCATCGAGCAGCAGCCACTGATCGACTTCCGTAGCAGTGCGGCCACATCCTTTGCAGACCAGGTCGCCCAAACTGGTGGAGCAGTAGCCTATGCAGGGAGAGCATGGTTCCTGCGATTTGCCGGTTGTCTCACAAACCATCTGCATCCCTACCGTTTGCGACTTTTCCAGGTAACACGGCAAGTTTTCCTCAAGTATTCGAGCGCGCGCTCCATGTAGCTGTCCGGCCAATTGGGATCGTTATCGGCGAGCTGCTGTTCCGCTTCGGTTTTCAGGTCGTCCTCCCAGGATTTTTGCAGATCCTGTTGCAGCGCTTCAGGCGCATGGGCGACGATAAAATCGACCACCGCCTTCGAATCGAAACCGGAAGTGCGGAAAACACCAATGACATCTTTGGCTTCCCGCAGCAGCATGGAAGCCTTGGGCGGGAAGCCGGTCGCCAGGAAAAAAAACACCGTGGCGAGCACCGCGGGGTCGTCAGCTTCGCCACTCGTTACGCGATGCCATTCCTTGGCAACCAAGCGGTCGTATTCCCTGGCATCCTCGTCCAAGTTCATGCTGACGAAATAGCCCTTGCCGGTATCCCCGTACAGCAGTTTATCTGCTGTGCTGCCGGGTTCTCTTAACTGCGGCAGATCCTTTTTGATGAAGCGTTCCATTTCACGCCGCGCAAGCACCTGGAATGCCGGCGGCGCATCCTTGAGGAAGGCATTAAGGCGGCCTTCGTCCAGCTTCGTTTTCGCACTCTTGACGGCCTTTATCAAGCGCACGAATGCCGTGCGGGTCGGGAGCTTCAGTTCGGCCTTATCAGCCAGAATCACCAGCATGGCGCTGCGAATCAGCGAATCCGTATCGTCAATCGCGTCGCGGGACCCCCCCATTTTTTTGGCCAGCCACAACGAAAAATCTATCGTCCGCCGGCTTTCCTGGCGCATGGCAAGTTCAGACTGGTATTCAGCCAGGGAGATCGTATCCGCAGCGGTCTTCTCGTCGAGATAAGCGCGTTGGCTCTCGGACGAATCCGCACCGCCGGCGATCATCGTGCTATCCGGCAGCGCATGGAGTCGCTTGAGCATCTCCGCACCGCTCTTGGAATGCGACAGAAAGGTTTTGTCGCGCAGGGAGCTTGCCGCGACATGAACGTCGCCACCGGACATATCCTCCAAGTAGAGGCTAATCAGATTCACCATGCGACGTAGCGCAAACTCGAGATCCGGGCGCAGATGCGCGGTACCGAAAAAGTTGGCGATCTGGACGATGCCCTTGGCAAAGTCTTCCTGGATAATTTGCAGCCGCTCCGGGGAAATGACCCCCTGCGCCACGCCGTAGCGTAATGCCTTATCGAAGAATGGCCGGCTGTCGAAGGCCGTCAGGGTGGTGGAAACAGTTGCCATGCGTCTCTATCCTTAAATTGCGGATTCCTCCTCGTCGCCAGAGGCCTCCCCGGCTTCCGGTCGCGCGGGAATGGGAAGTTCATCCGGTGCTTCAAAGAGTTTTTGCGCACGGTCACGGAGCATGATCATCACTTCTTCGAAAGCATCGGGAAGCTCATAGCGAAGCACCCACGCCGTTTCCATCCAGTCGCCATCGGCGATTTCCGAACGTGACAGCAGCGGTCGCGCATCCTCGATGGAATTGCCGAAACTCAGGCCGTGATCGATTTCCTCGATTTTTTCCATCAGCCAGGTATTGTGGGTTTTAGCACCGGAATCGGGATCGAGTTGCGGGATAAAACTCCCGGTGCTGGCAAAGCTGAAAATCTCGTCAAGCCGGTCGAAAAAATAGTCGGCCAGCGTTGCGCTCCCCCCCTCCATCTCGGCGATGGCTTCAAGGTACTCGCTGACGGCGCTGTATTCGCGGTGAATGATGGCATTCATCATGGCGCGCAGCCGCTCGCCGGTGCGGTCACCATACATCTTTTCGAGGACGATGGAACGGGCAAACTGCTCGGGTGTGACCAGCATGTTCACCACCGATTCCTTGGAAGAATCGAACTCGCGCATGATCGCCAGCAGATCCTTGGGCTGAATCTCATCGAGGATGCTCACCAAGGCGTGGTCGCCATCCTGGTCGGCAACGGCCACCAGTGCTTGTTCGGCACCGGAAATGTCGCCGGCAAGAATCAACTGTGAGGATTTAAAAACAACCGGGTGCATGTTCTATCCTTTTCTCTTCGAAAATTTGCTTTCAGCGTTCCAGCGACTCGAATCCCTGTTCGACCAGCCAATCCGCGCCGGCCTCGCGCAAATCCTTTTCATCCCCCTCGCCGTCTTCGTCATCCTGCTCTTGCTCCGCTTCCGCCTCGACCAGCGGCGCAGCGGAGGTCTCCCGCAAGCGCAGGAACTCCAGGGCGGCGGTCGCAACCAGGAACGCATCGCCGCCCCGAGCTTGCAGCGCCGCAGCGATAAGCGGTTGCGCCCAATCGGACACCGTCAAGTCGCTTACCAGTTCGCCCCAAGCAAAGAACCCCGATTCGTCGGGCTCGCTCAGCACGAGTTGCTGCATGATTTCAGGCGAATTAAAAGCGAATGCGCCATGAAAAACCACCGCCACCATTTCCGGGCTGAATTCAATCATCGGCAGGATCGCGTCGAACTCCTTGCGCTTATCGTTCAAGCGCTTTTGCAGCACCGGCTTGCCTTCGGAATCCGTTACAAGGTCATCGAGCTCGTCATGGTAGGTTTTGATGAGTTCATAAAAATAGCGGGATTTGTTCAATTAAGGACTCCTTGGAGGTATTTTCCCGCAAGACCCCGTGCCACAGACAAGGGATCTTCGATAAGACTGCGTTGCCGGTAGTCGTCGTAAGCCTTGCGACGCTCCGCATCGGAAATGACTTCATACGCTTCCTGGACTTCCCTGAAACGCGCCGCCGCATCTGGAGAAGGATTTTTGTCAGGGTGGTACTGTGCGGCCTTTTTTCGATAAGCGGCCTTGATCAAATCTTGCGTTGCAATCGGCGAGACGCCCAATTTTGCATAGTGATCCTGCATTAAAATCCTTTTATGCTTTCCAAGTCACTGGAATAAATTGGCAATCGCGGTTGTCTAAAATAACTTAAACAACAAGTCGCATTTGTTGAAATGCGTTGCGAACCGCCGAGGGCCGCGTGGCCTACCCTCGAATCCGGCCGCCCCGGAAATGCAAAAAGGCCACCCCGAAGGATGGCCTAAGCGCTTGCCACATCTGGCTCCCCGACCTGGACTCGAACCAGGGACCTGCGGATTAACAGTCCGTCGCTCTACCGACTGAGCTATCAGGGAATGAAGAAGGTGCGTATCATAATGATTTCGGCTTGCTCGGTCAACACTTCCCGCACTACAGAAATGTCCGACTATCACGCTTACCCTTTACTAATATGCACTTATGCTGAATTTTCGTTCTTCATCCCTCGCTGGATTTTTGACAGTTTTACTGCTTGCTGTGGCTTCCAGTCCGGCTTTTTCGAGCACCTTGCTCGACGATTTCTTTATCGCGGTACGCAATGGCAACGATGGCGAAGTAAAAATCTGGCTGGCGAAGGGGGTGGACGTCAACGCGCTCGACCAGCGCGGCGAGACGCCGTTGATGATGGCGGTGCGCTCGGACGACCATCCTCTGGTGGTTTCTGCGCTGCTGGAAGGCGGCGCCAAGTCTTATCTGCGCAATCCTCACGGCGAAACCGCGTTGATGCTGGCGGCCTTTCATGGGCGCGATAAAAGCGTGGCGGCGTTGCTCGAACGTGGCACGGACATTGGCGAAGCCAACCGGATGGGCTGGACGCCGTTGATTTATGCCGCCTTTGCCGGACACGCAGCGATAGCGGCGCAACTGCTGGCATATGGGGCGCCGGCTGATTCGGCGGCCGGAAACGGCATGACGGCGCTGATGCTGGCGGCACGCAACGGCCATATTGCCATGGTCGAGTTGTTGCTCGCCAAGGGCGCCGACCGTTCCTTGAAAAACTCGGCGGGTACGGATGCCCGCCAATTGGCGCTGAGCGCCGGTAATACCCAGATTGCGGAGCTGCTTAAACCATGACTTCCCGTATCGAACTTCCCGTTGAGGGCATGACCTGCGCCGCTTGTTCGGCGCGCTTGGAAAAAATGTTGAACCGCTTGCCCGGCGTGGTGGCGACGGTCAATCTCGCCGCCGAAAAGGCGCAAGTCGATTACGACGAAAGCCAGTCCGGCCCCGCCGACCTGGTGCAGACCATCCACAAGGCCGGTTTCAAGGTGCCGCCGCAACAGGTCGAACTGGAACTGGAAGGAATGACCTGCGCCGCCTGTGCGACGCGCATCGAAAAACTGTTGAACAAGCTCGACGGCGTCGAGGCCAGCGTCAACTTTGCCGCCGAAAAGGCGCGCATCGCGGTGGCGCCCGGAGCGGCCAGCGTCGCCCAGTTGATCGCGGCGGTGAACAAGGCCGGTTACGGCGCCCACGAAGTGGTCTCCGCCAGCCGCGAGGAGGAAAAACAGCGGCGTGCAGCGGCCTACGCCAGGGAACTGCGCCGCTTCTGGATCGCCGCGCTGCTCACGCTGCCGCTGCTGGCGCAGATGGTAGCGATGTTCGGCGACTACCACCAGTTCATGCTGCCGCTGTGGCTGCAATGGGCGCTGGCGACGCCGGTGCAATTCTGGGCCGGACGGCGCTTTTACGTCGGCGCCTGGCATTCCCTGCGCGGCGGCGGCGCCAACATGGACGTGCTGGTGGCGCTCGGCACCACCATGGCGTACGCGCTGAGCATGGTCGTCACCGTCTTCGGCCTCGACCAGCATGTGTATTTCGAGGCCAGCGCGGCGGTCATCACGCTGGTGCTGATGGGCAAGCTGCTGGAGGCCAGCGCCAAGAGCAAGACTTCGGCGGCCATCGAGGAGCTGATCCGCTTGCAGCCGAAAACCGCCTGGGCGGAGCGCGACGGCCAGCTGGTCGAAATCCCGGTCGAGCAGTTGCGCGTCGGCGACGTGTTCGTGGTGCGCGCAGGCGAAAGCATCCCGGTCGACGGCGAAGTGATCGAAGGCGATTCCAGCGTGGACGAAGCGTTGCTTACCGGGGAAAGCCTGCCGGTCGGCAAGGAAGCCGGCGCCAAGGTGTTCGCCGCCACCCACAACCAGCAGGGGATGCTCAAGTGCCGCGCCACCGGAGTCGGCACCCATACCGCGCTGGCCGGGATCATCCGCCTGGTGGAACAGGCGCAGGGCTCGAAAGCGCCGATCCAGCGCCTGGCCGACACCATTTCCGGGATTTTCGTGCCGGTGGTGGTCGGCGTCAGCAGCGCGACTTTCATCCTGTGGTGGTGGCTGGGCGGCGATTTCACCGTCGCGCTGATCAACGCGGTGGCGGTGCTGGTGATCGCCTGCCCGTGCGCACTCGGGCTGGCGACCCCGACCGCAATCATGGTCGGCGTCGGCCGCGGCGCGGCCTATGGCGTCCTGGTCAAGAACGCCGCCGCGCTGGAACGCGCCGGCAAGCTGCAAACCCTGATCGTCGACAAGACCGGCACGCTGACCGAGGGCAAACCGCTGGTGACCGACGTCACCCCCGCCGTCGGCAGCGACGAGACCGCCTTGCTGCAACTCGCCGCGACGCTGGAACAAGGCTCCGAGCACCCGCTGGCGCTGGCGGTGCTGGCCCGGGCGAGTCAAAGCGGCATCGCCCCGGCAGCCGTGGTGCGCTTCGCCAGCGCCGCCGGTAAAGGCGTCAGCGGCGAGGTGGACGGACAAACGGCCTATCTCGGCTCCCCCGCTTACTTGAGCGAACAAGGCGTGCCATTCGACGGCGCACCGCTCGCCGCGCTCCAGCACCAAGGCAAAACGGTGATCGGCGTCGCCGCAGCAACCCGCCTGCTCGGCTGGCTGGCCATCGCCGACACCCTGCGCCCGACTTCGCGCCAAGCCGTCGCCGACCTGCGGGCAATGGGCATCGAGGTGGTGATGCTCACCGGCGACAACCCCGCCACCGCCGCCGCCATCGCCGAACAGGCCGGGATTACCCGCCATCTCGCCGAAGTGCTGCCGCAGGACAAGGC
>Ga0208566_1001480_pt1 | contig 13581 bp, 10 predicted proteins | sample PL_2010_150m_FD_184159 | JGI IMG/M metagenome (GOLD analysis project Ga0208566, IMG submission 184159) | Freshwater microbial communities from Powell Lake, British Columbia, Canada to study Microbial Dark Matter (Phase II) - PL_2010_150m... | ecosystem: Environmental > Aquatic > Freshwater >...
AAGCCTCCGGATCAAGATACGCATTTTGGGCAGTAGGAAGAGGCATCGTAAAAATCCTTCCTGAACACGACTTACTTGGTAACGTTCCGACCATCACACCATCGGAAGCAAAAACGCTTACGTGAAGATGGGGACCCGTACTATACCCGGTATTTCCGCTATAGCCGACCAAATCTCCTTCGGCGACTTGCTGTCCTTGCGATACCTTGATAAGCGAAAAATGAGCCATAAGAGTCGTCAGCCCGTTGTAGTGCTTTATAAGAACCCACTTGCCGTACGAAGCTTTTGGGCATGCGACATCTGTGTCTCCAACGCCGATCACAACGCCGGAAGCCGAAGCCATAAGTTTTGTTCCAACACTTGCACGGAGATCAACACCATTATGCGCTCCTGAGGCGTACAATCGTTTTGAATCTTTTGTTACACCGAAGTGTTGCGTTATAAAAGGAACTTCCAACGGCCAAGCGAGGATCTTTACTCCAGAGGTCGGAATATATTTCTGGTCAAGTCTTTTTGTCAGTTGGGATTCGTAATCAGCGAGCTCTTTTTCAAAGGCTTCCTTTTTAGCAAGATTTGTCGCCAGTATTTTTTGATAACTTGTTTCTCTATCTTTAGTAACAGCAAGCAACGTGCTTTTTTCTTTCTTGGCAATATCAAGAACCACTTTCTGGTCGGTCAATTGAACTTTATAATTCGCAAGATTCTTTTTTTCTTTATCTTTCTTTTCTTGCTGTTTCTGGAGAGTGTCTTTATAAAGTTTTAAGTTTTTCAGATGATCGCTCACTTGAACCCTGAACTTTGATAATTGCATCGTTTCATCCAAGACATCGGAAAGCGGCTGATTGGAAAGCACTGCTTCAATTAAGTTGCGCGAATCGGCTTGGTCAATCGTGCGAAGCAATTCCTTAACCGCATCGGTGGAGACCTTTATTGTTTCCTCCGTATCTTGTATCTCATAAGTGATCTCATTGAGGCTGAGAGACGTCGCTTCAAGCTGTTTCTGGGTCAAGGCGATGCTCGTACTCATTTTCTGGCGATCAAGATCAAGGACTTTGACCGTGCTTTGGAGTGTTTTGGTTTCCTTTTGAGTGGCATCCAACTGCTTTTGGTACGTATCAATCTGTTCTTTAAGGTTTGAAAGCTCGCTGTTTTTCTGTGTAATTTTATCACGGAGAGCTTCCGTGTCTTGGCTCGTACCTCCCGAAGTGCTTGGGTCTGAACTCGTTTGTCCGAGAATTGATGACGGAAAATACAGCAAAAATAAAATTGCGAAAACAAAAACCGGTTTTTTAGCTTGAGCGTATTTTTGGATTTTTTCTTGTGTAAAAAACATAGCGATTATTGGTGTGATGGCCGAGAGTGCTGCAACCAAACCAGCCCTCTCCGATGCTTTTTCTTTTCTTCCTTCGGAAGGAAATTCCGCAACATTTATAAATACATGTCAAGTTATACTTACACCTCGTGTCCGAGGGAAATCTTTAGAAGCTGGCGAGCGATCTTATCCGCAGCGTCCACACTATGCTCGGAAAACAGAAAAGCCGCTTCTTCCATGTTTTTTTTCAAAGTCGGATCCCCTACTATTCTATCAATTTCTTCCGCCAAAACATGAGGGGTCAAATTGGCTTCTTCTATGACAACGGCGGCATGAGCTCGCGCATAATGAAAGGCGTTCTTTTTCTGATGATCCCCCATTGATTCCGTTATCGGAATAATGATACTCGCTTTTTTCCATGCGGCGATCTCAAAGATTGCCGAACCTGCGCGTGAAATAACAAGATCGGCAACACCGGCAGACATGCGGAGCGTGAGATCGTTCAAATACGGATACATTTTATAACGGCTTTTTTTCGGAAGTTTTTCCAAAATAATAGGGAGTCTGCTTTTTATTTCCGATTCATTTTTTTCTCCCACTTGATGAATGATCTGGTATTTATCCAGCAAAAGAGGGAGCGAATCTAAAATAACTTCATTGATAATCTGCGCTCCCTGCGAACCTCCGATAACCAGTAAAACGGGAACACCCTCTTCCAATTCAAGAAACTTAAATGATCCTTGGGTTATGGGAAGCATCGCTTCTTTACGAAGGGGATTTCCGGTAACGACGACCTTATCGGCCGGAAAATATTTTGCGGCGTCAGGATAAGAAACAACAATATATTTAGCAAACTTTGACGCCCACACATTCACTCTTCCGGGGACGGTGTCCGATTCGTGGATCAAAACCGGTATGCCAAGAATTCGCGCAGCCCACAATGTCGGATAACTGGCATATCCCCCTTTTCCAAAAACAACATCGGGATAAATAACAAACACCTTCCCTATCGCTTGTATGATAGCAAATGCCGTTTTAAAAATATCAAGGACATTCAAGAAGGAAGCGTAGGTTCTTCTCTTCCCTGTCTTTATTTCAACGTAGGAAATGTTGTGATTAAAAAGCTGCTGCGCATCGTAAGGTGAATCGGAACTGAAATAAAGATCGGCGGGTAAAAGCCTTTCTTTGGTTTCAATTTCGTGAATAGCTTCAGCAATGGCGATAATCGGATAGAAATGCCCCCCCGTACCGCCGCCGGTAAATAGTATCTTCATGCCATTTATTATACCCGATTTTCTTTTTTATTTCACTCTGTTTATTCACATTGAGCGATAACCACACTTGATAAAAATATATCTATGTGTTATGTTTCATAATAGGAGGTGTTCCCTATGAAAAGAACAACGCGTTCAAGTACGTTTTGGCTTGTTTTCGGGATAATACTATCCCCGTTCATCATCTTGGCTTTGATCTACATTGCCCCGATCCTTTTCACCGTTTTTGTAGCTCTCTTCACGTTTTTTACTGCGTTTTTTGCAATATTTTTCGGAGGAGCAACCTTGGTCATATTCGCACTCATCATCATTCAATTGATAATGACAGCGAACATAGAACCTCGCTAAAAAGGAGACATCATGTTCATACCGGCCATTTTGGGGATAGCAATCCTCGCCTATGTGTCATACAAAATGACAAAAAGATAATACCCAGGTCAAACACCCGCGTTCCGTCTAAACGGTTCATGGGTGTTTTCTTTTTGCTAAATAAAAAATGCACCCGCGAAACGGGTGCATTACTTTCATGATTGTTTTGACTGCAAAGTTGCCAGCCAAAAATAGAGAGCGAGAACGGCCAGAGCCGTCACAACTAAAAGAGCGTCGTACATATTCATTTCTCCTTTTCTAAAAAGTACCGAATCAGTACCGAATGTATTATACAACAGTATAATACAAATTGCAAGTGGTTTTCCTTACTATTCCGTCCCGACAGCTTTCCGTACCCGTATCATTTTTTCATGCGCCATTTCGCGAACTTTTTCCCCGTTTTCTTTGAGGATCTTTCGCACGGCTTCTTCGTCTTGTTCAAAGCCCTTCCTTTTTTCACGAAGCGGTGCGATAAGCCTTATTATGTTTGAAATAAGAATGTCTTTGGATTCTTTATATCCCAATCCCCCTTCTCTATATCGCCTTTCTATCTCGGTAATTTCTTTCTCATTGGCAAAAAGTTTATGAAAAGTAAAAAGGTTATCAGCCTCTGGATCTTTTGATTCTTCCACCCCTTGTGAATTGGTCGGTATTCCCATGACGGCTTTTTTGATCTCATCATCTTCGGCAAACAAAGGAATGGTATTGCCGTAGCTTTTGCTCATTTTCTGCCCGTCCGTTCCCATAACCGTTTTTACATTTTCGTAAATAAGCGCATTCGGCAATTTGAAAGTATCGCCAAATATACGATTGAACTTTTCAGCCGTATCTCGCGCGTATTCAACATGTTGCTTTTGGTCTTGTCCGACCGGAACGACATCGGCATCCTGAATGAGAATGTCCGCCGCCATAAGAAGTGGGTAATCAAAAACGCCGACATTGATCTCTTTGTTTTTCGCTTCAGCATCTTTATAAGCATGAGCTCTCATCAAGTATGGCATTGTTGTAATGCAATTGAAAATCCAGCCAAGTTCGCAGACCTCGGAAATATTGGATTGCTTGAATAAGAGCGTTTTGGCAGGATCAACTCCGATAGCGAGATAATCAAGCGCCACATCAAGAGTGTGTCGCGAAAGAACCTCGGCATTTTGAACAGTTGTGATCGCGTGGTAGTCCGCAACAAAAACACGAGACTCGTATTCGTCTTGCAGATCAACGAATTGTTTCATCGCTCCGAAGTAATTCCCGATATGCGGTCGTCCCGTCGGCTTTACTCCCGAAACCAATATTTTCTTTGAATTTAACATAGGCGTATTGTAGCAAACATTTTTTACCTTCGCAAAAGAATGTTATAAGAGTCCCCATGCTTGGAGTTCGTCGCTTTCTCTTCCCCACTTCGTGCCAATGTCGGTACGGTAAAACATATTCTGTAAAATGATATTTTCAATGCGATGGTACGCTTCTTTTCTCGCTCCTTCAACCGTATTATCCGAACCGGTAACAATGAGAGCATAACCGGCATCACCGGTGAGCTTCCAATCATTATCAACGAGTTTTACGTCGCCCAAGTGGATGCCGTTAAAATTCGGCTTTTTGAAAATAATGGAAGTATCTTTATACATCTTGAATTGCTCTTTGTCGTAATACGGAAACGGTGGTGTCGCCACGACTACGCCGACCTGAAAGCCCTTGTGAGTTTTTAATTTATAGGCTTCTCCTTTTGCGAGCGAGTACAAAAAATCTCCCCACGGGCTTTGAACTCCTTCTATCATGATGCTGATGGTCGGATAGCCGAACCTTGTCGTAAACTCCAAAGGATACACGCCTTTTCCGTTGACGATGCAATTTATATCTATGCAACCGACATATTTACTCTCGCGAAGTTTATCGCGCATGCGAAAAAGTGTGGATTTGAAAAGGTTGTTGGTCTCATCCCAGTACATAAGCGTTCCCATTTCTCCCGTGTACGGGCCGATGTCGCCGGAGAATAATTTTTTGTGTTCAAAATTGACATTGATCGGATAAATAAAATCATCCCCGTTAAAAAAAGCGCTGACGGCGACTTCAATGCCGGTAGCGAATTTTTGCAACTGAAAATGTTTGATCTTTTTTGACCAGCTCCCCTTGTTGTGTTTCATCACCGCAAGAATATCCTTCCCGTCTTCTTCGCTGCCGAGGAATAGCAAGCTTTTCAAATACCAATCCAATGTTTCTTCGCCCGAAGGTTTGAACACATATCGCATCGGGTGCGTTTCTATAAACTTAATTCCCTCATCAAAATTATCAAACTCCCAGTGAGGCAAGGTCGTCATGCCGGCATTTTTCATTTCTTCCTGCCCGAATTCGCGATCCATTTCCAATTTATCCGCATAAGCGCCTCCTCCCACTACGAGCTTTCCTTTTCGGCGCAGATCATCGGCAAGCGCTCCGCGTCCGCAGCTGTCAATGACAATAACATCAGCCCAATCAATAAAGGTGGCCCATTCATCCACTTTCTCCACAAAACCGTCAGCAATATCTTTTGAAGAGTTGTCGCGGATATACATTTTCACTTCATTGCCTTCTTTTGTCAGCTGCCATGCCAGATCAACCGCAAGCGCTTCTATACTGATAAAAAGAAACTTCTTCGGTTCAAATGCTTTTTTGTGAGATCCTGATGTCGCTTCGTTTTCGCTGTTATTGGCGATATTTTGCATGTTCATAAAAATTTATTTTTTCTAATCTTTATTTTTCTCCATAAGACTTTTTTCCACGCTTTTCTTGACCAAATGTTCGATGAGAAAGAAGAGCAAAAGAGCGACCAAAAGCGATACTTCGGCGAAACGAAGGGACTTTCTCATGTAAATCAGAGATACGCTTCCAAAAAATCCCAAAGACCAAATGAACGGAAACCAGACCGCAATGGCCAACAGATCGGTTTTTATAAATTTTCGGAAATCCATTTCAAACATTCCCGCTCGCATGAGCACCGCATGATGAACGCCGTAAATGAATTTAGTAAGAAGAATGGTTCGGAAAGGGCGATCCATCAGATGCCGATCAACGGGTTTGGCAAAACGATCCACCCAGTGTTTTATCTTCGGATATTTCGGTATATATTTTTTTCCTAAAAAGTACCACAGAATATCACCGACAAAAACGCCAATCGACGCAATAGCTAACATGTCTCCGGTATCAAAGAAACCGCTGCTCGTCAAAAATGCTACCGTAAAGAGCATCGCGTCTCCTTCTACGACCATACCGAGAAAGGTCAGCGTATAGCCAAGCGGTTTCCAAAGCAGAAGATAAGAGAGGAATAAAGAATGCATATGCATAGTTGAAATGTTTTACGATAAGAAATAATCTTTTATTGCGATAGTTCTTTATGTTTGGAAAATATCCGCGCTATTCCCCAAAGTACCAGTGCGCAAAAAGCCGATACAAAAAATATTACGGAAAAATCTTTTAACGGTACGGCGGTAATGTTGAAAAAATTGGTAAAAACGGGATTGCTGAATGCCATAAACAATAAAAGTAATTCAAACAAAACAAAACCGAATATTTGCATATTTTGTCGTCGTGAAGTATTTCCTTCATAAATAAATGGGGCTAGCGAAAAGAAACCGATGCCAAGAAGAATGGAAGAAGCAACCATAATCGCCCGTATTTCAGTTGTCCCGTCCAAATCATGATAAAAGAAGAGGAATATCACCATCATTGCCAGCGATTGAAGAATGGCGGCAATAAAAGGAAACGGAACAACTCGACGTAAAAAAGAACGCGCGTTTTCTTTGGCCGCTTCTTGAGAAGGCCGTATCGCCCAATAAAAAATAAGGAATCCGGGGAGTCCGACGGTGAAATAATTGGAAAACGTGATATTAAGAGGAGTGAATGGATAAAAGAAACCGTATGCGCTCAGAAAGGCAAAAAAGAAAACACCGATAAATGTCTGATTGAAAAAAATACTGGAAAATATCTCAACATTTTTGATGATGTTGTCGGCGAGAGTTACGGCAGCGGGAAATTCCGCAAAACTGTTATTCATCAATACAACAGAAGCAAGCTGACGCGTTGCCGGAGCACCGTCAAACATGGAGATACCGAGATCCGCTATTTTTATGGCCAGAGCATCATTAGCGCCGTCTCCCACCATGGCCGTGAAGCCGTCTTTTTTTAGTGCCTTGATTATTTTTGCTTTTTGTTCGGGTTTAATCCGCGCAAAAACGGAGAAACGGCTTGCTAATTCATCAAAATCCAAATCGCCCCATTGTTCCATTTCTTCCCCCGTAATAAAAGCCGAGGTGTTTTTAATGCCGGCGATGTCTGAAATGGCGCGTACTGTTTCAGCATCGTCGCCTGAAATAATACGGATAACAACGCCTCTTTTTTGGAAAAAATCAATTGCTTCCCGAATACCGGAACGGAGATCATTGTGAAGAATAAATACCGCAACCACGGAAAGATCATTGCCGATAAGATGGCGAGGATCCATTTCTTTGTATGTTCTAACAATACACATAAGCCGTTTTCCTTTCCTTCCGTGTGTATCCACAAGGAGAGAAAGCCAATCTTTTTCTTGTTGTGTTGACAGATGAGGAAGAAAAACATCAGGAGGTCCCGCTAAGATTGATTCCTTACCCTTCGCACTGCTCAAGAGTATCCATCCGTATCTTCTCTCTGAAGAAAAGGCCATCGTATCCAACGCCTTTCCTCCCGCCGCGCAGGTCAAATTCTTATGAACAGCGAGAATCGTTTGGGAAGAATCTCCCGATTCGCAGATATAAGTAAGGGTAAGATATTCGGCTTCTTCATGCGATATTCCGGACGGCACATGCATTTCTTTGACCGTCAGCCTATTTTCGGTGAGCGTGCCTGTCTTATCGAAACATAAATTTTTGATGCGTCCCATTTTTTCGGTCGCATTCACATCCTGTAAAAGAATATGCCGCCGCAAAAAATGAACCGCTCCATAAGAAAAGAGGAGTGTTACCGCAATAACCAAACCTTGCGGAATGATCATACTGGATAGAGCACCGATGCTTCTTATCGTGATAAGTTTTGGCGCTGACGTCTCTATCGCACGAACAACGACAAATGAGATAACCAGCAAAAGAACATACCCGGAGTACTTCACGACTCGCTGTACAGAACGCTGAATAGGGCTCGCGTTTTCCGTATATCGCTGAATTTTTTCCGTCATCTTAGCTATGCGGCTTTCGCTGAAAACCGTATTGATCTGAAGCGTTGCCGTTCCGGAAGTAACGATACTTCCCGCCAATACGAGTTCCCCTTCTTTTTTTGAAAAAGGAATTGATTCTCCGGTAATGAGCGCTTCGGTTACTTCAAACCCTTTACCTGAAATCACGGTACTGTCGGAAGGAACTTGATCTCCAAGGCGAAGGATTACCCGATCATTTTTTTTCAGATCTTCCACAAAAACCTGCGCAGCGGTACCATCACTTTTTAAACGAGAAACGAAAGGCTTCGCAAGAAGACGCAGGTGTTCCAAAGTAAGCCACGCGTGGATATCTTGAGTGAGACCGAGAATGATATTAATCACGACGATTATTCCGAGTAAAATCCCTTCTTTTATGCTGCCAAAAAAAATAAGAAGCGCTACCACGGAAAAAATGATCGCATTAATAAGCAAAAAAACATTTCTGGCAATAAGATGCCGGAGTTCAAAAAATCTTTCTGCTTTCATGCTGAATAAAGGGTTCATAATGTTTCTTCTTTCTTGTTCTTGCCGGAACATATATAGAGTACACCAACAACGCCTTTTTGAGGAGAGGAAAAACAGAAAAAACAAGATTTGACATTTTTGGAACAAGATGTATAATCCATATAGAATAATTTTGCAAATTCACAACAAAAGGAGGGTTTAATGACCCTGAAAAATCTTGCGCTGTTTCTTCTCCTCTCCGTCTTTGCTTCCTTGTCTGTTTTTGCCGATAATGGACGCGAACCGTTTTTCAAAACCGACAACGCAGAGTGCTCTGTTTGGGGATATGCCAATATCGTCGGCGGTACCGATAGTGATTTCACCGCGAACGCGATCCGCTTGCGCACCTCCTGCAAATATAAAAGCTTTTCATTTTTCATGGAAAATGATATTGCTGGACTGAACGATGAGGTTGCCGCAAATTACATCACGCAAGCATGGGTTGCTTACCATTTCGGAAAAGAAGGAATGGTCGGAGATATGTTTGGAGATACGACCATCAGGGCCGGTTCTATCGTAACAGCAGCAAGAATGTACCTTCCTGCCGCATACGAAACCATCCCGGTGGAAGGACCGGCCAACCCGTTTCATCCTTACGGTTATGGTGTTCAGATCCAAACAAAAATTACGCCGAACCTTCTTTTTGTCGGAGACGTAACAGGAACAACGACGCCGGCATTTGATGATTCTGAAAGATGGAATGGAACCGAAACTTCGGAGCGTTTGGTCTGGGATGCTCTGCATGACGGAGAAATGGGAAAAACGAATCTGCAATTGTCCGTTTTTCATCAAGAAAGCGATACGGCAGACCGAATCGGTTTCGGTATAAAATATAACCCGACAGAAAACCTTGATCTTTATGGGGGTCTCTATCGCACCGACGAAAAAATCAAAGGGGAAAATACCGGAGGGTATGCGCTGGCGGACTATAAATTATGGAGCATGGAAAACAACGCGCTTGATCTTCGCATTATGGGAATGGTTGAAATGAAAGGCGGTTCATCACCGTACACAGGATTTTCCGGAGGTCTCAGTTTGGTACTTCCCCAAAATGGAGGATACGGCCGATTTGCCGGAACTTCCGCAACGGTTGACTTTACTCATTCGAACACAACCATAAATGATGGCATGGACACAGATGATAACCTGTTGATGACCCGTATTCGTATCTTCTTTTGATTGATCAAACCGAAAAAAATGCGCTCGGAAATATTATCCGAGCGCCTTTTATTTTTTTTACAACGGTATTAATGTTTTCTTTTTTTAGATGACTTAACGGGTTCTATAACCTTTGGTGCTTGCGGAGGAATGGCGACCGTGTACACATCACCCTGAACAGATTGCCCGTTCAACTGATAATGCGGGGAAAAGAGGCTCGGCGATTCTCTCGGATAATAGGCCGTGGTTGAAAGTTCATCTGTTTTGATGATCTTTATGCCGTGGTATAGGGAAAGAATTTTTTCTCTCGCTTGGAAAAAATCTTGTCGAGTAGCACTTCCACTCATAATCACAAGGATGGTGTATTCGCCGCCCTTCACAATATCAATATCTTTTGGCATCCAAATACCGGTCCAATCATAGATCCCGTCCGAAGCAAGCACCGTCGTTTGTTTGAAACCGATGAGAGCCGGGATCGCCCGTTGAAGTTCTACTTCGCTGAAAGTTTTTCCCGTACCCGAATCGGAAAGCATATTTTGGATTCCCGCAACTCCTGCAGGAATAAGTATTGGCGCAAGAGCGCAGCCGGAAAGTATCAATGCCAAAAATACGCCGACAAAATACCTGAAAAGTTTTCTGCATTTTTTCATTCAGTCTCCTTTTAAAGAACAAGACAGCCGGAAAAGCCCGAACTGTCAGCGTTTACCATACAGGAGTATCCCGCATTTATCAAGAGCATTTCCAAAATACTTGACTAAACACATATTCTGGTGTATTGTTTATGACTTAATACAGTTTTTTGACAACCCAACAAAAGAGGAAAGAAAAGTGAAAGAAAAACAAGAAAAAAATAAACACGGAACCCCGATTATTCTTCCTTTCCAGTTAAAAAGAATTGGCTTAATCACCAGTGGCGGTGATTGCGGAGGTCTCAATGCTTTCCTTCGGGGAGCAGCGATGACTGCACTGCATCACGGGATTGAAGTTGTTTTTATCCCGAATGGAAACGTCGGCATGTACAATTTGGTAGATTTCAAACCTTCCGAATTGAAACCGGTCATCCTTGATTTTGTCGACGACATTGATATCGGAAAATCCGGTTCTGTTGCGGGAAACACCCGTATCAAGATCAAACACATTGATGAACCCCATGCGTGGGAACGGGTGCATGCCGGAATGAAAAAACACAAACTTGATGCCGTCATTATTTGCGGTGGAGACGGATCAGGACGCGAAGCGAATCGTTACCACAAAAACGGGGTTAAAGTTATTCATGCTCCGAAAACGATGGACTTGGATTTACAATGCTACTCTGTCGGCGCAGATTCCGCTATCAATCAATTCAGAAAGTTCCTGCGTGAAGTAAAGTATACCGGTGAAGCGCACAACCGGATCATCATCATGAAAGTATTCGGAGCCTTGACCGGACACACCGCTTTGCGTGGAGGTATCGCCGGCGATGCGGATACGATTCTCATCCCCGAGATTCCTCCGGACCTCTCCGTTGTTTATGAACACATGAAAAAAGCGTTTTTCGCGAGAGTGGAATCAAGCCCCCACAAAAAAGGCACGTACATCATTGTTGTGGCCGAAGGTCTGACCGATATTGAAGAAGAACACAAAGAACAAAATGAAACGAAGATCGGCGTTGAACAACAGATTATTCGCCGTTTGACAGAGATGATGAAGAACGACCCCGACATAGAAAAGCTGATGAAGAAAAATCACTTGTTCGTAAAAGGACAAAATGAAATGCCTGAAATACGCGCCGTTGAACCGCTCTATCTGGCTCGTTCCGGTGATACTATGGCGATGGACATTAATTTCGGAATGGAAATTGGTGCCGGTGCGGTAACACTTCTTCAACAAGGGTTGAGTGGTGTAACCGTTCTCGGTATCAAAGGCAACGAAGTGCGTTACATGCCGACAAAAAAAGCGGTTGAACGCCGGTACGTTGATGAAAATCTCGTTCGGTGGTACGAAATGATGGGTTTCTGCTTCGGTAGAAAACCAAGCGAGTGCAAACCAGTTTTGGTACAAGCAAAAGCAAACAAAACCCCGACAAGGGTGTACTAAAAAACAAATCCCGTTTCGCAAGAAGCGGGATTTTATTAGAAATTGTTTGACAAAAAGTATAAAGTATGATACTCTAACTGTTGGTATTTTTTTTGAACTTTGAAACATTCATAGATATGAATAAGGAGAAGGAAGATGGTGGCTTCCGATATTGCATTTCAGTTTCTCTTAGCTCTTCTCTTCGGAGCAGCCGTTGGTTTGGAACGCGAAAGCAGTCAAACTAAAGAAGGCTCCGTAGGGGGCATGAGAACCTATTCTATGTTCTCTCTATTAGGCGCAGTGTGCGGTATTCTTTATGTTAATAATGCCATTCTGCTCGCCTCAGCCGTTTCAATCGTTTTCTTTTGTCTCGTCATTGCGTGCTACACCGCGACAGTCGTAAAAACAAACGATTTCGGTATGACAACCGAGGTAACCATGCTATTTACGTTCATTATCGGACTTTTGCCGATGATGAACATCCTACCGCTTCATTTGGTCGTCGCGCTGTTTGTAGTATTTCTTACTGTGCTTTCTATAAAAGCGCAGGCAAAAACAATCGCTGAGGCTGTAACAAAAGAAGAAATTCGTTCGTTCATCAGCTACGGCATCATCTCTCTCGTCATACTTCCCTTTCTGCCGGGCGTCGGATATTCGCTTGAGAGCATTCCCTTCATTGTGAAAGTTTCCGAAGGTCTGCATTTCAGCCTCGGACAGTTCGGAACGCTTGAATTGATCAACCCGCAAAAGCTTTGGCTTGTGGTGGTATTGATTACCGGTATTGATGTGTTCGGTTATGTACTTCGCAAGATCATCGGCGATAAAGGCGGATTTACCGTATCAAGTTTCTTCGGAGGTTTTGTTTCTTCCACTCTTTTCACTCAGTCAATGGCAAAAAAAAGCCGTGCGCTGGGAAAAGTGAATTGTATGGTCGGAGCAGCACTTCTTGCCAACGCGGCAAGCTTCGTTGAAGTTTTCCTCATCGTTACACCGCTGAACGGAAAATGGCTTATATCTATTTTCCCAAGCCTTGCGATTATGTTGATAACGGCAGCCATCTGTTCTATTTACTTTCTAAAACGAAACGATGAGACGACAGAAGAAGATGGCGAAGAAATGAAAACCTTCAAAGTATTTTCAGTTGAAACAGCTTTGAAATTCGCTGTGTTGCTCACGATCGTGAAATTACTGAACAAAATATGTCTTTTGGCTTTTGGCCCGACCGGATTTGTTGTTTCGTCAATCCTCGCTTCATTCTTCGGAATGGGCGCGATTGTCATCAGTATCGCTGAAATGGCCGGAACAGCAATTACCCTCAAATTCGCGCTGTTCACCTTTCTTCTCGTCAACACAACAAACTTGGCAAGCAAAGCGTTCACCTCTTACCTTTTGGGTAATAGAAAATTCGCCCATCGCTTCGCATTCTCTGTCGCGATTATAACTATCGCAAGTTTCGCAGGACTTCTCCTGATGCCGTAAACCCAAACGCCACACTTCAACGTGTGGCGTTTTTTTCTTTTTACTTTATCAAAAAAGCTAATGCGCTAATGAGGTCACTAATGGGGACACCGATTTTCGGACCCGTGGCAGAGCCGCGGGGAATCAAGTTAAAAATTTCCTCACATTCCTAACATTTTGGCGTATAAGTAAGACAGCATCATCATCCCCATAGCAATAAAAAGAAGAATTTCTGGAAAAGTAAAATCTGCTCT
>Ga0208566_1001482_pt1 | contig 13571 bp, 12 predicted proteins | sample PL_2010_150m_FD_184159 | JGI IMG/M metagenome (GOLD analysis project Ga0208566, IMG submission 184159) | Freshwater microbial communities from Powell Lake, British Columbia, Canada to study Microbial Dark Matter (Phase II) - PL_2010_150m... | ecosystem: Environmental > Aquatic > Freshwater >...
GTCTGGCGCGGAAAATCGCCACGTCCCGCGCCGAGTACCGCAAGCCATCCTGCTGTTTGAACGAACCATCCTGCTCCTCATCCACAATGATCAGACCGAGTTTTGGCAGCGGCGTGAATACTGCCAGGCGTGTACCCAGTATTATTTTAGCTTCACCCTGTTGCGCCTGCAGCCAGCTGTTCACGCGCTCGGAGGGATTGAGTCTGCTATGCAGGCACACCAGCGATGTGGTGGGAAAGCGCGCACGGAATGCTGCCTCCAGTTGCGGTGTCAAACTGATTTCAGGTACCAGCACCAGCGTTTGCCGTCCCTGCAGCAACAGCAGTGCAATCAGCCGTAGGTACACCTCGGTTTTTCCGCTACCGGTGATGCCATGCAGCAGCCAGGCGTTAAATTCGTTGATGTCGGCGGTAATGGTAGCGAGGGCACTCTGCTGTTCTGTATTCAGGGCGGGGCCGGAGACAGTTTTGGTGACGGAAGCGAGGTGAACTGGAACTTCTTTTACCCAGCCCATAGTGACAAATTTCTGCAATGCCTTGGGCGCACGTGGTGAAAGCTGTTTCGCTTCTTCATGGCTGATTACACCGGTTTCTCTCAACCGTACCAGCAGACGATTCTGGACGATGTTGCGGGTGGGGATGGATGCGGTATCGGCCGCACGTCCTGCGTCGGTGAAACAAAATTGAAAGCTGGTAGTCGATTTTTGTACAAGGGGCTTGCTGCTACGCAGTCTGCCAGGTAGCGCATTCATCACTACCTCCCCCAGCGGATGGCGGTAATAATCGCTGCAAAACCTGCACAGATCGAGGAGTGCTGCAGGCAGAGGGGGAATATCATGAAAGATATGTGCGGCAGGCTTGAGCTTGTCGGGAGAAACGGAAGAGTGGGCGGATACTTCCATGATGACGCCCATCACCAGCTTCCTGCCGAAAGGAACCTGTACACGAGCACCGATATCTTGTGCTGTTGCATCCGATGCAAGGTAGTCAAACAAAGTGGCCACGGGAACATCAAGCGCAACGCGGATGATAGGCATTATGGGGAATATATTTGGGGCCGGTTTGCACGGTTGAATTGGAGTGCATTATCCACGAAATCTATGATGGGACTATTATTCCTGATGGAATAACAAAGCAAATTGTTGCTGACCCTTAGTTCGGGTTTCTTCTGCCTGGATATGATCCGGTTTTTTAAAAAAGAATTAACTTGCGCATGGACATGGAATCTGCAGGTAAAAAAATTCTTGCTTATGTGTATGTTTAGTCAGGTGTTTGATGTTTTTCATTCGGGCAAGTTGTTATGAGGAGCGCCTTATATATTTTGATAATAATGTGCTAAGGACAATTGTTGCTTTCATCGCGGTTGTATTTGATTCCTCACGGATTTAGCTTTATTTTCGGCTCCGATGACCATCATCGTCAAGCATAAATCACGCCATTTGCGCAACCCCTATTCATATCATTTTTACAGTCTCTGCAGTCTGACAAATTGCTTGACGAGCAGCGCTTTTATCGGCTAGGCTTACCGCTGTAATGGGTATGGGTATATTCGTAGCATATCCATAAGTATAAGTACGGCGGGGTCACTACGTAGAAGTGGAAGGGGCAGTAGTTTTTCGATTAACGGAATAGGAGGTAACGACAATGGCAACAACATTAGGAACATCAAGCCATGCAGGGTCGGGTGGCGGTAGTTACGACATGTCGCTGTGGTACGACTCGAAGTGGTACAAGTTTGGCATGGGACTCATGCTGTTGGTAGCGTGTTTCTGGATATGGTTCCAGCGCACCTTTGCCTACTCGCACGGGATGGACTCGATGGAACCGGAATTTGAACGGGTCTGGATGGGTCTGTGGCGTGCACACATGATCATCATGCCGCTGTTTGCGCTGATCACCTGGGGCTGGATACTGAAGACCCGGGACACCAAGGAACAGTTGGATAACCTGGATCCGAAGCTGGAGATCAAGCGTTATTTCTACTGGATGATGTGGCTGGGCGTATATCTGTTTGGTGTTTACTGGGGTGGCAGCTTCTTTACCGAGCAAGACGCCTCTTGGCACCAAGTGATCATCCGCGACACCAGTTTCACACCGAGCCATGTGGTGGTGTTCTACGGTTCGTTCCCGATGTACATTGTGTGCGGAATCGCGAGCTACCTGTACGCGATGACCCGGCTGCCACTGTATAGCCGGGGCACCTCATTCCCGCTGGTCATGGGGATTGCGGGACCGCTGATGATTCTGCCGAACGTGGGTCTGAACGAATGGGGCCATGCATTCTGGTTCATGGAAGAACTGTTCAGCGCGCCGCTGCACTGGGGCTTCGTGATTCTGGGCTGGTCGGGTCTGTTTGCTGGCGGGATTGCAGCGCAGATTGTTACCCGTTACTCCAACCTGACAGACGTGATCTGGAACGGTCAGAGCAAAGTCATTCTTAACAACCGCATTGTTTATACCAAAGACTAAATAGTCTGCCTGTATTGCCGCGCCGCTCCCCCTTTTGCCGGGGAGCGGGTTGGGTAAGCGAGGGACGTGGTGTAATGGAGCCGCTTTTCTGCGAAGTCCTGAAACGGCAGGGGTATAAGTGACAGTTGGAAAGAGGGGGAGTCATCATGTTTTCATGTTTAGGGTTACACGACATATTTGAAGGGAGGGCGCAATGAGCAGAACAGATGAGATTTTGAAAGCGGCCAAGATGCCGCCGGAAGCGGTAAGGATGTCCAGATACATAGATGCGGTGTACTTTCCGATTCTATGCATACTGCTGGTCGGAACTTACCACATGCACTTCATGTTGCTTGCAGGTGACTGGGATTTCTGGCTTGACTGGAAAGACCGTCAATGGTGGCCGGTGGTGACCCCGATCGTTGGGATCACGTATTGCGCCGCACTGATGTACTACCTTTGGGTAAATTACCGGTTGCCGTTTGGCGCGACGTTATGTGTAGTCTGCCTGCTGGTTGGGGAATGGCTGACGCGTTACTGGGGCTTCTACTGGTGGTCGCATTACCCGATCAACTTCGTTCTGCCTTCGACCATGATTCCGGGCGCGCTAGTAATGGACACCTGTCTGTTGCTGACTCGCAGCTGGTTGATCACGGCCTTGGTAGGGGGTGGTGCATTCGGGCTGCTGTTCTATCCGGGTAACTGGCCGATTTTCGGACCCACCCACCTGCCGCTGGTTGCAGAAGGGGTCTTGCTGTCGGTTGCTGACTATACCGGGTTCCTCTATGTTCGTACTGGCACGCCTGAGTACGTACGGTTGATCGAGCAAGGATCGTTGCGTACCTTTGGTGGTCACACCACGGTAATTGCCGCGTTCTTCTCGGCCTTCGTTTCCATGCTGATGTTCCTTGTCTGGTGGTACTTTGGCAAGGTATTTTGCACCTCGTTCTACTACGTCAAGGGTCCAAGAGGCCGCGTGGTAGAGAAGCACGATGTGACAGCATTCGGCGAGGAAGGGTTTGCGGAGGGGATCAAATAATGAACACAAAAAACTTGTTTAAGCTGGGCGTCATCGGCCTGTATGGAATGGCGACACTGGCACTCACCCTGGTACTTGACGTTGCGCCCGTAGCAGCACACGGCGAGCGTTCCCAGGAACCGTTCCTGCGGATGCGTACCATCCAGTGGTACGACATGAAGTGGCAACCGGTGACGACTAAAGTCAACGACATCGCGACCATGACCGGCAAGTTTCACTTAGCCGAAGACTGGCCGCGTGCAGTGGGCAAGCCGACTCGTGCCTTCTTCAACGTTGGTAGCCCAAGCCCGGTGTTTGTACGTCTGAGCACGAAGCTGAACGGAGAGCCCACGTACATTTCCGGCCCGATGGAAATTGGCCGGGACTACGAGTTCGAAGTCAGGCTGAAAGCGCGGATTCCGGGACGTCACCACATGCATGCGATGGTGAACATCAAGGATGCGGGACCTATTGCCGGACCGGCCTCCTGGATGAACATCACAGGCAGCTGGGATGACTTTACCAACCCGATGAAGCTGCTGACAGGGGAAACGGTTGATCTGGAGACTTTCAACTTCAGCAACGGTCTTTTCTGGCATGCCTTGTGGATTGGTCTGGGTTGCATCTGGATTGGCTTGTTCGTAGCCCGTCCGATGTTCCTGCCGCGTAGCCGGGTTCTGCTGGCTTACGGGGATGAGCTGCTGCTTGATCCGTTTGACAAGAAGATGGGCGCCATATTCATGGTATTGACCTTTGCCATCGTGTGGGGCGGCTATCGTTATACGGAAACAAAACATCCGTACACGGTACCTATCCAGGCGGGCGAATCAAAAGTCCAGCCGATGGCAGTGAAACCGAACCCGATCGCGATCAAAGTAATGGACGCGAACTATGACGTACCGGGTCGTGCACTGCGCGTTACCATGAACATCACCAACAGCGGCGACCGGCCCATACGGATCGGGGAATTCACCACTGCGGGTGTTCGCTTCATCAACCGGGTTGGCCTGAGATATCTCGACCGTAATTATCCGCGTGAACTCATTGCGACCGGCTTGTCGTTGGATAACGACACACCGATTCAGCCTGGTGAGACGCGTGTGGTGAACATGGAAGCGAAGGATGCGCTGTGGGAAGTACAGCGTCTGATGGCGCTGCTGGGCGATCCGGAAAGCCGTTTTGGTGGCTTGCTGATGACCTGGGACGACACGGGTGACCGCAACGTTAACAGCATCGCTGGTGCTGTCATACCGGTCTTTACCAAGCTCTAAGCAAAGTAAGGCATGACCCACCGATCCGCCCCCGTCGCAAGACGGGATGGCGGATCGGTGTTTTTTAATGAACGTTTAATGAATAAAGCGAATCCAAGTAATCATCTAATTATTTATCTACGCCGGGGCGAGAGCACCGGAGTGGATTGAACAGTGAATCATCGTGATGTCAAAACAGGAGGGTCCGCCCGTGGTTAGGCAAATGACACAGGCAGGCGCTACGGCTCTCATGCTGGTTGCAGTCCTGTACGCCGGCGCTGCTGCGGCGCATGGGAAAGTATCAATGGAAGAAGACAGTTGTGTGCGCCGGATTGGTGATAGCATGGTGCATCTGAGTGCCTACCAGCCCCAATTTGAGCCCAGCGCCCAATACTGTACGGAGATTCCCAAAGGGGGCGACACGCACCTGGTGGTGGACCTGGTGGACCAGGCGCTGCGTGACATGCCGGTCGGAATGCGGATCGTAAGGGGGACCAGTGAGACGGAAGATGAGACAGTCTCCTTCATCCGTCCGAGCGTTCACCCGGACGGCGTGATCCGTGGAGAAACCAACCTGGACCAAGGGTTGTATACGGTGATCATTACGGCAGATGGCTTACCGCCGATGCGCTATCAGTACCCGTTGCGGGTACAGATGATCAACTATGCGAACGTGTTTCGCACGGCGGTATTGCCGCTGATCGGGCTGCTGTTGCTGACCCTGTTGGCCTACAAACTGATGAAATCGAAACGGATGCAGGCCTGGCGGGCTTCCCGTCGTTCCTGACAACCGGCATGCTGACCCGTGCAGTTACGGGTGGTGATCACATAAACTCATAATTCCTCTATAGGCGATTCTGATCATGTCCTTACAATTTATAAAATCCGCTGCCGCTTGTTTACTGCTTACGACCGTGGTCACCTTCTCTGCCCAGGTACAGGCGCACGGCGGGCTGTCATTGGCAGACGACGTCTGCAAACTCACGATCGGCCCTTACACCATGCACTTCACGGGCTACCAGCCGGACAGCACCCAGGAGAAGGAGTTCTGCGAAGACATTCCCTCGACCGGCCGCACCGTGGTGGCACTGGATTACATTGAAGAAGCGTTGCGGCCCATGCCCACCGAGGTCCGGGTGATCCGGGATGCGGCGGGAGACGGCGGCGTGAGCGTGGACGAGAAGAACCTGGATGCGATCACGATTTTGCATCTCCCGCCCAAGGTCTATAGCAACGGCTCGATCACTTTCGAACACAGCTTTGGCCAGCCGGGCAAGTTTGTCGGGCTGGTGACCATCAATGACGGACAGAAGGAAATGGTCTCGCGCTTCCCGTTTGCGGTAGGTGAGCCGAAAAAGACCTCGCCCTACCTCATGGGTGGGATTGCCGCCGTGATTGGCGCCATCGCAGTCTTCTTCTTTTTACGCCGGCCGCGTAAATCCGAGAGCGCATAAATCCAGGGATCCTGCGTGATGCGGGCAGCTGGCTGACGGCTCTCGGCTGATCGCCAGAAACCATTCCGGAATAAAGCAATCGTATAGATATGGGATCCTGTTCGAGGACGGGATCGGAACAAGGAGAAATTGGAATGAAACTCTGGACGGTTAGTACGCTCAAGCGGGGGATAGCAGGCGCCACGGTTACGCTGGCACTGGCGCTGTCTTTGCATACCTCCCCGGTATTGGCGCATGCGATGCTGGTCAAAGCCGAGCCGGCGCGGCGCGCCGCGCTGGCCAAAGCGCCGGTGCAGGTGCGGTTGTGGTTCAACGAAGGAGTCGAGAAAGACTACGCAGCGCTCACCGTGCTGGACGAGAGCAAGCGTCCGCTCACCGAGGTGATTCCGCAGATTTCCGCGGATGACCCGAAATCGATCGTGCTGCCGTTACCTGAACTGCCGCCCGGGAAGTACACCGTAAAGTTCCGGGTATTATCGGTGGACGGTCACGTGGTTGATTCGTCTTACGACTTTACGGTGAAGAGTAAAGCCCCCGGAAAATGATCGAGGTCATTGCGACGCTACTTCGCTGGTCACAGCTTGCGTCCAACATGATTCTGGTGGGCAGTTGCGTCTTTCTTGCCATTGCCGGATCATTCAATACGCCCTGGGTTGACCGCATGGCACGGCTGCTGCCGTGGCTGGGACTCGTTCTGCTGTTGGGACTGCTGGGGATACTTGTTACCACCACGGCGCAGGCCACCGGCGTGGACGAGAATGCCTGGCGGCCGGAGGCCTGGCTGGGGCTGGTGCAGAATACCCGCATGGGACACATCTGGGCGGGGCGCACGGTGTGTGCGCTGATCGTGCTGGGTGTCGTTCTTTATATCCGCTACGCCCCGGCAGCGCGCTGGCGCTATGTATTGTGCGCAACGGCAGGCGCGCTCACCCTGGCGGTGGGGTCACTGGCGAGCCATTCGGCGGCGGATGAATTCTCCGTGACCGCCATTCTACCCTACACCCTGCATATTATCCTGGCGAGCGTCTGGTTTGGTGCGTTGCCGGCGTTTCTGCTGGTGGTGCTGACCGCCACCCGGCAACCTGCAGCGACAGAAGCGGCACACGCCGAGATGCCGGGCGGCAGCCTGCAGCGCACGGCACTGTTTCAGTCAGAAGAGACGCTGCAGTCTGGCGTCCTGGCCCTGAAACGGTTCTCGCTCATGGCCATGCCGGTGATGCTGGCGATCGTGGCCACCGGCGTGATCATTACCGACCGCATGGTGGATACGAGCTATGCGGCGCTGGTTTCAACCCAATACGGCTGGCTGCTCAACGCAAAGCTTGCGCTGCTGGCAGTGGTTCTGATGATTGCCGCGCGCGCGCGCGCCACCTGGCTACCGCTGCTCGCCCAGGGCCAGGAACTGGCAGCGGCGGGCGCCCAAAGCCTGCGCAAATGGGTCCGCATCGAATTCATCCTGGCGCTGGTGATCGTGCTGCTGGCCACCATCGTGGCGAACACCGTGCCGGCAAAGCACGCGCTCATCCAGAGCTGGCCTTACTCGTTCCGTTTCTCGATCGATGCCACCTGGGGCGAAGAGAGCGTGATGGTGCGGGCATGGTCGGGTCTGGCCCTGCTGGTGCTGGCGGCGGGTGTGCTGGCGTCGGGTCGCATCAAGCACTGGGACAAAAAGCGCCGCATCGGCATCCCGGCCGTGCTGGTGCTGGCGGCCATGGCATCTGCCCTGCCGCCGCTGGCCATCGAGGCCTACCCGGAAACCTACCGCAAGACCCCGGTGCCGTTTGACACCATTTCCATTGCCAACGGCTCTGCGTTGTACGCCGAGAACTGTGTCGCCTGCCACGGCCCCCAGGGCAAGGGCAATGGCATCCTGGCCAAGACCTTTGCCAAACCGCCGGTGGACATGCTCACCGAGCCGCACACCGCCAAGCACACGGCGGGGGACTTCTTTCACTGGCTGACCTACGGGATCCCCGACACCGGCATGCCGGAGTTTGCGGACAAACTTGCGGAAGAAGACCGCTGGGACGTGGTGAATTACCTGCACGCCATGTCGCGCGGCTATCAGGCGCGCCTGATGAGCCCGCAGGTAAAGCCCAACCAGCCGCAACCGTCGATGGGTCCGCCGAACTTCTCCTACTTTGCGCATGACGGCTCCAGCGGCACCCTGAAAGACTTCCGCGAGAAGAAAACGGTGCTGCTGGTGCTGTTCTCCTGGCCGCAATCGCAGGCACGGCTGGAACAGCTGCGGCAGGCATACGAAAGATTGAGCGGTAGCAACACCCAGATTCTGGCGGTGCCGATGACTGATCCCGATACACCGGAACTGGCGGCAATCATGGCGAGCCTGCCGTTCCCGGTGGTGACCCAGGGGGCTGCGGAGATCATGCGCAGCTATGCCCTGTTCCGCAGAACGCTGGGGCATCCGGACCTGCTGGGCGAGGGTTCGGTGCCCGAGCACATGGAGTTTCTGGTGGACCGGTATGGTTATTTGCGCGCACGCTGGATTGCGGAAGTGGACGGGGCGGGCTGGACGGATCTCGACAGCCTGCAGCAACAGCTGGTGCAGCTCAGTCGGGAGAAGGAAATCCTGCCCCCGCCGGGCGATCATGTGCATTGAGTTGCCTGACAGAGAGTGAGAGCGGCAGGGACCTCAGCCGGGGTGCGCTGCAACGGTTATTTAAGGAGAACGGAAATGAATGATAAATCGATCGCCCCCCTACTGCTGGGAGCGGCACTGACCCTGTCGTTGCCGGTTTGGGCGCATTCCGACGACTATCTGGATACCCTGGTGGCGCTGCATGGCGGGCAGTTACGCATGGCCGGGCCGTATCATCTGGAGCTGGTGGCCAAAGACAAGGAGCTGGTGCTGTACGTGACCGATCACGGCGACAACCCCATCGCGACCGAAGGCGGCGTGGGCAAGGCGACCCTGCAGTTGGGCACGGCCAAGGCCCGCACCACAGTCACGCTGGAACCGGCGGGGGACAACGTGTTCAAGGGCGGCGGCGAGTTTACGGTCAAGCCGCAGAGCATGATCGTGGTATTCGTCAAGCTGCCGGGGGAGGAGGCGCAGTCGGCGCGCTTCACCCCGCTCAAGGCCAAGCCCAAGCCCAAGCCCGCCGCAACCAAGAAGCCCGCCAGCCAACCCGCCACCGATGGCCACAGCGGTCATCACCACCCTATGCAGCATTGAGGGGTAGTCGGGCGAGTTTGGTGATTTAAAGAACTGCCTCACCGTGTAATGCCACCTGACGACCGCGTTGCACATTTACGCCCATCAATATTATCAAGCCGATAATAAAATAGCTGCCGGTAGCCAGCATCGCAAGACGATGATCGCCAGCTGTAATCCAGCTGATCAGCCCGTATGTCACCGGGCCGAGTATCGACGACAGTTTTACTGCCAGGCCCCATAGCCCGAAAAATTCTGCCCGCCGGGAAGCGGGACTGAAGAAGCCGACCAGCGCCCGTCCCGCAGACTGGGAGGCACCAAGACACAGACCGGCGATGTTGGCAGCCAGCCAGAACATGGCGGGCCCTTCCGCAGCCCAAGCCAGCAACACCATGATGATCCAGCCAACCAGGGTCAATGCAATGGTGGGGATATGGCCAATCCTGTCCTGAATGCTGCCGAACGCGAATGCGCCCAGCGCAGCGGTGACATTGACCAGCAATACCAGAAGCATGGTGTCGCTGGTGTCAAAACCCATTACCTGCTGAGCGTATATCGCTGCCAGTATGATTACCGTCTGGATACCTGCCTGATAGAATACAAGACAGGCAAGGAAGCGCATCAGGTCGCGATAGCGGCTGGCATGCTGGAGTGTCTCGCTCAAACGCACGATTGACTGACGCACTACGCGCCGTCCAGCCTGATGTGGTTGCGGCAGCGCCCGTTCCTTTAGATAAAGAAAAGTCGGAATGCTGGATGCGGCGAACAGGACGGCGGTTATCAGCATGGTCACAGGCACAAACTGTTCGGCCTGCTGCCCCTGTCCCTGCGCCCAGGTAACATAAATAAGCGAGCAACCCAGGCTGACCAGGCCTCCAATATAACCCAGGCACCAGCCCCAGCCTGACACTTTCCCCAAAGCCTCTCCCGGTGCCAGTTCCGGCAGGAAGGCGGCAATCAGATTTTCGCCGCTGCCAAAAAAGAAATTGGTGAGAATGATGAGTGCTATGGCCAGCCACAAATCACCCGGCCCGACAAAACAAAGCAGCGCAGTGAATCCAACGCAGCCAACGGTAGTCACGAACAGCAGACGCTTCTTCGCCGCATGGGCATCAGCATATGCACCCAGTACTGGTGCTGTCAGGATAACGAGCGCATACGAAACCGCCAGCGCCAGGGTCCAGGCAAATGTTGCCCACTCTTGATTGCCCGCGACGACCGCAACGAAGTAGGCATTAAAAATCGCGGTGATGACAACAGTGGTATAGCCGGAATTGGCAAAATCGTACATCGCCCACGCCCAGACTTCTCGTCGACTCACATTGGCAGCGAGGTAGGGTGATTGGTCGTGTGGGGTCATGGAGAGCAGCTTTTGTTTGTTGTGCTTCCCTCGGGCTTAAAGCTGGTGCAGAAAACACAGAGTGCCTGCCTCTATCAAAGAAAGAGAGGCGCACCCCGCCCGGTTTAGTCCCTTTGCGGGGCTAGAAAGATCAACTTGTTTGCGCAAATATGCATTAGCGTAATTGCAGGTCAGAACTGTAAGTGGTTTCCTTGTTGAAATCTTTCCAAACATACTCAGGAGTGACCAATGGTTTGGTGGGAACCACAAATGTCGCCACATCCAGAGCACCATGCAAGGTACGGCCAACCATCTGCATAATGCCCATCATAATTCCAGCTGTCACACCATAAGCAACGCCTTCACTTCGGCTGGTTATGACTATGGTTTTAGGAATTTCCACGACGCCAGTGGCCACATTAGCAATGCCATTTGCTAATTTTTCGCCTGCCTTAGCCGGGTAACTTTCAGCCATGACCGCCTGTGGGGAGAAAAGGAATAATGCGGATAATATCAGCAGAGATCTGAGCATTTTTTTCATTGGCAGCCTCATAACGATAGGTTGGATCAAATTAAAATCAGTATCCTGATTATTCTTATGCCGCAGGTAAACCGCCCTGTCAAGTAGATAGCTTGCAACAAGAACTTTCTTTGCGAGCAGCCGCTTGCGGGGTTCAGCCAGATACGGGATTTCCAGCAAGCTATAATGGACGATACGGACGTATACGGGCGGCGTATTGTTCCGGCCATGGGAAGGTCTGGCAGTACTCGTGGAACGATCCAACTGGCGTTTGTCGACGAGAAGATATTGAAAGAGATAAAGAATAAAATCATAATCCGCCTGATCGGTACAGAACTGCAAGCATGGAAAGCAACAGTAATAATACAAGAACTTGGATGGTTCGAATCTGCCCGCTTGCCGGGCGCATTTGTGCTTGCCTTGCCGGAATGAGTAGTATCTTGATGAAGAAATTTCGTGTTCCATTCGTCGTCTTTCTGCTGGGCCTGCTTATCAGTGGCCCGACTTCAGCAGAAGCGGAAAGGCGGCCAAGGATCGAAAAAGCGTCGACTGTGAGTCTGGTCGAACAGGCCAGCGAGCGCCGTGACAAGGAAATTGAAGTCAAAGTGCAGAATGATGGTGAGCGCATTCTTGTGTACGTAACTTTTGTTGTTCCTGTCGGGCCGCAGCATGCATGGTCAGTATTGACGGACTTCGAAAACATTCCTAACTTCATTTCCGGTGTCCAGACCAGTAAAGTCACTGGTGGGATGGGTAATAATTTGCAGGTCTCACAAAAGGGGGTTACGCAATTTGGCTTTTTTACCTTTTCATTTGACTCGATACGGGAGATTAACCTGACCCCATTTAACAAAATTCAGGAACGCATGCTCAGTGGCAACATGCGAAAAATGGAGGAGACAACGATACTGCTGCCAGAGGGTAATCAAACACGCATCATCTATCAGGCAGATATTGTTCCTGGTCTCTGGATACTTAGATTTGCAGGGCAGTTTTTCATCGAGAATGAAGCGCGCGAGCAATTCCAGCAAATAAAAAACGAGATGATCAGAAGGAGCAGAGTACTCGCCAGCCCCCGCTGAGTAAATAATATGCTTGGACAAGCAGTTATATGGCTTCCGGCGTAACTCAGATCGAATGCAAGCCGGTCTAGACAGAAAGCTGGTGAGCTGGATTAAGTTGAGCTAGAATAAGAAACTACCGTGAAATAAGGGAGCAGATCTGTTGGGTTCACGGTGGTTGGCATCTCTGTTAGTAGGCTAAATTTAATTTCCTTTAATTCATTTTATGGAGCTACAGATGAAAAAGATATTTAAGTCACTGCTGGTAATATCCGCACTGGCATTTCTCTCGCCGCAGGCGGCCATGGCTCATTCAGAAGACTATGCGACCCATGTGGCCGACAAGCTGGGACATGGCATTGCTAACACAGCCACCGGTTGGGCTGAGCTTCCCAAGACCATAATGATAACCAGTCAAAAGGAAGGTATCATTTATGGTGCGACCGCTGGAGTTCTCACGGGCTTGGTGCATGTGGTCGGGCGCACAGCATTCGGAATTATGGATGTGGCAACATTTATGATTCCTACCGACGCCACAGTTAAGCCAGGGTACATCTGGGAAGATTTCGGCAAGGAAACCAGCTACGGCAAGTAAGTAACTAACTGACGACAAATGCACCAACAGCGTGGGCTTCCATGAGTATACTGGGAAGCCTACGCGTCCTCGAAACTTCCTCGCTTGTTCCTCTGATTCTAGTACTGGCTGGCTGTAGTACCGTTTCCAAAAGCTGACCAGACAGCCATTTCAACGCTATTCACCACACCAAGCCGAGAAACAGCCAGGGTGAGGATGAAAGATGCACGTCGCCGGCGCCTGAATGCACCAACCGCCACGTGCCCTCCAATTTGAACATTAGTCCACGCAAAAATATGTACCGCTGGCTTCTTATCGGAATACTGTCGTGCCTGATCGCCATGGCGGTTGTCATTGTCGGCATTGGCGAAGTGATGACGGGGCCGGCGTCCACCGCTGTCGAGTCGCTGTCATCCGATTTTCCGGTCGAGCCAGTGCAGATTCCGCTGCTTGACGCCGATTCTAGTGTGCACGGCTGGCTGGTGCGCGGTGTTCGCGGTGGTGGTGCTGTCTTGCTGGTTCACTCAATCCGCAGCAATCGCCTTGAGATGCTGAGTCGGGCACGGTTTCTGAACAAGCAAGGCTATGGCATCCTGCTGATTGATCTGCAGGCGCACGGCGAAACTTCGGGGAAGAGGATCACCTTTGGTCTTCGCGAATCTGAGGATGTGGCAGCGGCTGTAACCTTTTTGCGTAAGACTTTTCCGTCTGAACGGCTTGCGGTCATTGGCGT
>Ga0208566_1001489_pt1 | contig 13529 bp, 9 predicted proteins | sample PL_2010_150m_FD_184159 | JGI IMG/M metagenome (GOLD analysis project Ga0208566, IMG submission 184159) | Freshwater microbial communities from Powell Lake, British Columbia, Canada to study Microbial Dark Matter (Phase II) - PL_2010_150m... | ecosystem: Environmental > Aquatic > Freshwater > Lake...
GCACCATTTCTTCCGCGGGTATCACCGCCTTGCCCGCCATGTGACCGCAGCGCTTGGGCCACACCTGGTCTTCGATCATGATCGCGGCCATCCCTGCCTTTTCGAAAGCGCGCACGACGAAATAGACGTTGAGCGCGTTGCCGTAGCCGGTGTCGGCATCGGCCTGCAGCAGCAAGTCCGTGCACTCCGCGAGACGCCGCGCGTTGGCGAGGTTGTCCTCGAACCCCATGATCCCGCGGTCGGCCCAGCCCAGCCGCGACTCCGAAGTGCCGGCGCCGGAGATGCTCGCCGTCCTGAATCCCGCGCGCTCGACGAGCCTCGCGCTGAAACCATCGAATACGCCGGGCGTGATCAGGATTTCCGGCGCGTTGATCAGCGCCTTGAGTTGCGCTCCTTTGCTTGCCATCGAATTTTCTCCTTAGGACACTTCCAAAACTCCGTCATGCCGGACTTGATCCGGCATCCAGTTGTTCGACTTTACTGGATTCCGGCTTTCGCCGGAATGACGAAAATTGAATTTGAGACCGTCGATGCACGCTATTGCATCTCGCGCGTGCTATCCCGCCTACTCCGGCTTCAAGCCGATCGCCTTGATCAGCTTGCTCCACTTCGCAAGATCGTCACGCAGATAAGCGGCGAATTCAGCGGGCGTGTTGGCGACGACCTCACCGCCGAGCGCGGCGAGCCGCTCGCGCGCATCCGCGTTCGTGATTCCCTTGACGATCACGGCGTTGAGCCGCGTGACGATGCTGCGCGGCGTCGCCGCGGGCGCCAGTACGCCGAACCATCCGCTCGCCGCGTATCCCGGCACGCCGGACTCGGCGATCGTCGGCAGGTCGGGAACGATGGTCGAGCGCTGCGCGCCGGTCACGGCAAGCGCGCGCAGCCGGCCGGCCTTGACCTGCGGCAATACCGTGCTCAGGTCGCCCGACATGAACTGCACCTGCCCCGCGAGCAGATCGGCGAGCGCCGGCGCGACGCCTTTGTACGGAACGTGCACGACGTCGATTTTCGCGAGCATCTTGAACAACTCGGTCGCGAGATGAGTGGTCGTGCCGCTGCCCGGCGCCCCGAAGTTGAGTTGCCCGGGTTTCGCGCGCGCGAGCGCGATCAGCTCCTGCACGTTTTTTGCCGGCAACGACGGATGCACCAGCAACAAGTACGGCATGCTGCAGACCAGCGTGACCGGCGCGAAATCCCGCAGCGGATCGTACGGCAGCCGCGCCGACAGTCCGGGTTGGATCGCGAGCGGACCGGCGCTGCCGAGCAGCAGCGTATAGCCGTCGGGAGCCGCTTTCGCGGCGAGTTCGGTGCCGATCGCGCCGCCCGCGCCGCCGCGATTGTCGATGACCAGCGGCTGGCCCAGCGCTTCGTTCAGTCGCTGCCCGACGATGCGCGCGACAAAGTCAGTTCCGCCGCCGGCTGCGAACGGGACGACGAAGCGGATCGGTTTCGATGGATAATTTTGTGCCGCCGCATAGCCTGCGCCACAGACCAACGCGGCTGCCAGCGCTGCCACACAGGCGCAACGTGGCAAGTCGTCATTCCGGACAAGCCGCGCAACGGCGCGATTCGGAATCCAGTACGGACGTGGTTTCTGGATTCCAGCTTGCGCTGGAATGACGTCACTTCTCATGTCGCCGCTCTCCTCCCGCCTCACGCCTTACGCCTTACGCCTCATGCCTCATGCCTCTTGGGCCTTACAAGCTGCGCGCGGCACGGTGACCTTCAGCGATTGCGTGCCCGAGACGGCGCGGCGCGTAGGCGTCGCCTATGAGGCGCACATCGGCGAGACCGGCATCGCGCAGCTCGTACGCGAGAGCATCGTTCGCGCGCTGCGCGCCGACCCAGACGATCCCGCCGACATCCCTGAGCCGCTCTTCACGCTTCGAGTTGTAATAATGCCGCAGCACCACTTCGCCGTTCTCGGTGCGGTCGACGTACATATTCGACCGCAGCGCGACACCCAGTTCGTCGAGCGCGCGCAGCGTGCTGATGCGGGTGACTTCCGGCAGCTCCCGCAGCGGTTCGAGAAAGCGCGTCACGTACAGGACCTTGCAGCCTTGCCGCGCGAGCGCTTCGGTCATGCACGCCGCCCAGAAGTAACCGTCCTCGTCCATGACGAGCACGGTCGCGCCGGCGCCAAGCTGGCTGAAGCTCGCCACCGGCACCGAGCCGTCACCCGCCACCGCGGGCGTCAATACCCTCGCCCCGGTTGCGACGATGACCGTATCCGGCTGCTCCTCGAGCACCCGCTCGCGCGTGCCTTCGGTCGCCGTGCGTACGTCGACCCCGAGTGCGGCCACCTGCCGCGCCAGGTAATCGATCGTGTACGACGATTCGTGATACGGCAGATAGTGCCGCGCGATACTCAATTTCCCGCCGAGACTCTTGCCCTTCTCGAACAGCGTCACGCGGTGTCCGCGTTCCGCCGCGGTGCGCGCAGCCTCGAGCCCGCCCGGACCGCCGCCGATCACGACCACGCGCTTCGGCCGCTCAACTCGCGTGAACGCAGGCATTTCGGTTTCGAAACCCAGCGTCGCGTTGACGGCACACGCAAGCCGCTTGCTCGCCACGATTCCGCTCCAGCACCGGTTGCAGCTAATGCAGCGCCTGATGTCCGCGGACTGTCCGCGCAGCGCCTTCTGCGGCCACTCGGGGTCGGCGATCAACGCGCGGCACAAACCGATGATGTCTGCCTGTCCTGCCGCGAGGATCGCCTCCGCCTGCTCCGGTGTCTGGATGCGCGAGCTCGTCACCACCGGCATGCCGGGAACCGCCGCCTTCACCTGCGCGTGCAGCGCGGCGTAAGTGACGGGCGGGTAGTGGCTGTCCGGCAGATGCGTATCGAGCGTGTTGAAATTGCCCTGCGCGAGCGACAGGTAATCGGTGCTTCCCAGCGCGGCGAGCTCGATCGCGGCCTGCTTGCTGTCCTCGACGGTGATTCCGCCCGGAGTGAACTCGTCGACTCCCATGCGATAGCCGACGATGAAGTCTTTCCCGACCTGCGCGCGGACCGCTGCGATGATCTCTTTCGCGAAGCGCAGCCGGTTCTCGCGGCTGCCGCCGTACTCGTCGTCGCGCTGGTTGCTGAACGGCGAGACGAACTGCTGGATCAAGTGGCCCTGCGCGCCGTGAATCTCGACGCCGTCGAGGCCGGCGAGCTTCGCGTTGAGCGCCGCCGTCGCAAACCCGGCGACCACTTCCGCGATTTCAGCTTTCGTCATCGCGTGCGGCACGCCGCCGCTGTGAGGGCATGCGATCGCCGACGGCGCCCATAACGTCGGAATTTCGTTCGCATGGTGCTGGCGGCCGCCGTGATTCAGCTGCGCGATCAGCAGTGCGCCCTCGGCATGCACCGCTTCCGCCAGTGTCTGCAGGCCCGGCACGATCTCCTTGCGGTAGCACAGCATCGCGCCATCGCGCCCCGCATTGCTCGCGTGCACCCGCATCGACTCGGTGACGATGATGCCGGCGCCGCCGCGCGCGATGTCGCGATAAAACGCAACGGTCCGCGCGTGCACGAGGCCATTCTCGGCGGTGTTGGTGGTAGTCGCGAGCCGCATGACACGATTGCGCGCGACCTTGGCGCCGATGCGGATCGGTTCGAACAGGCGGGGAAAATGGGCGCTCATCGTGTTATGTCCGCATTATGCCCCCACCTCCTTCAAGCGCCAACCCAAAACAATGCGTTCCGCAACGCCATGTCCCAGGAAAAAAAGCCTCGGAGCAGCCGGGGTGCGGGAAAGAACTTGCTTCGCTTTGGTGCTTGGAATAGATTGCTCAGTAATTGACCGCTGATCCCGCTCACGACCCGCCCGGATCGCGGTCATCCTCCGGGGAGGAGGAAGCAAGCATGAACATAGGGCCCACGATGCGCAGTCCGGGACATGTTCCACATGGAGGCAGTCATGAAGTCACGACACCAACTGATCCTCGTCGCGGCGGCAAGTGCTCTGCTTGGCGCTACCGCAGCCGAGGTGATTCACGCCCAAGCCAACACGCCGCCCGCATTTCTGGTTGCGGAAATCAAGGTTAACGATCCCGAGGGATACAAGGCCTACCTGGCGAAAGTGACGCCGGTGACGGACGCGTTCGGCGGGCGCTTCATCGTACGCGGCGGAAAGACGGAGTCGATCGAAGGCGCGGAACCCGCGGGTCGCGTCGCGATTATCCAGTTCCCTGGCATGGAGCAATTGAAACGCTACTGGAACTCACCCGCCTACCAGGAAATCTCATCGATAAGGCTCAAGACGGCGACATCCCGCATCTATTTTGTCGAGGGCGTCGCACCGTAACGCGCCAACCGGGCGTGTTGCCGTATTTTCCGTCTCCCATTGCCTTTTTCCGGAGGGCATCATGAGCAAACTCGTTCACTGCACTGCTATTGCATTCGCATTGTCGTTCACTGCGGCAGGCGTGCATGCCCAGTCGAACTATCCGACCAAGCCGATTCGAATGCTCGTGCCCTTCACGCCCGGCAGCGCGACCGACATCATCGCGCGTATCATCGGGCCCAAGCTGGCGGAGAAGCTCGGCCGGCAGATCGTGGTGGACAACCGTCCGAGCGCCGGCGGCATCGTCGCCTTCACTATCGTCGCCGAGGCGACCCCCGACGGCCACACGCTCACGACGACCGGGTCCAACTTCGCGGGAAGTGCTGCGCTTTATGCCGCGAAGCTCACCTTCGACCCGTTCAGAGCCTTTACCGGCATCACCCAGATCGCGAGCACTCCGCTGATCCTGGTGGTCTCATCCAGTCTCGGCGCGAAGTCGGTCAAGGAACTGATCGAACTCGCGAAGCAGAAGCCGGGCCAGCTCAACTTCGGCTCCTCCGGCATCGGCAGCGGACCCCATTACGGCGCCGCGTTGTTTCAGCTGGCCGCCGGTATCAACGTGGTGCACATCCCGTACCGGGGCTCGCCCGAAGCTTTCACCGACATGATCGCCGGCCGCGTGGATTATTTCCTCTCGCCCATCATGGCGGCAGTGCCCTACATCAAGAGCGGGCGGGTACTGGCGTTGGGTGTGACCACCACGCAGCGCGCGCCGCCGATGCCGGATGTGCCGACGATCGCCGAGGCGGGGCTGGCCGGGTTCGAATACCAGGGATGGTACGGGCTCCTCGCGCCGGGCAAGACGCCGCGCAAGATCGTCAACCTGCTCTCAAAAGAAATCGGCGACATCGTCGATCTCCCCGACATCAAAGAGCGGATCGCGAGCCTGGGAGCCGCCGCCGTGCGGAGCACGCCCGAAGAGTTCGACAAGCTCGTTCACGACGAGATCAGGATGCGGACCAAGGTGTGGCAGGCCGCCGGCGTCAAAGTTGATTGAGCGGATGGCGCCATCCTGACGCAACCGGAATTGCAATCGAAGTCTTCGGCCGCGAATAGCGTCGTTCCGCGGAGTCGAAGGCCTATCACATCGTTCAGCCGGTTGTTAGTCCGGTCCCGGCTCTGGCTGGTTGCCTGTTCTTGCCAAGCGTGAAGTAGAACGTAGCGCCTTTCCCCACTGCGGCTTCCGCCCAGATCCGCCCTGCGTGCCTCGCGACTATCCGCTGCACCATGCTCAGGCCGATCCCGGTTCCTTCGAATTCTTCCGGCGAGTGCAGTCGCTGGAAAGCTCCGAACAGCTTTGCCGAATATTTCATGTCGAAGCCGGCACCGTTATCGCGCACGAAATAGACCAGCTCGCCGGCGCGCTCCTCGCACCCGACCTCGATCCTTGCCCGCTCGGTACGCGAAGTGAATTTCCAGGCGTTTCCAAGCAGGTTCTCCAAGACAATATGCATCAGGCCAGGATCGCCTTCGACCGTCATGGCCGGCGCGATCACGACCTCGACGTCCCGTTCCGGATGCGCCTGCGCCAGGTTCTTGATCACCGTGGTCGACAGTTCGCTCAAATCAAACGTCAGCCTGCGCATCTCCTGCCTCGATATGCGTGCCAGCGCCAGCAGATCGGTGATGACCAGCCCCATGCGCTCGCTCGCGGCGTTGATCCTTTTCAGGTTGTCGATAGAAGCTTCGTCGAGTTTGCCTTCATTTTCTTTAAGGACGATTGCGCTGAAGCCGCTGATGTGACGCAGCGGGGCGCGCAAGTCGTGGGAAACCGAGTAGCTGAACGCTTCGAGTTCCTTATTGGCATGATTGAGCGCGACAGTCCGTTGAGCGACGCGATCTTCCAGTTCGTCATTGAGGCTCACAAGTTTGGCTTCCGCAGCCTTGCGCTCAGTGATTTCCGCGAATACTGCGCAATAGTTCGTGATGTCACCCCGTTCGTCACGAACGGCACTGATCGATAGCAGTTCGCAATACAATTCGCCATTTTTGCGCTTATCCCAGATCTCCCCCTGCCAGCTTCCCTTCTCGCTGATCGCGCGCCGCATGGCTTCGTAGAACGCTTCGTCATGGTGGTAGGAACGCAGCAAGCGCGGGCTGTTCCCAATGGCCTCTGCCGCCGAATAACCGGTGATGTCGGTGAATGCACGGTTCACCGCGACAATCTTGAAGTTCTCGTCAGCGATAATGATGCCGTCGATCGCATTATCGAAGACGCTCGCGGCGAGCCGCTGACTGGCTTCCGACTGCTTGCGTTCGCTGATGTCGCGGAAAACCAGCGCGACGCCTGCTATCGCACCTTGCTCATCCTTGATAGGGGACTGGCTCAGCGATACATCGATGCGCCGTCCGCCCTTGGCGAGGCGCACCGTTTCACGATCGACCACGGAGCGGCCCTGTGCGAGCAGCGCACGGTTGCGGGCTATCTCTTCCTCGCGATCGGAGGGAAAGATCATCGAGATGCTCTGACCGACGGCCTCGTCCGCGGTATAGCCGAACAGGCGTTCCGCGCCGGCGTTCCAGGACAGTATTTTATCGTCAAGACTGCGGCTGATGATGGCGTCTGTCGAACTGGCGACGATCGCCGCGAGCCGCGCATTGGCCTCCGACACCCGCTTAAGTTCGGTCACGTCGCGGCCGATCGCGAGCACGCATTTCTCGCCGCCCAGGTCGATCACCTCGAGCGAGAGCTGGATCACGCGCTCCTCACCGCTTTTTCTGCGGAACGAGGTCTCGATGTCGCGCACCACGCCGCCCGACGCCAGTCGCGCAACCAGCTCCGCACGCTGTCCGGGATACGCCCAGATGCCGAGCTGGAGCGCGGTGCGCCCGATCGCCTCTGCGCGCGAGTAACCGCTGACGCGCTCGAACCCCTCGTTTACTTCCAGGAATTCCCCCGTGTCCAGCTTCGAGAGCGCGACCCAGTCCGGGCTGGCGTGAAAAGCCTTCGAAAACTTCTCCTCGGAGAAACGCAGCGCCGCGTTCGAGCCTTCCAACCTCGCGATCTGGAACAGCACGAACAGGCCAAGACTCAGGATGACCGCAGTCATTATGCCTGCCGCCAGCAGGTAACTGGTTCGGCGCTGATCGTGGTCCGCCAAGGCGACGGCCTGCGACGTGCCGACCAGAACGACGAGGGGGTAGTCCTTGAGGGCGCGGTAGCTGTTTATGCGGGTAATCCCATCCACCCTGCTGGGATGGATGAAACTGCCATAGCTCGCAGTCGCCAGGCGTTTGGTGAACACAGAGTTGTCGTCGACATTCGTTCCGGGAAACATCTCCGCGCCCGCGCTGCGCGCACGCACGATTCCATCGCGCCCTATCAAAGTCACGGTCGAGTCTTTGCCAAGGTCAAGGTCCGCGTAGATCCTCGAAAAATAGGCGGTATCCATGCCGAGAGCCGCATCGCCGCCAAACGATCCATCCGCATTGTTTATGCGGATGGACAGGTAGATGGTCCATTTGCCGGTGGCCACCCCCCGCCGAGGCTTGCTGATGAAAAGCGTGGGCGTGTCATACTGGGAATGAAACTGGAAATTTTCGGTGTTCTTGAAATTCTGCGGTTTTGTGCTCGAGTAACTCGCGAGGATCTGGTCGCCATTCTGGTCGACCATGCTGATGCTGTTATATGGATCGAGAACAATACCGAAGTCTTTCATGTAACGGGCGAGCTCGAATTTCCCGCCATATCGCCGATATTCCGATGCGATTTCCCTGAGCGTGACCTCGGCTGCCCGAATGGTCCGCGCGACGTGTTCCTCGAACACCCTGGCGAGGTTTTCGTTCTCGTGGCGCTTGCTCTCGATGATGCGCTCGCGCTCGATGTTGAACTCCACGAGCAAACCGGTCCACAGCATCGCGCTGAAAACCAGGCAAATCAGGACCACGCTGGCACGCAGCCGGTTACGCGTGAAAAGTCCCCCCAAGCTACGTCCCGAAAGCCCTCCGGCAACCGGAACCGGACCGACCTGCTTCGTCATTCAGATTCCATGTACAACACCTGATCCAATCGTCGTGGACTACGCGTGTTACGCCGGTCCATTCGCCCCCTCCGGTGTTAACCCGTATCTTTTTTGACAAGATGCCAGAAATCGGGCGAATGTGCACGTTCTATCCGCCAGGCAACAATCCGGGCAAGGGGTTCACCAAAGAGGAGAAGAAGAATCTGATTTCCTCCGGAACCGCCAGAAAGGTACCGCGGCTGGGGACCTGAAGTGCGGGGGGCTAAGCCCTCTCGAAAATCGCCGCGAGGCCCTGACCGCTGCCCACGCACATGGTCTCCAGGCCGAACTTCCCTTTGCGGCGCTGCAATTCATTGAGCAGCGTGGTGAGGATGCGCACGCCGGTGGCGCCGACGGGGTGGCCGAGCGAAATTCCCGAGCCGTTGACGTTGAGCCGGTCCGGGTCGTTCCAGCCCCAACCCTTCAGCACGGACAGCACCTGGCAGGCGAAGGCTTCGTTCAGTTCCACCAGATCCATTTTGTCGAAGCCGAGGCCGGTCTTGGCGAACAGCTTCGTTACCGCCGGCACGGGGCCGATTCCCATCGTCGCCGGAGGACAGCCCGCCGCTGCCCATCCGACCAGATAGCCCATCGGCTCGAGCTTCAGTTCCTTCAGTTTGTCTTCCGCCACCACGAGGCACGCTGCCGCCGCATCGTTCTGCTGGCTCGCGTTGCCCGCGGTCACGGTGCCGTTCTTCATCAAAGGCCGCAACTTGGCCAGTGTCTCCATGCTCGCGTCGGCGCGGAAGCCCTCGTCCTGTGCAAATACTTTCGGGTCGCCTTTTGGCTGCGGCACGCTGACGGGAACGATCTCTTGCTTGAACTTGCCGGTTTTCCACGCTTCCGCGGCGCGCTGATGACTGCGCATCGCGTAGGCGTCGGAGTCCTCGCGTGAAATCGCGCATTCCTTGGCGAGGTTCTCCGCCGTCTCGATCATTCCCGAAATGGGGCCGAAGCGCCAGTCGGGCTGCGAACGTTCACGACCGCGCTGCAGCCGGTCGTGCAGCGTCGCCGAGCCCGCGCGCTTGCCCCAGCGCATGTCGGTCGTGTAGTACTCGACGTTGCTCATGCTCTCGACGCCGCCGGCGAGGACCACGTCGGCCGCTCCGGTCTGCACCATCATTGCGGCATTGAGCACCGCCTGCAGCCCGCTGCCGCAGCGGCGGTCGAGCTGGTAGCCGGGAATCTCGATCGGCAGGTCAGCTTCCAGCACCGCGTAGCGCCCGATGCACGGCGCTTCGCCGTTGGCGTAGGATTGGGCGATGATGACATCGTCGAGTTTCATGGGGTCGAGGCCGGTGCGCGCGATCAGCGCCTTGATCACCGTTGCGATCAGGGTCTCGACCGCAACGGGACGCAGGGTCCCTCCATAGACACCGACGGCGGTGCGTAGCGGGGACACAATGGCTGCACGTCTCATGATCTCTCTCCTTTTGCACTGGAAACTGAAATCATACCGCGTTCCGGTAGCATGCCGCGTGTAGATTGGACATTTGGTGGATTGCGCTGCGCTCCATCCACCCTACAATATGCTGTTGCACTAACCCGAATCGTTATTCATTGATATTGATCATGGCCAAGACCATTACCAAAGAACTCGCTCCCCATTCCCTCGATCTCTCCGCCATCGTCCGTCCTGGCGATACCGTGATGTGGGGCCAGTCCACCGCCGAGCCGCTGCCGCTCACGCAGGCGCTGATGGCGCAGCGCCATGCGATTGGCCGCTTCAACGTTTTCCTCGGCGTCACCTACTCCGACACGCTGAAGCCCGAATATGCCGACTGCGTATCTTTTTCCTCCTACTGCGGAACCGGCGGCAACCGCGCGCTCGCCAAGGCGGGCAAGCTCGACATCCTGCCGGTCCATTACTCGCAGCTTCCCGCACTGATCGAAAGCGGCAGGCTGAAAGTCGACGTGCTGATGCTGCAGCTCGCGCCGGCCGACGCGGCGGGAAACTACAGCCTGTCGATGGCGCACGAGTACCTGATACCGGCGCTCGAAGTCGCGCGGGTCGTGATCGCCGAAGTGAACGAGCAGGCGCCGTGGACCTTCGGCGAGCGTCCAGTGCGCGACGACGATCTCGATTACATCGTGCGCACTTCGCGTGCGCCGCTCGAGCTGCACCAGCCGCAGCCGGGCGAGACTGAGCTCGCCATCGCGCGCCACGTCGCGGGACTGATCGAGGACGGCGCCACGCTGCAGTTCGGTCTGGGGGCGCTTCCCGAAGCGATACTTGCGGCGCTCGCCGACCGGCGCGATCTCGGCATCCACAGCGGCGCCATCGGCGACAAGGCGGCGGACCTGATGGAGACGGGAGTCATCACCAACGCGAGAAAAAGCATCGACCGCGGCGTCACGGTGGCCGGCGTGATGTTCGGCAGCAGGCGCATCCAGCAGTTCTGTCATCGCAACCCCGCGGTGCAGTTTCGCTCCAACGCTTATACACACAACGCCGATGTTCTTGCGCGCATCGAACGCTTCACCGCGCTCAACATGGCGATCGAGGTTGACCTCAGCGGCCAGATCAACGCCGAGACCGCGGGCGGAGTTTATGTCGGCGCCGTCGGCGGCGCGCTCGATTTCCTGCGCGGCGCGCAGCGCTCGGAAGGCGGGTTGCCCATCGTCGCCCTGCCGTCCACCGCGGGAAAAGCGAGCCGCATCGTCGCGAAACTCAGCGGACCGGTGAGCACGCCGCGCAGCGACGCAGGAATCATCGTGACCGAATATGGTGTGGCGGATCTGCGCGGCGCGCCGCTGTCGGAACGCGCGCGCCGGATGATCGCGATCGCGCATCCGAGTTTCCGCGAGCAGTTGGAGCGCGAGACCCGCAATGTGCTACAGGCTATCGAGTAACCGCTCGTCACCCCGGCGCAAGCCGGGGTCCAGAGAATGCACCTCAAGCAAATCAACGTCTCTTGCTGGATACCGGCTTTCGCCGGTATGACGGAATCTGGATTCCGGCCCCGGCTTAAAACCTGCCGGGGCACGCCTTCGCTCACCGGCATGACGGAATCATGGCCACCGCGACGATTTTCAACAAACTGCTACTCGGCGCGGATGCCGGCTTCTCTGATGAGCTTGCCGAAGCGCGCGAGATCGGTTTTGATCAGCGCGGCGAATTCCTCGCCTGTGCCGCCGACGAGATCGAGGCCGAGCGAGCTCAGTTTTTCCTGCACTTCCCGCACGCCCAAGGTGCGGGTGATATCGGCGTGCAGCTTGGCGATCACATCCTTCGGCGTCGAGGCGGGAACGAGGTAACCGGACCACGCGTCGAAACTGTAACCCGGCACACCCGACTCCGCGACGGTCGGCACGTCGGGCAATGCCGGTGAACGTTTAGGACTGCCGATCGCGAGCACACGCAGCCGGCCGCTCTTGCGGTACGGCACCACGTTGGACACACCCGAGAACATCATCGGCACCTGTCCGCCGAGTACGTCGCTGTAGGCCGGACCCAGCCCCTTGTACGGAACGTGCACGAGGTTGATCCCGGCCGCAACCCTCAGCATTTCCATCGGCAGGTGCTGGGCGCTGCCGATTCCGCCCGACGCGTAGTTGAGCTGCCCGGGATGCGCTTTGGCGAGCGCGATCAGTTCCTTCACCGATTTCACCGGCAGCGATGGGTGCACCACGAGCACCACCGGGATCGATGCGGTCAACGACACCGCCTCGAAGTCCTTGACCGGATCGTACGACAGCTTGCTGTAGAGATGCGGGTTGACCGCCAACGTGGAAATGTTGCCGAAATAAAGCGTATAGCCGTCGGCAGGCGATTTCGCCGCGGCCTCGGTGCCGATGATGCCATTGGCGCCGACGCGATTGTCGATCACCATCTGCTGGCCCCAGGAATCGGAAAGCTTCTGCCCGATGACGCGGGCGAGTGTATCGATGGCGCTTCCCGCGGTGAATGGCGCGATGACGCGCACCGGCCGCACGGGATAGCTTTGCGCCGACGCGAAGGCCGCAGCGAGCGACACGATAAGCACAAGACAGCAACGAATCGCCGATGTGGAACGAAACATGTAACCCTCCCTAACTTCTAACAGTTCGTCGAAAATCGACTCGTCACCCGTCACCCCGGCGGACGCCGGGGTCCAGGCCGATTTACGCCAGGTCTTCCTGGATTCCGGTTTTGACCGGAATGACGAACCTGGATGCCGGCTTTCGCCGGCATGACGGAATCGTGGTCGCGGTGCGCGCGAAACAATCAGGCTGCAGATGCGAGTTTGGCCGCCGGGCCCAGATAGTCGCGAAGCAACCGGCCGTAGCCTGCGACGCTGTCGTGGCTCCGGATGATCCTGAGGGCCGCCCAGATGCTGACGCCATTGGTCGTCAGCACCGGCTTGCCGATTTCCCGCTCGAGGCGCTCGACGGCGCCCATCGCCCACCAATTGCCGCACGCGAGCAGGAGCGCATCTGCCTCCGGCCGGTCGGCCTGAAGGCCGAATTCATAGACTCGGTCCGGCTCGATACGGCCGACCTCGTTGTTGCGCACGATCCCCATTGCCTGGTGATGCGGAACTTCGATGCCGTTCGCCTCCATGAAGCTCACCACGGTCGTGTTCATCGCTTCGCTCCACGGGGCTGCGATGGCGATGCGCCGAATGCCGAGAACCGTCAGCGCTTCGAGCAAAGCCGTCGACGCCGTCGTGGCGGGTTTCCCCGAGGCATCTTCCATGCGTTTGATCAGTTCGTGGTCGTAACCCTTGCCCTTGCGCGACGAAGGCGCCGTCGCCGCAAGCACGATAACGTCGACGTCCGCATCAGCGAGCTTGCGGCTCTCCTTTTCGAGTTCCTCGACGATACTGAGCGTCGAGGGCGCGTCGATATTGTTCAACGTCAGCCGGCTCGCATGAAGAGAAACCGTTCGCGGCAGCACTTCGACGAACTCCGGCTCCTGCGTCGTATTGGACGAAGGCGTCAGCAACCCGATGCGATGAGTCCTCGTGATATGCGGCATATCTTCCTCCGGAATTCAATGGCAGCGGTTGCAAAACGCGACGGCAGCGTCGAGAGTTGGCGCCGCCATGATTTTACGGTAAGTTACGTTGCAACGGCAGTTGTGAAAGTAAAAAGTGAATCCATGAAGCGGCCTGTCACCATCCTGAGCGGTTTCCTGGGAAGCGGCAAAACCACGCTCCTCAATCGGATGCTGAAGGCCGATCATGGCCTGCGTATCGCCGTCATGATC
>Ga0208566_1001492_pt1 | contig 13516 bp, 9 predicted proteins | sample PL_2010_150m_FD_184159 | JGI IMG/M metagenome (GOLD analysis project Ga0208566, IMG submission 184159) | Freshwater microbial communities from Powell Lake, British Columbia, Canada to study Microbial Dark Matter (Phase II) - PL_2010_150m... | ecosystem: Environmental > Aquatic > Freshwater > Lake...
AGTAAGCATAACCGGCCAGCAGGGTCACCTGGAAGAACACCATGCAGGTGGTCCACACCGCGGCGGAACCGCCGAACCAGGGCAGGATCTGCCGGGCAATGATGGGCTGGACCAGGAACAGCAGGAATGCCGACAGGGTGATAGTGGCCGCGAAGAGTGTCATGGCGTCATGACCTGACGAAACCCCGGATACCTGGCAGATGACCCCTCACACCGTCGCGCGCTGCTGCTTCAAGTCGTGCAGACAGTAACTGAGCCACTGTTCCGACAGCTTCTCCTGCAGTGAATTCTGTTTCAGGCGCTCGTTGAGAAGATGGAAGTCGACGCTGTCGAGAGGCTGGTCCTGGTTGAAGCAGGAATACACGTGGGTGACCTCGCCGGTATTCGGGTCGCGGTGCAATTGCAGGCATTGGGCGCAGATCTCCTTCATCATGCACTGCATCGGCGAGTTGATCGAGCCGATGGCGAAGTGGTGCGGCTTCAGATAGGCCTTGAGCACATCGTGGCGTGCCTTGCCGACACCGGCCATCATCCGGTCCGAGCCGATGGCGATGATCCGGTCGGCATCCTCGCTGCGGATCGCCTGCGGGCCCAGGCGCCCGGACGCATAGGCCTCCATCGCCTGGACGATGTTGCCGACAAAGCTGCGGTCCTGCGGCCGACTTGGCTTGAAGCCGGGTTCCTCGTCGCAGCACCAGATCACGATGTCGGCCGCCGCCTCGATGTCCTGCACCTTGTAGCGGTCGATGACCTTTTTGTAGCCGGCAAAATACAGCACCTTCGAATTCCTGGCGCGAAATGCCTGGCCGATCGAAAACAGCACCGCGTTGCCTAGCCCGCCACCGCACAGGATCACCGTTTCGTCGGCTTCGATGTGCGTGGCCATGCCGGTCGGGCCCATCAGGATCACCGGCTCTCCCGGTTGCAGTGCCGCGCACAGGTTGGCCGAGCCGCCCATCTCCAGCACGATGGTGGACACCAGTCCCTGTTCCCGGTCGACCCAGGCGCCGGTCAGGGCGATGCCTTCCATCTGCATGCGGGTGCCGGCGGCAACGGCGCACAGCGATTCGAAATTCTGCAGGCGATAGAACTGCCCGGGCTGGAAGTTGCGCGCCGCCAGCGGGGCCTTGATCACCACCTCGACGATGGTCGGCGTCAGGCGCTTGACCTGGTGCACGGTGGCCAGCAGTTCGCCCGCCAGTTGGGCGAAGAAGGCGGCACTGCTCGCGGTGGATTGGGCAACCTGCCGCGCCAGCACCCGGGAAACCAGCGGGTAGCCCTGCTTGGCCGAGGCCATGGCCTTGACCACGTTGCCCGAGTATGACGGGTGCAGGTCGCCGAAGAAGCTGATGAAACGGCCGTCGTCGAAGCGCGACAAGAGGATCTCGGGATGCGCCGGCTTACAGTTGGCGGACTCGGGTTTGACCGGTGCGCCGGACTCGTCGCAGGCCCGGAAGAATTTTCCGTCGAGTTGGAAATGCAGCGCGTCTTCGCGCGCCAGCACGGTGTTGGGCTGGGTGCCGGCGGCGACGAAGATGGTGTGCGCCGGCATCCAGTGCTCGCCGCCGCCCACCCACTTGCCGTCCTCGTCGCGCCGCTGTTTGGCGAAGCGCATGTCCTGCGCCGCGCCATGGTTGTCCACATCGATGGCGAGCGGCGACAGGCATTCGGCGAAAGTGATGCCTTCCTCCAGCGCCTTCTCGATCTCTTCGTGGTTGAGGGTATACGACGGGCTGTCGATCAGCCGGCGCCGGTAGGCGATGGTCGCGCCGCCCCATTTGCGCAGCAGTTCGACGACGTGTGCCGGGCGCTGCTCGCGCTGCGCCGCGGCGCGCTCGGCGCGAATGGCGCGGGCATGGGCGAGGAACTCCTCGGCGATCTCCCGGTCCAGGTCGTCCCAGCGCGCGCGGATCGCGTCTTCGCCGATGGTGGCAGCGAGCGTTTCAAAGCGCTCCAAGAATTTTTCCACCTGGACGGGGTAATAGGCGAGCGACTCGGTCGCCGTATCGATGGCGGTCAGTCCGCCGCCGACCACCACCACCGGCAGCCGCAGTTGCATGTTGGCCAGCGAATTGTGCTTGGCGGCGCCGGTTAGCTGCAGCGCCATGAGGAAATCGGAAGCGGTGCGCACGCCGCGGGCCAGCCCGTTGGGGATGTCCAGCACGGTCGGCTTGCCGGCGCCCAGGCACAGCGCGATGTGGTCGAAGCCGCGCGCCAGGGCGTCATCTACGGTCAGCGTGCCGCCGAAGCGCACCCCGCCGAACAGGGCGAATTCGGCGCGGCGCACCAGCAGCAGGCGCAGGATCTTGAGGAAGTTCTTGTCCCAGCGCACGGTGATGCCGTATTCGGCGACGCCGCCGAAGCCGGCCATGACCCGGTCGTCGAGCGGCTCGTACAAGGCCTTGACGTCCCGGATCGCCTCGAAGGCCACCCGGGTTCCGTCCATGCAGACTCCGCCGAGGTGTTCCGGCAGCGGCTCGATCTTCAAGCCGTCGATGCCGACGACGCTATGCCCGTCGTTGATCAGGTGATGGGCCAGGGTGTAGCCGGCCGGCCCCATGCCGGCCACCAGGACCTTCTTGCCGGTCGGCGCGAGCGGCAGCGGGCGGCGAATATTGAGTGGGTTCCAGCGCGTCAGCAGGCTGTAGATCTCGAAGCCCCAGGGCAGTTCCAACACGTCTTTGAGCGTGCGGGTTTCCACCTGGGGGATATTGACCGGCTCCTGGCGCTGGTAGATGCAGGACTTCATGCAGTCGTTGCAAATGCGGTGACCGGTGCCGGCGACCATCGGGTTGTCGACTGTGATCACCGCCAGCGCGGAGATCGAGTGGCCGAGATTCTTCAGGGTGTGGAATTCGGAGATCTTCTCTGCCAGCGGGCAGCCCGCCAGCGGAACGCCGAACGGGCTCTTCTTGTAGGTGATCTTCTCCGGCGCATCCGCCGCCGGCTTTTCGCGCAGCCCCTGGGAGCAGGAATCCTTCTTCTGGGTGTGGCAGAGGATGCAATAGTTGGACTGGTCGAGCGCGCCGGTCAGGTCGGTGCCCGAATCGGTCAGCGTAAAACCGTGGCGGCGGCGGATGTGTTCGGGCTGGATGCGGAAACTGGTCACGCCCTCCGCTTCGCTGACCTGGGCCAGCGGTACCAGGTTGCCGGGATCTACCCCGGTCGGCACCTTGAACAGCACGCCGTCGGCATGCCGGGCTCGGCCCTGCGGGGTGTGCACGGCCCAGGCGGAATACTGGCGGGCGATCTCCAGGATTTCGGCGTTGCTCTCCTTGTCGGCCTGCCATTCGACGATCTTGCGCACCAGACCCAGTTCGTCGAATGTTCCTCCCAGGCGCTCGATGAGGGTGGCATACAGCGCCGGGCCGTCGATCTGCACGGCCTGCTCGGGCCGGATCATCTTTGCCGCCTGGCGCTGCACGAACAGGCGCTTTACCTCATACATCGGGGTGAGATCGGCGTGCCGCTGCGCCAGTGCCATAGCCTCGGCAGCGATACCGAACAACTCCGCCACGAAGGCATCGAGCCTGGGTCCGAGTTCGATCATCAAGGCCGATTCGTCTGCCGCCGGGCAGGCCTCGGGTGCGGCACGCGCGGCGACGAGCTTGTCGTGCAGGGTGCCGGCGTCCTCGCCGAGGCGCTTGAGGAAAATGCCATCCAGTCTTGCCAGGCCTTCGCGCCGGTATAGGTCGCCGATGGTCAGGTCATGCAACAGCTTCAACATTCAGGGAGTCCTTGTCGGTGCACAATTGGTGGATCTCCAACATTATCGTCGGAAGAAGCCCGCTATGCTAGTGAGTTAGCCGTGTCAGATCAAGAACTGGATGGATGATAAACTCAAAGCCGCACCGATAACCCACTAGCCGATGAAAGCGCTGCTCTTAATTCTTTGCTGGCTTCCCGGTCTGGCTACCAACGTAGCCGCGAAAACGCCGGGCGAAGTCGAAGTCGGCAGCGTACTTCGCGAGGCACCGCTGTATGGATTCTTCGGTGATTTCAGAAATCTTTCCGAGCTTCGCGGCAAGCCGCTGATCATCAACGTGTGGGCCAGCTGGTGCGGGCCCTGCCGGGCGGAAATGGGATCGCTGGAACGGCTCTCGCGTCGCCTCGGCGCCAAGAAAGTCAAGGTCATCGGCATCTCGACCGACGACGATGCCGCCGCCGCCGCTGCCTTCCTGATGAAATCCAGAGTCACTTTCGACAACTATCTCGACCGCAAGCTGCTGCTGGAAAACATGCTGGGCGCGAATACCATCCCGCTGACTGTCCTGGTCGATGCCAAGGGCCGCGTAGTAAAGAAGATCAATGGTTACCATGACTGGGACAGCCCCGAGTCGGTGGAAATGATCAGTCAGGCCTTGCGCCTCAAGATCTGAAGCCTCCCCCCCCAGCGGCGATCACTGAGCCGCATACAGAAAATGTGCATCCAGCGGCGGCATGCAAGCGACTGACGCGAAAAGCCAAATTCTCTTTCATCGGTGTCCGGATGCACAAAATTAATGTACTTGGCGGTCCTGCCAGCACTCGATCGTCTCGCCGGTGTTGCTCCGCAATGGCTTCTATACGGTTGAAAAATAATACATAAAACGTATCGGACGACTCCTGGCATGGCCATTGCTCAATTGATATCAAGCAGACCGTGCGAAACAGACAAAGAGGTGACGCCATGCAAGACAAAACCAAAATACTGGTCATCGACGATGAGGAAGTCGTCCGCCTGAGCCATCGCAGGATATTGGCCGGCGAGCGTTTCAATGTCGAGACTGTCCTCAATGGCATCGAGGGTCTGGAGTTGCTGGAGCAGCATCCGGTCGATGTGGTGTTGCTGGACTTGCGGATGCCGGGCATGGATGGGATCTCGGTACTCAAGACCATCAAGGAAAAATGGCCGGAAATCGAAGTGGTCGTCATCACCGGTTACCCGTCGCTAGAGACCGCCAAGGAAGCGATGCAGCTCGGCGCTTACGATTACCTGGCCAAACCCGCCCTGCCGGACGACATCATGAAAGTCACCAGCGGCGCGGTCATGCAAAAGAAATGGGGAATCCATAGGTCCCCCGTCGGAATCCATTAATTAACCTATCCATACAAGGAGAAACATCATGAGTGCCACACGCAAGATTCCAGCGCCCGCCGTAGGCGTTAGGGTGCCAGCGCCCGCCGTAGGCGTTAAGGTGCTAGTCGTTGACGATGACCCCGTCGTCGGCAAGAGCATCGGCCGGGTTTTGTCCAACAAAGGTTATGCAGTGATCTCGGCGCGTAATGGCGAAGAGGCGTTGAGCAAGCTCGAAACCGAAAAGTATGATCTGGTGTTCACCGACATCAAGATGCCTGGCATGAGCGGGCTCGAGGTCGCCGAGCGGGTCAAGGCCAGTCAGCCATGGCTGCCGGTGGTGATCGTCACGGGTTACGGGACGGACGCCTATGAAGCCAGGGCGGCGGCAGCGGGCGTGTCGGGATTCCTGCGCAAGCCGCTTTCGCCTGAGATGATCGAAAGCAGCACCGAGGAGGCCCTGCATGAAAGCGATGCGATATTCGTGGCGGAGTCGGTCGCCGCGGAAGCGGACCAAGCTGTGGTCGCGGCCAGGCCCGAGATCGCCAAGTCCGGGAACACCTTCAAGAACATCGCGCTGTTCCTGGCGGCCCCCTTCATCGGCTTGGCCTATGTAATCGCCATGCCTTTCGTTGGTGCCGGCATGCTGGCCTGGATGGGTGGCAAGGCCTTGTTCGGCAAATTTCCGATGGTCAAGCATGCCGCCATGGCGGTTTCCGCACCCTTCATCGGCCTGGCCTTCATCCTCGTCGCGCCGATCGTCGGCATCGGGGCGTTGGGCTGGTACGGCACCAAGGCACTGCTGAAGCGCAAGGATTGAGCTTCCGCTCGGGCGGGGCGGATCAGATCGGCAAGCGCTACCCTGGATTCCCGTCGGGAATCCAGGGATTTCAACTAAGGCGCGAGGTCGAATACCAGCACTTCGGCGTCGTTTCCGTCCGATAAGGTGACGGCGCTTTCATTGGCCAGCAGCGCGGCATCGCCCTCCCGCAGTGTCTGCTGGTTAACCCTGAGCGTGCCGCGCACCAGGTGCACATAGGCTTTGCGGGCCGGATTCAGGGGCAGCGTGGCCGACTCGGCACCGTCCAGCAAGCCGGCATAGAGCGCGGCATCGGCATGCACGGTCACGGAATTCTCGGCACCGTCGGATGAAGCGACCAGCCGCAAGCGGCCGCGCTTCTCGGCTTCAAAAAAAGTCTTTTGCTCATAGCCGGGCGCAATCCCGTTCTCACTCGGCATGATCCATATCTGCAGGAAATGGGTGGTTTCATCGGCCGCATGATTGAACTCGCTGTGCATCACGCCGCGGCCGGCGCTCATGCGCTGAACATCACCCGGCGGGATGGCGGTGCCGTTGCCCATGTTGTCCTGGTGCGCCAACGATCCCGACAGCACGTAGCTGATGATCTCCATGTCGCGGTGGCCATGGGTGCCGAAGCCGCCACCCGGGGCGATGCGATCCTCGTTGATGACGCGCAGATTGCCCCAGCCCATGTGCGCCGGGTCGTGATAATCGGCGAAGGAAAACGAATGGTAGCTTTTCAGCCAGCCATGATCGGCATAGCCGCGGTCCTGTGATTTGCGCAAGGTCAGCAAGATTGGTCTCCTTCGGAAAACTGTTCAGACATGAAGGGCGTGGCCGAGGGCGCGCAGCGCGGCTTCCTGTACCGCCTCTCCCAAGGTCGGATGGGCATGGATGGTCGCGGCGATATCCTCGAGGCGGGCGCCCATTTCGACGGATTGTGCGAATGCCGTGCTTAACTCGGACACGCCGCGGCCCACCGCCTGCCAGCCGACGATCAAGTGGTTGTCGCGCCGGGCCACCACGCGCACGAAGCCGTCGGTCGCTTCCAGGGTCATGGCGCGGCCATTGGCGGCAAACGGGAAATGCGCGTGCAGGCAATCGAGTCCCGCCTGCGCGGCGTCGTCGGGCGTCTTGCCAACCACCACGACTTCCGGATCGGTGAAACACACCGCAGGGATCGCTGCGGGCATGAACTGCCGGCGCCGGCCGGCAATGATTTCGGCGACCATCTCTCCCTGCGCCATTGCCCGGTGTGCCAGCATCGGCTCGCCGGTCACATCGCCGATCGCCCAGACGCCGCGCATCGAGGTCCGGCATTGGTCGTCGATCCTGATTGCATGGCCGTTCATGTCGAGCAGCAGCGATTCCAGGTTGTAGCCCTCGGTCCGCGGACGGCGTCCGACCGCTACCAGGATGCGATCCGCTTTCAATTCGGATTCTTTGCCATCGGCCTTGCGGACCTTCAGGGCGTCACCCGTGACATTCAGGCCGAGCGCGCTGCAGCCCAGGTGCAACTGCACGCCGAGCCGGCGCAGCGACGCCGCCACGGGCTTGACCAGTTCCTCGTCATAGGCCGGCAGGATCCTTTCCAGCGCCTCGACCACCGCGACTTCGGCGCCGAGCTTGCGATAGGCGGTGCCCAGTTCCAGGCCGATGTAGCCGCCACCGACCACCACCAGGCGTTTCGGCAGCGCTGCCGGCGACAGCGCTTCGGTGGCGGAGATCACCGGTCCGCCGAAGGGCAGGCCGGGAAGCGCCACGGTCTGCGATCCCGGTGCCAGCAGCAGGTCTTCGCAACTGATACGCAGCGCTTCCGGGTCGCTGCCAAGCGGCAGCACCTCGACTGTCTTGCCGTCGACTATGGTCGCCCAGCCTTTGAGCACTTGCACCCCGCTCTTCTTCAAGAGGGCGGCGACACCGGAAGTCAGCTTGGCGACGATGCCGTCCTTCCAGCGCAGCGTCTGCGCCAGGTCGATGCTGGGCGACGCTACGTGGATGCCGAGCGCCGAATCCTGCGCGTAGTGTTGCACCTTCTCGTAGGCATCCGCCGCGTGTATCCAGGCCTTGGAGGGTATGCAGCCGATGTTGAGACAGGTCCCGCCGAGATGTTCGCCTTCCACCAGGGTCGTGGCGATGCCCAGATGCGCGGCGCGGATGGCGGCAACATAACCGCCGGGACCGCCGCCGATCACCAGGAGCTTGGTGGCATGTGCTTTCATCGGCTGCTCCGCTACTCGACGAACAGCGTGCCCGGGCATTCGAGCAGCCCGCGCAACGCCTGGACGAACTCGGCGGCATGCAGTCCGTCGACCACGCGGTGATCGAACGACGACGACAGGTTCATCATCTGCCGCGCCACCACTGCGCCGTCCCGTATCATCGGGCGCAGCACCATGCGGTTTACGCCGACGATGGCCACTTCCGGATGGTTGATCACCGGCGTCGACACCACGCCGCCCAGGGCGCCCAGGCTCGAGATGGTGATCGTCGAGCCGGACAATTCATCGCGGGTGGCCTTGCCGCTGCGCGCCGCTTCGGCCAGGCGGGCGATCTCGGCGGCGCTGGCCCACAGGTCGCGCGCTTCGGCATGGTGTACGACCGGCACCATCAGGCCGCCTGCGGTCTGGGTGGCGATGCCGATGTGCACCGCACCGTAGCGGGTGAGCACGGCGGCGTCATCGTCGTAGCGTGCGTTGATCTGCGGAAAGTCCCGCAGCGCCAGCACCATGGCGCGCATCAGGAATGGCAGTATCGACAGGCGGCCGCGTTCGGCGCCGCGAGTCTCGTTCAGCCGCGTCCGCAATGTGTCCAGTTCGGTGACGTCGATTTCCTCGACGTAGGTGAAGTGCGGGATGCGGCGCTTGGACTCCTGCATTTTCTGGGCGATCTTGCGGCGCAGGCCGATCACCGGCACGACTTCCTCGCCATGGCGTTCCGCATAACCGGCGCCGCTGGGATAAGCCTTGGCAGGGTTGCCGGCGCTGGCGGCATAGGCGTCGAGATCCTCGTGGGTGACCCGTCCCGCCGTGCCGCTGCCGGACACATAGCGCAATTCGATGCCCATGTCCCATGCCTGCCGGCGCACTGCGGGTGATGCGATCGGCTTGTCGCCGGGCTGGCGAATGACCCGCTCAGCCGCAGCGGCTACGGCGCGCTTCGGTGTGGCTGGCGGCGCCATTGCCGCCGGTGCGACCGCCGGAGTCGCCAGCGTTGCGGGCGCGGATGGCGTTGCGCTCCAGGCCGCGGGAAGCGCCGCATCGGCGTTTCCCGCTCCCTCGACTTCAATCCGGATCAGTTCCGATCCCACCGCCATCACCTGTCCGGGCTTGCCGCCCAGCGATAGCACCTTGCCGGCCACCGGCGAGGGAATCTCGACGGTGGCCTTGTCGGTCATCACGTCGGCCAGCGGCTGGTCCTCGGTGACAGTGTCGCCGGGATTGACATTCCAGGCCACCAGTTCGACCTCGGCGATGCCCTCGCCGATGTCCGGCATCTTGATCAGATGAATCCCCATGTCATGCCTCCATCACGCGCTTGAACGCCGCCCCGACGCGTTTCGGGCCGGCGAAATAGGCCCACTCCTGGGCGTGCGGATAAGGCGTATCCCAGCCCGTGACACGCTCGATCGGTGCTTCGAGATGATAAAAGCAGTGCTCCTGCACCAGCGCCACCAACTCGGCGCCGAAGCCGCAGGTGCGTGTGGCTTCGTGGACCACCACGCAGCGGCCGGTTTTCTTCACCGAGGTGACGATGGTATCGAGATCGAGCGGCCAGAGGCTGCGCAAATCGATGATCTCGGCGTCGATGCCGGTTTCGCGCGCTGCCGCTTCCGCCACGAAGACCATGGTGCCGTAGGCCAGCACGGTGAGGTCCTGGCCGGCCCGGAATACCGCCGCCGATTCCAGCGGCACGCTGTAGTGTCCCTCGGGCACTGCGCCCAGCGGATGCTTGGTCCACGGCACCACCGGCTGGTCGTGGTGACCGTCGAACGGTCCGTTGTAAAGGCGTTTGGGCTCGAGAAAGATCACCGGGTCATCGCACTCGATCGAGGCGATCAACAGCCCTTTGGCGTCGTAGGGGTTGGACGGCATCACCGTGCGCAGCCCGCAGACGTGGGTAAACAATGCCTCGGGACTCTGGCTGTGGGTCTGCCCGCCATAGATGCCGCCGCCGCAGGGCATGCGGATGGTCAGGGGCGCGGTGAATTCGCCGGCCGAGCGGTAGCGCAGCCGCGCCACCTCCGAGGCGATCTGGTCGAAGGCCGGATAGGCGTAATCGGCGAACTGGATCTCGACCACCGGCCGCAGGCCATAGGCGCCCATGCCTACGGCCACGCCGACGATGCCGCCTTCGGAGATCGGCGCGTCGAACACCCGCGATTTGCCATGCTTGGCCTGCAGGCCTTCGGTGCAGCGGAACACGCCGCCGAAATAGCCGACGTCCTGGCCGTACACCACCACGTTGTCGTCGCGTTCCAGCATCACGTCCATGGCCGAGCGCAGGGCCTGGATCATGGTCATGGGGGTCTTCGGACCCGCCGCGGCAGTTTCATCCGGGCGCGTCATCTGGGTCGGTGCATTCACCTTCAGACCCCCAGTTCCTGGCGCTGCCGGCGCAAGTGCGCGGGCATTTCCTTGTAGACGTCCTCGAACATCGCCGCGGCGCTGGGAATCCGGCCGTCGCTCAAGGTGCCATAGCGCTCGGCCTCCTTCTGCGCGGCGATCACTTCGGCTTCGAGGGCCTGATGCGTTTCCTGGTGTTCCTGTTCCGACCAGACACCGAGGCGGATCAGGTGCTGCTTGAGGCGCGCCAGCGGATCGCCGAGGGGGAAATGCGACCAGTCGTCGGCCGGGCGGTATTTCGACGGATCGTCCGACGTTGAGTGCGGGCCGGCACGATAGGTCAGCCATTCGATCAGGGTCGGCCCGAGATTGCTGCGGGCGCGTTCGGCGGCCCATCGCGATGCGGCGTATACGGCCAGGAAATCGTTGCCGTCGACGCGCAGCGAGGCGATGCCGCAACCCACGCCGCGCGCCGCGAAGGTGGTGCTTTCACCGCCGGCGATGGCCTGGAAGGTGGAGATCGCCCACTGGTTGTTCACCACGTTGAGGATCACCGGCGCGCGATAGACATGGGCGAAAGTCAGCGCGGTGTGGAAATCCGCTTCGGCGGTCGCGCCGTCACCGATCCAGGCCGAGGCGATCTTGGTGTCGCCCTTGATCGCCGAGGCCATGCCCCAGCCGACGGCCTGGATGAATTGCGTCGCCAGGTTGCCCGAAATCGTGAAGAAGCCCGCCTTGCGCACCGAATACATCACCGGCAGTTGCCGCCCTTTCAAGGGATCGCGTTCGTTGGAGAAGAGTTGGCAGATCAGGTCGACCAGGGGTACCTCACGCGCCATCAACAGGCTTTGCTGGCGGTAGGTGGGGAAGCACATGTCGCCTTCGCGCAGCGCCAGCGCATGCGCCGTGCCGATCGCCTCTTCGCCGAGGCACTGCATATAGAAGGACATCTTCTTCTGGCGCTGGGCAATCACCATGCGTGCGTCGAAGATACGCGTCTTCATCATGGCGCGCAGCCCGAAACGCAACAAGTCAGTGCCGACGTCGGCCGCCCATGGGCCTACCGCATCCCCGTTGTCATCGAGGACCCGCACCAGGGTAAACGCCAGATCGCTGGTGTCGGACGGCAAGGCATCGACCGGCGGTCGGCGGACCTCGCCGGCGCGGGACAGATGCAGGTATGAGAAATCGGTCTTGTGGCCGGGACGCCCGGTGGGCTCCGGAACATGCAGATGCAAAGGTTGGTTCTGGTTCATTCGATCTCCTCCACGCTCGATTATGTCTCACGCAGTTAGAAAAATGCCGGGTTCCTGGGTATTGAACCGGGTCGGCCGAGAATATACCACCGATGCGTCGGCCGGGCGGACGCGCGTCGGACGGCAGCGGCCGGGTCGGTATCGGGCGGCCCCGGGCTGCTGCGCGGCGGCGTCCGTTGTGGCGCCGGTCCCCGGCGCAGCAGCGATGACTTTCCACTAGCGTGTGGCTTGGGATTAGGATTTTGTTTCTCCAGAGGGCCAACCGGATGAAGGGCGCGACGAAAATTGGCCGGCCTTGGACTGAGTATATGATGGGCTATGGAATGCAATCGATGCGGGCACCCCGCAGCCCCTGACGCAAAATTTTGCTCACAGTGCGGGGCCGCGCTCGTCATGCCGGCCGCTGACGACGGAGAGCGGCGTCACGCAACCATCGTGATCTCCGACCTCTCCGGTTACACGGCGATGAACGAGCGGCTGGATCCGGAAGAGGTCGAAGAGATCATGGCCAGCGTCAAGCGGCAGGCGCAGAAGGCGATCGAACGCAACGGCGGCATTGTCAACCAGTTCATAGGCGACGAAGTAATCGGGCTTTTCGGAATCCCCATAGCGCGTCGCGACGATGCGATTCGTGCCGTACGCGCTGCTCTCGAATTGCACCGAGCGGTACAAGAGCTGTCCGCCGAAAATGCGCCCCGCGTCGGCCGAGATATCCTGATGCATAGCGGGATCAGTACCGGCCTCGTCGTCGCGCGGCGCAGCGATTCCCGCGAAGGCCGCTATCTGCTGACTGGCGACACGATCAACACCGCGGCCCGCCTCCTCAAGCTCGCGTCGGACGGGGAAATCATCGTCGGTCAGGATACTTGGCGTGAGGTCGCCGGAAAATTCGAGGCCGAAGCCCGGCCGCCAACCGAAGTGAAGGGCAAGGAAAAACCTGTTGTCCCCTGGCTGATCCATCGCGAATCTACGGCCGAGGACCAGCCCTCGCGGCCGTTTTTCGGCAGGGCCGCGGAGTGCGCTCATTTCGACGCGCTTTTGCGGGACTGTGCCGCAAGCCGGAAGGGGCAGTTCGTGGTAATCCGCGGCGATCCCGGAATAGGCAAGACTCGGCTGACGGAGGAGTTCTTGCGCCGCGCCGAGACATTCGGCTTCGCCCGGCAGCGAGCACTGGTGCTTGACTTCAGCGCCGAGCGTGGCGGCGATGCCATACGAACGCTGGCCCGCGGTCTTGCCAACGATGTCGCGCTGCACGATCGGGCACCGGAGCAACGCGTATTCATCGCCGACCTGCTGGATACGGAACTCGAGGCGGAACTGCAATCACTTGCGGCGGCGATGTCCGAGGAGGTTCGTGCCCTCGGGATCAGAAGGGCGCTTTGCGATCTGGTGCGCAAGGCAGCGCAAAATCGACCACAGCTCCTGCTGATCGAGGATCTGCATTGGGCCGACGAGTGGGTAATCGCCCACCTTTCGGCGATTGCGGAGATCGTCTCCGAATGTCCGCTGCTTCTGGTCGGCACTACACGATATGAAGGCGACCCGGCGTCAAGTCTCGCGGTTCGCAATGCGCCCGAGATTATCGATCTCAGGCCGCTCAGCACCGAAGAAATGGAGAGGCTGGCTGCCGAATTTGCCGGAATTTCCGATTCGCTCGCCAGAACCCTCGTCGAACGCGCCGAGGGAAATCCGCTCTTTCTCGAACAGCTGCTTCTCAATGCCGACCAACGGGCGGAACACGACCTTCCAAGCTCGATACAAGGATTGGTCCTGGCGCGGCTGGACAGGCTGGACCCAGCCGATCGCGCCGCGCTGCAGGCGGCTTCCGTGCTGGGGC
>Ga0208566_1001494_pt1 | contig 13504 bp, 11 predicted proteins | sample PL_2010_150m_FD_184159 | JGI IMG/M metagenome (GOLD analysis project Ga0208566, IMG submission 184159) | Freshwater microbial communities from Powell Lake, British Columbia, Canada to study Microbial Dark Matter (Phase II) - PL_2010_150m... | ecosystem: Environmental > Aquatic > Freshwater >...
GAAGAGGATCAGGAGCATTGAGGCAACCGATGCGCCGGTCAATGCGTACCAGCCCGCCATGAACCCTCCCGACCAGTCTCGCAGCCAGCCCAGGAGTTGCGGGCCAAGGTAGCCAAAGAGCCCGCCGCCTAGTGCCGTAATGCCCATGAGTGGGCCGACGTCGCGCCCGCGCATCAATTCGGCAATGGTCGGATACAGCTGGTGGGTCGAGGCCAATCCGAGCGAGATCAAGGATATGGTTCCGATCTGAAAAATCAGGAGGGTCTTCGAGGTCATTGCGAGGCTGGCTGGAATCATCAACGCGACGATAATCGCCAGAACCAGCCAACGGTTGAATCTATCGGCAAGGACACCGCAGATAGGATTGACGGCGATTGCCGCAATATAGGAAACACTGATCAAGTAAGCCGCATCCGTGGCGCTTGCGTTGAAGTCCGCCTTCAGGACGGAAGGAACAAAGAAAGTCGCGGCAAACCCGCCGACATTGGTGAGTCCCAGCAACGGGATGGTCCATACGATCGGTATCTTGAACGCCGCGAACGCGCCTTGTGATTTCCCGTCGCCTTGCACCGCCGACCCGATGACTTCAGGCTTTTGTGCATAAAACCACCAAAATATTGCCAGCCCAAGGACTGCAACCCCGGCAAAGGCCTCGATCGCGTGGCGCCAGCCCAAGGCCTCCCCGATGCTTGCACAAAAAGGAGCACCGACCACCGATGCCAGGGACGACATCGCGCCGAGTATGCCCATCGCGCGGCCCTTCAGATTGGGCGGCGCTGTCAGTGCTATCGCGATCATCACGCAGACGAAAGACAACCTATAGCCGAAAAGCCACAAAACGCGGGCGCTCAGTGCCTGTTCGTAGCTCCCCGCCTGAGCCAGGAAGAACAGACCGATCACGAGGATCACCAAGCCGGTGGCGAGCACCTTCTTTTCGCCGTATTGCTTCGCCAACACCCCCGCAGGTACGCTCATCACCAGTGCCACCAGGCCATAGACGCCGGTGAACATGCCGAGCTGAGAGAAAGTCATCTGGAATTCCTGCTTGATCGTCGGCAGCAGGGGAGCGAAACCCAGACTCGACATCTGCAGCGACATCATGGCGATGACCACAGCGACGTAGGAAATCATCCAGGCCGAATTTGGCTTGTTGTTCGCCGCGAGCGCTTCAGATGTCATGCAAGGTCTCCTCAATGGCTACAGGGTCAGATCACCGCCCCGGCCTTCAATTCGGCAATTTCTTCGCTGGAATATCCCAATAGGTCTCTGTAAACCAGCTCGTTGTGCTCGCCCAATCCGGGAGCGGGCCGGTCAAAGCCGGTAAAGGATCCGGACATCAGAATGGGCATGCCGCCGCCGTAGAGCTCATCGACCTTGCCGTACTTCGGATGCTCGATCAACTCGGTTTCGCCGCGCGCCAACAGGCGCGGGTCCCGAACGCCTTCGGCCGGACGGCGCACCGCACCCGACGGAACGCCCGCCTGTTCGAGTCTTGCGACCGCCTCGTCGGTAGTGAATTTGCTGGTCCAGCTTTCGACCAGGGCATGCAGTTCCTTGTGGTTCTTGACACGGCCATCCCGGCTGTTGAAGCGGGGATCCTTGATGAGGTCCGGCATGCCCATCTCGTCGAACAGGGCGGCCGCGAAGTTTTCCCTGGGCGCACATATCGAGATAAAGCCATCTGTGGTCGGGAAGATGCCAAAGGGCGCCAGGCGTGGCATGGTATTTCCGGTACGGGTTTCCTGACCGGCACGTTCCATCGCCTCAAACGGCTCGCAGGCAACCATGGAGGTGAGCGCGCCCAGCAGCGAGACATCAACGTGCTGTCCCCTGCCGGTGCGCTGCGCCTGCATCAGCGCAGCAATGGTGCCGATGACCGCAAACAGTGGCGCGGACAAATCGCCGAACGGGATCCCCACTCGAACCGGCGGATCGCCAGGCGCCCCGGATGTCATCATCAGGCCGCTGAGGGCCTGGACGATGGTATCCATCGCCTTGTTCTGTCCGTTGACAAGGTTCGCGCCAAAGCCGCTGATCGAAGTGAACACGATTCTGGGGTTGATCTCGGACGCCACCGCATAGCCAATGCCCATCCGATCGGCAGTCCCGGCGCTGTAGTTCTCGACGATGGCATCGGCATGCTTTACCAGATCGACGAAGATCTTCTTCGCCGGCTTCTGCTTCATGTTGAGCGTAATACTGAGCTTGTTGCGCCCGCGCTCCGCCATGGCGACGGAGACGTCATCCTCGTGCGTGCGCGCCATGGTCACGCCGTCCCTGCCGAGGTAAGGTGAGTTGCTGCGCGCGGAATCCGGCGCCAGCGGATTCTCGACCTTGATGATGCGGGCGCCGAGTCCCGCCAGCAACAGGGTGGCATATGGCCCGGCCAGTGCGGTGGTGAAATCCAGGACGGTAAATCCCTCGAGGGGACGCGGAAGATTAGCGGCATTTTTCTTCACGGCAACTCCTTTGCGATGACGTTACGCTTTTGGGCCTCCAAGTCATGCTTCTCTTACCGCAACCCAGTCGTCTACCCATTCAAATCGTACCGACAATCCGGCCGCCGCGCTGATCTTCGCAACGTAATCCACCACTGCCTGACCGCCGTTCGATGCTGAAAGTGGCTGCGGCCGCGCCTGCTGGTCGATATAGCAGGGAATGAAGCCCGACTCCAGCAATCCGGTCTTGCCGACGGTGCAGCGCGCGATGACCGTGTTTCGGCTCTCCGGATGAAATGGATAGGTAGGCATGGTCGGATCGGGAGCGAAGCCGAAGAGCTTTTCCCGTCGCCGCGCCCAGGCTTGGCGTTCCGGGCTATCGTTGCCAACGGGGGTCAGCGCCCGCGTCACGCAAACGTAGTTTCCAAGGCCGTGGAAGATCGGTTTGCCCCGATAGATCTCGATTCCGCGCATGATATGGGCGTGATGCCCGATTACCACGTCGGCGCCCGCGTCAATCGCCGCCTTGGCAACAGGCCCTTCATACATGGCAATCTCCGCCGGCAAGTGGCCAACCCCCTTGTGCAGTGCCACCACCACCACCTCACAGCGTGAGCGAAGATTGCGGATGTCATCGGCCATGGCGTCGAGACTTTCCGGCGCCGCGAATGTGTAGATCGTTGGGGGACCACCGGGCGTCGCATAGTCGAGTTCGTAGTGAGTCAGGATCTTCACATAGGCGCACCCGGCCTTCTTCGAAGTGGCCCACGATTCCCGCGGGCCCACACAGTTGTAGCTAAGCACGCCGACTCGCACTCCTTTCTTCTCAATGACCCCCGGCGCCTTGGCCGCGGTCAGATTGCCGGCCGCTCCCGTCGTTGCGATTCCAAGTCCGCGCAGCGCCGAAACCGTATCCTCGATGCCAAGCGTGCCAGAGTCAAAGATGTGATTGCCGGCCAAGGTCGCAACGTTGAAACCGGCGTTGCGCAACGCGTCCAGATTCTTTGGGTCCGCCGGCGGCGCCGGTACGTCGGTGCTCTGTTCGATTCCGCGCGATGTATGCGGCACCTCCACATGGCCGATGACGACATCGCCCTTCGCAAGCACCGCGCGACTTGGGTCGAAGAATGAATCGGCATCGGGCTCATCGAGAATGATGTCGCCCACCATCATTAGTGTGACGTTTGCATCACTCATGACAATCTGTCCTGGATGAAGTTGACCATTGCCTGTTCCGCCGCAGCGTTGTCCCAGCCACGCGAGTCGACCATGTCGGCCTCGACCAGCAGGGTTGGAATTCCCGCGGCTTCGAGCGCGTTGGCGATGAATAGCGTGCCGGATGCGGAGGGTCGGCTACCCTTCGGCATCAGCAGGACGGCCCCGTCGATTCTGTTGCGTTGCGCTTCATTGACGATCCACGCGGGGGCATAGGGCGGATTGTGCAACACCTCGTTCATCGTGACGACCCGGCTCGCCAGTGCACGCATCGGATCCTCCAGACCGTAACGAATGTACCAGTCCGGCCCGAATGGCAGGTACATCGACCAGACGAAGACCGCTCCGAAGCGCTCCTCGAAGGCCGTATAGAAATCCGTGTTGTGCCACAATCCCGCGCCGACCCACATCAAGCGCAACTTTTCGTTCGGGCAGGCGGCAATTCCGGAAGTCACCCTTTCCTGTATCTCGTCCCGGAACTGTCGGGCGTGGCCGAGCGCCCAGTCGGTGCCGCGATGCCACTGCGCCGACATCACATTGGTGATCTGCTCGGAGATGCGAACCGGACACTTTGGTGCCGTGGCAATCAGCTGCCGGGCTTCCTCAAAATATTCCTCCTGCCGGTTGACCTGCTCCAGGAATCTGCGCAGTTCCGCTTCGTCAAACTGCTTTCCGGTGAGCCTTTCCAGTGAACCGACCAATTCCCGCAGCTCTTCCACCATCAGATCAAGGCGGTAGGGTTCCGACAGTTCCTCCCAGCGATGGCGCGAAAGCTCCCACCAGCGATCGGGCAAGACGCTGCTGCCCGGCGCCTCCAGTGCAACGAATTCGGCGCCAAAGGCCTCTGCCCACAAGGAGAAGATGCGCTGGATGCAGTCACAGGTCAGGCGTGCGCACATGATCGCCGGCTTGGGTAATCCTCCCCAGGGTGCTCGATCCTTTAGGTCAACCAGGGTACTGGCCAATCCGAGGCTGCAATAGCGGCACAGGTCTTCGTGGTAACCCAACTTCGACATGCCATCGAGATAGTCGCGAGACAATTGCTTCGTCGCGATTACTGCCGCCCACCACTGATTGGTGACCACCGGCACACCCATCAGATGAAACAGATCGTGCGGGGTGTCGGCCTGAATGATGGCATAGGGCTTACCTGCGTCGAATACGTCCCGTCTCAGTTCGGCGAACCAGGCCTTCTGTTTCTCGCCGGCCGCCCGTGTGCATAGCAATTGCTTTTTTGCCGCCATTTTTTGAGGCTGCCCTTAGGAAATAGTGGCGAGACGGTTGGTACTGGTGCGATTGCCAGGTTCAAGCGACGCCACGAAGGCCCTCAATGTGGCATCCACCTTGGTACGGTTTTCGGCATAGCGAACATCGCTTCGAATCATGGTCCAGCTTAAGCTCGCTGCGATGACAGCGTCCCGCTGGCGGGGAAAATCCCAACCGTATACGTCATCAGGAACCGGCAGGTAGAAGATGACGCCGTCGATGGGTGCAGTAAGCAATGCATCCTTGAACCACCCCTGAGCGACGGGTCCGGGAAAGACTCTCGGGCATGGCACCTGCCTGAAGTAATGGTCGAAGATCGCCTCCAGTGGCGATCCATCAATCCCGATAGCGGGCGCTGCGCCGCGCGTTCCCCAGTCGTCATCCTCCGCGACCACCGTGGCGCCGGCCAATTCCACTTGCCTGTGCAGATAGGGGTGATCCAGTGGGCAGCCTTTGACCAGCAACCGCGGCCCCACGCCTGACGACTTTCCGGAAGAGTCAATCCACTCTGCAAGCAATTGATTGTAGTGTTCCCGGTCCAGGAATCTGCGCGCACCCATGGCGATGAACGCTGCATAACCTGATAGGGGTTGATCGACGCCGAACCTGGCGTGTTGAATCCGTGCCAGCAGAGTTCGTGTCTGGTTGGTTGACGCAATCGCTTTCAATAGCGAGCTATCGCAGACTTCAGTATCCCCAACGGCCGAGAGTCGACCCGCGAGTTCAAGGGTGCGATCCAAGCCGTATTGCCTGCTGACCTTGCTTTGAGTATGCAGGATTTCATACAGCAACAATTCAGGACCGGCCTGCGTGGCGCCAACGCGCTTTAGCTCGCGCAACGACAGATATAGTTTGTGGTACGACTCCGTTGACCGCGGGATAATCAACAGACGAAGAAAATCCAGCTCACCGGCAATGAATAGTTCGGCAATTAGACGCGTATCAACATCCGCAAACGATTCCACGTATCGGTCAGCGCTCGTCGTACTCCCCGAGATCGGCGCGATGCATAGCGGAAAGCATCCCGCGGCGGCGATTAACTCGACGGGTACAGTATTACCCACATAGCCTATGATGGTCTTGCCGCTTTGGTGCGCCAATCTTGCTGCAAGGAAGCGGTCAGAATAGGCTTCGTTGAGGACGCTAAAGGACGGACTCGGGTTCGCGGACAGACTTGCGACTTTGCTCATAGTTGGTTGTTCTCAACGAAGTGTTGCGATGGCCGGTCAAGAGCTTCGGAACGTCGATGGTCTACCTGGCTTCCCACCGATATGTGACACATGCCACGCAATGAAGATCGGAGCGACTGGAAACATACGGGTGTAGCGCTGCCAAGCTATTCAACATGAAACCTAATTATTATTATTTATAATCGTCTGCAATTGTGGCTAGTTTAGTTGTATCGGTCAGAATGTCAACAGCAGCTATAGATGAAGAGACCCGATTCGCCCTCGCCAAGAACGAATCGTTCAAGCTTTCCGATGTTCGCGACCATGTGCTGAGTTGCGTCCACGGTGAGTTATGGATCACAGTGGACGGCGAAAGCGACGACCCTGACCGGTTGGTGGCGCCAAGAAAATCCGTTTCTTGGTGTATCGTAGGAACACCATGATTTACATCGTCTTTGCTCATCCCTACCCCTCGCAGTCGCGAGCAGGCAGAGTACTTCTGGACGCAGTGCGGAATCTGCCGGACGTTGAAGTCTGCTCCCTTTATGATCGCTATCCGGATTTCGACATTGACATTGCAGCGGAGCAGGCCGCTCTGAGCCGTGCGGAGCTGGTCGTCTGGATGCACCCGATATTCTGGTACAGCGTTCCGGGCCTGCTGAAGCACTGGTTCGACAAGGTGTTGAGCCACGGTTGGGCCTATGGCGATGGCAGTGCCGCGCTGCGCGGAAAGGATTGTCTCTGGGTAACAACTACCGGCGGCACCCTGGAATCGTATTCGGCGGCCGGCATCCACCAAAGACCATTTGTGGATTTCATGCGGCCAGTCGAAGAAACCGCGCTGTTTTGCGGCATGAACTGGCAAGTGCCGTGCATCCTTCATGGCGCACACCAAATGGAAGAGCCGGAGCTGGCGGCCCGGGCCCGGCAACTACGGGATCGACTGGAGACATGGCTGGCAGGTCATGCAGGCGATGCAAGCAGGGCGGGCCGATCACCATGATGCGCGACGCCCTGATCTATCTTGCGGCGGCAGTGCTGTGCGTGCCGCTGGCCAAGCGCTTCCGGCTCGGTTCGGTGCTCGGCTATCTGATCGCCGGAACATTCATCGGGCCATGGGGTCTGGGTTTCGTTAGCGACGTCGAATCGATCATGCATTTTTCGGAGTTCGGCGTCGTGCTGATGCTGTTCCTGATCGGACTGGAACTCGACTCGAAACGTCTGTGGTCGATGCGCCGCGAAGTCTTCGGTCATGGCAGTCTGCAGATGTTTGCCTGTGCAGCGCCCTTGGCTGCCGCCGGCCTGGCGTTCGGCTTGGACTGGAAACTGGCGACAATCGCCGCTCTCGCCTTGTCGCTGTCCTCGACGGCCATCGCGGTGCAAACCATGGGCGAGCGCAATTTATTGCCGGCCCCGACCGGGCGCAGCGCCTTTGCCATTTTGCTGTTTCAGGATATCGCGGCGATTCCCTTGCTGGCCGCCATTCCACTGCTCGCCACCCATGCGGCCGCCACTACCACGCCCGGACTCGATGCGCTGAAGGCGATCGCCGCGATCGGCGGTGTCATCGTGATCGGACGCTACCTGACGCGGCCCGCCCTGCGGCTCATTGCGTCCGCGGACACTCGCGAGGTATTCACCGCCTTCGCGCTGCTGCTGGTTCTTGGGATTTCTCAACTGATGTCCCTGGTCGGTCTGTCGATGGCGCTGGGTGCATTCCTGGCCGGCGTTCTGCTGGCGAGCTCGGAATACCGCCATGCGCTGGAAACCGATATCGAGCCATTCAAGGGGTTGTTGCTCGGGCTGTTCTTCATGTCGGTGGGAATGGCGATCGACTTTGGCCTGCTCCTGGCCCGGCCCGGGAGCGTCGCCCTTCTGTTGGCCGGCTTTCTGACGATCAAGACCTTAATGCTGTGGCTGCTGGCCCGGTTGATTGGCATCACGCCGTCGCAGCGCGGCCTGTTTGCCCTGCTGCTCTCGCAAGGGGGCGAATTCGCCTTCGTGGTGTTTGCCGCGGCCCAGAATGCCAGCCTGCTCGAGCGCGAAACCGGCGGTCTGCTGACTATCGCGGTAGCACTGTCGATGGCCTGCACGCCACTGCTGCTGTTATTCCACGATCGCCTGGCCGACGGCGTTGCGGCACGGCAAAAGCGCGAAGCCGACAAGATCGACGAAGAGGCAAGCGGCGCGGTCCTGATTGCCGGATTCGGGCGATTCGGGCAGATCGTCGGTCGGCTGTTGTTCGCCAACGGCATACGCGCGGTGGTCCTTGACCACGATCCGGACCAGATAGAGATGCTGCGCAAGTTCGGTTACAAGGTTTTCTATGGCGATGCGACGCGGCTGGATCTGCTGACCGCGGCCGATGCCGGCAAGGCACGGCTGCTGGTGAGCGCGATCGACGACGTCGACGATAGCCTTGCCCTGGTCGATCTTGTGCGCGCCAATTTTCCGGGGCTGAAGATCATTGCACGGGCCCGCAACGTCCGCCACTACGTCGAGTTGCGTGCGCGCCAGGTCGAGGTGATCGAGCGGGAAACCTTCGAAGCCGCACTGAAGGCCGGACGTCATGTGCTCGAAGCGCTAGGCGTGGATGCCTACCGGGCCCGCGAAATGGCCGACGCCTTTCGTCGTCACAATGTCGCCACCATGGAAACTCTGATTCCGCATTTCCACGACGAGAACCGGATGCTTACGGTTGCCAAAGCCGGCCGCGAAGAACTCGAAGAGCTTTTCAGTCGTGACAGGGAGAAGTTCGAGGAAAAGGGCAAAGGCGGGTGGAACTAGGGAGTCAGCCCGATTTGCCGTACTCAGGTGAACCTTGCAGGCCTGAGCCTGGGTATCTGGTCGAGTTACGCATATTCACATCTCCGTGGAAGTTTGATCCACTCATCGATCGGACGATGTCGGCACGACCAGGGGCATCATATCAAGCCTAGTCGGCGCATCTGCGCATCAAGGTACTCTTGCCGAACAGGCTTTCCACCAGGTCGACAGCCAGCACGGCAGTCTTGTTGCATACGTCGAGCGCCGGGTTGAGCTCCATGATGTCGAGCGAGCCCAACCGCCGGGTATCGGCGATAAGTTCCATGCAGAGCTGCGCCTCTCTGTAGTTGGGACCACCGCGCACCGGCGTACCGACACCTGGAGCAATCTCCGGATCGAGAAAATCCACATCCAGACTGACGTGGATATGCGTTTCGTCGTCGATGCCTTCGAGTGCGGACTCCATGATCGCCCGCATCCCCAACTCGTCTATCGATCGCATGTCGAAAACTTCGACGTTCTGCTCGTGAATGAATTGCTTTTCCCCGGCATCAACGCTTCGAATCCCGATTTCGCGAATCCAGCTGGAGTGCAGGATGGGTCTTTGGTTGCCGATATCGGTCAGTTCAGCGGGGCCGTAACCAAGCAGACACGCAACCGGCATGCCGTGAATATTGCCGCTGGGCGTGAGTTCGGCGGTATTGAAATCAGGATGCGCATCGAACCAAAGAACGCGCAGATTCTTGGAGGTTTCGCGGCAGTGGCGCGAAACGGCGCTGATAGACCCAATACTGAGCGAATGATCGCCACCGAGAAGAATGGGTAGCCGGCCTTGAGCCAGTTCGGCGTAGACCGCGTGATAAACCGTATTGTTCCATTCCGCGACAGCGGCAAGATGCCGATAGCCATGTTCCGGCGGCAGTTCAGGGTTGGCCGGGCCGGCAAGGTTGCCGCGGTCCAACACATCCAGCCCATGGCTGGCGAGGACCCGTTGAATCCCGGCGACACGCAAGGCTTCCGGACCCATCCCGGAGCCACGGATCGCCGCGCCGATATCGGTCGGTGAACCGATGAGCGACAGCTTACGATTCATGCGTCGAAGTGCGAGACTTCAAGAAACAATATACGCCGCTGCCCCGCTTGCCAGCAGCGTGCCGTCCGCGCCTAGAAACTCCATGCGGACTGTGGCGACCCGCGACCCGAGGCGTAGCACGCCGGCGTGGAGATCGAAGCGCTCGCCTATCGCAGGTCGCAAGTAGTCAATCCGTAAATCGATTGTGCCCAGCTTCCCGAAGCGGTTGAGCCGCTGCACGGGAGCTTCGTCCATGTGGCGTGCGCCGATAGCCGCCATCACCGCGACCCCGCCCATGGCATCCAATCCCGCGCTAATCACTCCGCCATGAAGTCGGTTGGACATGAAGTGCCCGACCAAGTCAGGGCGCATGTCTATCCGCCCGGATACGTGGTCCGCCTTTAGCGACGAAATCTTCAAGCCCAATACACGGTTGAAGGGAATCATCACGTCAAAGATCTTGGTCAATCCAGCGACGAATTCCGGCTCGAAATCAGGTACCGTTTCCGTATTCTTCTTCATATTGTCTTGCTTCCGCTCATCAGCCCCTGTAGCGCACCCATCCAATTTTCGCCAAGGTTCAGAACGAATACTGCCGCAATCTCCGCGAGAACTCCTCCAGTTGCAGTATGCCGCTGGCTTCGGCGCGGGAGACCCAGTCGCGCAAATGCTCAACCAATTGGTCGTGGTTCGCCGTTGAACGCACCCACAAGGCTTCGAGTTCCGTACGCATCGCATAGACTTTGGAGAGCTGATCGCTTCTCGCGAGCAAGGTTCCCAGCACCTCCCTTTGAGGCAGTATCAGCGTCGCGGTATCCTTCTTCAACAGGCGTTTCAGCAGGCGGCTTTCGCGCGCATTGATCGTCATGCGCGCACATTCCTCTTCCACCAGGCTTTGCAGTGATTTGAGAAACCTCGCGAGGACGTCGTAGCGGTGTGCGATTACCGCTTGCAGTGTTTCCACATCGATCACCTGCTTCGCGGCAAAATGCAGGTTCGGCGCAAGCTTTCTGACACGCGCCATGCGCAGCATCTCCATGATGCGGATGTAAAACCAGCCTATGTCGAACTCGAACCACTTGTTCGAAAGCTTGGCCGAGGTCATGTAGGCGTGGTGGTTGTTATGCAGTTCCTCGCCACCGATCAAGATGCCCCAGGGGACGATGTTGCGCGATGCATCGGCACAGGCGAAACTGCGGTAGCCCCAGTAGTGGCCGACACCGTTGATGACACCGGCCGCCCAGAAGGGTATCCACACCATCTGTATACCCCAGATCAATGCACCCGGCACTACTCCAAACAGTGCGATGTCGATGATCAGCATCAAGATGATGCCGAGTTTATGCCAGGGTGTGTATAGGTGGCGTTCCAGCCAGTCGTCTGGCGCGCCATTGCCGTAGCGCCTCAGCGTGTCGCGATTGCGCGATTCCCTGACATACAGGAACACCCCGCCGAACAACACGCGCGGCAAGCCGAGTATCTGGGGACTGTGCGGGTCATCCGCCGTTTCGCACTTGGCATGATGCTTACGGTGAATCGCAATCCACTCTCTAGTGATCATTCCAGTGGTAAGCCACAACCAGAACCGAAAGAAGTGCGAGGGAACCGGACCGAGTTCCAGCGCACGGTGCGCCTGGTGGCGGTGCAGGAAGATGGTGACGGCGGCAATGCTGACATGGGTCAGAATCAGCGCCACAAGAGCGACGCCCCACCACGGCAGTTCAAAGAGACCATGGATCATGTAGTAGTAGCCTTCTGGGTTAGGGTGGAAAGAATTCATTCTACCGGGGTCGTGGATTACAAGATACCTGATAACGCACCTGGGTTCTCAATAGTTGTTCCGTAAGAACAACCATCAAAGTCCAACGGATTCCACCAAGCCCACGCCCATGTGCTCGATGGAGCAAGCTTGACCGAAGGCGCGAGTCTCATCGACCACCTCGTGGGTGCATGTTGGAACTTGTTGCGCCATCAATGTATATTCGGGTGAATCGGGAGGGCTGCCGCGGCGATTTGCCGTGGCGTCGGATGGTCGCGTAAACCGGGTGTCAAGGAGCTCAGAGTCGTGATCGGAATGGTTGGTGCAATACTTGCGGTTGCGTTGTCGCTAACCACTCATGCAGCCAATGATGCGGTGAGAGTATTGATGTCAACGAGCAAAGGCGATATCGAAATCGACCTCTATACCGACAAGGCGCCGATCACGGCGGGCAATTTCTTGCGGTTGGTTGACGGCGGACATCTCAATGGTCGTTCATTTTATCGGACCGTGACTTATGAAAACGACAAAGGTGCGCCGACAATTGAAGTCATCCAGGGTGGCATGGGCGCCGCCAAGAGCCCGTTCTCACCGATCACCCATGAATCTACCGGGCAGACAGGGATTTCGCACAGTGATGGCGTGATTTCGATGGCCCGCGGCGGCATCGGCACGGCAAGTGCGGACTTCTTTATCAGCATTGGCCTTCAGCCTGGCCTTGACGACGGCGGGGCACGCAATCCTGACAAGCGGGGATTTGCGGCATTCGGCAAGGTCGTGCGTGGTATGGATGTGGTGAAAAAGATCCATCAGGCGCCTGCGAACGGGCCGTCCGACTCGGATTACACTAAGGGTCAAATGCTGACCGATCCCGTTGAGATCATCAGCGTACGTCGCCTCAGGTAACCAATGCCAACGGCAATGAAACTTTGTTCTAACTGAGTCATAGCGGCGATGGACACCACTGCTAATACATCGCAAGAGGGAATCTTGACGCCAAAATCATCAACCGTTCGTGAGGAGCCAAGCCAGGGTGCCCAGAGGCCCTTATGGACGCGACTCGATGACGACCTGCATATGCAAACGCTTAAGGGTGATTCTGCGCCGATCGGACTATTGAAAATGATTTCCAAGGCAACCCGGGTGCTCGATGTTGGTTGCTTCTGCGGGGGCACAGGCAGATGGTTAAGGCAACAGTTCCCCTTATGTCACTTAACCGGGATTGAAATGCTCGAGAAGGCAGCAGCGATCGCTGCCCCCGCGTATGACAGAATTATTGTTGAGCGATTCGAGGGGATCGACTTTCTGAAAACCGAAATTGAGCCGCAAAGCTTTGATACGATTATCACGGCGGATTTTCTTGAACACTTGGTCAATCCTTGGATGGCTCTGGAGCGCTTGAGGTCGCTTGTCACAAGTGATGGTGCGCTATTTGTCAGCATGCCGAATGTCCGAAATCTAAATCTGCTGGCAAACTTGGCGAAGGGTACTTGGACTTACGAAGGAGCAGGCATTCAAGATATAACCCATCTTCGATTCTTTACCCGCTCGACCATGGCGCAGATGCTCGTGGAGACGGGTTGGTCTATCGATGAAATCCGCGCAAATCCGGATCCCAGCCTGATTCAGGCGTTCAAGGGGCGCGATCTTTCGTCCATATCAACCATCAACATCGATAGCGTAACCCTTACGAATCTCAGTTATGAGGACGTCGTCGAGTTGTTATACATAGCGTCATAAGTGATGGCGTATTGTTATGCTACAATGACGGTGTCTTCATTGTGGATAGGAGTAGCCGTCATGAGGAAACTGGAAATCA